>Ga0209698_10003447_pt1 | contig 17652 bp, 11 predicted proteins | sample LitLauG_LLR_2012_FD_187203 | JGI IMG/M metagenome (GOLD analysis project Ga0209698, IMG submission 187203) | Freshwater sediment microbial communities from Pennsylvania, USA - Little Laurel Run_MetaG_LLR_2012 (SPAdes) (version 2) | ecosystem: Environmental > Aquatic > Freshwater > Creek >...
TCTGCTTCTAGACCTGTTGCCGCGCCTCGCCCAGCACGACTGCCACATCCATCTTCTTCTTCCCCCGATAAATCGTCACCTTCACCGAATCTCCGGCGCGGTGGTTGTTCATCGTCTGGGCGAGGTCGTCCTCATCCTGCACCTTCTGATCGTCGATGGCCACAATCAGGTCTCCGCCCAACATAATGGGAGTATTTCCCAAGTACGCACGTTCCGTGCCTGCCCGCAGGCCAGCCTGATCCGCCGCCCCTCCGGGCACGACCTGCACAATCAACAATCCGTAGTCGACAGAAAGTCCGATCTCATCGGCCAGTTCGGGACTAATGGGAATCGTCCGCACTCCCAGCGCCGGGCGCCGCACTCGCCCCAATGTGACCAAGTCGTTCAAAACAGCTTTCGCGGTATTAATCGGAATCGCGAAGCCAATTCCGGCATTCTGCCCCACGCTCGACAAAATCATCGTATTGATTCCGATGACCTCTCCATGCCAGTTCATCAGCGGCCCACCAGAGTTTCCAGGATTGATCGCCGCATCCGTCTGGATGGCCTCATCAATGTAAGCGCCGTTGGGTTCTCGCACCGGGCGGATGGAACTCACGATCCCGCGCGTCATCGTTCCGGACAGGCCAAACGGATTCCCGATGGCATACACCTTCTGCCCGACTTGCAGATTTCTCGAGTCTCCCAAAATTGCGGGGACCAATTCTGGCGCTTTGATCTGGATCACCGCCAAATCGTGCGCCGGATCCGTTCCAACCACTGTTGCGGTATAGGTCTTACGGTTGTGCAGCGTGATCTTTACCTGACGGGCGTCGGCAATGACGTGGTAGTTCGTCAGGATGTGTCCCTCTTTGTCGATGACAAAACCGGACCCCTGCCCTTCTTGTGGGACGAGGCCATAAAAGAAATCGAACGTCATCGATCGGGATGTAACGTTGACTACCGACGGTATGTTCTTGCGGTAGACGGAGATATTGTTTTGTTCTTCCCCATCAAGCGACTCATTCGGCGCCGCCTCGGTGATCTCCACCTGATCTGGGCGCGCAAACCAGTTCGAGGGATGCAGCCCCCCCTGCGAATTCGAGCGCCACGTCGTGAAATAGAAGAACCCGCCAGCAATCGCCACCGCCAGAATCAGCGGCCGTACGTATCTCATGACAACCATCCAGAAATAGTTACGATGTCGGGAGGAAAAAAGGTCCCACAAAGATTTTAATCAATTGGAGCCAGCCGCACCACAAAGGGGCAAATCCAGTAGTGTCCTAAACTAACCGCAAAGGCCAGAAAAGAAATGCTTAGGCTTGTCCTTCGTGATACTTCGTGTCCTTCGTGGTTCGTGAATTTATCAAGCCCGCACGAACAAAAGCACTTGATTTCATATATTGAACTACGCTGCCGTCACCCCTGGCTTGCAGCCGTCCCTGCCTCCAAACGCAGTTCCCGCAAATACAAAAACAATGGCAGCCCCAACGACACTCCCACAGTGAGGATCGATAACACGACGAGCCACCTCCCGCGTACTCCGATTTTTGCGCCCTCGACCCGGCTAAATGCCAGCAGCGTTACCGCCGACATCAGCACGTCCATGCCGAAGAATGCACCAATCCGCGTGGAGAAGAGCTCTCGCACAAACATCGGCAGGTTCAGCCCGTGCTGCAGCACCCACGGGACAAACTGCCCGTACGGGACGACCACACCGGCCACGCAGAGCACCAGATACAACGTCTTGGGTTTCATGGACGACATTTTAAAGCGGTTTGTTCTCCTGTATTCAGCACTTGTCATCCTGGAGGCACTCGTTGTTGGCGGGCCGAAGGAACTATGAAGTTTATCGACCGCGTGGCATCGTCATTTCACTGGTAACCCAAAGGTTACAAGTGCAAAGGCCTGCTAACGTCAAGGGTGGGAACTTGGCACGTTGTAGCGGGGTCTCATTACAGATATGCAACAAGCATTGACAATGGGCTGCGCGGCTGTGCTTCTGTTGAGCCACTGTGCGCAGGGAATGTTAAAAGCGGTCAGTAAATCTGCTGGCAGTGGAGATGTCGAAGCGCATCGTTACGCGAACGCCAATCGTAACGCAAGCGCACGTTGCTCGCATCACTGGAAGCATCGAACTGTTCCTCGAAATCGGCGCCGACGGAGGCACCCCGTGCCCGCCGAAATCAACGCCTACGACGCGCTCTACATCCCTGCCAACGATGTTACGTGGTTCCGTCCACAGGATGAGCAATCTCATTCCGCTCATTGATGGTGAATAACCGCTATCGAATCGCGCGCTCGATCTGAAATACGCGCCGCCAAAGATCCGAACGTTTTTTGGGAGCGACGGAAGAAGGACTCACGCGTGACTCGCGGTCGAAGTGAGCAGCAAGAGTAACCCTGAGGGGAACAAAAGTCATTCGGAAATGCCGCAATTGGGAACTCGAATCACTTCTTTGGGGGCCCGCGAACTCACCGATTTCCGGTGGTGCGCTGGAAAAGGCAGGCCGATGGATCTCGGTCGTTCGAAAATCATGTCCCCGTATCCATCGGCCTCGGCAGGTTCTCAGTGTTTCCGTTTCAGGTTCTCGTTGGCCGCAATGCAAATCATTCTTGGCTTGCGCCCAGCTTCCTGGCATCGCCGTCTATCGCGATCGGCAGGGATGGGCCGTCGGCCAGAACTACCGATGTGAAGAGAAACCGGGCCTCCTGCATGCTGGCATCCCATGCGATAGCCACAGTCACTGTTAGGATCAGATTTCCCGAACCATCGAACTCGCCGAAGGTGGCTGTGCCGCTGCAGTCTGGGTTCACTGCATACGTACCCGAAAGTACCGTCTGTGCAATGTTGCCATCCAGGCTTGCTGTTACTGTTCCCTCAATTTGCCCGGACGGCTTAAAAGTCAATAAGCCCACAGCGGCCCTGGGACCTACCCCGATAACCGTGCCGTGGTCGGAAAACGCATATTTTCCAACCGCGCCAGCTGATGAGCATTGTTGAGCCACAGCTGATGGCACCAAGCTCGCCAGAGCCATCGCCATAACGGTAATTGCGATCGTCCTTTGCCCGATGTTGCGTTTCATAAGTGTTCTCCTGTAAGTGATTTTCAAATACAGAACTCGACAGCCTGTCGCCTCTCTCCGGTGCCTATGGCACCGCCAACGATGAGACATTCATGTTCAAGTGCTCCTGTATCTGCGGCATCTATCGTGTCGCTTGATTGATTTCCTTTTGCTGATGGCTTTTTAGGCGATTTCTGCCGTGAGAGTCATGGTGAAAGAGTGAATTTTTCGGAACGTTTTGGTGAAAGATAAGTGCGGATAGGCTTGTGCGGGCGACAGAAGATCTCTAGAATTGTTGGCCTGTTTTTGCGGGGAGCGGCTGTGGACACAGACTTCCACGTGGGAGACTGGCTGATTGAGCCCAATCTAAGCGCGGTTTCCCGCGAGGGCACCATCGTTCATCTGAAACCAAAGGTGATGGGCGTACTCGTGTGCCTGGCCCAGCATGCGGGCAAACCGGTCTCGAAAGACAAGCTTCTCGAGTCGGTCTGGCCAGACGCGTTCGTCACCGAGGATGTGCTGAAACACTCAATCTCCGAGTTGCGTCGGGTATTCGGCGACGATGCTCAAAATCCGGCCATCATTCAAACCATTCCGAAACATGGCTATAGGCTGGTGGCGAAGGTCAGCACGAGTGAGCCAAACACGAACTTCGCTGCGAATCCTAAACACGATTCCATTGCCGTGCTCCCGTTCGTCAATTTGAGTGTGGAACCTGATAACGAATATTTTGCCGACGGCATTACGGAAGAGATCATCAATGCACTTGCTCAGATCGAGCAGCTTCGTGTCGTGGCGCGAAGTTCTGCTTTTTCATTCAAGGGGAAACATGTGGATCCGCGAGATGTGGGGCGACAACTTAATGTTGGGAGGATCCTTGAAGGAAGCGTTCGCAGGGCGGACAACCGGCTGCGCATCACTGCACAGCTCATTGATGTGGAGAACGGATATCACCTGTGGTCTGAGCGATACGACCGCGAATTGAAGGACGTTTTCGAGATCCAAGATGAGATCGCCCGCTCGATTGCCGAGCGCCTGAAAATCACGTCCAGGGGGGTGGGGCAGCAACCACTGGTCAAGCCAGGTACCAAGAACGTCGAGGCCTACCAACTGTACGTGAAGGGTCGGGCATTGCTATACCGTCGCGGTGGCGCGATTTTGAATGCCGTTCAGTGCCTGGAGCAAGCTGTGGCGATCGACCCTGATTATGCGCTGGCGTGGGCGGGCCTGGCCGATTCCTACACTACGCTCGGCTACTATGGCCTAGCCCGGCCAGAAGCAAGCATGCCGAAAGGGATGGAGGCTGCGCGGCGAGCGGTGTCGCAAGATGGGTCACTTGCTGAGGCTCACAATGCATTGGCAATGGCCTCGTTGATGGGTATCTGGGACAAACAGCAGGCCGAGCGGGAGTTTCTACAGGCTATAAAGCTCAATCCTAGCTACATCCAGGCGCGCGACTGGTATGGACTGTTCTATCTGCAGTTCGCGGAAGGCAGGCTAGACGAGGGCGTCGAGCAAGCGAAGCTGGCTTTGATGTCTGACCCTCTTTCGAGTTACGCGCACGCAATTTTCGGCATGACCTGCGCATTCGCAGGGAGAACAGAGGAAGGAATCGAGATGTGCCGTCGCGCGGTTGAACTCGATCGAGATTCCTACTTGGCTCGCTTTGGTCTGCAGTTTGTTCTGCATGTTGGTGGAATATTCGATGAGTCGGTTTCTGTGGGCGAGTCAGCCTTGGCTCTGTCTGGCCGACACTCCTGGTCGATGACAACACTCGCAGTGTGCCTTACAGACCTGGGCAAGCCCGAGGATGCTGACGCCATTTACCAAGAGATGCTGGCCCGTGGACGCCGCCAGTATGTGCCACCTGCACTGTTGGCGCTTGCTGCTTCGGCAGCAGGCCAGCCAGCCAGGGCCCTTGCGCATGCTCACGAGGCGTATCAGATACGAGATCCGCATTGCCGAGTCTTCCTGTCAAGATACATCGACTTTCCCCGTCGGCTGTACGCGGACCCGCAGTTTCGGGAGATTGTTGATCGTATGGGTCCACGATGACTGAAATATAGGCGATTGGTCCAACAGGAACGCATCTCGCATTGGGTATCCTGCAGGGATGCGTGCAGAATCCTAATTACGCTCACCATTGGCCCCGGCCGCCTCAGCGCTCAGTTTCTCCCAGACTTGCCGCACCTGCTCGCGCGTCTGCTCCAGTGAACCGCAGTTATCGATTATGTAGTCTGCGCGTTTTATTTTCTCTTCGTCGGAGAGTTGGGCGGCCATTCGCCGCTCGACCTCTTTCCGCGCCGCCTCCAGAGCTGTCTTCTGCCGCGCCGCGAATCGCGCTATGCGCTGCTCGGAATTGCAGGTTACGATCACTAGTCGATCAAATCGTTCTCCCGCTCCGGCTTCTAAAATAAGCGCCGCCTCCACGATCGCCACGCCTTTCGGATCCTGCAGGCTGATCGCATACATCCACTCCTCCTGGCTGCGAATCACGACTGGGTGCACAATGCGATTCAGTTCTTCCACGCGCGATGCCCGCGTGCCACCAGCCTTCGCCGACCCAAATGCAACCTCGGCCAGCTTTGCCCTATTGACGCTGCCATCGGCGTTCAGGATCTCCCGTCCAAAGTGCTTTACAACTTCGTTGTAGACCGGCTCGCCGGGCTGCATTAGCGAATGCGCGATCCGGTCCGCCTGCACCAGGTGCGCGCCCAGCGCTACGAACATCTCCCCGACTACCGACTTCCCCGAAGCGATTCCCCCGGTCAACCCGACTTTCAGCATTCCGTCCCCATCAACTCGTGTTTTTCTCCTTGATCTCTGCGGCCGCTCTCCGCGTTCTCCGTGGTTAAGGATTTGCTGTTGCTCGAGTATTGCGAACCAAGGAGATCGCGCTCAAGATCAACAGTTCTCTTCGTTGTGGATTCCCTTCAGACGCGCGACAGTTCCGCCACGCCACTCCCACTCCGCATTTTCGCCGCCTTCACCGTGTTGAACATCAGCATCGCGATCGTTAGCGGCCCCACCCCCCCCGGCACCGGAGTCAGTGCCCCTGCCACCTCGGCAACCTCAGGATGCACATCGCCAATCAGCGTCGAACCTTTCTTGCGGAAGGTTTCCTCGCGCTTCGCGTTCCCCGCAAAGAACCGCTGAAACTCTGCCGGATCGGTGACCATATTCATCCCCACATCGATCACGGTCGCACCCGGCTTTACAAAATCCCGAGTGATCATCCCGGCCCGCCCAATCGCCGCCACCAGAATGTCCGCCCTCCGGCACACTCCAGCCAGGTCGTGAGTCTTCGAGTGGCAAACTGTCACCGTCGCGTTGGCGTTTAGCAAAAGCATAGCTACCGGCTTTCCCACAATGTCGCTGCGCCCTACCACGACCGCCTCGCGTCCCGCCACGGGCACGCCGCTGCGCCGCAGAATCTCCATCACGCCCGCCGGCGTACACGGCACGAGTCCTGGACGCTGCGTCGACAAGAACCCCACGTTCATGGGATGAAACCCATCCACATCCTTGGCCGGATTCACTGCTAACAGCACTTTCTTCGCATCGACCTGTTTGGGCAGCGGCAGTTGCACCAGGATCCCGTCCACATCCTCCCGCCCGTTCAGTTCCTCGATCAACGCCAGCAAGTCTTCTGTACTCGATGATTCCGGCGGCGTCAGCTTCTCGCTATGGATGCCCACTTCCTCGCAGGCTTTCACTTTCCCCCGCACATAAATCTCAGACGCGGGATTATGTCCCACCAGCACCACCGCCAGCCCCGGCCGAACCCCGGCCGCCGCCATGGACTTTACCTCCGCGGCAACCTCCACCCGGATTTCTTGCGCAATCTTCGTCCCATCGAGAATGGTCGCAGCCATAAGTCTCCAAATCGGAAAGTCTCAAGGTTTCAAGGTTTCAAGGTTTCAGAGTTTCAAAGTCTCAAAGTTTCAACACCGGGTTCTTCGCCGAGTGACGTGCTTTTCCTGTGCAACCTTGAAACTTTGACCCTTTGAAACCTCGTCTCTATCGTACAATCTCCCCCATGATCGCCAAAGATCTGCTGGAAATTCTGGTCTGCCCCGCTTGCAAGCAACCGCTAGAGTATCGCGAGCAGCCGGAGAGCCTTAAGTGCAAGCAGTGCCACCGCGTCTATGCCATCAAGGACAACATACCGATCATGCTCATCGACGAAGCCACGATCGAGCCGTAGTTCGCTTCCTGTTTATTGCTCCCCGCTGTGCCCCCAGCCCGCTGTTACCCCAAACTGCCGATTGCTCGTCTCACCGACACATTGTGTCAACTTGGAGATTACTTGTGGGTACAAAGGGAATCTCCCGGAAGCATTCCCTGGGGTGAAGGTTGCCTGCAACTTCTGATTTTTACAAGGGTTAATAGATTTCAGCGGGGTTTTGAGACCGCGGTGGAAAAATCGGTCCAAAACGGCACATCAGTTGCATGCAACTTTGATAGCTGCCGATGAGTCTAATGGGGTAAGCGGTAGGAAGGTCGGAATCGGAGGTGATGACGGCCATGCTAAACGACATGATTAAGACGGCTGAAAAAGGGAACGACAAGGACAGGTTCACGATGACGGAGCTGTCTGCCCTGCGGAATGACTTGCTCCAGGGGGGCATGATCGATTCCTACGAAGCAGCCGAGTTGCTCCAAGTCTTTTTGATGGGGCGGGGTTACGGGGTTTCCCCCAAGGCAGCGCTCGATGCGGCGGGCCGCGTCGAAATGGCCGGATGTGCTTTGCCGGTTCTCCAGCACGAGCTTGAGAACCTGGCGATGGTGATGTAGTAGGCCCGGTTCCAGCAGCCTGGTCTACGAAAACTGCTGAAGTGAGTGAGATAGTTGCTTTTGGGAATTAATCCCCAATCGCAGATTTAACCAAGCGCGATCCGACGCACCAAACAAGAGTCGAGCGCGCTGTTCAAGAAATCCTGATTCGTCCGATCTGACGAGACCGCTCGAGCCAGTTCCACAAAGGGAAAGCCGGGCCAACCAGCCCGGCTTTGTGGTTCTTACCCCTCTATCAGTACAACGGTACGGAGCCACTCCTGCTGCCTCTCACAGTAACAGTGACTCCATCCCGCCTACACCTACAGCTGAAACTTGCTCGTAGCTGTAGATCTTTTTCGCTGGCCAGCGTTCCCCGCGAACAGACTGGCCAGCGTCGCTTCCGAGCGTCAGCGCCAAGTTGCCTCGGCCCCCGTCCGGTTAATTCACAGTTTGCGTTACCGTGCCCGAACTGCTCAGGAAGTTCGCATTTCCCGCATAGGTTGCCTTGATCGCGTGCGTCCCCTTGGTCAGCGTGGACGTCGTGTACGCCGCCACGCCCGCACTGAGAGTCACGCTCCCCAGCTTCGTGGTGCCGTCATAGAACGTCACGGATCCGGTTGCCGTGGTCCCGCTGAATTGGGGAGTGACCGTCGCCGTAAATGTTACGGATTGCCCCACGGTTGACGGGTTCTGCGATGACACGACTGCAGTCGTGGTGGTTGCCTTGTTCACGACCTGAGTCACGACATTTGAAGTGCTTGATGCATAGTTTGCATTCCCGTTGTAAACAGCCGTGAGCGAGTGCGTTCCACCGGTCAACTTTTTTGTCGTGAACTTCGCAACTCCGCCACTCAGAGCCGCTGATCCCAGCGTCGCTGTCCCATTCTCGAACGTGACGGTCCCGGTTGGAGTCCCACTCGAGGTCGTCACGGTCGCCGTTAGCGTGATCGATTGTCCGTAGATTGAGGGGTTCAACGACGATGCAAGCGCCGTCGCTGTGTTCGCCTTATTCACCACCTGGCTAAGAGTGGTGGATGTACTGGCGCTGAATGTTGCGCTTCCCCCGTAGGCTGCGGTGATCGAGTGTGTTCCAGCGGTTAATTTCGCGGTGGTGAAATGGGCCATGCCAGCGCTCAGGGTCACACTCCCGAGTGTCGTCGTCCCATCCTTGAATGTGACGGTTCCCGTTGGCGTGCCGCTGGATGACGTCACGGTTGCTGTAAACGTCACCGACTGCCCGTACGTAGACGGATTCAGCGAGGACGCAAGTGTTGTGGTTGTGGCCGCTTTCGTCGAAGCCGTCACGACCTCGAAGACTGTACCGCCGGTGGTGCCCGTGTTACCCGAACCGTGTGCACCGCCATACGAAGTTGTGCCGTACAAGTTCCCGGATGCGTCCACGATCACCGAGGCAACTGGATTCGCTCCATCCGTGGTGCTGAGGTTGAAGCTGTGCACGACGCTTTGAATCCAACCTCCGCCGGTTTCGGGCGTTAACTGGAATACAGTCCCGTACCCGCTGGCTCCGCCGGCGCGGGTCGTCCCGTACAGATTGCCTGTACCGTCAAAAGCCAATCCTGCCGCGGGATTGATTCCGTCTGTTTCATAGGCTCCGAAGCTATGCAGCACTTGGAAGGTCCAGTTTCCTCCAGTGGCTGGCGACAACTCATAGACAGTCCCATCTAATCCAAATCCGTTTCCGCCGTTATAAGCCGTGCCATAGAGGTTGCCTGCCGAGTCGACCACGACTCCTCCCAAAATCTGGAAACCCTGGGGACCACCGCCGCCGAAGTTGTACAAGACTTTCTCGGTCCAGCCGCTCCCGGCGGGCGACAACTCGAATATCGTCCCACCACCTTCGAGGTCTTGAGCAGACCCGCCGTCTGCCGTGGTGCCGTAGAGGTTGCCAGCAGAATCGAATACGAGGCCTGCTTCAGGGAAATAGCCGTCAGTCTGACTCAGATAGCTGAAGTTGTAGAGGATCGTCTCGGTCCACGTGCCATTCGTATTTGGAGACAGCTCAAAGACGGTTCCGTATCCGCCGCCGTAGGTCGTGTCAGAGGCGCCGCCTATGTTCGTGGTCCCGTAGAGATTCCCCTTTGTGTCGAACACAAGCCCGCCCTCCGGACTCTTTCCATCGCTCAAACTGACCCCAAAGCTGTACAAGATCTTCTCCGTCCATACGCCACCTGTTCCGGGCGACAACTCGAAGACTGTGCCCAAGCCGTACGCGCCGCCGGCGAGGGTTGTGCCGTACAGATTTCCTTTAGCGTCGAAGATCATCCCGGTGATGGGGAGAGCGCCGTCGCTCGTTGTCGCACCGAAGTTGTATAGGACCTTCTCGGTCCACGCACCGCCCGTGCCTAGAACCAACTCGAAAGCAGTTCCTGCGGTCGTGGTGTTGCCCGAGTATGTCACCTGATTCGGCCCACCGTATTTCGTCGTTCCGTAGAGGTTGCCTTTCGCGTCCATGACGAGGTTGTCGAGCGGCACGTCGCCGTCAGTGGTGGTTGCGCCAAAGCTATACAACAGCTTTTCCTGCGGAGGAGTGATTGGGGTGATGGTGTATTTGCCGGTGGCGATCGCGCTGTTGCTGTATCCGGGTGCGACGGCAAGCGCCTTGATGGTTTCTGTCGCTTTCACCGAGATCGGGCTGCTGTACACGCTCGAGGAGGTTGTCGGGTTGCTTCCGTTTGTCGTGTAGTAGATGGTTACGTCCGGAGCCGCGTCGTTGATTGCGACGGCTTGCGCCACCGTATAAGTGCCAGCAGGAGGCGAGAACCAGGGAGTGGCCGCGACGCTTCCGATCTGATAGTTTGCGCTGGCCGGTTGGGATTGCGGCAGGTTGCCCGAGATGGCGTACGCCGTGATCGTTTCTGAACTCGTTACTTTAATGGCCGCCGTGTAGTGGATCGGCGATGTTCCTCCATTAATGGTGTAATAGATGGTTGCATTCGCCGTAGCATCGTTAATCGTCACGGTTTGTCCTGCGCTGTAAGAGCCTCCCGGCGGCGAGAACTGGGGCGCTGCTGTGACCACATTAGGAATCTCGTAGACTGTGCCATACTGTCCGGCGCTATTCACTCCGCCGGCTGTGGTTGTTCCGTAGAGGTTTCCCGCTGCATCAAAAACGAGTCCGGAGTAAGGAACCTGGCCGTCGGATGCGCTCTTTACGAAGGTGTAAACCAGCCTTTCCTTCCATGCACCTGCCACCCGCTGCAGCTCAAACACTGTTCCCGCTTGTGGAACCCCGCCGTAGGTCGTGGTTCCGTAGAGATTTCCCGCAGCATCGAAGATTACTCCCGCGAGCGGATTCTGTCCGTCGCCGTTCGTCGTGGATCCGGTGAAGCTATACAACACCTGCTCGGTCCAGAGGCCGGTCGAAGCGGGGGACAATTCGTAGACAGTTCCAAACCCGTTGCCATTGGCAAAGTGGCCGCCCGCGTAGGTGGTGCCATATAGGTTGCCTTGGCCATCGAAGATCACGCCAGCGGTCGGGTTGTAGCCGTCGGTGTTGTTATTGTTGAAACTGTGAAGAATGGTCTCGGTCCAACTCCCCGAGCCTGGGGATAATTCGAACACTGTACCGTATTTGGTGTACGCTCCACCCGAATTCGTAGTGCCGTAAAGATCGCCTGCGGCGTCAAAGGTCACTCCGGCTGTGGGGCTAGCCCCATCCGTCGTGTTGGCGCCAAAGCTGTAGAGGACTTTCTCCGTCCACAGACCGCCCGATCCGGGCGACAATTCAAAAACAGTCCCCACCCCGTTTGCTCCGCCCTTATGAGTCGTCCCGTAGAGATTGCCCTGGGCGTCGAAAATCAGGCTGCCGTACCCGGGCTGGACCCCGTCGGTGGTTGTTCCGCCAAAGTTGTATAGCGTCTTCTCTGTCCAGGTCCCGGTGCCAGTCGGCGACAGTTCCCATACCGTCCCCGAGTTGTTGTTCGCTCCACCGCTCGATGCAGTGCCGTAGAGATTGCCCTTGGAATCGAAGATAAGAGTCGCCAACGGTTGGATTCCATCGCCGCTCACGCTTCCGAAGTTGTACAAGATGGTATAAGTCCAGCCTCCGCCCGACGCGGGAGACAATTCGAATACGGTCCCGTCGAAGCCGAACGGGGAACCGACCGAACCGCCTTCAACCGTGGTGCCATAGAAGTTCCCGGCCCCGTCGGAGACCAGCCCACCGTAGGGCATCAGTCCGTCCGATGACGGATAGATGAAGCTGTGGAGGATCGTATCTTGGCTAGATGCAATGGACGCCGACGCGATGACGATCAGGCTGACGGCGAGCCTAAACGCCGACGATGTCTTAAATGTCATGAAGTTCATTCGCTTCCCCCACTGGCTCCTGGACTTAAATTTTTGCCTATCTCGTTGAGTCCAAGCGTTTCATCCCCGGAGATAGGTCCCCATTCGTGCCGTTGTGGCCCCCCGTTCGTGGGGGAACGGCGCGGTTTAAGTCGCGCTATACTATGGCCGCCTTGCCACCCCCGGGCAAGCGACACTACGGGCCGAGTCGGGTCAATTCAGGTCATTTCCCTTTATGTCAGCCAATCGCGACCCCTTAGCGGGTAAGCGTCTGGATTCGTGGAAGGAGATTGCTGCCTTCTTCGGCCGCGCCGAGCGTACAGTCAAGCGCTGGGAGACCGAGCGCGGACTTCCCGTCCACCGGGTTCCCGGTGGCGGACGGAGTGCCGTCTTTGCCTACAGTGACGAACTCTCCGAGTGGCTCAAGGGCCGGAGCCAGGAACTCGACTCCGATGAAACGGCCTCCGGCGAGATCGAAGCATCTGGCACCCAGGCAGTTAAGAATGAGGGAGTTAGGAATGATGGGCTGCCCCGCGTTTCGCCGCAGTTGCGAGACGTGGAATCTACGGCTTCCCGCGGAAGGTTTGTAGCCTGGCTCGTCCCGCTCGTCCTGATGGCTGCCTTGATCGCCTACCTGTCCCTCGGACATTCAGCCTCCCGCTTCAAGGCCATTGCCAGCCGCCACACTCCCAACCCAGAAGCCCAGGACCTATATTTGAAGGGCCGTTATTACTGGGACCGCCGCACGCCCGATGACCTCAACCGGGCCATCGACTACTTCACCCAGGCGATCGTCAAAGATCCCAGCGACGCCCAGGCCTACGTCGGCCTCGCCGATTGCTACAACCTGCTCCGCGAGTTCGGAGCCATGCCGCCCACGGAGGCCTACCCTCGCGCCCTCGCCGCCGCCCAACGCGCCGTCGAACTCGACGACACATCCGCCGAAGCCCATAATTCTCTCGCTTTCGTCACCTTCTGGTGGTCGTGGAAAGGCGTCACTGCCGAGCGGGAGTTCAAACGTGCCCTGGAACTCGACCCGAAATTCGTCCGCGCTCACCACTGGTACGCGACTTATCTTCTCGCGCTACACCGTCACCCTGAGGCGTTGGATCAGATTGAACAGGCCCGGCAACTCGAGCCGTCCTCAAACGCCATCCTCGCCGATAAAGGATTCCTCCTTTTCGAATCGGGCCGTCACGCTGAAGGAGAAGCTCAGTTGAAGCAACTCGAGGCCAATGATCCTTCGCTGTCTTCCATCCACGATTATTTGGGGGAGATTAATTGGCGGAGAAAAGACTATGCCGCGGCCCTCGCCGAATGGAGACGCTCCGCAGAATTGCGCAAGGACCAATCCGCCCTTGCTCTCTGCGATGCCCGCGAGAAGGGATTTGCGTCAGGTGGCTTGAAAGGTCTTTTCGAAAGCGAATTGCCCGTTCAAAAGGACATCGTTGACCACGGCTCGGGATCCGCCTATGAATTGGCGACGGCTTATGCGGCGCTTGGACAAAGCGAGGATGCTCTCAAATATCTGCACATCGCCTTCGACCGCCGCGAAGCAGCCTTGCTCGTCGCCAAACCGATCTCTTCGCTTCAGGACGACGCGGAATATCGAGGTATCCGCGACGAGGTCGCCAAGCTTCTCGCTCAATAAAGCAGCATCCTCTAGAGGCTCACCAAGCTCACTTGATTTCCACCTGATCAATCTCAAACTCGAACTTACCAGGCTTCTGCGCCGCCACGAATGCCAGCCCTGCCAAATCGCCGCCGTCCGTCTGGAAAGTCGAGAACGGGAACGTGTACTCTTTCCACTCCGGCCCAGCTACAAAACTGGTCATCGCCGGCATTCCATTCTGTCCTGAGCGAGACTGCGTTAGCACGACGAGCGTGTAGGTCTTCCCATCTCCCTTCGCCCAGAATCCAATCCCCTTCTTGCTCGATAGATTGGCCGGCTCCATCGGCGCGCTCCCGGGATTGAACGACACTCCAGCCCATGTGAACTGCGCTCCGGGAACAATCTCTCCATCCACCTGCAACGCACCGCTCGACCGATTCGCTCCCGGCTGCACCAACTTCATCGCCGACGTCGACTTGCCGCCATTCATCGCATCGGTATTGACAATCCACGATCCATAGTTCGCCGCGACCTTCCCCTCATCGAACGTGCTGACCACGCCCGACTCCGATCCTGCGGGCGGAGGAGGCTGCGGAGGTTTCCCGGTCTCCCCATGTGGACCAACGACCGTCAGTTCCACCGCGTTCGTCTGATCCGAGTTCGGCCCCACCATCAGATCAAACACCCCCGGCTCAACCACCCGATGCATATCAATGTTCAACATCGACAATATTTCCGGCGTGACCGTGAACTCCACCGTCTTTTTCTCTCCCACCTTGAGCGTGATCCTCTGAAAGCCCGCTAGCCTCATCACTGGCTGCGTAACAGACGCAATCCGCTGGTGTACGTACAATTGCGGCACCTCGTCTCCCTCGCGCGACCCGGTGTTCGTCACATCCACACTGACCTTCGCCGTTCCACTGGAGATAACCTGTTGCGGTTCTACTCGCAGATTGTCGAACCGGAACGTCGTGTAGCTCAGCCCATACCCAAACGGAAACAACGGCTTCCGCGTGCTGAACGCATACGTCCTGTTTGCGGATGGTTTGTGATTGTAGAAATCCGGCAGATCGCCCACTGAATGCGGAAAGGTAATCGGCAATTTCCCGCCCGGATTCGCATCGCCGAACAAAACATTGGCTGCGGCTGTCCCGCCCTCCTGCCCCAGATACCAACCTTCGAGAATCGCCGGCACATGCTCGGCAAGGTAGCTGATCGAAAGCGGCCTGCCGTTGATGAGCAACACGACCGTCGGCGTTCCAGTTTCCACCACCGCCTTCACCAGATCATTTTGCGCGCCAAGCAGATCGAGCGAGTCGCGGTCACCAAGATGATTCTCGGACCACGCTTCCCGATTCGTGGACTCATTCTCCCCAACCACCACAATCGCAACGTCCGCCTTCTTCGCCACATCGGCAGCGGCCTTAACGCTCTCCTGCTGCGTCGCCGGATCGATCAGCTTCACGTCATTCGCGAACCATCCACGCCAGTCATTCTTCGCGTCCGTGATCTTGCATCCTTCCGCATAGATCACTTGCGCCTTCGATCCCACCCGATCCTTGATGCCCTGCAGAATCGTCACGCCATGCGCCGGCTCGCGGCTGTATCCCCCAAGGTGAATTCCTTCCGCGTTCGGTCCGATCACGGCGATCGTCTTCAGCTTCGCCAGATCGAGCGGCAGCAGATTCTTGTCATTCTTCAGCAACACGATCACTTTCTCCGCCGTCTTTTCCGCCAAGGCTCGATGCGCCGCGCTGTTCGTCGTCTTCTCGGCATAATCAGGATCCGCGTATGGATTGTCGAACAAGCCCAGGCGAAACTTTGTTCTCAGCACGCGCGCCACCGCCCGATCGAGTTCCGCTTGCGAAACCGTGCCCACCTTCACTTGCCAGAGCAGCGTGCGATACACCGACCCATCCGACAGGTCGAAGTCCACGCCAGCCGAAAGCGCCAGCCGCGCCGCCTCCGCGTTATTCGCCGCAATGTGGTGAGTATCCACCAGCATCTGAAGCCCATTGCCATCCGACACCACGTATCCAGGAAATCCCCATTCCTGCCGCAACACCCGATCCAGCAGCCAATGGTTGATGTGCGACGGCACTCCGTCGATCTCGTTGTACGAAGCCATCACGCTTCCTGCATGCGCCTCCTCGACTGCAGCCTGGAACGGTACGAGAAAGTTCTCTCGAATGATCCTCTCCGAATAATTTGCCGGAGCCGTATTCGTTCCTCCCTCGGGCTGCCCATGCGCGGCGAAGTGCTTCGCCGTCGCTAGCACATGATGCTCGCCAATCGCGAACGAATCCCCCTGCAACCCGGTAATAGCCGCGACCCCCATTCGCGCTGCAAGGAACGGATCTTCTCCATACGTCTCTTCCGTGCGTCCCCACCTCGGATCGCGTGCGATGTCGAGCACCGGCGTAAACACCTGCGCTACTCCCGCCGATCGCGCCTCATCCCCAGCCACCGCAAACACCTGATGCACCAACTCGGGATCCCATGTACTCGCCAGGCTCAGCGCCTGCGGAAAGCTCGTGCTGCCGTACTCCATAAATCCGTGCAGAGCCTCCCCCATAAACAATTCGGGAATCCCCAACCGCGTCTTCTCCTTCAAAAACCGCTGCACTCCATTGCGCAAAATCGCAGCTTTCCGCGCCGGAAAAACAATGTCCGGATCCCACCACCGGTTCAGCACAGCGCGCGCCGATTCGGTCGTATAGGTACCCGTCGGATCGATCACCTCCGCCTGCGCATTCGATCCTCCACACAACTGCTGAACCTTTTCTTCCAGCGTCATCCGCGAAAGCAAGTCGGCAACGCGATCATCGATCGGCACATTTGCATTCCGATACTTCGGGATATTTTCCTGCGACGTGGGCTTGGATGTTTTGTCTTGAGCGCTGAGCGAGATCGAAAAGAAGATCGCGAAGCAGAGCGCGGAACGAACAAGAATATCGATTTTTTTCATAGGGGGAGAGGGCTTGCTCCTTGAACGGACATGCTACTCCGAGTTACGGGAGAGCGCGAGCGGAAGTTCCTGCTGCCCGCCAGACATGTAGTTGCGCGGTCGCGCAGAGCGTTCAGTGTTGCTAAAAGGCCTGCCACCAAGGGGGATGCCTCAGTTCCCGGGATGCAACGGAGCTGGGCGTTCCCGCAGCCCCTTGCATCGAAAAGAAGGATTGACTCACGCGTGCACGAGTTTGGCCTGAAAGCGTTACCGAGCGGCATCGGCCCGTAAGAACGGCCAATCCTGCACGTTCTTCACTTTGTACCCGCGCCCCGTCAAGAAATCGCTGATTTCCACCAGTTCGTTGCGGTCACGCGCTGAGAACTCATACGCGAACACAAACGTGGAGCCGGCTGGAAACTGCTGCAGTTTCTCTTTCAGCTCCCCCAAGTTGTTGCACTGATACTGGTTCACCGAGTAGCGCAACCGCTCGCTGGAATTCAGGTACTCCATCGATTCCCGTTCGTTCTCCCTGCCGTTATTTGCCCGCCCATAGATCGCATACTCTGCGGCGCCGGGGCCCACGCTTAACGTTGCTCCGCACCGAAAACTGCAAGCCAACTGGTTGCCGGCTTCCTCATCGAGCAGCTTGCGGAAGCGTTTTTCGTCGTCCGGATGCAACACCCACCCTTGCGCCTTCTCGTACGCGTCGATAAGGCCGCGCACAAGTTCCGTCTTCGCCATGTCGTCGGCAGAGCCCTGCCCGTTGTTGATGCGCTTCTCGGCACCGCTAGCCGCCACGCGCTTCTGCCAGATTTCCAACTGCTTCCAGATCTTCGGCTTCCATTCGGCCGGAGCATACTGCGCGAGGTAGAAAGCCCCGTCTGCGGCAGAAGTCCCCCCACCCTCGATCTGCTCCATCGCGATCTTTGCCAGCACCGGGCCAGGTTCGAGAAGACCG
>Ga0209698_10003448_pt1 | contig 17651 bp, 17 predicted proteins | sample LitLauG_LLR_2012_FD_187203 | JGI IMG/M metagenome (GOLD analysis project Ga0209698, IMG submission 187203) | Freshwater sediment microbial communities from Pennsylvania, USA - Little Laurel Run_MetaG_LLR_2012 (SPAdes) (version 2) | ecosystem: Environmental > Aquatic > Freshwater > Creek >...
ATCATAGGTCATGCCGACTTGGCGGGCGGTGGCGCGCGCCGTCGAAGGCAAGAGCTGCATCAGTCCGTGTGCGTTGGCGCCCGAGGCGGCGTCGGGATCGAACTCGCTCTCTTGACGGATAATCGACAACACCAGCGCCGGCTCGGGGCGTCCCGATTGTTGCACGCTCGGGGGCAGCTGCATCAACGGATAGGCGGCGTTCACCGCCACCACATTGCGGAAGAGGCCGGCTTTAGCGCTGCGCAGCGCAGTGCGCGCATAGCTTTGCTCGCGCGCCATTTGCGACAACAACTCGATCTCCATCGGGTCGTCGAGGGCGTCGTCCAAATAATAGGCGATGGCTTCGAAATCATGCTGCGCGCCGGCCTCGGCGATGAGGTGGAGCGCGCGCACCAGTTCGCGGCTTTCGAAATGCGCGCGCGAGGCGTCGCTGGGCACGGTGGTGTCGGGTAACGACATCAGCGCCGCCTTGCCCCCATAGGTGGCCGCCAGCTGACCATAATAAGTGAACGGGTAGGCGCTCGCTTGGGTGAGCATGGCGTCAGCCTGATCGCTGTGGCCGAGCGCCCGTTGGGCCTCAGCGCCCCAATATAAAGCGCGGGCGCGGCTGACGGGGGCGGAGACACTGTCGCTCATGCGCGCAAAATGGGCCGCAGCCAGGTCGGGCTGATGCAGGAAGCGCAATTCGATCCAGCCCGACACAAACTCGCTATCGGCAAACGATTCGCCTGAACTGATGCCGGTATTGGAGACGAGATTGTAAGCAAGATGGGCGTCGCCGTTGCGAAGCGCGCGGGCCACATAGAGGCGGCGCTCCCTATAAATTGCATCGCGCGCATAAAGGGGCGCGTCCATGGGGCTCAGTTCCGCCACCAGCGCCATCGCCTCGTCTGGGGCGCCGGCGCGGCGGCGGTATTGCGCCCGGTCGAAGACAAAGCCTGGATCGTCGCGGCGCGAACTTGGCACCGCATTGATGATCCGATCGAGGTGACGGCGCACCCGCGTCTCAAGCGCGATGCGCGCATTCATCAACGCCCGGTCAGCGCCCGCGAGATGGGGACCCAATTGCTGGGCGGCGCTGCGCTCGCCGCGCCACAACAGCATGTCGGCGCGGTCGGCGTAATCTTGGCCGCTAAAGCTGAAGTTGGCGCGCGCTTGCGCCTCGGCCTCGTCACTGAGCAGCGATTGGCGCCACGCTTGGCGCGCCAAATCGTTGGCTTGCTGGGTTTGGCCATCTTCGCGCATGGCGAGCGCCAAAGCGATTTTGCCATCGCCGCTCAAAGGCCCGTTGTCTTGGCGCAAAAACGCCTCGCGTTCGCTGGCTGAGAGCCGGCTCTCAAAAATGGCCTGCTCGGCGCGGGCGCGCATGGCGCTGCGCCCCGGCCATCCGGTCAGATCATTGAGCGCGGCGCGCAGGTCATCGAATGCCAGCGGCGCATCCGAGGCGGTGGCCCACTTCCACTCCAGGACTTTGTGCACGATCGGATCGCTTGCCCCATCGCGCAGCGAGGCGAGGCTTGCCCAATCGCCGCTGTCGGCCGCCGCCAGCCCATCGCGCAGCCTTTGGCGTTCGGCGTCGGAGGGGGGGCTAAATTGCAGTTGCGAGGCCGAGGTATCCGACACGCTCGCCGCGGCGGCCGGGGCAGGCGCCAGCGTCTGCTGACCCGCGCTCGAGGCGACCAAAAACGCTGACGACGACACCGCTAAAAGCGTGACGCGGACGATCCTGAAAAACTGCATCGCGTCCTCGGCCATTTCCTTACCGCAACGGCCCGCAAGCGGATGCCAGGCCGACCTTTAACCTCTACCGCTAGTGTGGCAGGAATCGCGCCAAGACCAAGCCCTAGAGGGCCAAAGGCGCAACGATAGATGTTCAAGGGTTCGATTCCGGCGCTCATCACACCGTTTCGGGAGGGCGCAGTGGACGAAGCGGCGTTCCAGAGCCTTGTCGAATGGCAGATCGATCAAGGCTCGCACGCCCTGGTGCCGTGCGGAACCACGGGCGAAAGCGCGACCCTTAGCCTAGAAGAGCATTTGCGGGTGGTGCGCTTATGCGTCGAAGCCGGCGCCGGGCGGGCGCCGGTCATTGCCGGGGCTGGGTCAAACAATACCGCCCACGCCGTCGCCTTGGCGCAAGGCGCAAAGGCGGCCGGGGCCGCCGCGGTTTTGGTGGTGGCGCCTTATTACAACCGTCCCAGCCAGGAAGGCATTTACGCCCACTTCAAGGCTATCAACGACGCCGTCGAGATCCCAATCCTTGTCTATAATGTGCCTGGCCGGACGGTGATCGACGTCAGCGTCGAGACCATGCAACGGCTGGCCAAACTGCAAAATGTTGTGGGCGTCAAAGACGCCAGCGGCGATCTGGCGCGGGTGACCCGCCACCGCCTCCTCTGTGGCGACAAATTCATCCAACTCTCCGGCGAAGACAGCACCGCGCTTGGCTTCAACGCAGCCGGCGGGGTGGGCTGCATTTCCGTCACCGCCAATGTCGCCCCGAAACTCTGCGCCCAATTCCAAGATGCGCTGGCGCAAGGCGCCTTCGAAATCGCCCGTGAAATCGACGCCAAGCTGGCTGGCCTGTACAAGGCTATGTTTATCGAGCCCTCGCCAGCGCCGGCCAAATATGCAGCTTCGCTTTTGGGCAAGTGCACAGAAGAGGTCAGGCTGCCCATATTGGCCTGCAGCGAGGCGGCTAAAGCGGGCATACGCGCGGCCATGACCCAAGCGGGATTTATTTAGGCTCACCCATGGCCAAACCGGACGAAGCTCGAAAATTGGTCGCCGAAAACCGGCGCGCGCGCTTCGACTATCTCATCGAAGAGGTGATCGAAGCCGGCATTCAGCTGGTTGGCACCGAGGTGAAGTCGCTGCGCGCGGGGCGGGCCAATATCGCTGAGAGCTATGCTGCGACCGAAAAGGGCGAGCTTTGGCTGATCAATGCAACCATCCCGGCTTACCCGCCGGCGGGACAATTCAATCACGATCCGCGCCGGCCGCGTAAGCTTTTGGTGCGCGCGCGCCAATTGGCGAAGCTTAAAGGCGCGGTCGAGCGCGAAGGCCGCACCATCGCCCCGCTCAAGCTCTATTTTAACGCCCGCGGCATCGCCAAGATCGAAGTGGCGTTAGCGCGGGGCAAGAAGGCCCACGACAAGCGCGAGGCGACCAAAGACCGGGAATGGAAGCGCCAACAGGGGCGCTTGATGCGGGACAAAGGCTGATGGGGCCGCGCCTGCCAGGGTGGGCTTGGGCTTTGGCGCTGGCGCTCAGCGCCTGCGAGCCCGCCAATGAGGCTGAGCGTCTGGCCCTCCATTGGCAAGCCTGCCAGTCGGGCTTGGCGCCAGCGCGGGAGCTCGCCTGCACGCAAGTCATAGAGGCGCCCAACGCCGATCTCGGAAAGCGAGCGCAAGCGCTAGTGGCGCGCGGGAGCTTGCTGGCCGCGCAAAACCAAGACGTACGCGCCTTCTCAGATTTCGGTCAGGCGCTCCGCTTCGACGCCGCCAATGCCGGCGCTTACATCCAGCGCGGGCTCCTGCATCAAAAGCGCCAGGCCTATGGTCCCGCGATCGCCGATTTCGACGCCGCGCAGCGTTTGAACGACGGCGCCGCCGGGCAGGAATATCGCGCCGACGCGCTGGCCGCCGAGGCCAACCTCTATCGCGCGCAAATCCAACAATTGGACGCCCAAATTGGCCGCCAAGTCAAAAGCCCGGGTCTCTATAATGCGCGCTGTTGGCTGCGCGCCATTGTCGGCGAAGAGCTTGCCGGCGCCATGCGCGATTGTATGACCGCGCTCGCATTAGCCCCGGCGACGCCAGAATATCTCGACAGCCGCGGCTTGGTTGAACTCAAGCTTCACAATTACCAGGGCGCCTTCAACGATTATGACGCAGCTTATACGGCCCATCCGGATGCGCATTTTCTGTTTGGCCGCGGTTTGGCGCGCTTGGGGCTAGGGGCGCGCGCGGAAGGCTGGGCGGATTTGCAAACAGCGCGACAAACCCAGCCCGGCCTTGATGGCCTTTATGAAAGCTATGGCATGGCGCCGCCCAGCAGCGCCGCTCCCGCGCCGGCTAAGGATTGAAGACCTCTCGGGCGCTAGCTTCAAGCGCGCGCCGCGATTTGCTTGGCGCGCGCCACCACCGCTTCGAACATTTCCGCAGTCAGGCGCCGGGTCTGGGTATTGTAGCGCGAACAATGATAACTTGAGATCAGCGTGACCCCGCTATTGAAGAGCTTCACTTCTTGGCCATGGCCGAATTTGGCCTCGCTCGGTTTCATGGCATGGGCGCGCAACACGCTTTCATGGGCGATTGCGCCCAGCGCCAGAATGACTTTGAGTTTGGCGAGCGCGGCGATCCGGGCGGTGAGAAACGGCCTGCAGGCGGCGATTTCCCCCGGCGTCGGTTTATTCTCAGGGGGCGCACAGCGCACCGCATTGGTGACCATTGCGCCCACCAGCGTAAACCCGTCATTGGGGTCGCCCTGATACTGGCCTTGAGCGAAACCCTTTGCTTTGAGCGTGTCGTAGAGAAGCTCGCCTGCATAATCGCCGGTGAAGGGCCGCCCGGTGCGGTTAGCGCCAGTGCGCCCCGGCGCCAGGCCTACCACCAAAAGCCGCGCATTAACGTCGCCGAAAGAGGGCGCTGCGCCATTGAACCAGAGCGGGTGCGCAGCCGCGTTGGCGTCGCGATACGCCGCCAGCCGCGGACACAAGCGACAATGTTTCGGCGCTTCAGGCGGGGTCGAACTCACGCGTCCTCATCGTCGTCAGCGTGATGCGGGTAAGCTTCAGCGCCGCGCTCGCGCGGCGCCCGCCCCATCAAGGCGGTAAGGTCGGCGAGGTCCAGAAAATTGTCGGCCGCGCGGCGGATAATGTCGGAGGCCATCGGCGGATTGGATTTGATGGTGGAGACCACGCTTACTTTTACGCCCTTGCGCTGCACCGCTTCTATAGCCGCCAAGAAGTCGCCGTCGCCGGAAAACAGAAAGGCGTGGTCGAGATAATCGCCTGCTTGCATGAGATCGACGGCGATCTCGACGTCCATGTCGCCTTTGAAACGGCGTCGCCCATTAAGATCGGTATATTCTTTCGCCGGTTTAGTGATCAGCGCATAGCCATTGTAATCGAGCCAATCGACTAGCGGCCGGAGCGGGGAAAAGTCTTGGTCCTCGACCAGAGCGGTATAGTAATTGGCGCGGATAAAGCGGCCGTGCCGGCGAAATTCATCGAGCAGCTTGCGGTAATCGATGTCGAAGGAAAGGCCCTTGGCCGCGGAATACAAATTGGCGCCGTCGATAAAGAGGGCGGTGCGTTCCTCGGGATGGATGATGCGGTCGAGAATATTCGCCATAGAACCTGCGAGCCTTGCATGAGCACCGCCTATGTCGGTCTGGGCGCCAACCTTGCCTTCGAAGGCATGGGCCCGCGCGAGACATTGACGCGTGCAATCGATGCTCTGACGGAGGCGGGGTTTGCGCCAAACCAGCTGTCCTCGGTTTGGCGCTCGCCCGCCTGGCCGCCGAGCGATCAGCCCGACTTCTACAATGCGGTGGCCTCACTCGACACGCGGGGCCATTCGCCGCAAGCGCTCTATGAATGTTTGCGCGCCATCGAGACCCGGTTTGGTCGCCAGCGCCGCGAGCGCTGGGCAGCGCGCACGCTCGATCTCGATATCGTGGCCATCGATGCCGAAGTTGGGCTCTACGGCGCTATTGAAGTGCCCCATCCGCGCATGCACGAGCGCGCCTTTGTGCTGGCCCCGTTGGCCGAAATCGCCCCCGCTTGGCGCCATCCCTTGCGGGGCCTCACTGCAGCGGAACTCCTGGACGCGCTGCCCCAGGGGCAGGCGCAAGCGGTTGGACCGCTTTGAAAGCGGGGCAGCCCTACGCGAGCGGGGCAGCTCTTCGCATTGCGAAAAGCCCCCGACATCGCTAGATTAGCGGACCGTTCCACCCTTTTTTGCCCGGAAGGACACGCGCTTGGCCCGTGTAACCGTCGAAGATTGCGTCGATAAAGTTCCCAACCGCTTCTCGCTGGTGCTGCTTGCAGCCCACCGCGCGCGCAATATTTCCTCAGGGGCTGAGCCTTTGGTGGACCGGGACCGGGATAAAGACCCGGTCGTGGCGCTGCGGGAAATCGCCGAGGCGGCCGTCACCCCCGACGAGCTTCGCGACAGCTTCGTTCTCCAATATCAGGACGTGCAGCCGGCCGCCGAGGCCGAAGACGAACAAGATCGCCTGGCGCTAAGCGCCCCGGTGCAGTCGAGCGAAGAAGACGTGCTGCGGGCGCTGCAACAAGAAGCCGAAGCGCAGCGCGACGAAAGGTACTGAGGCCATGTCCGGCGGTGACGACGGGGTCGCCGCCAAAACCCCCGCTGGTCAGGCACTGGCCGGCGCGGGCGCAGCCTCGCCGCGCACCCGCTTTTTGCGGCAATTCGAACTGGTCGAGCGCATGCGCGCTTACGACCCCTCGCTCGACGAGCATCTGATCAACCGCGCCTATGTCTATGCGACGGTGAAACACGGCGCCCAGAAGCGCCATTCCGGCGACCCCTATTTTGCCCATCCGATCCAGGTGGCGGGCATCCTCACCGAATATAAGCTCGACGCGGCCACCATCGTGGCGGGGCTCTTACACGACACCATCGAAGACACCGACGCCACTCGGGCCGAAATCGAAAAGATGTTCAGCGCCGAGATTGCCGATCTGGTGGAGGGCGTGACCAAGCTTTCGCAACTCGAGATCCAGTCGGAGGAGAACAAGCAAGCGCAGAACTTGCAAAAGTTCATTTTGGCGATGTCGAAAGACGTCCGCGTGCTTTTGGTCAAGCTCGCCGATCGGCTGCACAATATGCGCACGCTCGAACATGTGCCCAATGAGCGCAAGCGACGGCGCATCGCGCTCGAGACGCTCGAAATCTATGGCCCGCTGGCGCGGCGCATTGGCATGGACAAGATGGCGCGCGAGTTGGAGTCGCTTGCCTTCCACGTGGCGTTTCCGGAAGCCGAAAACGCCATCAATGCGCGCCTCGAGCAATTGCGCGCCGAAAAGGGCGCCAATGTCGCCAACGTCACCCAGACCATCATGGAGGTGTTCGAATTCGCCGGCGTCGACGCGCGTATTTATGGACGCGAGAAGCAGGCCTATTCGATTTGGCGCAAGCTGCAGCGCAAGAGCGTGACCTTCAATGATTTGGCCGACGTTTACGCGTTCCGCGTAATCATGACCAATACCGACGATTGTTATCGGGCGCTCGGACTTATTCACCAGACCTGGCGCTGCGTGCCCGATCAGGTCGAAGATTACATCTCCAACCCCAAGCCCAACGGCTACCGCTCGATCCACACCGTGGTGATCGGGCCCGGCAATGTGCGGGTCGAAATCCAGATCCGCACCGACGAAATGGACCGGGTGGCTGAAAACGGCGTCGCCGCGCACTGGCGCTACAAGAACGAATCCTACGGTTACGACGAAGAATTGGCGCTTTCAGCCGGCGTCGACGCCCGCGAAGCCACCCGCTCATTGCTGGAAATTGCCGAGCATGGCGGGGATCCGCGCGAGTTTCTCGAGCACGCAAAGCTCGAAATGTACCAAGATCACGTCTTCACCTTCACCCCCAAAGGGGCCTTGATTGCGCTGCCGCACGGGGCGACGCCGCTGGATTTTGCCTATGCCGTGCACTCCGGCGTTGGCGACCGCGTCATCGGGGTCAAGATCAATGGCGAAGAGCAGCCTTTGCGGACCCGGCTTAAGAACGGCGACGTGGTGGAAATCATCATCGGGGCGCGAGCAGCGCCAGTGCCAGGCTATGAAGCGCTTGCCAAAACCGGTCGCGCAAAATCGGCGCAGCGGCGCCTAGAGCGTCAGGCCCGACGCGACGAGTTCGGCAAATTGGGACGCGAATTGCTGGCCCATGCGCTGCATCGCTATGGTCACGACATTAGCGAAGTGGCCCTCGCCAACGCGGCCGCAAGGCTTGGCAAAGCCGATGAGGAAGAATTGTTCGTGGCCATTGGCGATAGTTCGCTGAAGGCCAGCGCAGTGGTGGTCGCGGCTTTTCCGGGGCTCGAAGACAAAGTACACAAAGACGAAGGCCGCCGCCCCATGGAACGGGAGAAGGCGACGCTTTACGTCAAAGGCGGCGATCTCACCCCGGGCGTGGCGCTGCATTTCGGCGAATGTTGCACGCCTATTCCAGGCGATCGGATCGTCGGCGTGCAAGCGCCGGGCAAGGGGGTCGAAGTCCACACCATCGACTGCGAACGTCTCGCCGGTTTTGAAGCGAGCGGCCTCGATTGGGTGGATTTGAGTTGGACCAAGACGGCGCTGCAGCGCACGCTTGCGGTGGGACGGATCATTGCCGCGGTTGAGAACAAGCGCGGCGTGCTGGCGGAATTGTGCCGCATCATCGCCGAAAATGAAGGCGATATTCTCAATCTCCGTTTGGCCAAACGCACGAGCGACTTCTTCGATATGATCTTCGACATCGAAGTCGCCGACGCGCGCCATCTTACCAATATTGTCGCGGCCATGCGCACCAGCAAATCGGTGAAAGATGTCGAGCGCGTGCGCGGTTGAGCGGGCAAGATGCGACAAGCGGCGATGAATCAGTTAGGGCGGCTTGCATGACCCAAGACGAAGTTCTGGACGAATTCCGCGCCGCCGGGGCGCTATTGGAAGGCCATTTCATCCTCTCCTCGGGGCTGCATTCGCCGGTGTTCTTCCAGAAGAATATCGTGTTTCAAGACCCCGCCCGCACTGAGCGGCTTTGTAAGGCCTTGGCCAACAAAGCGCGGGCGCTGTTTGGCAAGATCGAAGTGGTGGTCTCGCCAGCCGTAGGGGCCATCATTCCAGGTTATGAAACCGCCCGCCATCTGGGGGCGCGGGCCATGTTCGTTGAACGCGAGAACGGCAAGTTCGAATTGCGGCGCGGCTTTAAGATTATGCCCAGCGATCGGGTGCTGATGGTGGAAGACGTGGTCACCACCGGGCTCTCCTCGCGCGAGTGCTTGGCCGCGATCAAGGATCAAGGCGCGCTGGTGGGCGCGGCCTGTCTTATCGACCGCTCGGCGGGCAAGGCCGACTTAGGCGTGCCCTTGGTGTCGTTGGCTCAGGTGGAGGCGCCAGCCTATCCCGCCGACAAATTGCCCCCCGAGCTCGCCGCATTGCCGGCCGTCAAGCCGGGCAGCAGAGGTTTGGCGGCGTGAGCCAACGCCCGCGCCTAGGCGTCAACATCGACCACGTCGCGACCATCAGAAATGCGCGCGGCGCGGCCTATCCTGATCCGGTGCGCGCCGCAGAGCTGGCGCTTGAGGCCGGCGCGGATGGCATTACCGCCCATCTGCGTGAGGATCGCCGACATATTTCCGACGACGATATTGCGCGCCTGGCGCTGATGCTGCGCGCGCGCACGCGCCCGCTTAATCTCGAGATGGCGGTGACCCAGGAAATGCTCGATATCGCGCTTTCCCATCGCCCCCATGCTGTGTGCCTGGTGCCGGAGCGACGCGAAGAACGCACCACCGAAGGCGGGCTTGATGTGGCCGGCGGCCACAATGGGATCGCGCCGTTTGTGGCCAAGCTGGCCGAGGCGGGGGCGCGGGTCTCCTTGTTCATCGGCGCTGACCCCCACCAGATCGAGGCGGCCCACCATGTTGGCGCGGCAGTGGTGGAATTGCACACCGGCGCCTATTGCGATCTCGCCCGCGCCGGGCAAGCGCAAGCGGACGCGCAATTGCAAAAGCTAGAGCGCGGGGCCCGCCAAGCCCACAAGCTTGGGCTTGAAGTGCATGCAGGACACGGCATCGATTACGAGACCGTCGCGCCCATCGCAGCGATCCCGGAAATCGCCGAACTCAATATCGGCCATTTCCTGATCGGCGAGGCGGTTTTTATCGGCTTGAGCGCCGCCATTGGCGAAATGCGGCGACGTATGGATGAGGCCCGCGGCCAATGATCCTCGGCATCGGCAACGACATCATCGATATCCGCCGCATCGAAAAGACCCTCGCGCGCTTTGGCGAGCGCTTCACATTGCGGATTTACACCGATTTGGAGCGCGCCCGCGCCGAGCGGCGCCCCGGCCTGCGCGCGGCCACCTACGCCAAGCGCTTCGCAGCCAAGGAGGCTTGCGCTAAAGCTTTGGGTACTGGATTGAAAAGAGGGGTATTTTGGCGAGACATGGGGGTTGCGAACCTGGCCAGCGGCCAGCCCACGATGAAGCTGAGCGGGGGCGCTGCGCGACGTCTGAGCGAGTTGACCCCGCCGGGGTTTGTCGCCCACATCCATGTCAGCCTAAGCGACGACTATCCCCTGGCTGTCGGTTTCGTCATCATTTCGGCGGAGTTGGACCGGGAGTGAGCCGCGCCCCAACTGAGCGGTGTTTCGAAAAACCCGCCTCATCCCCTAAGATTTTCGGTAAGCAGACGCTGGTTTTCGCGAATTGCCTCGTTTTGCGGAACCCGGGCCAAGCGAGAAACGCATGAGTATGTCGACGACGGAAACGCCAGCTGCCACGCCCGCCATGAGCCACTTTTGGGAGAACGTGCGCACCGTGGTTTACGCGCTGGCGCTGGCCATGGTGCTGCGCTTTGCGATTGCGCAGCCGTTTCGCATTCCCTCGGGCTCGATGCAGCCGACTTTGGAGGTGGGCGACTATATCGTGGTGACCAAATGGTCTTATGGCTACGGGCGCTATTCATTCACCCCGCTGGAGGGCCTGCTGCCGCACGGACGGCTCTTTGGACATGCTCCTCAGCGCGGCGACGTCGTCGTCTTTCGCCCTGAACCCGAACCCGACAAAGACTTCATCAAGCGGGTGGTGGGGCTGCCCGGCGACCGCATCCAAATGATCGACGGGGTTTTGAACATCAATGGCGCGCCAGTGCGCCGCCAGTCCCTGGGATTGATGGCGTTTAGGGACGAAACCGGCGTCACCGAAAACATCGCGACTTTCCGCGAAACGCTGCCAAACGGGGTGAGCTACAACACCTTCGATCGCGGCATGACCGAGCTCGACAACACGCGCGTGTTTGTGGTGCCGCCGAACAATTACTTCATGATGGGCGATGATCGCGACAATTCCGCCGATAGCCGGGTGCCTTCGGTGGTGGGCTTTGTGCCCTACGACAATCTGGTGGGGCCGGCACAATTCGTGGTGGTGTCGTTTGATCCCCGGAGCAGTCTTTTCAAGCCCTTGACTTTGTTTTCAGGTTTTCGCGTCAATCGCTTCTTGAGGTCCCTGCATTGAAGGCCAGGCGCCAATGAGCGGCAGAGCGCCCATAATCGAGGCGCGGCTAGAAGCGCTCGAGGCCCACATCGGCTACAGCTTCAAGGACCGGGCCTTGCTCCGCGAGGCGCTCACCCATGGCAGCGCCCTCGAGGTGGGAAAACAGCACGCAAATTCTTATGAGCGGCTGGAATTTCTGGGCGACCGGGTGCTGGCGCTGCTGGTGGCCGAGCGTTTGTACCTCACCCATGGCGGCGAGGACGAAGGCGATCTTGCACAACGCTTCAATGCTTTGGTGAACCGCCACGCCTGCGCGGCCGCCGCCAAAGCCGCGCGCCTAGGCGATGCGCTGGTGTTGTCGCCTGCGGAAGAGCAAAGCGGGGGACGCCATAAGCAAGCCATACTGGCGGACGCCTGCGAAGCTATGATCGCGGCGCTCTACTTGGATGCGGGGATCGCCGCGGCGGGCGCTTTTGTGAGCGCGTTTTGGGGCGACGCCTTCGATGCGCTGAAAGCAGCGCCGCGTGACGCCAAGACGGTGTTGCAAGAATGGGCGGCGGCGCAAAAGAAGGATTTGATTTATGCTGAGGTCGCCCGTTCCGGGCCCGAGCACGCGCCGCATTTTGTAATCGAGGCGCGGATCCACGGCTTTGCCCCAGCGCGCGGTGAAGCCGGTTCAAAGCGCGACGCCCAACGCGCGGCGGCGGCGGCGTTCTTAAAGCAGCGCGGCGTCGATGTCTGAGCGGCGCTGCGCGGTTGTGGCGGTGCTGGGAGCGCCGAACGCGGGCAAGTCGACGCTGGTGAACGCATTGGTGGGCGCCAAGGTCGCTGCGGTGACGCAGAAAGTGCAGACCACCCGCGCCTTGGTGCGCGGCATCGCCATGCGCGAAAACGTGCAGCTGGTTTTGATCGACACCCCAGGGGTGTTTGCCCCCAAGCGGCGCTTCGAGCGCGCCATGGTGGCGGCCGCCTGGAGCGCCATTGATGGGGCCGATTGCGTGGTGCACGTGGTTGATGCCCCAGCCCACGTCAGTTCAACGCCAAGCGCCGGCGAGCGGCGCTCCATCGAGGACGCAGCCGCCATCGCGGCCAAATTGAAACAGATGGAAATTGCCTCGATTCTGGCGCTCAACAAGGTCGACGCAACACCGCGCGAGGCGCTCCTGGCGCTGACCGCGAAGCTTGTGGAAGAGGGGCTTTACACTGACGTCTTCATGATCTCGGCCAAGCGCAAGGACGGGGTTGAGGATCTGGCCAAGCTGTTGGCGGAGCGCGCTCCCGAGGGGCCCTGGTTATTTCCAGAGGATCAGATCATGGATGCGCCTGCGCGGGTGCTGGCCGCTGAAATCACCCGCGAGAAGGCGTTCCTGCGCTTACACGAGGAACTACCCTACGAACTCGATGTCGAAACCGAAGCCTGGGAAGAACGAAAAGACGGTTCGGTGAAGATCGATCAGACCATTTATGTGGCGCGCGAGGGCCAGCGCAAAATCGCCATCGGCGCCAAGGGCGCGACGGTCAAAGCCATCGGCGAGGCCGCGCGCGAGGAGCTTGAAGCAGCGTTGGATCGGCGCGTGCACCTCTTCCTGCACGTGAAGGTGGCGGAAAATTGGAGCGAGGGGCGCGCCATCTATCGGCGGCTCGGCTTAGATTACGAAGCCTGAAGCATGGAATGGGTGGACGATGCGGTGGTATTGGGGGCGCGCCATTTCGGCGAGGGCAAACTGTTAGCCGAAGTGTTTGCCCGCGCGCATGGGCGTTTCGCGGGCGTTGTCCATGCCGGGCGCAAGTCGCAGCCGATTTTGCAGCCGGGCAATTTGGTGCATGCCGGCTGGAAAGCGCGGCTTTCCGAGCAACTGGGATTTTTTTCGCCGCTCGAATTGATCGAGCCGCACGCAACCCGGCTTTTGGATGATCCGATTGCCTTGGCGGGATTGTCCTCAGCAGTGGCGCTCATCCGCGGCGCAACGGCCGAGCGGCAAGTCTATCCTCAGCTTTATGACGCGCTCATCGTGCTCATCGAGGCGATGCCGCAGAATGATATTTGGCCCGCCCTCTACACGCGTTTTGAGCTCGGTTTGTTGGGGGCGCTTGGCTACGGCCTTGACCTTTCGCGCTGTGCTGTCACCGGGCAAACCAAGGACCTGGCTTGGGTCAGCCCCCGCACCGGGCGCGCAGCGACTGCCGCAGCGGGCGCGCCCCATGCCGAGGCGCTGTTGAAATTGCCGCCCTTCCTTACCGATGCGGAGGCGGAATTACATGAAGGCGACGTCGCCCACGCCTTTGCGCTGGCGGGGTATTTTCTTGAGCGCAGGGTCTTCGAGCACAAAGGCGAAGGCCTTCCCCAAGCCCGTCACCGGCTGATCGAACGTTTGGGATTTGCAAGACGACTCTGATTTAACCGCGCCAAGCAAGGGCGGGATCGTTTCGGGGAGCCAAGAATGGCTGACGACATTACGCGGACGCCGGAGGACGGGGGACGCATCGTTGAAGAGCCGATCGGGGAAGCGCTCGCCAAGCGCTATCTCGCTTATGCGCTTTCCACCATCACCTCGCGCGCATTGCCCGATGTGCGCGATGGGCTAAAGCCGGTGCACCGGCGCGTCTTGTACGCCATGAACCGGCTGAAGCTTGGGCCAGACGCGGCCTTCAAAAAGAGCGCCAAAGTGGTAGGCGACGTCATGGGCACTTATCACCCTCACGGCGACCAGGCGATCTATGACGCGCTCGTGCGCTTGGCCCAGGATTTCAACTCCCGCTATCCGCTGGTCGATGGCCAGGGCAATTTCGGCAATATCGACGGCGATAACCCCGCCGCCATGCGGTATACCGAAAGCCGTCTCACCAAAGCGGCCGAAGCGCTGCTCGAAGGCATCGACGAAGACGCGGTGGTTTTTAGAGCCAATTATGACGGCTCCGAGCAGGAGCCGGTGGTGTTGCCCGCCGCGTTCCCGAATTTGCTGGCCAATGGCGCAAGCGGCATCGCTGTGGGCATGGCCACCAGCATCCCTCCCCACAACGCAGCGGAAGTGATCGACGCCTGCCTGCTGCTCATCGACAGCCCCAAGGCGGCCACCGCCGATTTATTGAAGCTCATGCCGGGACCGGATTTCCCCACCGGGGGCATCGTGGTTGAACCCCCAGAGGCCATCCACGAGGCCTATGAGACAGGCCGCGGCGGGTTCCGGGTGCGGGCGCGTTGGCAGACCGAAGATCTTGGCCGCGGCATGTGGCGGGTGGTGGTGACCGAGATCCCGCACCTGGTGCAGAAAACCAAGCTGATCGAGGCCTTGGCCGCACTGGTTGAGGATAAGAAGGCGCCGCTATTGGGCGATGTGCGCGACGAAAGCGCTGAGGACGTTCGCATTGTGCTGGAGCCGCGTTCACGCAGCGTCGAGCCGGCGGTGATGATGGAGAGCCTTTTTAAGCTGACGGCGCTGGAGACGCGCGCTTCGCTCAATATGAACGTCTTGGACGCCCAAGGCGCGCCGCGGGTGATGGGGTTGCGCGAAGTGCTGCGCGCCTTCCTCGATCACCGGCGCGATGTGCTGCAGCGGCGCGCCCGCCATCGCTTGGAAAAGATCGCAGCACGGCTGGACGTGTTGGCGGGATTGCTGATCGTCTATCTCAATCTGGACGAGGTGATCCGCATCATCCGCAACGAGGACGACCCCAAAGCCAAGCTTATCTTGCGCTTCAAGCTCAACGACGACCAGGCTGACGCCATCCTCAACACCCGCCTGCGCCAATTGCGCAAGCTGGAAGAAATGGAAATCCGGCGCGAGGACGCCGGCCTTCGCGAGGAACAAAAAGACTTGCACGGATTGCTCGAAGATACCCGCAAACAATGGCGTCGCATCGCCGGCGAGTTGAAAGAAACCCGTAAGCTCTTTGGGCCCGGCGCGGCTTGGGGCAAACGGCGCACGGAATTAGGCGAGGCCGCAGCAATTGCAGGCGACATCGATGTGGAAGCCTTCGTGGCGCGCGAGCCGGTGACGGTGATCCTCTCGGAAAAAGGTTGGATCCGGGCGCTCAAAGGCCACGGCGATTTATCCAATCTGCAGTTCAAGGAAGGCGATCACGCCCAACACATCGTGCGCTGCGAGACCACCGATAAGCTTATTCTGTTTGTCTCCGATGGGCGAGCCTTCACGCTTGACGCTCACAAGCTGCCAGGGGGACGCGGCCACGGCGAACCGATCCGGCTATCGATCGAGATGGCCGACATCGACGAAGCCGTGGCGTTGTTTGCCTATGAAGAGGGCGCCAAGCGTTTAGTCGCCAGTCATGAAGGCTACGGGTTCGTCGTGCCCGAGGCGGAAATGCTGGCCACCAAAAGGGCCGGCAAACAAGTGCTCAATGGGCGCGCCATGCAGGCCGCAAAAATCGCCGGCGATCAGGTGGCGGTGATCGGGGAACGCAAAAAGCTCCTGGTGTTCCCGTTGTCGGAATTGCCGGAGATGAGCCGCGGCAAGGGCGTGAAGCTGCAGAGCTATCACGATCGGGGCCTGGCCGATGTGAAGGTGTTCGACAAAGACGAAGGGCTGACCTGGGAAGATGCGGCAGGGCGCACCCGCGCGGTTCCCGAGTGGAAGGAATATCGCGCCAAGCGCGGCGGCGCCGGCAAACTCGCGCCCAAGGGCTTCTCGCGTTCGGGCCGCTTCAGCGACATTATCGGCTAGTGCGTTACCGAATAACGTTCGCCAGGCGACGCGTGCGGCGTCTTCCTATATGAGAAGCGCCAACGGGCCGCCATCGGGGTCGCTACCCGAACTGAGCATAGGAAACTGAAATGGGCATCGGGTTGATCCTTCTGATTGTCATCGTCGTGTTCGCGGTGATGCTGATCGGCGTCTACAATCGCCTCGTGGCGCTGCGGCAGAATGCAAACCAAGCCTTTGCCGACATCGACGTGCAGCTTCGCCAACGTCACGACCTCATTCCAAATCTGGTCGAAACCGTGAAAGGGTATGCAGCCCACGAAAGCGGCACGCTCGAAGCGGTGGTGCAGGCTCGCACGGCCGCGGTGAACGCGGAAAAGACCGGCGATCCCAAGACCATGGGCCAAGCCGAAGGCGCCCTAGGCGTCGCCCTCGGGCGCTTGATCGCGTTGAGCGAAGCTTATCCCGATCTCAAGGCCAATCAGAATTTCATAAAGTTGCAGGATGAGCTTTCCGATATCGAAAACAAGCTCGCCGCGGCGCGTCGCTTCTTCAATAATGCGGTTGGCGAATACAATACCGGGCGCGAGCAATTCCCGGCCGTGCTGATGGCCAACAGCTTCGGTTTTGGCCCGCGGGTATTCTTTGATCTGGGCGAGCAGGATCGCACCAGCATGAACGAGGCCCCGCAGGTGAAGTTCAGCTAGGCGGTAGCAAGGTGGGCGCTTACGGCCTGCAGACCCACATTTGGAACAACAACTGGAAATCTGTGCTGCTGATGGCCGGTTTTCCAGTTCTGTTGTTAATGCTGACCTATGGGCTTTTTTTGCTGTTTGCCGGCTTTTCCGGCTATTCAAGCCCCGGCGCCGGCGAGATGGGACCCTTCATCTGGGCCGCAGATGCGTTAGCGCAGGCCTGGCCGTTTGCGCTCATCGGCGCGGCGGTTTGGTTCGTCATCGCCTACTTTGCCTATCAGGGCATTATTGACGCGGCGACCGGCGCCCATAGTCTCGCCCGCAGTGAAAACCCAAAACTCTACAATCTGCTCGAGAACCTTTGCATTTCGCGGGGTCTGGCCACCCCGGCTCTGAGGATTATCGACACCGACGCTATGAACGCGTTCGCGACAGGGGTTTCAAAGAGCAGCTATTCGATCACTGTGACGCGGGGACTGATTGAGCGGCTAAATGACGATGAAATCGAGGCCGTGCTTGGCCACGAGCTGACCCACATCCGCAACGCCGACGTCAGATTGATGATGATCGCTGTGATCTTTGTGGGGATTTTCTCCTTCGTTGGGCAGCTGATTTATCGCGGGCTTTGGTATTCGGGGGGGCCTGCGCGGCGGGCGCGTTCTAGCCGTGACGGCGGCGGCCAGGGTTTGGCGATCATTGTCGCCCTGGTGATCTTGGGGCTCTCTTATGGGTTGGCGATTGTCATTCGCTTTGCGCTGTCGCGTCAGCGCGAATATCTGGCCGATGCGGGCTCGGTCGAATTGACTAAAAACCCCGACGCCATGATTTCGGCGCTGCAAAAAATATCCGGCAACGCCGACCTGCATGCGCCCTCGGAAGTCAAAGAGATGTTCATCGAAAATCCGCAGGCCGATTTTGCGAGCTTGTTTGCAACCCACCCCCCGATTGGGGATCGCATCAATGCGCTGGTGAAGTATGCGGGCGGGCATGTAGCGGCCCCCGCGCTGCCGCAGACGCCGGTTGCCGGACCTTGGCAAGCGCCGGCGCCGTCTTCGCCCCAAGCC
>Ga0209698_10003449_pt1 | contig 17650 bp, 14 predicted proteins | sample LitLauG_LLR_2012_FD_187203 | JGI IMG/M metagenome (GOLD analysis project Ga0209698, IMG submission 187203) | Freshwater sediment microbial communities from Pennsylvania, USA - Little Laurel Run_MetaG_LLR_2012 (SPAdes) (version 2) | ecosystem: Environmental > Aquatic > Freshwater > Creek >...
ACCCAACCACCGGGCGGACGCCTCGTCCGCCCGGTGGTTGGGTTGGATCGAATAGAAGTCCGTGGTAGTCCTCCCCGGACGAGGCGTCCGGGGGGCACGTGAAGAGGGTGTCTGGCTCCGCGTTTATCGCACTTGCATGGAGGCGGAATGACTCACAGTTGTCATACGTTTTTGTATGTACCTCATGACTTCCCAGACCTGAATCACGCCCGCAATGCTCAGACCGAGCCACGTGGAAGCCATGGCGATCAGGAGCGAGACATTCACAATCGCTGCCACCTTGATGTACTGAGTCGAGTTCTTTGCCGCATCGGTTAACACTACGAAAGGATGCCAGTCGGCGCCCGGGGCCTGGAGCACGGCCTTCAGCAGGAAGTTCAAGAGAAGCAGAGTGAGAAAGGTTTGCAGCAGTTGACATACTGGCGGGAACCAGTCCCATTCTTGCTTGGCGAGCGCAATCGCGGAGCGTATCAGCGCAAAGACGCCCAAGAGCACAAACGGCAGATAGAAGCGGTGCAAGATCGGACCGGCGGCAAGAAAGTCTTTTGCCGGGCCGAGGATCAGCACTGGATACGTCGGCAGCAGCAGGATCCAGATCAAACCGAAGAAGTTAAAGGCCAGTTCGCACGCGGTGTGGACGAGCGAAGTTTTCCGCTCCGGCGGCTCGACTGGAGGCAGAGTCATCGGATCCCATTTGCACTGGGTGTCGGCGATAGCGTGGGTGCGCTCGAGGATGGCGAAGATCAGAGTAATCACTCCGCCAGCGACGAACAGTCCGGACCACAGATCGCCCAGAGTTTTGGCGATGGCGATTCCCCAATTGCCTGCGCTGTTGGAGAGGTTCACAGGTCCTACGATGAACAAGAAGACTGGAACCAGAATCCAGAGCAACACCATCTTCAAGACGAAGGTGTAGATGGGATATAAGCCTGGCCCAATGAGGTATCCGCGCGGGCGGAGGCGGGCGGCCACCGTCATGGGACTGCCGCAACGCTTCAGAATTTCGGCGACGTCGTTGTTGGTCACCGGGCGCTTGAGTTCTTCCGCTTTCGCTTCGACCTGAGAGCGCAGGTCTTCACCCAGTTCGGCGAGCAGGTCCTCCTGCTTGCGGGTCTTGGGCATCCAGAAACGGACGGCTTGCAAGTAGCGGTCAACAAGTTCCGTGGGATTGGCTGGTTTGCTCATAATCATGCCTCTTGCAGAATTTTCGTGAGGGACTCGTTCATGTGCTGCCATTCGGCCAGCAGTTGATTCAAAACCTGTTCGCCCTGGGGGGATAAACGGTAGAAGCGTTTGTTGCGCTTGTCCTCTTCGCGCCACTGGCTGACTAACAGGCCCTGACTTTCCAGGCGGCGAAGGAGGGGGTACAGGGTGCCTTCGTCGATTTCCAAGCCGTCGTCCGACAAGGCTTTGCGGAGGGTGTAGCCGTAGCGCTCGGTACGGAGTTGGGTCAGGACGGCTAGGGTGAGGCAGCCCCGGCGGAGCTCAAGTCTAAGGTTCTCAAAGACTTCCGTATTGGCTGTACCGTTCGACATACAGTGTATGACGTACACTGTATGTTACACAGTATAACTTGTCAAGAGTTTTCTTTTGAGAGCGGCGGACGCCCCGTCCGGCCGAAAAACCTCCACCCGGACGACGGCGTCCGGGGTTCCACAATCTATTACATCGTCAGCACTACGCGGAATCTGGCCTTGCCGGTAATCATTTGTTGGAAGGCTTCGGCGGCTTTGTCGAGGGGATAGCGCTCGATCATCGGGCGGACTCCCGTCAGGGAGCTGAATTGGAGAGTATCTTCGGAGTCTTTTCCGGTGCCGGAGGCCCAGCCTCGTACGGAGCGTTTTCCGGGAATGAGTTGGAAGGGTGAGATGGTGAGAGGGGCGGCATCGGCGCCGATGACCATCAGACTGCCGTTTGGACCCACGCCGTCCATGAGCGCGGAGATCGATTTTGAATCGGGCGCTGTTGCCAGGATGATGTGCGCTCCTCCCAGTTTCTGCAGGGCTTCGGCTGGCGTGCCGGAATTCGTGTCGATGTATTCGTGAGCGCCGAGTTTCTGGGCCAACGCTTTCTTGTCGCTGCCGCGGCCGATCGCTACCGTGCGGAATCCCATCTGGCGGGCATATTGAATTCCGAGATGGCCAAGACCTCCGATGCCCTGCACGGCGACCAATTGTCCGGCGCGGGCTCCGGAATTTCTGAGCGCGTTGTAGACCGTAATGCCGGCGCAAAGGAGCGGAGCGGCTTCGGCGGCGGGTAGATCGTCTGGCATGGCGGCAACGGCTTCGGCGGGCGCGACCATGTACTCCTGATAACCACCGTCAAAGCTGATGGCCGTTATTTTTTCGAAGCGGCAATTGACGAAGTCGCCGCGGCGGCAGGGATCGCACTCGAAACAGTGTCCGCCGTGCCAGCCGAGGCCAACGCGTTGGCCGGGCTTCCAGAGAGTTACATTGGAACCGATCGCGTCGATGCGTCCGGCGATTTCGTGTCCGGGGACGCGCGGGTATTGGATTCCGGGCCAGTGTCCTTCTTTCACCAGCACGTCGCTGTGGCAGATGCCGCAGGCTTCGACTTTGATGCGGACCTCGTCGGGGCCGGGTTGGGGGATGGGGCGCTCGACTAACTCAAAATTTCCACCGGGTTTGCTGATTTGCACGGCTTTCATGAGGACCTCTTTCGAAATAGGTTGGACTGCGGAATGATTGAAATTTCTGATGCGCGCAGATGCAGCAGGTGAGACCGCTGGTTTCCTTAGATTAAACTCGGGCACTAAGGATACAAACTAACGCCTTCCCCGGACGAATGCGTCCGGGGCCACGCGAACTGGGGATCGTGGAATTTGCTATGATGGGGGCCTGCAAATTCAGGTTGCAGCCCGTCCGCGGAAAGGGATGATCCCACCTGAGCGATCTTGAGTTTCGAGCATTGACCTCTCTTCTGCCCGTCATAGCGGACACCGGGCCATAGAAGGAGGAGAAATGTCTCGACGCCTACCCGAAAGACCCAATCTCGAATTTCTCAAGAAACAAGCGAAAGAACTGCAGCGAACTCGTCCGCAGAGCAAGCTCGCCGATGCACAACATGCGCTCGCGGGCGAATATGGATTTGCTACCTGGGCGAAGTTGAAGGAGCACGTTCAGTCGCTGGGATACACGCCTGCGCAGGCTTTTAAGGTCGCCGTGTGCGACAGCGACGCGGCGCGCGTGAAACAGCTTCTGGAAAAGCATCCCGAGTTGCGGGCCACGATTGATGATCCGCTGCCGGATTACGGGTTCGGCCTCAATGCGTTGTACGCGGCGGTGCAGCGAAGCGATCGGGCCACGATCGACGTGTTGTTGCAGGCGGGCGCGAACATCAACCAGCGGAGCAAATGGTGGGCCGGCAGCTTTGGAGTGATGGACGACTGCGATCCGAGCCTGGTGGATTTTTTGGTAGAGCGCGGCGCGGTGGTGGATGCGCATGCGGCATCACGGCTGGGAATGATGGACAAGCTACGAGAATTGGTGGCTGCCGATCCAGGCCTGGTGCATGCGCGTGGAGGAGATGGGCAGACGCCTTTGCACTTCGCATCGACGGTAGAAGTGGCGGAGTTTCTGCTTTCGAACGGCGCGGACATTGATGCCCGCGACATCGACCATGAATCAACTCCGGCGCAATACATGCTGCGGGTAGAGCACAGACGGCACTATCCTCACAGCCGGCAGGATGTGGCGCGGTACCTGGTGTCGAAAGGATGCTACACCGACATCTTGATGGCTTCCGCGCTGGGAGACATTGATCTCGTGCGGCGGCATCTGGAGCGCGATCCGAATTGCATTCGTATGAGCGTGTCGGCGGAGTGGTTTCCGAAGAAGAATCCGCACTCTGGCGGGACGATTTATATCTGGCAGTTGGGTGCACATCGGACGGCGCATTCGGCGGCGCGCGACTTCGGTCATGAGGACGTCTTTCAGTTGCTCATGCAGCACACTCCTGAAGACTTGAAGCTGGCTTTGGCTTGCGAGTTGGGCGACGATGCTGCGTTCCACGAATTCATGGCGCGGAATCCGGACGCTGCCAGAAAACTTTCCGAAGCGGATCAGCGAAAGCTGCCGAACGCGGCGCAAACGAACAACACAAATGCGGTGCGGCTGATGCTCACAGCCGGTTGGCCGGTGGACACTCCGGGAGAAATGGGGGCAACGGCGCTGCACTGGGCTGGCTTTCACGGCAATGCGGAGATGGCGCGGGTGATTTTGCGATTTCATCCGTCGCTGGAGTTGAAGTCGCAGGAGTATTCCAGTTCTGCGCTGGCATGGGCGCTATTTGGTTCGGGGGATGGCTGGCATCGGGAGACGGGCGATTATGTGGGGACGATTCGGGCGCTGCTTGACGCCGGTGCAGTGCTGCCCCCGAATGCTGAGGAACTGGAGCCGAGTGACGCCGTGCTGGAGATGCTGCCATGAGAAAACGACCGCTGGCTGTAACTGCGCTTGCTGGCCTCTACATTGTGGTGGGGATCGTCGGGTTCGTGGGCCACTTTACGGAACGGCACGAGCCTGACTGGATCTGGATTGCGGTGACGGAAATCGCGGCAGTGGTCTGCGGCGCGTTTATGCTGCGCAGACACAACTGGGCGCGATGGCTCGCGGTGGCGTGGATCGCGTTCCATGTTGCGATCAGTGTGGGACATCCGATCGGAGAGTTGGCGGTGCATATCTTCTTTCTGGTTGCGATTGCGTATCTTCTGTTTCGGCGGGATGCGGCGGCGTATTTTCACGGCGGCGCGGTGGAGGGAACCTAAGCAGGGGACACAGAAAGCTGCGGAGGATTTCCCTACACGCCGGCTGACACGATCTGGCCAACGGTGCTGTGTTGTTTTGCTTGCGCTAGACGGCGTCGATAGCGCAGATGCCTCCAGCGCGTCATTTCCACCAGCGGTTTCCACACCGGATTAACCAGGTCGTGCTTGATCAGCAAATGCCAGAACCGATTCGAGCGCTTGTAGAGATACGACATAGCGAGATACAAAGGCACGGCCTGCCACGACTGGGGCCGCCGCTTCCAGATCGAGGCATGGGAGAATAGCCGCTGATAAATCCAGGCATAGCCGCGTTCAAGTTCCTCGGGGTTCATGTGCTTCGGCTGAAACACGGCGTGGCCTGTGTCGTAGAGAGTCCAATCGCGATGCAGGATACGTCCCTCGGCCTCCATCTGCCGATAGAGCGGTGTCGAGGGATAGGGCGTCAGGATGTGAAAGGTGGCGCACTCCAAGCGGTTCTCTTCGATCCACTCTGCCGTTCGCGCAAACACGTCCTTCCGATCATGATCGAAGCCGAGCACGAACGATCCATTTACCTGGATCCCGTGGTCATGCAAGATTCGCACGCGCCGCGCGTAGTCGGAGGTCTTCGGCGTCTTCTTGTGCGCGTCGGCAAGATTGTCGTCGGAGAGCGACTCGAAACCAATAAATACTCCCGTGCATCCTGCCAGAGCCATGTTGCGGATGAGTCGGGGATCATCCGTCACATCGATGGTGACGGCGGCGCTCCAGATCTTATTTAGTGGGCGCAGCGCGGCACACAGCGCATGCAAGTAATCGCGCCGCGATCCAAGATTGTTGTCGATGAACACCGCGTACGGTTGATCGTCGGCTCTGAACTCTTCCGCCACCTGCTGCGGAGTTTTCATGCGATACGGCATGCGCAAGCCGTCGGTCGCGAGATAGCAGAAGCCGCAGCGGTTGTGGCATCCGCGGGTGGCGATCAGGCTGGTCGTGGTCAGAAAACTCCGGCGCCGGAGGATCGAACGCCGCGGTGGTGGATCGTCGCAGTAATCGTTCTCGTACGTGGCAACGTACCGAGGCTGCAGGTGACCACGCTCGACGTCGCGAAGTATCCGCGGCCAGAGTTGCACTCCATCTCCCAGAGCGAGTGCATCCGCATGAGGGGCACATTCCTCGGGACACGAAAGAACGTGGAGACCGCCTAGTATTACTTTCGCTCCCCGCTTTCGATACCAATCCGCCAGTTCGTACGAGCGCTGCGCAAAAGTCAGGTGGACGGTGATGCCCACTACCCGAGGCATCGGCTGGAACGGCGACCTTCCATGCAGAAGATTCTCGTCCCAATAGTCCACCCTCCAGTTCTCCGGCGTAGTCGCCGCGAAACTAGTCAGCGCGAGTGTCGGCGTGAGCACATGCTTGCCGAAGCTCGCATTCGCATCCTTGGGGTAGAACGGGTTGATCAGCAATGCATAACGGTCCTCAATACGCCCCGCCAGTTCATTCGGATCGAGCGCAGGAGCATGGACCATCTCGGAAGGGATCCATCGCGTTGCGAGACGGGAGCGGAAGGGCTCGTCAGGGGCAATCATGCGATTTACTTTATACTACAAAGTACTTCATGTCAATTGGCTATTCATGGCCCACACCGACGAGAACCGGGGCACACTGCAACGCCAGGTCCCGCGACCGCCCGCCCTTCGGCGGGTTCCGTTCGGGATGACAATGTTATGGGGGGTGAGACGACTACCGCACCAGCCACTCGGTGGCGGTGTGCACGTGCGTGAGGAGTTGGGTATAGGTGACCGAGAAGATTGCGATCGTGGCCAACGCAGCAGCGACGCCGTACCACGAAGAGTTTTTGCGGAGGGGGACGCGTCGCAACTCTGTCCACGCGAGGAGGCGCTCGACGCGGGCGTTCATCACTGCGGCGGGACTGTGGACCAGCGCGGCGGTTAAATCGACCGACGGCTCGACCGTGCCCAAGCGCGACAACTTGATGAGCGCGGCGGCCAGGTCAAGGGCCTCGCCGGCATTGGTCACGGCGGCATCGTCGGCAGCCATTTCTGTGGCTTCGAGCCAGGCCGCTTCCAATCCCTTCATGCCCGGGAAAGCAACGAAGCGCAGGACAAGCTTCTTCAGATTGTCACGACGACTGACGTGGGCAACTTCGTGCTTCAGGGCTGTTTCGAGCTCATTGCCGCTCAAAGTCGATTCGGCCAATCTCGAGACCAACACGCGAGCGGAGACGATGCCGGCAACCGTCATCGCCGGAAGAGGCCGGGGAATGCGCAACACCGGAATCTTCGCGCTGGCGCACATGGGCTGCGCTTCGCTCGTCCAAGTCGAGATCGTCTCGGACGCCTTGCGCAGCGCCATCCCGGCATTTGCCAGTCCGGTAATTCCCATCGCGATTCCGAACAGCCCAAGCACCATGGGGAATCCGCCCAACGGCTCGTCGATGGCGCGCGGTTCGAGTAACAAGAAGGACGGAACAGTGAAGGCCGCGGTAATGACGGCGGCGGCGACGAGCGGGAGGGTGCGGAAGGCGAAGAGAAGATCAGCGGTGTGGCGGATGGAGAATTTGCGGCTGTAGTCCCAGAAACGGCGCCAACTCAGGCCCACGGCAAGCGACAGGGCGCAGTACACCAGCACGAACACCGACAGCGATACGGCAAGGCCGCGGGCTGCGAACATTCTCGATTCCCCTGAACTGTTACCGCGATTCCCCAGAACGTGATTCGGTGTTGCGTAACTCTTTCCGCTTGGCATCGACCAGGCGGCGCAGATCTTCGAGCAACTTTGCGTCGTGCTCGGTGAGAACTTCAACCAGATATGAAAGCGGCATGGATGGAGCCGGGCTGGCATCGAGCAACTGGCGGAGCGCCTCGCCGGCGGCTTCGCGTTGCAGATCTTCGCGCGTCAGGCGCGGGCTGTAGCGGAAGGCGCGGCCTTCGGCTTCCCGGCTCAGCAGATTCTTTTTGTACAGGCGGTCGAGCGTAGTCATCACGGTGGTGTAGGCGAGGTCGTGACAGGTGTCTTGGATCAGGTCGCGGACCGTCGCGTTGCCGCGATTCCACAGTTCTTCCAAGACACGCTCCTCCAGCGGACCCAGCTGGGAAGAGGAGGCTCGGAAATGGAAGATACGCTTCATGGACCAAACTACGACGGGGAAATTCTACCTCAGGCGGAAGGCCCGCGCCACAAGGGATTTCGGGCTATGGCAAGTCCAGATCGAGGGCGTAGAGATCGCGCGTGCTCTTATCCTGTAACACCAGAATTGAGCCATCCGGTGCGATTCCACTCCATGCGCCCCACACTCCTGTCAGCGGAAATCCGGGGAAATCCATTAACCGCTCGACTTTGCCTTCCGGGAGGCTGACGCGATAGAAGCCGGCTGGTTCCTTGCGCTCGTACTCAAAGAAGTTGTTGTAGTAGAGATATTTGCTGTCGGCGGACCATGTTGTGTAGTCGGCATAGCCACCTACCCGACGTGCCTGCTTCTGTGCAACATCGTAGACCCTCAGTTCGTGACTATCCGGATCGTATCCGGAGATGAATTTGCCGTCGGGGGAACACTCCGTCATGTCGAAGCCCAGAGTGAGCGTCCTCTGAGTCGACGCCCTGCTGTCCAGGTCCTGCGTATAGATGGTAGTTGCAGCTCCCGGTTGATCTTCCCCGACCGCGTACTCGGCTTTGCTGTCGGGAGTCCAACAGACATGCGTTTCCTGGGTTGCGCTGCGGCGACCCAAACTCCGCAGTTCGCCACCATCGCGGGAAACAATGTACCCGTCGTACAGCTTGCCGGTACTCGGGGTGGCAAAGAAGGAAATCCAGCGCCCGTCGGGCGACCAGCGAGGCTGGTAAGTCCGCATCGGGGGATAGGTCAGTTGCATTTTCTCCGAACCGTCGGTGCGGCTTCGATACAGCGTCCCCTCCGGGTACTCTACGTAGGCCATCCAGTTTCCGTCGACCGAAAATGACACGTGATCCGCGGAGAAGTTCCGCAGGTAGGGCGCGAACGTCCGGTTCTTAACGTCATAGCGCATGAGCTCCCCACCGCGCTGCTCGCCGATCACGAAAATCGTCGTACCGTCCCGGGCCGGTACCGGCTGGAAGAAATTGATCGGCCCCGATGTAAGTTGTACTGGGTCCGGGCTGGTGCGGTGGAAGAGGTCGGCGCGGTCGCGAAGCACCCATATATTCCGGACTGGACCGTCAGCAGCCACGAAATAGTAGTATTGGCCGTCACCACTCCATCGTCCTGGCCAGCATTTAATCGACGTCTTCCAATCGGGCAAAACCGGGCGCAAGCCGCTGCCATCCGGCTTAATCTGCCAGATCGTGTTCTCGTTCTCTCCAACGAGCATGAATCGGGCCAGCCCGCCGTCCGGCCGCCAGCGGACGCTAAATGGAGCTTGCTCGAAGTGCGCCAACCGTCGACTCTCACCGTTGTCCCGATTCAACAGGAACAGGTCCGCGTCATAGGTGTAGCCGATGCGCCCGTCAGGCATCCAGAAAGAGTCACTGACTTTCGCTCCATCGACCTGCCGTAGTGAAGATCCATTCAGGGGCAGACGCCACAGCTGCCGTGGAGGTGATTGTTCGGGAAAAGTCGTCAGCAGCTCTGTGCCGCTCGGCGAAATGTCGTGAATGTCGACCCGAGGGAAGGTCATCTTAATCCGGCTGATTTCTCCCCCATCCACCGAAATGTACGCCAGCTGACGCCCGCCGTTTTCGTCTACGGTGAAATAGATTCGAGTGCCGTCAGAAACGAGGTTTTGATTCACGTAGAGCGAACCCAGATGCGTGTACTGCCGGATGCGCCGCAATCGCGGCATAGGGGCCACCGGCCTGATCCAGTAGACCGCAATCAGCGTCAAGGCGATGGCCGTGCTCCACAGCGCGAAATTGCGGCGGGCGGAGGATGGTACGCGAGGATTCGTCCCGGTTGCGGCCAATTTGACTTGCGGCGCGCCGGTTGCATCCACCGACGGAATGGCTCGCTCCGTTTCCGGTGTTTCGGTTGAGACTACGCTCACCGGAGCGACAAAGCGATAACCGACCTTCGGAATGGTCTCTATGAATCGAGGATTTTCAGCGCTGTCGTTCAGCGCCGCGCGTACCTTTTTGATGGCAGTGTTCAGGCCTTCATCGAACGCAACGAAAGTATCCCCAGACCAAAGCTTTTCTTGTATCTCTTGGCGAGTGACAACCTCACCAGCCCGTTCCACGAGCAGGGCTAACACTTGAAAAGGCTGGGCTTGCAGGCGGATGCGAAACCCGCTTTTGGTGAGCCGCCGATGATCGAGATCGGCTTCGTAAATTCCGAATCGAACGCTACCACTTTTTGTATCCCGAGCCATTCTTGCCCCAAGAAGCGTTCCCGAATGCTAACACAGCCAGTTCACGAAAATCAGTAACACGTTCTCCCACAACAACATATCTGTACAGACGGAAGTTTCCCAGAAGTCCTTTGACCCGCCGCCCCGAATCCCGCAAATTACCGGCGGGGCACGAGCGGGAATGGGGCGTTCGCACCTGTCGCAGCGGCGGTGGCCAGTGATCCCCTACACGGCTTCGCCGCGACTCTTCCCGAGAATTCAAAGACAAAAAGACAAAAGAGGATGACATGAAAACCATGCGAGCGATAGCGCCGACGCTGGCAGTTATCTCGGCACTGACGATTTTTTCTAGCCTGGCTCTGGGGCAGAAGGACCCCGGTGTTCGAGGAGGAATTCAGAACACGGGAGGGGGGTTGCAGCAGCAGGGGATTCCGATTCCCCATCCTCCTGTGATCAGTCCAAATCCCATGACCGGGGCGACCATCAATGACAACGAACTGGCCTCTTTCCTCGAGGGTATTCTGCGGGCGGGCCAGCTTGAGTCCACGTGCGACGACTGTGCCGACGTAACCGACGGCTCCCCCGTGACGGGTCTCGGTGAACTCGACCCGATGTTTCCGCAGTTCCACACGAATTCCAATGGCCTTGGGGCCCGCCACAACTCCGACCAATGCTTCTCATGCCATGCCCAACCCACACTCGGGGGTTCCGGGGGATTTCTGGTTCCGAACCCGGGAGACAAGACTCCTCGACAGGCCGAGAATCCGCAATTCAACCTGATTCCCCATCGCTATGGACGGCAAAACGCGGTGCCGAGTTTCGAAAAGAAGTATGGCCCCGTCCGCGAAGTGCGCTTCAAAAGGAAGGCAGACGGCACTCCCGACGGCGGGGTTCACCAGCTCTGGACGGTGCGAGGCAGCACTAACGATAAAACGATCCCAAACTGTGCCCTGACCCAACCGGACTTTGAAAAAGAATATAAAGCCGGAAATCTCGCATTCCGCATTCCGTTACAGATGACCGGGTTGGGCCTGCTCGAGTCGATTCAGGATCGGGAAATTCTCGCTCAACACGATGCGACCGCCGCGCTTCGCGCACCGCTCGGGATAAGCGGACATCCGAATCGAAGTGGCAATGACGGCACCATCACCCGCTTCGGCTGGAAGGCCCAAAACAAGTCGATCACAATCTTTGCCGGTGAAGCCTACAACGTCGAGATGGGCATTACCAATGAGGCGTTTCCCACCGCGACCGAGGAAGATCCCGATTGCCAGGGACCGGAAAAGCCCGAACCCAATGATGTAGTGCGTACTGACACAACCGATGTCAGGAACCAGAATTTCGAAAATCCCTTACACATAATGCCGGACTGGCAGCAATTCCAGATCCTGATGCGGTTCACCGACGGACCCGCGCCTGATCCGAATCCGAGCGAGAGCGCGAAGCGAGGCAGGGATACGTTTTCCCGGATCGGGTGTTCGCTTTGTCACACTCCGCAGATGCAGACCGCGCCCGTCATGAACAGCGCGGTTTTGCAGAACCGCCCGGTTAATGCATTCACCGATCTGATGGTGCATCACATGGGCGCCAAACTCGCCGATGACATTACGCAAGGGCAGGCGGGAGGGGATGAGTTCCGCACAACGCCGTTGTGGGGTGTCGGGCAGCGCATCTTCTTTATGCACGATGGAAGAGCGAGCGACCTGCTGCAGGCGATCCGCGACCACCATTCCGAGGCAACACCGACCTATCCCGCTTCGGAAGCAAACGGAGTCGTGCACAAGTTCAATCGACTCTCGCCACAGGAGCAGCAGGAGATTCTCGATTTCCTGCGCTCGCTGTAGGAGTCGATACGATCCTCTTTCGTCTTCGGCTGGGCGGACGCAACGCAAAAGGCCTGATGCCTACAACAATCAACGATCATCGCTCTGGTAGAGCAACCCCCACGCGCATGCTGGAAATCGCCTTGATCATGGCGATTTCCAGCATGTTGTGCTTTGCCCAAACTTCCACCGAATATCACCGCACGTTACAGGTCTCGAACGAAGAGCCTGCAAAGCTCCACATCGAGATCGACCGTGCGGACGTTCAGGTTCTCTACGACCGAGACGGAGAGGTCTCGATTCACGGCGTGGCGCTTGCCGCCGGGGAGGCAAAACTCGACGAAAACTATTTTGCTTCCGTTCTGTCGATCGAGCAGGCCGGGAATGAGATTACCGTTCGCCATCGACTGGACACGGCTCATGCAGCAGGCATGCCGAAGCTGAGTCTTCGTATCAACGTACCCTATCGGACTGAAGTACATACAGACGTTCAGCAAGGCACCCAGACGTTGCGCGGTCTTCTCGGGCCCGTGGATGTACGGTCGCGCAAGGGCGATATCCGCGCTTCATACATCTCGAAAGAAGTTCATGCCGAAGTTGAGAGCGGGAGCGTGGACCTCCAGGTAATCGGCGAGCCTGTCGTCGCGAAGATCGGGGTCGGGAATATTTCTGGCCAGAGGCTTGAAAAAGGGATTCAGGCTGAGACGAACGACGGAGACATTACTCTCATGGTTGTGGGATCGTCTTCGGCCAGGGTAATCAGCGGAACGGGACGAATTGAGATTGGGGGCGCGAGGGGGACGCTGACGTTGAGCACCGACGCCGGCGATCTAACCGTGCAGGCTGTGCCTCACGACGATTGGACCCTGCATTCCGCCATGGGAACAATCCGCCTCCGTTTGCCACAGAAGTTGAGCGCAGTGGTCGAGGCATCGACCGACTCCGGAGAATTGCAAGTCGATCGGGATGACATCCTAAAGGACGAGAGGAACCCACATTCGATCGCTGGACGAGTCGGCGTTGGAGGTAAACTCGTTGCCGCTCACACGGAAAAAGGAAGAATCGTGATCCAATGATCGAAAAAGAAATTGAGGTGATGGCGACCCCGGAGGGAGTCGAACCCCCAACCCTCAGTTCCGAAGACTGATGCTCTATCCAGTTGAGCTACGGGGCCGCAGTTTCGGCGCATGCAGGCTCGCTGCGCTCGCCAGACAGCCGAGGCGGCTGTCGCTACATGAAACATTGGGGTGGGAAACGGGAATCGAACCCGCAACCGTCGGAGCCACAGTCCGGTGCTCTGCCAGTTGAGCTATTCCCACCACCGGAGTTTCATTATAGCGGAAAAGCGGACCTCAGACTTTGGACCTTGGACTTCGGCTGAGGCGTCTGAACTGGTTAAACATTCGGCTGCGCCGCGTTGAATTGGGGATGCCCGGGGTCAGTGGTCTGAGGGCAAAGGTCTGTGGTCTGAGGTCGGGTTTACCCTCGGCCTATGCCTACGTACTCAAAGCCCAGGGCGCGCAGACGGGTCGAGTCCAACAGGTTCTTGGTGTCGACGATGACGGGCTTTTTGAGCAGGTGCTTGATGCGATCGAAATCGAGAGCGCGGAATTCGGGCCAACCCGTGCCGACGACGAGCGCGTCGGATCCCTCCGCCGTGGCGTAGGCTGAATCGCAATAGCGCACGGTTCCATTGAGATGGGTCTTCGCTTCAGGGATCGCTACGGGATCATAGGCCCGCACGCGCGCGCCTTTCGAGACCAGGCTTTCGGCGAGACGCAGCGACGACGATCCAGCGACGGAGTTGGTATTGGGCTTGAATGCCAGTCCAAGGATACCGACATCCTTGTTCTCAACCGAGTTCAGGGCCAATGAGATCTTGTCGACCAGGCGCTCGGCCAGCGTGTGGTTGACCTCGCGGGCGGCACCCAGCACTTTGAGCGAGACACCGTGCGATTGGGCGAGGTGGGAGAGGGAATCCATGTCGGACTCGGCGAAGACCCCGCCCATTCCGGCTCCGGGCTGCAGGCAGCGGGGAGCGATTTTCTTGTCGAGACCGAGGGCGAGGGCCAGGTTCACAGCGTCTGCGTTAACGCGCTCGCACAATGTGGCAACTTCGTTGATGAAGGAAATCTTGGTCGCTACAAATGCCGTCGCAGCTTCACGCACGAGTTCCGCGGTCGATTGATTGGTCACGATGACCGGAACCCCGCGCATGACCAGCGGATGGAAAATCTGCTTCAGGACCTGAACCGCCTCGTTCGAAACCGCACCAAGAATCAGGCGATCGGGCCAGTTGAAATCTTCGACCGCGCAGCCGTCGGTGAAAAACATGGGCTGGCAGACGATCGTCGCCTGGAGTCCCGCGTCTTTGATGCTTTTTTCGATCGCGTTCGCAGTGCCCACCGGAGCGGGAGTCACAATCGTCAGGATTGGAGGCTTCGCGGCCAAACGCGCAATCCGCATCGCGATGTCGCTCAGGCCTTCAACTTTGTCTTCGGCCAGGAAGATCACCTGTGTCTTGCGGGCGAACGATTCAATGTCGGTGGAGTAAGCCAGGCGCCCGGCGCGAACATTGCGGCGGATGATTTCTTTGAGATTCTTTTCGAAGAAGGGAATGTTGCCCTGCGCCATTTCCACCATGCGGGTCCGGTCCGGATGGCAACAGGAGACCGGCGTTCCAAAATCGGCGAGGCAGGCCGAAATCACTGTTCCCAGGTATCCTGAACCGTAGACTCCAATCTGCATGCGGCTTCTCCTGTTGGCGCGCCTGAAAACCCGCGTGGAACTTGGTGTTTGGCGAGGTCTCGGGGGCGTTCCCCTCTCTTTTATCTACAGCCGCACCGGACGGTTTTCAACGCACGGGAGGGAACTGTACCTAGGGCCATGCACATGTAGTGTCGGTAACCGAAGCGCAATTACGGGAGTGTTTTAGCGGGAAACCAGGCGTCGTCCGAGCGGGATGGGGGCAAGATCGATCCAGCAATTCTGGGCGTCTTCGCGGACAAAGGTCAAGCCTTCCAGCAAGATGCGGCGGCTACCCGAGTATTGCTCCCAGCGCTGGCGGGCGATTTGGAAGGCGCTCTGGGCGGGCTGTTCCGATGTCATCTTCACGATGGTGAGGTGCGGGATGTATGGCCATTCTTCGCGGAAGGCCAGCACTTCTGTGTTCAGGCGGCTGTGCAGCGACGACATGCGACTTGCCCCCTCCACGCGGATGTAGACCGTCGGAGTGACCGGAATGAACGTCTCCACGCATCCCAGATTGACCTCGAACGGTTCCTCGGCGCCGCAGATGCGTTCCAGAACTTCGAGGGCGGAGCTTTCACTGCCTTGCAGAGGGCGGGGCGGAAGGATGGTCAGATGCGCCGCCAGGTGAGGGAGGTCCGGGTGAAGCTCACGCCGGAGATTCTCCACAAATTCGCCGGCGGCACTCCGGACGTAGGCCACCAGCGCATAACGCGGCATCTGCATACCAGAATATGGATTATACAGCCAGCGGGGGGCGTGAACGTACACGGACAGAGCTATGCCGAGAGTGGAGTGTTAGGCGGCGCTTGCGGAGATTGCGTTGCACCGTACAAAATCGAAGACCGCATTTGTGGGAATCTGGAACCACCTCGGGTGTAGCATGTTCGCCAAAGCTGGAATCATTGAGTTGCATTCCTCCATGCACGAGCGGTTGGACCTTGTGCTGCGCCACGTCGCCACGGTGCCTGAGGATCTGCGCCACACGCCGGTTCAGGGATTCGGCCATCCGTCGATTTGGAAGCAACTGGTGCATGTTGTGACCTGCGAGGAAGGATGGGTCCACGATTTGCAGAATGATCCATTTGCCGGTTGGGGCGTGAAGGATTGTCCCACGATGGCGGCACTGCGGGCTGCCAAGGATCGAGTGCGAGAAGAAACCCGAACCTACCTGGCCGGTCTCTCGGAAGAGCAACTCAATACGACGTTGGCGGAACGTCCTTCAGATTGGGGCGGAGAACTTCGGAGTCCCGCTTTCATCCTGTTGCACGTGATCACCCACGCCTTTCACCACAAGGGCCAGATTGTGGCGATGCTGCGCATTCTCGGGCATCCGGCGCCGGACACCGATTTGCAGCAGGTATAGATTCCGGCTGCCATCGGACGGCTTGACACAATCGAGCAACAATGGCGCACAAATTTGGAGCCCGCCAGAGTTGCTCTCTTTCGCGGCACCCATAAGCGAATGTGATCCCGCTTCCCTTCGCTGTGCTCATCCCGTAGCGCGGATCGCCTGCCCAATTCCGCCTCGGCACCAGACGGCACGTCTCGTCAGGCTAGTGCAGAGAAGGACTTCACCAAACCTTTACTTTTTTGCTTGACAAACGTACCATCTCGAAACTAAAGGTAAGCATTCGTAAATTCACTGTCGCAGGAGTGTCTCTGGAGTACACGCCACTCCAGAGTTTAGCGGCGACACACAGCACGATGGATTTGCAGCAGGTTTTCTGCAGAAAACCGAGGTTGAGGAGCATTCGCATGACAAGGTCGAGGTCGGGCAGTTCCTTCCGTTTCATTTCGTCTTTCTTCTTCTTGCTCATCCTGGCGACATCCGCCTGGGCGCAAAAGGATACCGGCAGCATTGTTGGAACTGTCAAAGATCCCAGCGGAGCAATTGTCGCGAATGCCAAAGTCCTGATTACCGATTTGGAGCACGGTCAGACTTCCTCCACAACGACCAGCGCGGAGGGCGAATTTGTCGTGAGCCCGTTGCGTGTTGGACGTTACACCGTGACCGTAGAGCAAACCGGATTCAAGAAGGCAATCTCGGACCCGATCAGTCTCGACGTGCAGCAGCGAGTGGCCATCAACATCGTTCTGCAAGTCGGGCAAATCACCGAGTCCGTGGTTGTGAGCAGCGCGACGCCGCTGCTGGAGACGGAAACGTCCGAACTCGGCCAAGTGGTCGATAGCCAACGAGTGGCGAACTTGCCGCTGAACGGACGAAATTTTGCCCAACTCGCGTTGCTGACTGCAGGCACAGCCCCCAGTGAGCCGGGTGCGCGCGATGAACAGAACTATGGATTCAGCGCGAGCGGAGCACGGTCGTTGCAGAACAACTTCTTGCTCGACGGAATCGACAACAACTCCAATCTCACCGATCTACTGAACGAGACCAACTACGTCATCCAGCCGCCCGTCGAGGCCTTGGCGGAGTTTAAAGTACAGACCAATGCTTACAGCGCCGAGTTCGGGCGTGGCAACGGAGCCATCGTCAACGCCGTGATCAAGTCCGGAACCAACGACCTGCATGGGAGCGCCTGGGGCTTTCTGCGGAACAATGCCCTGGACGCGCGCAATTACTTCGATCCGGTGGGTAAGGGCGCTCCTCCGTATGAGCAATATCAATTCGGTGGCACGTTTGGCGGACCAGTGTACATCCCGCACATTTATAACGGGCGCAATCGCACTTTCTTCTTCGTAGATTATGAAGGACTCCGCATTCACCAGGCGGATACACAGGCATTGTTCCTGCCTGACACGGCGGAGCGCGGAGGCGATTTCTCAGAAATCTTAAAGGTCGGCCCAACCACGGTTACAGGTACGGACTGTAATGGTCAACCGACGTATGTGGGCGAAATTTTCGATAGCCGCCTGACGCAGAATCTGGGCACGGCGCAGAATCCTGTCTTTTGTGGTGTTCCCATCGGTGGATATACGAGCGGCGGCTTGCCCACCAATGTTATTCC
>Ga0209698_10003451_pt1 | contig 17639 bp, 17 predicted proteins | sample LitLauG_LLR_2012_FD_187203 | JGI IMG/M metagenome (GOLD analysis project Ga0209698, IMG submission 187203) | Freshwater sediment microbial communities from Pennsylvania, USA - Little Laurel Run_MetaG_LLR_2012 (SPAdes) (version 2) | ecosystem: Environmental > Aquatic > Freshwater > Creek >...
TGGCGTTTGGAATTCGAGGCCGCGAGCGCGCCAAAGACCGAAGCGCTCATGGGCTGGACCAGTTCTCCCGACGCGCTAGGCCAGGTGCGGATCAGCTTCGACACCAAAGAGCAGGCGATCGCCTTTGCCCGAGCCCACGGTCTGCCCCACGAAGTGTCAGAGCCGCCGCAGGCCAAGCCCATCATTAAGGCCTATTCGGACAATTTCGCCTTCAAGCGGAAAGAGCCCTGGTCCCACTAAGGCGGTCCAGTTTTGGGTGCGCCCCTGGCATGGCGAACACCCCAGACCGTTCGAAGGCTTGAGCTCGGCAAATTCTGCGAAGCCAATATCTGCAAATGGGGGCCGCGGTGCTGCGCACGCCGCGCTGGATGGGTTCACCGCCGCAGCGTCTGCTCACATCCCGCCCTTAAAGGCCAGGGGCGGTAATGGCGACCCCAGTAGGACTTGAACCTACAGCCGCTCGCTTAGAAGGCGAGTGCTCTATCCAGTTGAGCTATGGGGTCGGACCATCGCGAGGCGGGCCTAACATGGTTCGCACGCGCCTAACAAAGCGGGCGTTCGCAAAACCATTCTCTGTGAAGCTCCAAAGCCTCACGGACGCAAGCGCATGGGTCGAAAGAACCAGCGCGCCGGGCCGCTTTTGCGTTGGTGCGCTCAGCCGGGGGAGCAGCGCTTGCTTGCGGGGGTCGAACGCGGCGCGGGCGACCCCGCGCGCTCAGGACGGAGCGAGCGCGGGCGGCGTGAGCAAACGATAAGTCACGTGCTGTCCTTGGGCTGAGAACGCGCAGCTGATCCAATGGCCTTGATCGTCATACCAAAGGTCAACCCCAAGCGTGCCTTGGACGCGGATATGATCGGCGGCCAGACGCTGTCCGTAGGCGGTTATAGTTTCGCGACCGATATAGCTCACGCGCACGGGAAGTCGTTCTCCGGTCTCGCTGTTGATCATTTCGCGGAGTGTCAGCGGCGGACGCGTCCACCAGCTGGTTGGCGGGGTTCCTGCATCGAACACGATGTCGCCGACCGTTCCGCTCATGTGCAAAGCGCCATTATCGAGCTGGCCTAGGACCGCTTTCAGCCGGCCATTTTTACGGGTGGCGCATTGCAGGCTGGTAAGCGCTCCCCCACGCCAGGTCTCACTGCAGCGTTGGCTGTAACTGAAGAGGGTGAGAGGACCAAAGCTTGCACGCAAGTTCGCATCCGATTCAGCCACGAGTTGGCCGTCGTGCTCGGACACAGTGATAGTCTGGAGACCAAAGGGCTCGCCCTCGCGCAGCACTTCGAACTCGACCCGCCCCGGCAAACGCGCTGCACAGGCTGGACTTGTCCCGCCTGAAACCGCCGCCGCCACGGCGCACGCCAAAACCCACGCTCGCATCATCTGCTGCCCGGTATTGCTGCTATCTCTGAGCGGTACGGCTGAGCCACGATTGTGGATCAGTATGATCCGCCCCGTGGCGGGCTGCGTAGTTACCCTGCAGCCTGTGTTTTGGGGATGAGATGAGCGCCGCCAGCCCGCTGATAGCCGTGTTCATGGCCATGCTGGGCGTGATGACGCTGGCCTGGGTTGTCCAGCGTGCGCTGAACAATGCCGGTTGGGTGGACGTATTCTGGACCTTTGGAACCGGAGGCGCCTGCGCGACGGCGGCGCTGTGGCCGGGAGCGGCAAATCCGGCCCGGCAATATTTGGTCGCCGCGCTGGCGCTAGCATGGTGCCTGCGTCTTGGTCTTTATGTTGCGACCCGGGTTGTCTCCAATCACAGCGAGGATGTTCGCTACGCGGCTGCTCGCAAGGATTGGGGGCAGGCGTTTCAGGCGCGCATGTTTTGGTTGGCGATCGTGCAAGCGCCGGCGGCGGCGCTGCTGGCCTTATCGGTGTTTGCGGCGACCCACTTGAACGCTGGCCCGCTCGGAGCGCGGGATTTTCTGGGCGTCGCCATATTGGGGATTGGGATTTTTGGGGAGACGCTCGCCGACGAGCAAATGCGCCGCTTCAAAACCCGAGCCAAGTCCGGGGTCATCAATGACCAGGGCCTATGGTCGTGGTCGCGGCATCCGAACTACTTCTTTGAATGGGTAGGCTGGCTTGCCTATCCGCTGATCGGCTTTAGCCCGGAGAGTGCTGCGTCCTGGCTCACCCTAATCGCGCCGGCGCTCATGTATCTTCTGCTGCGTTACGCCACCGGCGTGCCGGCGCTTGAAAACACCATGCTGAAGAGCCGTGGCGAGGCCTTCCGCGCCTACCAGGCGCGGGTGAGCGCTTTCATCCCTCTGCCGCCAAAAAGGACGCCGAAGTGACCCTCGTTACCCGCGCCGTGCACATGTTCGAGACCGCCCCAGTGCCCGATCTGATGCTGCGCAAAGCCGTATCCATGCTGGTCGCCAACACCAGCCGCCAGCTGCGCGCCACGCCGCTGGAGGCGACCGCCCAGTTTGTCGAGGAGATGCGTGCGCGGCCCATCGCTGAGCACACAGAGGTCGCCAACGTCCAACATTATGAAGTGCCGGCGGCATTTTTCCGTCAGTGTCTGGGTCCGCGCCTCAAATATTCCTGCTGCCGCTATGAGCCCACTGTTGGCTCATTGCTTGAAGCGGAGGAGCGCGCTCTGGCCGAGACCTGCGCCAATGGTGGCTTGAGCGATGGCCAGCAGATCCTCGAACTCGGCTGCGGATGGGGTTCGCTGACGCTTTGGATGGGCGAGCGCTATCGCGCCGCGACAGTGACTGCGGTTTCGAATTCGAGCAGCCAGCGGGCGCATATCGAGAAAGAGGCCCGCGCGCGCGGGCTTGCCAATGTGCGCGTAGTGACCGCCGACGCAAATGTCTTTGATGCAGACGAAACCTTCGACCGTATCGTGTCGGTCGAAATGTTCGAACACATGTCCAATTGGAGAAAATTGCTGGAGAAGTGCCGTCGCTGGTTGAAACCGGATGGGCAAATGCTGGTCCACGTGTTCGCCCACCAGCATGCGCCTTACCGCTTTGATCCCGCCAACGGCGAGGATTGGATCGCGCAACACTTTTTCGCGGGCGGAGTGATGCCAAACCGCGCGCTAATGCGCAGCTTCGGCGATATTTTCAAGGTCGAGCGCGAATGGTGGTGGAACGGGAAGCATTACCAGCGCACCGCCATCGATTGGTTGGCGAATTTCGACGCAAACATCGCCGCCATCCGGCCGGTGCTGGCTGAAACCTATGGAAGTCGCGCGCGCATTTGGGAACGGCGCTGGCGGCTCTTCTTCATGGCGACAGCAGGCCTCTTCGGTCATGGCGAGGGCGAAGAATGGGGGGTGGCGCATTATCTTCTAAGGCCCACGCTATGAAGAGCTTCATCCTGGCGTGGTTTGCCGCCGCGATCGTGTTTTTAGGCCTCGACGCGATTTGGCTTACCCAAGTGGCGCCGAGATTTACCCGCCCGATCATTGGCGCGCTGCTGCGAGATGGGGTGCGCCCCTGGCCTGGCGTCGCCTTCTATCTCATCTACATCACCGGCCTTGTGGCGTTGGCGGTCGAGCCGACCGCGGAGACCGCCGTTTCCCGCGCGGCGCTGCGCGGGGGCATGCTGGGCGTGGTTGCCTATGCCACCTACGACCTCACCAACCAAGCAACGCTTAGGGTCTGGAGCACCTCGTTGACGCTGGCCGACATTTTTTGGGGCGCCGCAATCAGCGCTGTCGCTGCTGGCGCTGCGCGCGTTGTAACGCGCTAATCCAATCTCAAGCGGGCTTTGCCAATTCGATCTGCACCACGTCGGTGCGGCCGCTGCGAAAGCCAGCTTCGCAATAGCCCAAATAGAATAACCAGAGCCGCTTGAAGCGTTCGTCAAAACCCATGGCGCGGATCTCGTCCCACTTGCCGCGAAAGCGGCGCGTCCATTCGGCAAGCGTCTCTGCATAGGATTGCCCAAAGGCCTCGGTTTTGCGCCAAAGCAGCCCGGCCTTGGCGGTTTCCTCTCTCAGCCGCTCTGCGCTGGCGAGCATGCCGCCAGGAAACACGTAACGCTGGATGAAATCAGTTCGTAGCCGGTAGCCGTCAAAGAGCTCGTCGCGGATGGTGATGATCTGCAACGCCGCTCGGCCGCCCGGCTTGAGGACGTCGGCAATCTTGGCAAAATAGCCGCTCCAGTATTTCTCGCCGACCGCCTCGAACATTTCGATCGACGCAACCTTGTCGAATTGCCCTTCGACTTCGCGATAATCTTGAGCGCGGATGTCCACGCGATCGTCAAGGCCGGCGCGGGCCATCCGCTCGCGCGCATAACGCAACTGCGCGTCGCTAATGGTAATGGCGGTGACGCGCGCGCCATACTCGCGCGCGGCGAACTCGGCAAAACCGCCCCAGCCGCAGCCAATCTCCAAGACGTGCTCGTCGCGCTTCAGATCGAGATGCTCGGCAAGGGCGCGATATTTGGCAAATTGCGCGCTCTCAAGATCGCCGCCCCGGGCGTCGTATTTTGCCGATGAATAGGTCATCGAGCCGTCGAGCCAGGCTTCGTAGAAGGGGTTGCCCAGATCGTAATGGGCAAGGATGTTTCGCTTGGCGCCGGCGCGGGTGTTGCCGCGCGAGCGATGGCGAAGCCAATTGAGCGCCTTGCTCAAACGCCCGCCCTCGAAAAGTTCCATGAAGCGTTCTGCGTTGGCTGCAAGCAAGGTGAGCAATGCTGGAAGGTTCTCGCACTCCCAATCGCCGGCGATCGAGCCTTCCGCAAAACCAATATCGCCTTTGAATATGACGCGGCGGGCGAACCGGTAATTGTTGATCTTTATGGCAATTGGCGCAAACGCGAGCTCGCCGAGCGCGAGCGTCGCCCCATTGGGCAGGGTGGCCGCGATGGAACCGCCGCGCACTTCGTTGAGACCGAGCAGAACCGCCTTCGCAGACGCTGGAACCGGCAGACGCAGAATGGCTTCGCGGCTGGCGGGCGTTGGAATGGAGGGCGCAAGGTCAAAAGGCGCTGGATCGTGCATGTGGGTGATACGCTCGTCTGCGTTGCCCAGATCAGACCCTCAATCTGGGGTCACACGTCCGCCAATGCAAACGCCAGCCGTCCAAGCCAGCCTTGCGGGCGCAATCGCCCTTCAGTCGCGAACAAGCAGACGCAGGCTTCATCGCCCTCGACAATGGGTTGATGGCTGAGCTCGTCGCCGGCACTGGCGAAGTCGCCTGCTGCGAACAGGCCAAGCTCGTCGCGATAGGCGCCTTTGAGCACGGTGCAATATTCAGCGCCGGAATGGGTGTGGCGGGCCGCAACCATGCCTTTGGCGACGGAGAGAACGTAGACGCGATTTTGCGGAGCATGCGGGGTGTCGACCGGGGCTGCCCAAACCCCGGGCGCAACCCACCTTTTGGCTTTAAGCGGCAAGCGCTCAACCAGGGGCCGGCCATCCTCGGGCGAGGGCCCAGCGTCGGGCGCGTCAAGACGCGCCAAGGTGCGCGCCAAGGCGTCAGCGCCGAGCTCGGCGGTTGGCAGCTGGTCAAACGCTGCGCCGGAGGCCGCCTCGAAGGCGCCCACCCGCGCACGGCAGGTGCTGCAGCTCTCAACATGGGCGGCAACGACCAGCCCAAAGCCTGGCTCCTGCACGCCAGAAGCGTAAGCAGCGAGGATGTCGCCGGAGGGGTGATGGCAGGGGTTCACGAATATTGCTCCCAATGTTGGCGCAGTTTCATGAGCGCAAGCCGCAAGCGTGACTTGACGGTGCCAAGCGGCAGCGACAAGCGCGCAGCGATTTCTGAATGGGGACGGTCCTCAAAGAACGACAAACGCACGACTTGCCTTTGATCCTCAGACAAGCTTGCCATGGCCTCGCTGATGCGCGCCTCTTCGCTCTTGCGCACCGCCGCGTCATCAGGCGCTTCATCGCTCATCAGCTCGGAGGGCTGATGGTGCTGGCGATAAGCAAGTTCAACCTTTTCGCGCCGTAGCCGGTCGATCCAGGCGTTGCGGGCGATGACGAAAACCCAGGTGGAAGGCTTGGCCTTGCCGGCGTCATAGGAAGCTGCGCGCCGCCACACCGCGACCATCGCGTCTTGCGCCAAGTCTTCGGCCATGGCGCCTGGCGCGCCGAGCCTGATCAAATAGGACTTCACGCGCGGGGCGTAGCGCGTGAAAAGAGCCGCGAAAGCCTGCTTGTCGCCGCGCCCGGCGCCGGCCAGCAGCTCCGCATCGGTCTCCTCGCGCTGGTCAGCCACCGCCAAGCCTCGTTTCACACGCGGACCAACGCCCATGAGCTGGGGCGCAAGCGCAAGAGCGGGCATGCCCATCGCAGTATGTACGCAAATCGCTTGTGAGCAGATCACCGTGATCTGTTGCGCACGCGCGCACGTAAACCCCGAACCAGCCGGAAGCGTTTGCGCTGGAGCGGGGCCAAAAGATGGCATTTACCACTGGAGTTTCGTCACGCCGGCAAAATATCGCGGTCATTGGCTCAGGCATAGCCGGAATGTCGGCTGCGTGGCTGCTCAGCCAACGTCACCACGTCACCGTCTATGAAAAGAGCCAGCGCCTCGGCGGGCATGCAAACACGGTGACCGTAAATACAAGCCTGGGCCCCACCCCGGTCGATGCCGGCTTCATCGTCTACAATGACTTGACCTACCCCAATCTGACGGCGCTTTTTGCCCATCTCGGCGTTGAGACTGAGGTCTCTGACATGTCGTTCGGCGTCTCGCTGAACGGGGGGGAGCTCGAATATTCCTCAGTCGGGGCTTCAGCTTTTCTCTGCAATGGGCGCAATCTGCTCAAACCACGCTTCTGGTCGATGACGCTCGATCTCTTGCGTTTCTACAAGCGCGCGCCGCGCGAGGTGCTCGACACGCAAGACGAGATGGTCTCGCTTGGAGAATATTTGCAACGGCAAGGCTATGGCGCCCCCTTTCAGGATGATCATTTGTTGCCCCAGGCAGCGGCGATCTGGTCTGCCTCGCTTGCCGAAATTCGGCAGTATCCTGCTTGCGCCTTCGTTCGCTTTTTCGAGAACCACGGCTTATTGAAACTGAACGGCCGGCCGGACTGGCGCACGGTGACCGGGGGCAGCCGCGCTTATGTCGACAAATTGAGCGCCGCTTTTGCCTCGCGCGTGAATTTTGATGCGGGCGTGGCTGCACTTGCCAGAGACGGGTCGGGCGTTTGGGTGCGCACCGAGCGCGGCGATAGCCAGCACTACGACGCTGTTGTCATCGCCGCTCACGCCGACGAGGCTTTGAAAATGCTGGACGACCCCAGCAATGAGGAACGCGCCTTGCTGGGCGCATGCGCTTACACAAAGAACCGGGCCGTGCTCCACACTGATCGGGCCCTCATGCCGCGCCGCGAACCGCTCTGGGCCAGCTGGAACTATGTCGCAGAGGATCCCGCTGGCGGCTGCGTTGTGACTTATTGGATGAACAAGCTGCAGAACCTGCGCTGCGACGAGCAGCTTTTTCTCACCCTAAACCCGCAAACCATGCCGCGCGCCGACGCCATCCTTTACCAGACCGAGTACGAGCACCCAGTATTTGACGCCAACGCCATCCGCGCCCAAGAGCGGCTATGGTCGCTGCAAGGGGTGCGCAACACTTGGTTCTGCGGCGCCTATTTTGGCGCCGGCTTCCATGAGGACGCTGTGCAGGCAGGATTGGCGGTTGGAGAGCAGCTCGGGGGTTTGCGCCGGCCCTGGCGCGTCGAGGAAGAATCTTGTCGCATTCGCTTGCCTGCCCCGGCGTCTCTTTCCGCGCCATGATCGGCTCGGCCATCTATACCGGCCACGTCGCCCATATGCGCCCAGGCCAGCACCGGCTGCGCTATAAGGTGTTCATGTTGGCGCTCGATCTCGACGAGGTCGCTTGGCTCGACAGGAACTCAAAGGTCTTCTCCCACAATCGTTTCAATCTCGTCTCCATATTCGATGTTGATCACGCCGATAGGCGACCAGAGCCGATAAGACCGCAGATCGAAGCGAAATTGCGCGCCGCAGGGGTGAGGTGGGAAGGCGGGCGCATTGTCCTGCTGACGATGCCGCGGCTCTTCAACTATGTGTTCAATCCGCTCAGCGTCTATTTTTGCTTCGACCGTGAGGGCGCCATCGCAGCTTTGGCGCACGAAGTGTCGAACACTTTCGGCGAGCGACACTTCTACATCCTTCCTCCGCTGGCGGGCGCCAACGGACACATCGCCCAGCAATGCGACAAGCGCTTCTTCGTCTCGCCGTTCCTGGAAATGGATCTCAGTTACGAATTCGAAGTGACGCCGCCTGGAGACAAGTGCGCTGTCTCGATGATCGTGCGCCGCGGCCAAGCCATTGCTTTGACCGCGTCGTTTAGCGGGGTAGGCGCGGCCTTCACCGATGCGGGGTTGCTGCGCGCCTGGCTCGGCAATCCGCTGATGACGCTGAAGGTTATCGCCGCCATCCATTGGGAGGCGCTGAAAATGTGGCTTAAGGGCGTGCGTTATCTTGGGCGCAAGTCAATGGGGGCCGATTTTGCCAAAGCCGTCAACGCCTCCCCCCACGATGAAATGGCGGCAGAGTGAAGCGACGCCGCTCGGCGTTGCATGTTCGAGCCTTTGAGCGCTCTTGAAATTCATGCGGGGGTGTGAAGCGCGGCCTTGACTGCGGCTACAAGCTGCTCGGCCATGACTGCGTAGGTGGCTTCGCCTTCGGCGGCGCTGGCCCTTTGGGGAGCGCCAAAATAGGCTTGCGGGCCGCCCGCTTCGCGGAAAGTTTTGGCGCCGGCGGCGAAGGCGGCAACTAAGCTTGCGGGGTTTTCCGCAAGCTTGGCGCGCGCGCGCTCATCAACCAGATCGGGTCGGTCGGCCAAAACCAGGCTGGTCTCGAATTGGCCGCCATGACAGGCCCCGGAGACAAATTCCGCGGTCAGTGTTTGAGCCAGCGCGCGGCGTGTGAAATCAGGAAACGCGACCTTGATGCCGAGCCCGCTTATCTCCTGAGCAGCCTCGCGCAACATCGCCACATTGGTGGGATCAAAATGTGAGTTCGCCAGCGCCAAGCAGGAGAAATGCTGCGCCTTAAGCGCGCGGGCGATGTCGAGCATCACCGCTTTGGCGCTGGCTGCACTGATGGTGATGGTGCCGGGAAATTCTGCGGCGTATTCCGCCGGCGCATAGGCGATCGCCGGCAACACCAAGGCTGTCACCCCCTCGGCCTGCAACGCGGCTGCGGCGCGCCGCGCCATGCCCTCGCTGATGACGACGTCGGTGTTGAGCGGCAGGTGAGGTCCGTGCGCCTCGGTTGCGCCCAACGGCAAGATCGCCACCCCATCGCGGCGGCTTTGGATGCGGTCGCGAACCTCGGTCCAGGAAAGCTCTGCGAGTTTCATCCGTACTGGGCTCTCAAATGTTTGCGATCAATCTTGTCGCGATCGTTGCGCGGCAGCGCCACATCGCTGAACACCACCCCGTGCGGGGCCTTGTAGCGCGCCAGGCGCGCCTTGGCGTAGCCGATCAAATCGGCTTCCAGGCTGGGCGAGGCGCTTGCGCGATCTTTCAACACGACAATGGCGAAAGGCTTCTCCAATCCCGCCTCATCCTTCTTGGGGATGATGCAGCATTCGGCGACCGCTGTGTGGCTCATGAGGCAATTTTCAACTTCGAGCGGACTGACATAAATGCCGCCACTCTTAATGAGATCGTCGCCGCGGCCTTCATAATGCCAGTACCCGTCGCTGTCCTGACGAAACCTATCGCCGCTTACGATCCAGCCGCCGCGGAGATGCTGTTTCGATTTATCATAGGCGGCGTGGTAATAGAGCGCCGCTGAATCACCGCCGATCCATAAGGTCCCGACATCACCTTGGCTGACCGGGGCGCCGTCATCATCGAGCAACTTGGCGTCATATCCAGGCACCAGCCTGCCAAGGCAGCCAGGGCGAATGTCGCCGGGGCGATTGCTGATATAGATGTGAAAGCTTTCCGCGCTGCCGATGCCGTCAATGATCGGCACGCCGAAAGCCCGGTCCCAACGCTCGTGCAATTCCTGCGGCAAGGCTTCGCCCGCACTCCACATAAATCTGAGGCTCGACAAGTCCGGCGTGTGGGTCGCCGTCGTTTCTAGCATCTTGTTGATCAGTGTAGGCACGCCAGTCAGCACCGTAGGCCGGTGGCGGGCAATCAACTCAAAAAGTCGCTCGGGCGTCGGTTGTTCACGAAAGAGAATTGTGGTCGCGCCCACCGCAAACGGAAACATCAAATTGGTTCCCGTGGCATAGCCGAAGTAAAGGCGGGGTCCAGAAAGGGTGATGTCATGTTCGCGCATGCCGATGAAATGCTTCGCGTAGCACTCGGTATTGTATGGAAAGTGGAAATGGGGATGCACCGCGCCTTTGCTCTGGCCGGTGGCGCCGCTGGTGAACAGCCACACCGCAGGCTCATCGCGTTTGGTCTTCCAAAATGGCGCTGGCTCACTTGCCTTTTCATCAAGCCAAGCAGCAAAGGAAGGATGACCCGGGATTGTTTGCCCAATCACGATCGCCCGCGCGCCGCCCGCCAAGTAGGGCGAGGCCTTCAAGGCTTCGTCGAAATGCGCGACGCTCGCTGCGTCGATGAAGGCAAATTGCGGTTTCACATAGGAGAGATAATATTCATAATCGCTGGCCGGCAGCAGCGGATTGATCTGCGTCACTACAGCGCCGGCTTTGATCGCGCCAAACCATGCATAGGCGAATTCCGGGCAGTCGCGCATGCATAGGAGAACGCGTTGTTCTGGGACCAATCCGCCGCGAATGAGCCGCTCGGCCACGCGCGTGACGTTGGCCGCCACTTCGCCATAGGAGATTTCCTGGCCTTCGAAGATGATCGCTGTCTTGTCGGCGCGTCCCGCTGCAATATTGGCGAACACGAAATAGTCGGCCATGTTGAATGTTTCCGGAAAAACCGGCGGCGCGAACGCCATGTCGTCCTCCCTAAGGACAAAAGTTTGCGTGATTGAAACCGAAGCCGCCTTAAAAAGCCAGGCCGCCAAAGAGGCAGGCGGTCAGCTCTTTGCCTGCTGGTAGTGGCGCCGATTAGGACGGGCTTTGGCATTGAGTTCGGCGGCTTTTTCGTTGAGCTTCTCGGCCTCGCGGTAGAGTTGATACTCCCCCGAGCGCAATTGCACGGGCCAACCTAGCGGGCGCCCGCAGGCGCTGCGCACGCGGTAATGGCCCGCCGCGCGGCGGGCAAAGAAGGGATCGTTGAGATAAGGCCGCGCCAGCGCGCAAACGTCGGCGCGCGCTGCAGCGATAATGGTGTTGATCTGTTCGGGCAGGGTAATGTCGCCAACCGCAATGGTGGGAATGTCGACGTTCTGGCGAATAAATTCAGCAAACGGGGTCTGCCACATGCGGCCATAGACCGGCTTTTGCCAGGCTACTGTTTGTCCCGAGGAGGCATGGATGACGTCGACCCCGGCGGCCTTGAAGAGCTCGGCGGTGACGGCCAGGTCCTCCAGACTGAGACCCCCGTCCGCCCAATCGCTGCACGAAAGCCGCACCGACATCGGCCGCTCGGCTGGCCATGCCGCGCGCACGGCCTCGAACACTTCAAGGGGAAAGCGCGCGCGCTCAATTTGGCTTCCGCCATAGGCGTCGCTGCGGCGATTGGTGAGCGGGGAAAGGAAGCTCGCTAAGAGGTAGCCGTGTGCGCAATGGAGTTCGAGCATGTCAAAACCCGCGCGCGCCCCACGCTCTGCGGCGGCGACGAAACTGTCGCGCACCGCAGCCATTTGCGAGGCGCTCAATTCGGCGGGAACCGGCGAGCGACCTTCAAAATAAGGAAGCGGCGAGGCCGAAAATACCGGCCAATTGCCGCTCGCCATCGGCAGATTTTCGCCAAGCTCCGGCACATTGGTGGCGCCCTTGCGCCCGGCGTGGCCGAGCTGCAGCGCAATCTTTGCCGGCGTGGTCTGATGAATGAAGCCGACGAGCTTGCGCCAAAGGGCCTCTTGGGCGTCGCTCCACAAACCCGTGCAGCCGGTAGTGATCCGCGCATCCGGGGTAGGACAAGTCATCTCGGTGAACACCAGCCCCGCCCCGCCAAAGGCGCGCGCGGCGTAATGGGCAAAATGCCAATCGGTAATGGCGCCGTCGACGGCGCAATATTGGGCCATGGGCGCCATGGCGACGCGGTTTTCCAAGCGCATGGAGCGCAGCGCAAATGGCGTGAACATGGGCGTCGGCCGGTCGCGCGCCGGCTGGAGGGCGGTTTGGCGCTGGTAGCGGGCGTAGAACTCGTCCTCGACCTTGGTGAGAAAGGCTTGGTCGCGCAGCCCGATATTGTCCCAGGTCAAGGCTTTGGCGCGCGACATTAGCGAGAAGGCGAAGGCGTAGCGCTCTTTGCTCCAGTGCTTGGCCATGTCCTCAAACCAGCGCAGCGAAACTTGTGCATTGTGCTGGGTAATCTCGACCGGGGTTCGCCGCTCTTGCTCATAAGCGCCAAGCGCGCGATCGATGTCGGTGGGATCGGCGACCACTGCGTTAGAAAGTGCGGCCGCGCACTCCATGGCAAGCTTGGTGCCCGCGCCAATAGACCAGTGGGCTGTCGCCTTGGCGTCGCCCAACAACACCAATTTGCCAATCCGCCAATTGGCGCACGAGACGATCGGAAAATTGCGCCAGATTGAACGATTGGCGATGAGTTTGTGACCCCCAAGGGGAGCTTGGAAAACCTGCTCCAAATAAGCCGCGCTTTCGGCCTCGTCCATTGCTTCGAAGCCGCAAGCCGCCCAGGTTTCCGGCGTGGTCTCGATCACCCAGGTCGAATGCTGCTGGTCGTATTGATAAGTGTGCGCACAAAAATGACCCTGAGGCGTCTCCACGAAGAAGAAGGTGAAGGCGTCGAGCGGCCGCGTTGAACCGAGCCAGGTAAATTTGTTGCGCGTCTCGACGATGCGTTCGCCAAAAGCTTGGCCATTCCTCGCCCGGATCGGGGAATTTACGCCTTGGGCGACCACGATGAGATCACAGTCGCTGAACCGCGCCTCGCAATCGGGCTCGATCTGGCTCGAGAAATGAAGCCGCACGCCCAGGCTCTCGCAGCGCTCCTGCAACAAGGCCAGAAGCATGCGCCGCGAGCAGCCCGCAAAGCCGTTGCCGCCAATCAGCGTCCGCTCCTGTCTATGCTCGATGGCGATGTCGGTCCAATAGGCGAAATGGGCGCGGATCAGTTCGTAAGACGGCGGGTCAGCGCTCAAGAACTCGTCTAAGGTGTCGTCTGAAAACACCACGCCAAAACCAAACGTGTCATCAGCGCGGTTTTGTTCGTAAACGTCGATCTCGCAATCGGGCAGCCGTTTCTTGGTCAAGAGCGCAAAATAGAGCCCACCGGGGCCAGCGCCCACCACAGCGATTTTCATGGCTCGACCACAGCGATGGTCTCGATCTCGATTTTGGCGGCGTCTTCAACCAGCGCTGAGACCTCGACCACGCTCATGCAGGGAAATACCTTGCCAAAGATTTCGCGCCACGCCGCGCCAATCTCGGCTTGGCTGGCGAGATAATCGCGCTTGTTGGTCACATAACAGGTCATGCGCACGATATCGGCGGGGCTTGCGCCGCCGGTGGCCAAGATGGCGCGGGTATTGAGCAAAACTTGCCGGAATTGTCCGCCAAGATCGGCATGCTCGAATTGCTCGCGCGCGTTCCAGCCGACGACGCCAGCGGTGAACACCAACCGTCCCGATGCGGCAATCCCGTTTGCGTAGCCCTTCGGGCGCGGCCAGCCGTCAGGTTGCAGGATTTGTCGCGTCATGGCGTCAATTGCCCTCAAACACTGGCTTCTCTTTGGCGACGAAGGCTTGGTAGGCGCGCTCGAAATCCTTGCTCTGCATGCAGATCGCCTGCGCTTGGGCCTCCGCTTCGATGGCGGTGTCGAGGCTCATATCCCATTCCATGTTGAGCTGGTTTTTGGTGACGCCATTGGCAAAAGCAGGGCCGCAGGCCAGGCGCTGGGCCGCCTCCATGGCGTGGGCGTCGAGCTTATCGGGCGCGATCACCTCATTGAAGAAACCCCATGCCTTGCCTTCATCGGCCGAGAAGCTGCGGCCGAAGAATAAGAGCTCGCTGGCGCGCCCGTGCCCGATAATGCGCGGCAGGATCGCACACGCGCCCATGTCGCAACCCGCAAGACCCACGCGATTGAAGAGAAAGGCGGTCTTTGCCTCGGGCGCGGCGTAGCGGAGATCTGAGGCCATGGCGATGATAGCGCCGGCCCCGACGCATGCGCCATCGACCGCTGCAATGATGGGTTGGGGGCAATGGCGCATCGCCTTCACCAGATCGCCAGTCATGCGCGTAAAATCCAGTAATTCTGGCGCGGTCATTTTAGTGAGCGGGGCGATAATGTCGTGCACGTCTCCGCCGGAGCAAAAATTTCCGCCGCTACTGGCGAACACGACGGCTTTAACGCCCTTTGCGTAGCTCAGGGCGCGAAACATGTCGCGCAACTCGGCATAGGAGGCAAACGTCAACGGGTTCTTGCGTTCGGGGCGGTTAAGCGTGACGCAACCCACGCCGGCGCTAAAGCGCCAGATAAAATTCTCAGGCGCAAAGCTTTCAGGGTTCATGCCGATTTCTCCTGGACCGATTTCTCCTGGAGCGCCCGGTAAGCCGGCTCGAGCGCGCCGATGAGATCACGCAACGTCGCGATCTGGCTGGACGAAAGGCCTGCAAACGCCTCGCTCACCCACTGCCGGTTTTCACGCGCCATCTCTGCAAACAAACGCTCGCCCTTTTTCGTCAAACTTAGGATGGCCACCCGGCGGTCTTGGGCGCAGGCCAGGCGGCGCACCAGTCCGCCCTTGATCAGCGGGGCAGTGACCTGGGTGGTGTTGCCTTCGGTGACGCGCAGGCGCGAGGTCAGCGCTCCGGCTGTTAAACCGGGGTGGCCGGCGTGCGCTAACGCCGCCAGCACGTCAAAGCGCGAGATCGACATCCCAAAGCGCGACCGCAAACGCGCGTCGACGGCTTTTTTTATGCCGTTGGCGGCCGATAAAAGGTCAAGCCAGGCGCGCAGCGCTTGTTTATCGTCGCTCATGCGGTTTCACCGCCATCAATGGCGATGGCCTGACCATTTATGGAAGCGCCCGCCGCGCTTGCGAGCCAAACCGCCGCCCCAGCCACCTCGTTGGGGGCAATTAAACGATGCATCGGATTGGCGTCGGTAAATAGCTTGGCGGCTTCATCAAGCGCTATGGAACGGCGCGCGCTCAATTGCGCGACCGCGTCGCCGATGATGTCGGTATCGGTGTAACCGGGGCAGAGCACATTGGCGGTGACCCCGGTGTCAGCCAGTTCCAGCGCCAGTGACCGCACGAACCCTAAAACCCCGTGTTTTGCGGCGGCGTAGGCGCTCGCATAGCGATAGCCTTTGAGCGAAGCGGTGGATCCAGTGACGATGAAGCGGCCCCAGCCGCGGCCGACCATGCCGGGGAGGGCCGCCTGCGCGCAATAAAAGACGCTACTCAGATTTTGGCTCAGCATTTGGCGCCAGAGGTCCGGGCTCGCCTTCAGCGCAGGCGCGGTCTCTACCGCACCCGCATTGGCGCAGAAGACATCGATGGGGCCGGCCTCAGCGAGCGCCGCTTGGACGGCTTCAGCGTCGCAAACGTCGAGGACGATAAAAGCGTGGCCTGAAGCTGCAAGCCGCTTCTGGTTGCGTCCGGCAATGGTTACCCGATAGCCCGCATCGGCAAAGCCGCCGGCCATGGCATGGCCAATGCCCGACCCTCCACCGGTGATGAACACGTGCCTTTGCGCCTGGCTCACCGATAAGATTTAGAACTAAAGCAAATCGCTGTCAATGCGGGGTCCTCTGGATTGGACGCCTAAGGCTCTGGAGTTGACGGCGCAGCATTATCATCCACGATCGCACCGGAGGCGGCGGCGACGAGCGAGGGGAGAGGCGCGAGGTGCTAGAATTCTTTTTCGATTGTTCGAGCCCTTGGACCTATCTTGCGTTTCACAACCTCGAGCCGCTCATCAAGGAATTGCATGAGGAGGTGCGCTGGCGCCCGATCCTGGTGGGGGGAATTTTCAACTCCGTAAATCCGTCGGTCTATCAAGCGCGCGAAAGGGGCGTGCCGGCAAAGCAGCGCTACATGCTCAAAGATCTTGCCGATTGGGCAGCCTTTAGCGGCCTTGAAATCAAAATGCCGCCTTCGGTGTTTCCGGTAAATAGCGTCAAGGCGATGCGAGGCTGCGTATGGCTAAGAAACGAGGCGCAAATGATCAGGTTTGCTAACGCGGTGTTTGAAGCCTATTGGCGCCTCGATGAAGACATCTCGCAAGACCTGGTGTTGGCAAATATCTGCGCGCGTGCGGGGATCGATCCGGCCGGATTTTTCAAAGCTATCGCAGAACCAGCAATCAAAGAGGAATTGCGCGCCAACACCGATGAATTGATGGCGCGCGGCGGGTTTGGCAGCCCGACTATGTTCGTCGACGCTAAGGATATGTATTTCGGCAACGACCGGCTGGTGCTGGTGCGCGAGGCGATACTACGCCGCAACGCCCAGCATTAGGACGCCCCGCCAAGGCGCTCAAAGCCCTGTTCCAAGTCAGCGATCAGATCGTCGGGATGTTCAAGTCCGATCGAAAGGCGCAGTGTTTCGCCTGGGCCTTGCCAAGGCGTCGTTACCCTGCGAATGTTATCGTTGCTGGGCACGATCAGGCTTTCATAGCCGCCCCAGGAAAAGCCCATCGCGAAAACCCCATAGCCTTCGCACATGGCCTTGATGCGTTCGCGCGGCGCGGGCAGCAAAATGCACGAAAAAAGCCCCGACGCGCCCAGGAAATCGCGCGCCCAGAGCCGATGATCGGGATGGCTTTCGAGGGCGGGATGGAGCACCCGCGCGACCTCGGCGCGCCCACCAAGCCAGCGCGCAATCGTCAGCGCGGTAGCGCTCTGGCGCTCGAGCCGGAGTGATAAGGTGCGCAATCCGCGCAACACCAAATAGGCCTCGTCCGGCGAGGCGTTAAATCCGAGCTGCTTATAGCTCATGCGCACGCGATTGGCCCATTGCGGGGTTGCAGCGATCACCGCGCCCAAGAAGGCGTCTGCGTGGCCGGCTTGATATTTGGTCAGCGCCTGCACCGAGAGATCGACGCCATGGGAGAACGGCTTGAAGAAGACCCCCGCTGACCAGGTGTTGTCGAGGATGACCGGCGTGTTTTTGGCGCGCGCCGCAGCCACAATGGCGGGCACGTCCATCACCTCAAGCGTGATCGAGCCTGGCGATTCTAAGAATATCCCGCAGGTCCGATCGCTGATGAGTTCGCCAATGCCAGCGCCAATACGCGGGTCGATAAAGCGCGTCTTGACGCCTATGCGCTTCAAGAGCGTGTCGCAGAGCCGCCGTGTGGGGCCATAACAGGCGTCGGTGACCAGTAATTCGCCCCCAGCGCGCGCCACGGTCATCAACGCCATGGTGACCGCAGCCATCCCAGTTGGCGCAAGTAGCGCGCCAGCCCCGCCTTCGATGGCGGCGATGGCTTCCATCAACGCTTCCTGCACGGCCATGCCGTCGAGCGCATAAGTCTTGTTGGGCTTGCCGTAGAGCTCGTCGACCTCATCGATGAGCAAAGTGGTGGCGCGCTGGATTGGGGGATTGACCGCGCCTTCATAGCGCGCGGGATCGCGCCCAGCGAGCACCAGCAAGGTTTCCAATTTGAGC
>Ga0209698_10003452_pt1 | contig 17638 bp, 17 predicted proteins | sample LitLauG_LLR_2012_FD_187203 | JGI IMG/M metagenome (GOLD analysis project Ga0209698, IMG submission 187203) | Freshwater sediment microbial communities from Pennsylvania, USA - Little Laurel Run_MetaG_LLR_2012 (SPAdes) (version 2) | ecosystem: Environmental > Aquatic > Freshwater > Creek >...
TGGGTCGAGCACGACTCGCCCGAGCGCGTCAACGAGCTCCTCCTCGAGTTCCTGGCGTCCGGGCGCGGCGCCGCACAGCCAGCCGCCTGAGCCGATCGGCGGGTCCGCGGCCCCTCAGGGACGCGCGCCGGACCGCGTTGCCGATGGTTATGTAGGGTCGTCGTTCAATCAACCACGAGGGGATGACTCAAGCGATGGCATACCTGATCACACACTTCTGGCCCGGCGCCACAGAGGACCAGTACCGGGCGACGGTCGCCACGGTGCACCCGGCGGATGGCCTGCCGGCCGGCCAGACCTATCACGCCGCGGGTCCGACCGAGGGCGGGATCCTGATCACCGCCGTATGGGACTCGAAGGCTGCCGCAGACGACTTCGTGCAGAACACGCTGATCGCCGCGATGCCGATCGCGGGCGGATTCTCCGGGCACCCCGAGGAGCGCGCAGCGGAGATCATCAACGAGCAGAAGGCCTAGCACCGACCGCTTCGCCGGGCCCCGCCCGGCGAAGCACACGGTTAGGATCGGCCGGTGGCGCGCCCCCTCCGATCCCGCCTGTCGCTCGCGGTGATCAAGCGCAGGCTCCCGGCGCTCGTCGCCGCGGACCCCGTCGCCGACCTGCCGGACGGGCTCCACGTCGCGGTTGTCGGCTCAGGCTCGCCGCTCCCGGACGCGCGGCGCGGCAACCCCTGCGCGGCGATCATCGCGGGCGGGCGCATCTTCGTCGTCGATGCCGGCGAACGCGCGTCGGAGACGATGAACCGGATGCAGCTCGCTCCGAGCCGGATCTCGGCGGTGCTGCTGACCCACTTCCACTCCGATCACATCGGCGGGCTCGGCACGCTCAACCTGCAGCGATGGGTCGCGGACGCCGCACAGACGCAGCTGCGGGTGCTCGGCCCACCGGGCGTGGAGCGGGTCGTGGCCGGCTTCAACGAGGCGTACGCGCTCGACAACGGCTATCGCACGGCGCACCACGGCCCCGAGGTCGCGCCTCCGTCGGGAGCCGGCATGGTCGCCGAGCCGTTCTCGTTCCCAGACGGCGCGGACTCGATGGTCGTGCTCGACGAGGAGGGGCTGAGGGTGACGGCATTCCTCGTCGACCACACGCCGGTCGTGCCGGCCGTCGGCTACCGCTTTGACTACCGCGGCCGCAGCGCCGTGATCAGCGGGGATACCGTCTACGCCCCCGCGCTCGTCCGGGCGGCCGCCGGCGCGGACCTGCTGCTGCACGACGCGTTGTCGGCTGAGCTGCTGAAGCTCGTCGAGGACGCTGCGGGCAGAGCGGGTCTTGACAAGCGGCGCCGGATCTTGGCCGACGTCCCGGATTACCACGCGACGGCGCCGCAGGCCGCCGACGCCGCGCGGGAGGCGGGAGTCGGCGCGCTCGCGATCACACACGTGATCCCGCCGCTGCCACTGAAGGGCCTCGAGGCGATCTTCCTGGACGACGCGCACGAGCACTACTCGGGCCCGCTGTGGCTGGCTCGGGACGGAGACCTCTACCGGCTTCCCGCGGGAGGCACCGGCGTCGAGCGCGCGCGGCTGATCGGCCGCGGGCCCGGAGGCTGACGGCGAGAGACCGGCGCGTCGCGGTCGCTCAGGCGGGGGTGAGGATCATCACGGGGATCTTGCGGCCCGCGGCCTGCTGCTCGTACTCGGCGAACTGGGGCACCCGTTCGGCCTGAGCCCGGTAGAGACGGTCGCGCTCCTCGCCCTGCGCCTCGCTGGCGAGGACATCGACCGTGTCCGTGCCGACCTCGATCGTGACGGCCGGGTGTGCCTTGAGGTTGTGGTACCAGTCGGGATGCGTGGGCGAGCCCGCCTTCGACGCGAACACCACGTAGCGGCCGTCGTCGGTCGCGTAGGCGAGCGGGTTCAGGCGAGCCGCGCCCGACTTCGCGCCCGTGTGGTGGAGGATCAGGAGGGGCATGCCCTCGAACATCCCTCCCACGCGTCCTTCGTTTGCGCGGAACTCCTCGATGATTTTCGCGTTGAAGTCTGCCGGCGAAGTGGACATCTTTCTCCTCCCGGGAGATGGCAGGGGTCGCGCTCCAGTGTACGAACGCTGACACCCCGGCCCGCGACCGCGCCGGAGCCGGGGAGAGGGCCGGCGCGCCGGGGCGCTCACCCGGCCGGCGTCTCGCGCGCGAATCGCTCGATCTGCCCGAGCGTCACGGCTCTCATCTGATCGCCCCTGCCCTGCGCGCGGTGCCAGCCGACGAGGTGCACGAGCGCCCGCTCCAGGTCCCATGCGGGCCGCCAGCCGAGCTCGCGCTCCGCGAGCGTGGAGTCCAGAGCGAGGTGGGCGGCCTCGGGCGGGTTCTCCCCCTCGTCGACCTCCCATCGCAGCTCGCCCTCCCAGAGATCGGCGAGCCTCTCCACGATCCACCCGACGGTCCTCTCGTCCTGGGCGGCGGGGCCGAAGTTCCACGCCCGCGCGACGCCCGGGTCGCTGCACAGGCGCTGCGCGAGCAGCAGGTAGCCGCTGAGGGGGTTCAGCACGTGCTGCCAGGGCCTGACAGCGTTCGGGTTGCGCACGCGCACCGGCTCGCCCGAGCCAGCTGCGCGAATGATGTCCGGGAGCAGCCTGTCCTGCCCCCAGTCGCCGCCGCCGATCACGTTGCCCGCGCGGGCACTGGCGACGCGCGGCCCGGCCGCGGCGGTGAAGTAGGTCCGCCGGTATGCGGCCGCCACCAGCTCCGCGGCCGCCTTCGAGCTCGAGTACGGGTCCGAGCCGCCGAGGCGATCGTCCTCGGTGAAGCGCCGCGGCCCGGGGGCTGTGTTCTCGTAGCACTTGTCGGTCGTGACGAGCACGACCGCCTGCACGCTGTCGGCGAGCGCCCGCACGGCCTCCAGGACGTTGACGGTGCCCATCACGTTGACCTCATAGGTCAGCGCGGGCTCGCTGATCGACCGTCTCACCATCGGTTGTGCGGCGAGGTGCAGCACGACCTCCGGTCGGGCTCGCGCGAGCGCCTCGCGCATGGCCCCCGCGTCGCGCAGATCCGCAGCGATCTCGCTGACGCCCTCGCCCGCCCCTGTGAGCTCGTAGAGCGAGGGCCGGGTCGGGACCCCCCGTGATACGCCGGTCACGTCGGCTCCCATCCAGCGCAGCCACAGCGAGAGCCAGGAGCCCTTGAAGCCCGTGTGGCCGGTGATCAGCACACGGCGGCCCTGCCAGAAGTCGGAGTCGATCAGCACGCGGGCGGGTATCTTCACGCAATCGCCGCCGCAGACGCACGCACCCCGCCGGACCCGTCCCGTCCCGAGCCGCCAGAGCGGGTCCCGGTGCTGGGGATACCGCTGGCGGTAACGGACTACGAGCAGGTCGTCAGCTGGATGCACCGCATGATCGACTCTGGCGCCCGCGGCTACGCGACGGCGGCGGCGGTGAACCTCGTGATGTCCGCTCAGGAGGACCCCGCGACGATGGACGCGGTGCTCAGCGCGACGCTCGCCGTGCCCGACGGGCAGCCGCTGGTGTGGGCGCTGCACGCGCTCGGGCACCCCGCCGCGACGCGCGTCTACGGGCCCGACCTGATGGCCTGCTTCTGCGCGAGCGCCGCCCGTGCCGGCACCCCCGTCTACCTCTACGGCGGACGCACGCCCGAGGCGCTGACGACGCTCGAAGAGCGTCTGCGCGAGCGCTTCCCGGGCCTGCAGATCGCCGGCGGGTTCTCGCCGCCGTTCCGCTCGCCAACCGCCGAGGAGGACGAGCTGCACGCCCGCGCGATCGATGCTTCGGGCGCCCAGGTCGTGTGGGTCGGCACCGGGCAGCCGAAGCAGGAGCTGTGGATGCGCCGCATGCGCCCGCGGCTCAGCGCACCGCTGCTGGTGGGCGTCGGCGCCGCCTTCGATTTCCACGCCGGGCTGATCTCGCAGGCGCCGCCGTGGATGCAGCGCGCCGGCCTGGAGTGGGTCTACCGTTTCTCGAGGGAGCCGCGGAGGCTGTGGCGAAGATACCTTCGCTACAACCCGCTGTTCATCGCCGGCTTCGCCCGCCAGTACGCGGAGCACCGGCGCTCGGGGCGCCGCTCCGGCGCGAGCTGAGCCTCCCCGACGCTAACCTCTTGCCCTGAATGACCCCTTCGCAGAGCACCGCCGACGTAGCCGTCGTCGGCCTAGGCCGCGTGGGGCTGCCGCTGGCGCTCTCGTTCGCCGACCGTGGCCTTCGGACGATCGGGATCGACAATGACCCCGCGCGCCTCGGCGCCGTCGGGGAAGGCCGCATGCCGTTCTCTGAGACCGGCGCGCAGGAGGTCCTCGACCGCGTCCACGGCAGCGGGCGGCTGACGCTCTCCGACCGCGTTGCCGACGGTGCCAGCGCCCGGCACATCGTGATCACGCTCGGGACCCCCTCGTTCTCGCACATCGAGATCGACATGAGGGACATCCGCTCAGCCCTGGATGACCTGCTCGGCGTCCTGGAGCCGGGCCATTCGCTGATCCTGCGCTCGACGATCGCACCGGGCACCACCGAGTTCGTCGCCGGCTACCTGGCCAAGCACCGCGGCTTTCACATCGGCGAGGACGTGTTCGTCTCGCACGCACCCGAGCGGATCGCGGCCGGACGGTTCCTGGAGGAGATCGACACGCTGCCCTGCATCATCGGCGGCGTCGGGGCGCACTCCGGCGAGGCCGCCGCCGAGCTGTTCGGTGCGTTCAGCGCGCCGATCGTGCAGACGACGCCGGTGCAGGCGGAGCTCGCGAAGATCTGGGCGAACATCCTGCGCTACACGAACTTCGCGCTCCCCAACCTCCTGATGATGGACTGCGAGCGCTACGACGCGAACGTCTTTCAGGTGATCGACCTGATCAACCGCGACTACCCGCGCGGCGGCATCGCCAGCCCCGGCCTGACGGCGGGGACCTGCCTGCGCAAGGACTTCACGTTCTCTGAGGAGCGCTCCGCGGCACCCGGGATGCTGCTCGCCGTCTCCCGTGTCAACGAGTCCGTCCCGCTGTTTCTGCTCGAGGGCGCGAAGCGGCGGCTCGGGTCCCTGGCCAACCGCCGCGTCGCGGTCCTGGGCCTCGCGTTCAAGGCGGACACGGACGACGAGCGCGACTCGCTCGCCCACAAGCTGATCCGCCTGCTCGAACGAGAGCTCGCGGACGTGGTCGCGCACGACCCGAACGTCGCGACCCCGACGCCGTCGCTGCAGGAGTCGATCGCTGGCGCGGAGCTCGTGTTCGTGGCGGCCAACCACTCGCAGTTCCGCGATCCGGCGACGCTCGCGGCGATCGCCGACGGCGCTGCGGCGGACTGTCTGATCGCCGACCCGTGGGACTGCTGGGGAGCCGCGCAGGTGTTCGGCTATGCGTCCGAGCTCGCGACGCTCGGAGCTCGCCGGTGAGCCGTGTGCTCGTCACCGGCGGCGCGGGCACGATCGGCGCCGCCGTTGTGCGCCGTCTGCTCTCGGACCCCGCCTACGAGGTGCGCGTGTCCGACCAGCGCGTCGCCCCGCAGTGGATGCGCGAGGGCTGCGAGGTGCACACAGGTGACCTGCGCGACCTGGACCAGGCGCTCACCGCGACGCGCGGCTGCGAGCAGGTCATCCACCTCGCAGCGATCGTCGGCGGCATCGCCAACTTCCACCGCCTCCCGCACACCCTCACCGAGGTCAACAACGCCCTATACAACGCCGTCGTGCGCGCGGCGCTCGACATCGGCGTCGCGCGGTTCGTCTACGTGTCCTCCTCGATGGTGTTCGAGCGCGCGCAGCTGTTCCCGACACCCGAGGATTACCTCCCCGACTGCCCGGTGCCGGTGTCCGCCTACGGCTTCTCCAAGCTGACCGGCGAGGTGTATTGCCGCGCCGCGCACGAGGAGCACGGCCTGCCGTTCACGATCTGCCGCCCGTTCAACGCGTACGGGCCCGGTGAGATGCCGGACGCCGAACCCGGGATCGCACACGCCGTGCCGGACCTGATCAACAAGGTCCTCTCGGGCCAGCGGCCGCTGGAGATCTTCGGGTCGGGGGAGCAGACGCGGACGCTCACACACATCGACGACATCGCGGATGGCATCGTCACCGCGATGAGCGCCCCCGCCGGCCTGAACGAGGACTTCAACATCTCGGCCTCCCGCGAGCTGACGGTCGCGGAGATCGCGAAGATCATCTGGGTCGCCTGCGGCGAGGACCCCGGTGAGCTGGAGCTGCGCCACATGCCGACGTTCGCCGTCGACGTCCCGCGCCGCTGGCCGTCCGTGGAGAAGGCGGCCGAGATGCTCGGCTGGCGGGCGCGGATAGAGGTCGAGGACGGCGTCGCCGCGACGGTCGAGTGGCTCCGCGCTCTGCGCGCCGGCGCCCGGCAGGGCGCCCCGGCGTGAATGCCCGGGCAGGCCGCGGCCCGGGCGTGACCATCGACCGGACTCGATAGGGTTGCGCGTCGTGGCCGGGCAACCAAAAGCTCTAGTGACGGGAATAACCGGGCAGGACGGCTCGTATCTGGCTGAGCTGCTGCTCGAGCGCGGCTACGAGGTCCACGGGATGGTCAGGCGCGCGTCGACCGAGAAGTTCGACCGCATCGAGCACATCCGCGACCGCATCACGCTGCACCAGGGCGACCTGCTCGACCAGCGTTCGCTTGTGGACGCGCTGCGCGCGTCGGACCCCAGCGAGATCTACAACCTCGCCGCGATGTCGTTCGTGGCGGTGTCATGGATCCAGCCGACGCTGACCGCCGAGTTCACCGGCACCGGCGTCACACGGATGCTCGAGGCGATGCGCGAAGTCTGCCCCGAGGCCCGCTTCTACCAGGCGTCCTCCAGCGAGATGTTCGGCAAGGTCCTCGAGGTCCCGCAGACCGAGACGACGCCGTTCTACCCGCGCTCGCCCTACGGCGTCGCGAAGGCATACGGGCACTTCATCACCGTCAACTACCGCGAGTCATACGACCTCCACGCTACCTCCGGGATCCTCTTCAACCACGAGAGCCCGCGCCGCGGCCTCGAGTTCGTGACGCGCAAGATCACCTGGCATGCGGCGGCGATCAAGCTGGGCCTCCAGAACGAGCTGCGCCTGGGCAACCTCGACGCCGAACGCGACTGGGGCTATGCCAAGGACTACGTCGAAGCGATGTGGCTGATGCTCCAGCGCGACATACCCGAGGACTACGTGATCGCCACCGGCGAGGCGCACTCCGTGCGCGAGTGCTGCGAAGTCGCGTTCGACGAGGCCGGCCTCGGCGACTTCGAGCAGTATGTGACGATCGACCCTGCGTTCGTGCGCCCCGCCGAGGTCGACCACCTGATCGGCGACCCGGGCAAGGCCGGCAGGGACCTCGGCTGGAAGCCGCAGACCACGTTCGAGGAGCTGATCCGCCTGATGACCCGATCGGACCTGGCCAGTCTCTCGCAGGGCTGAGCGCGCCGTGGGCGTGCCGCTGTTCGACACCTCCACCCCGCTGGAGGGGCTGCGCGGGGAGATCCGTGAAGCGATCGACCGGGTGCTCGACTCCGAGCGCTACATCCTCGGCCCCGAGGTCAGCGCGTTCGAGCAGGAGTTCTCCTCCTACTGCGGGGTGTCGCACGCCGTCGGCGTGGCGAACGGGACCGATGCGATCACGATCGCGCTGCGCGCGATGGGGGTCGGCCCCGGCGACGAGGTGATCGTCCCCTCGTTCACGTTCTACGCGTCGGCGGAGGCGATCCCCGCGACCGGAGCCACGCCGGTGTTCTGCGACGTCGACGCCGAGACATACTGCGTCACAGCCGACACGGTCAGGGCCGCGCTGACCCCGCGAACCAGGGCCGTGCTGGTCGTGCACCTGTTCGGGAACCTCGCCCCCGTCGCCGAGATCGAGGCGCTCGGGGTGCCGGTCATCGAGGACGCCGCGCAGGCCGCGGGCTCGCGTTCGGAGGCGGGCCGCGCGGGCGCGCTCGGGACCGTCGCGACGTTCTCGTTCTTCCCGTCCAAGAACCTCGGCTGCTTCGGCGACGGCGGCATGATCACGACCGGAGACGCGGAGATCGCCGAGAACTGCAGGACGCTTCGCTTCCACGGCTCCCGGGACAAGGTGACCTACGAGCAGGTCGGCTACAACTCGCGCCTGGACGAGCTGCAGGCCGCGATCCTGCGTGTCCAGCTGCCGCACCTGGACGTGTGGGCGGACGGGCGGCGCCGCGCGGGCGCCCACTATGCAGATGCCGGTCTCGGCGAGATCGCCGGGCTGCCGAAGGCCGCCGGCAGCTCGTCGCCCGCGTGGCACCTGTATGTCGTGCGCCACCCGCAGGTCGAGCGCCTGGAATCCGCGCTGAGCGCGGCGGGGATCGGGCACAAGGCCTACTACCGCACGCCCGTGCACCGCCAGCCGCCGATGCGCGCATGGGCGCAGGGCGCCGAGCTTCCCGTGACCGACCATCTCGCCGCGACGCATCTGGCGATCCCGATGAGCCCCGTGCTGAGCCGCGAGCAGGTCGACGAGGTGCTCGCGGCGGCCCGCGCCGCCGGCTAGCGCCAGCGCTCGAGCAGGTCCTGCTCGGGCACCTCGCGCACCACGCGCGCGGGGACGCCCATCATGACCGCCCGCGCGGGCACGTCGGCGGTCACGACGGCCCCCGCTGCCACATATGCCTCCTCGCCGACGAGGATCCCCGGGGTCAGCACGGCGCCGCCGCCGATCCGGCTGGCGCGCGCGAGCACCGGGCCGCGCAGCGCGAACTCCGGCCCGTGGCGGCCCATCGTGTCGTCGTTCGTCGTGACGACGCCGGGACCGACGAACACGTCATCCTCGACGACGCTGAACGCGGTCAGGTAGACGCAGCTCTGCACGCGCACCCGCGCGCCGACTGTGACGTCGTTGTCGACCACGCTGCCGCGTCCGATCAGGCTGCCCGACCCGATCACCGAGCGCTCCCGTATGAAGGCCTGGTCGCCGATGATCACGTCCTCGCCGACGCTCGCGCCCGCGAACAGGACGGCGCCGGTGCCCACGCTCACGCCCGCGGCGAGCTCCAGCGGCCCGGTCTCGCCCGCAGCGGAGGAGTGACGCGAGAGGCGCGGGCGCTTGCCCAGCACGGCGTGGTCCTCGACCCGGCAGCGATCGCCGATGACGGTCCCGTCGTGGACGACGACGTGAGCGCCGAAGGTGACGCCCTCGCCGACGCGGACGCCGTCGCCGAGCGTGGGCCCGGCGCTCACAGCCTCACGACGTTCGCGGCGCCGAACTCACGGGTGACGCCGCGCAGGTCGACCACGAGGCGGGCTCCGCGGGCGAGCCGCTCGTGATCCACCGAGGGGTGGGCCGTCACGATCAGGGCGAGGTCGCAGTCCGCGACCAGCGCATCCAGCGGAGAGCTCGACAGCCCGAACTCGGCGAGCGCGGGCACATGCGGGTCGTGGTAGGAGACGTCGGCTCCGAGCTCCCGCAGCAGCGAGATGATCTTCAGGGCGGGCGACTCGCGGATGTCCCCCACGCCCGGCTTGTAGCTCACGCCGACGACGCCGACCCGGGCACCTTTGACGGCGAGGCCGCGGTCGTTCAGGGCCCGCTGGGCCTTCGCGACGCAGTGGTAGGGCATCTGCTGGTTGATCTTCCCCGCCAGCTCGATGAACTCCGTCGACATGTCGAACTCCCGCGCACGCCAGCTCAGGTAGAACGGGTCGACCGGCAGGCAGTGCCCTCCCATCCCCGGCCCCGGCTCGAAGCGCATGAATCCGTAGGGCTTGGTGGCGGCGGCCTCGACGACCTCCCAGATGTCGATCCCCATGCGATCGGTCAGCATCGCGATCTCGTTCACGAGCGCGATGTTGACGGAGCGGAAGATGTTCTCAAGCAGCTTGGAGAGCTCCGCCGCCTCGGGGCTGGAGACGCGCACGACGCTGTCGCAGACGCCGGCGTAGAGCTCCACCGCGCGCTCCGTGCAGGCGGGCGTGAGACCGCCTATCACCTTCGGCGTGGTGCGCAGCGTGTAGTCGGTGCGGCCGGGGTCCACCCGCTCGGGCGAGAAAGCGAGGTTGAAGTCGCGGCCTGCGGCCAGACCGCTCTCCTCGAGCAGCGGCGCGACGCGCTCGCGTGTCGTGCCCGGGTAGGTCGTGGACTCCAGCACGATCAGCTGGCCGGATCTGACCACGCCGGCGAGGGCGCGCGTCGCTTCGATCAGCGGCCCGAGATCGGGCTCGCGGTTGCGCGTCAGCGGCGTCGGCACGCAGATCAGCACTGCGTCGGCGTCCGCCAGGCGCGCGTAGCGGGTGCTCGCCTCGATGCGGCCGGAGACGGCCGACAGCGACTCGTCGGAGACATCCTCGATGTAGGAGCGCCCGTCGGAGATCGCCTGCACGCGGCGCGCGTCGGTGTCGACCGCGATCACGTCGCGGCCCTCCCGGGCGAAGGCGACCGCGAGCGGCAAGCCGACGTAGCCCAGGCCGATTACGCCCACGGTCCTCATCCGTGCGGCCAGTCTACGGGCTGTCTTGGACGCGGTCTCAGGGCGTTGCGCCCATCGCCTGCAGGGATCTCAGGTCGGCGCTGACCATGCGCTCGACGAGCTGCTCGAAGCTGACCTCGGGGTACCAGCCGAGCCGCTCGCGCGCCCGCGCCGGGTCGCCGACGCTGGGGGTCGGGTCGGGGGCCCTGACGAGCGTCGGGTCGACCCTCACATAGCGCTCGGGCTCGAGGTCCACGCAGCCGAAGGCGACGGACGCGAGCTCGGCGACCGTGTGGCCCGTGCCGCTCGCGAGCACGTAGTCGGCGGGCTCGTCCTGCTGGAGCATCATCCATGCCCCGCGGACGATGTCGCCCGCGAAGGACCAGTCGCGCACCGCGTCGAGCGAGCCGAGCGAGAGGTGGTCCTGCAGGCCCAGCGCGATCGCCGCTACGCCGCGGCTGACGCGCCGCGTGACGAACTGCTCGGGCCGGCGCTCGGACTCGTGGTTGAAGAGGATCCCGGAGCTGACGTGCAGCTCGCCGTGGCCGCGCAGCAGCCCGGCGAGCTGATGGGCGGCGAGCTTCGCGACCGCGTAGGGGGTCGCCGGCCTGCACCATGTCTCCTCGCTCTGCGGGCTCTCCGGCGCCCTTCCGAACATCGCACCGGATGACGAGACGAACACGCGTGTGCCCTGATCGAGCGTGCGCGCGGCCTCGAGGATCGCCGCGCAGGAGCCCGCGATCGCCTCGACGGTCTCGCGCGGGCGCTGCCAGGAGGCGGGAACGAACGACGGCGCGGCCAGGTGGTAGATCTCACGCGGAGCCACCTCCAGGACGGCCGCGCGCAGGCTGTCGGGATCGTGAAGGTCGCCATGGATGAGGCCAACCCGGTCGCGCAGGTGCTCGGAGGAGCCGAGAGCGCCACCGGAGTCCCGCCTGAGCACACCCGTCACCTCGTAGCCCTTCTCGAGCAGGAGCTCGGCGAGGAACGACCCGTCCTGACCGGTCAGCCCGGTGATCAGCGCGCTGTGCGTCATGGCGATGGCACGAGCTTATGCGCTGGGGGCGCCCGGCCCGGGGTCGTAGATGCGCGCGAGGGACTGCGCGACCGCTGCCGGCGCGCACAGCGCGCGCACCCGGGCAAGGCCCCGCCGCCCCGCCGCAGCGTCCCCGGCGCGGCGAGTTATCGCGTCCGCGAGCGAGGCGGCGTCCCCCGGCGCGACCAGGCCCTCCTCCTCCACGAGCTCCGGCAGCGCCCCGACGCGGCTGGCGGCGACGGGCAGCCCGGCCGCCATCGCCTCGGCGACGGATGCGCCGAAGGTCTCGGCCGAACGCGAGGGCGCGAGCGCGATCGCCGCTCCCTCACGCAGCTTCGCGAGCTCGGAGTCGGCGACCCGGCCCGCGAAGCGCACATCGCCGCCGCCGGCCCTGGCCCTCAGCGCCGCGAGCTCCGGCCCGTCGCCGGCGATCACGAGCGGGATCCCCGCGATGCGGCAGGCGTCGATCGCCACGTCGACGCCCTTCTCGGGCGAGAGCCGTGACACGACGAGCGCGTAGCTCCCCGACGGCGCGGCCGCGGCGGCCGGCGGCCACACCGGCGGCGCCAGCACCCGCACACGGGTGAAGTCGAGCGGCGCGCCGAGCTGCCGCAGGCGCGCCACCGCGAACTCGCTCGGGACCACGACCACATCGGCCAGCTCGACGAGCCTGCGCTGCCACAGCGCGAGCGACGCGCCGTATGCGACCGCCTCCGGAATGCTGCCGCGGCAATTGCGCCGGATCCCGGGTGTGGTGTTGCGGCCGTGGCAGCGGGTGCACTCCCGCCCGCCCGTGAAGCACACCCCGACCGCGCACACGAGCCGGTACTGGTGAAGGTGCAGCACGACGCGGGCACCCTCGCGGCGCGCCGAATCGAGCGCGCGCCAGCCGAGCGCCGGGTGCAGGTTGTGGGCGTGCACGACCCGCGCGCCGCTCTCGCGCACGGCACGCGCGACCTGCTGCTCGTCGGTGCCTCCCCGCAGCAGCCCGATCGCGGCCCTGGCGCGGGGAATCCCGGCCGAGTCCCTGCTGAGCGTCGTGACCGGCTCACCGAGCTCCTCGCGGACGAGCCGCGCGAGGTCCTCTACCACTCGCTCCTCGCCGCCGGCGACCCGGTAGCGGTTGTGAAGGAACAGGACCATTGTGCGCCCGCAGCCTATTGCCAGCACGCGACCGGTCATGGGCGCGCGCGGCCGAACCTAGACTGTCCCGGACATGAACCGCGCCTCGATCATAATCCCGACCCGGGATCGCCTGCCCTACCTGGAGGTGACGCTCCGCTCGATCGCCCCGCAGGCACAGCAGGCCGGCGCGGAGATCCTCGTCGTTGACGACGCGGGCCCGTCGGCGGCGGCGCGCGAGCTGGCGGAGAGCGTCGGCGCCCGCTACGAGCCCCACGACGGCCCGTGCGGGCTGAACATCGCGCGCAACACGGGCATAGAGCGCAGCTCCGGCGACCTGGTGGTGTTCGCCGACGATGACATCCGCGCGCTGCCCGGCTGGCTCGCGGCATTTCTGGAGGCGGCCGATGCGAACCCGGACGCCGACGTGTTCGCGGGGCGCATCACCGCGAGGCTGGAGGGCCGCCCACCCCACAGCTGCGGACGCGAGCGACCGCCGATCACCTCGCTCGAGCTCGGCGAGCGCGACGTCGAGACCGAGCACGCTTGGGGCACGAACATGGCGATCCGCAGGAGCGCGCTGCACCGCGTCGGCCCGTTCGACGTCTCCCTCCCATCCGGCGAGGGAGACGAGCAGGAGTGGCAGGAACGCATGCTGAGAACAGACCCCGGGGCACGCATCCTCTACGTCGCAGGCGCCGGCGTCGAGCACCGCCGCACACCCGAGGACAGCACGCTGCGCTCGCTCGCCCGTGCCGCCGAGGCGCGCGGACGGGCCGCCCGGCGCGTCGACGCCCGCCGAGGCTCGGCCCCGTCGCTGGCCCGGGAGGCACGCACGCTCGCGGGCTGCCTCGGCCACGTCATCCGTCGCGGATGCCCGTCGGCGATGACGATGGCGGCGCACAGCGCAGGGCGGCTGCGGGAGGGGATCCGGGAACGGCGCGCGCCCGCCGCGGAGCGCCCCGCGCCGCGCGCGGCGCCCGGCGAGGACTTCCTCTCCGGCGCGAGCGGGACGGTCGGGGGCGTCGATGCGATCCGGCGCAGCGCCGTCGACGGAGCCGTCGATGCACGCGAGCGCCTGACGGGCATGCGCTCCCGGCTCACCAGGGCCGCGCAGCTGTCACCCGCCCGCCGGCGTGTGCTTGTGCTCGGCGTCACCCGCCCGGAGCACCGCGCCCTCGCGGGGGCGATCCGCGCCGAGCTCGAGAGCTCGCGCCATATCGTCGAGATTCACACCCGCGGCCCGGACGGCGCGGGTAAGTTCGAGAACATCAACCGGCTGCTGTCCGAGCACCCCGCCGGCGGGCACGACTGGCTGCTGGTGGTGGACGACGACGTCGAGCTGCCGAAGGGATTCCTGGACAGCTTCCTGTTCCTGTGCGAGCGCTTCTCCCTCGCGCTCGCGCAGCCCGCGCACCGCCTGCATTCGCACGCCGCATGGCAGGTTACGCGGCGTCGCAGCGGCGTCGTCGTACACGAGACCCCGTTCGTGGAGATCGGCCCCATAACGGCGTTCTCGAGCGAGACGTTCGACGTCCTGCTCCCGTTCCCGGACCTTCAGATGGGTTGGGGGCTCGACGTGCACTGGGGCGCCCTGGCCCGTGAGCACGGCTGGCGCTGCGGCGTCGTTGACGCCGTCGCGATCCGGCACCGCGTCGCGCCGGCGGCCTCCGCATACCCACGCGCGGCGGCCGTCGCGGAGGCCCGCGAGTTCCTCTCGCACAGGCCGTACATCACCGCCGGCGAGGCCGAATCGACCCTGACGACGCACCGCAGCTGGTGAGCGCAGCCGGCAGCAGCGGCCCGCGCGTCGCGGTCGTCGCCGAGTTCTACCCGAGCGTCCGCGACCCCGTGCTCGGCGTGTGGGCGCACCGGCAGGCGCTCGCCGCCAGGGAAGCGGGCGCCGAGGTGCACGTGCTCGCCCTGAACCGCCTAGTCCCGCCGCGAGCCGCGCTCGCGGCCGGCGCCGGGCAGGCTCTGGGGGCGACTATCTCGCGTGCCCGCGAGCCACGCCGGCAGGTGCGCGACGGGATCCCCGTCACCTATGTCTCCTACGTGTCCCCGGGCCGGGACCGCTCATATGCGAGCTGGGGCGCGTGGGCGGCGCGCCCGCTCGGGCTGGCGCTGCGACGGCTCTCACGCACCTTTCCGTTCGAGATCGTGCACGCCCACAACGCGGTTCCCGCCGGCGACGCCGTGCGCCGGGCGCGTCCGGGAACTCCGATCGTCGTGTCCGTGCACGGCGGCGACGTGCTGTACACCGCGCGGCGAAGCAGCGCAGGTGCCGAGGCCGTCGCCGCCGGGCTCGGCGCGGCCCGGCTCGTGCTCGCGAACAGCGCGGGGATCGCCGACCTCGCCCGCGCGGCGGGCGCGAGGGAGACCCGCGTCGTGCACCTCGGGACGAGCCTGCCGGCGCCGCAGGGCGCTCCGCGGGCACAGGCCGGACCGCCGGCGCTCGTGACGGTCGCGCACCTCGTCGGGCGCAAGCGGCACTCGGATGTGCTGCGCGCGCTCGCCGTGCTCGCGCCGCGGCACCCGACGCTGCGCTACTCGGTCGTCGGCGACGGGCCCCACCGGATCGCGCTGGAAGGACTCGCGGCCCGGCTCGGGATCGCAGACCGCGTCGATTTCCACGGTCAGCTCCCGCCGCAGGAGGCGATCGCGGTGTCCCAGCGGAGCACCCTGTTCGTGATGCCCTCGACCGACGAGGCGTTCGGCGTGGCCTACGTCGAGGCGATGGCGGCCGGGGTGCCGGCCATCGGCTGCCGCGGGGAGCCCGGGCCGGAGGAGATCGCCGCGGCGGGCGACGGCTTCGTGCTCGTCCCCCCCGGCGACATCGAGCGGCTCACGCAACGGATCGACGAGCTTCTCTCCGACCCGCGGCGCCTGCGCGAGACCGGCCGGCGCGCGAGGGCCACGGTGACCGCGAACTTCACGTGGGAGATATGCGGCCAGCAGACGCTCGCCGCATACACGCACGCGCTGACGTGAAGCCGGTCCTGTTCGTCACCGGCAACGTCCCCGCCTACCGGGTGGGGGCCCTCGCCCGCCTGCACGAGCGCGAGGGCATCGAGGTCTGCCTGTTCGGCGGCCGCTCCACCCACGGCGGGCCGCCGAGCGCCGGGACGCTGCCGTTCCCGGCCCGCACGGCGGCGCCGCCCGAGCTGGCGCACCTGGCTCGCAGCGCGGGCTACCGCGCCGTCGTCTGCCCGACGGGCGGCAGGCTCGCACCACTCGCGACGTGGCTCGGGGCTCGCGCCGGGCACAAGCCCCTGCTCCTGTGGGCGTCGCTCTGGGCGCACCCGCGCAGCGCCGCGCACGCCCTCACCTACCTGCCGCTGCGCCGCCTGTACCGCTCCGCGGACGCCGTCGTCACATACGGCCCGCACGTCAGCGCCTACGTGGAGGCCCACGGCGCGCTGAACGTCCATGTGGCGCCGCAGTCGGTCGACAACCGGTTCTGGTCAGAGCCCGGGGTCCAGGCCGCCGCCGACCTGCCGCCGGGACCCGCGATCAGGTTCCTGTTCGTGGGGCGGCCGGTGCCGGAGAAGGGCCTCGGCGTCCTGCTCGACGCCTGGGGCAGATCATCGCTCGCGCCCGGTCAGGCGGAGCTCGTGCTCGTGCAGGCGGACGCTCCGGGACAGGACGGCGTGCTCGCGGTCGCGGGCGGGACCCCCGCGAGGCTGAGGGAGATCTATGAGGCATGCGACGTGCTGATCGTCCCGTCGGTCGCCACCGCGACGTTTCGGGAGCCGTGGGGCCTGGTAGTGAACGAGGCGATGAACCGCGGGCTCTGCGTGATCGCCAGCGACACGGTGGGTGCCGCCGCCGGCGGGCTCGTGCGCGACGGGCGCAACGGCCTGATCGTGGGCGAGCGCGACCCGGGTGCGCTCGCGCGTGCGATCTCCCGGCTGGCCGGGGAGCCCGCGCTAGCGAGGAGCCTGGGCGAGGCGGGCGCGCGCGACGTGAAGGGCTACAGCCACGACGCATGGGCGGCTGGGTTCTCCAGCGCGCTGAAGTCGCTCGGCCTCTCCGCGGCCGTTGGTAGCGTTGAGTAGTCAGCACATGAGAACCGCCCGCCAGGACAGCCCCAGAGCCCTGCCGGCCGCGCTGCTGGCGGCCCTCCTGAGCGTGCTCGCACTCATCGTGCCCGCACCCGCGTCCGCCAGCATCGGCGAAACGATCATCCTCAGGTGCACCCACGGCGAATCGCTCGCCGGCTTCAGCCAGGCCGCCTATTCGCAGGCCCTGAGCGAACTCAGCGCGACGTCCGAAGAGTACACGGGGTGCGCGGCCCTGATCCGCCAGGCGCAGCTCGCAGCGGCCGGCGGCGGCACCGGCGGCCAGACCGCCGGAGTCCCGACCCTGCTGGCGGCGACGCCCGTCGAGCAACGTGCGATAGCGCGGGCGCTGCATGCCGGCGGTGCTCCCGTCAGCGTCGGGGGCGCGGTGATCCGGCCCGGCGTCGTGCCCGTCAACGTCTCCTCGGCGATCAGTGCCCTGCCGACCCCGCTGCTGGTGCTCGTCGTGCTCCTGATCGCATTCATCGCAGTGATCGCGGCGGGAGGCCTGCGGGATCGTGTCCGCGCTCGCCGAACCGACTGAGCGCCCGCCGCTGCCCGGCGGGCAGGCCGCGAGCGACGACCGGCAGGCGCCGCCGTGGCCGCCTCCCCGGAGGGTCAGCCCGATGTGGATCGCGGGCGCCCTGACGCTCGCGATCGCATGCGCGGTCACGTTCTTCGCGAAGGGCGGCCTGAACCTCAGGACGATGACCTTCACGGAGATCGCGCTGACACTCGGCTCGGGTGCGATCATCGCCGGCGCGCTCGTTCTCGGGCCCGGCTCCGGGCGCCGCGACGGCGCGTGGCCGATGGCCCTGCTGCTGGCCCTGACGGCGCTCACCGCGATATCGATCTCTTGGTCGGTGGCGCCGGACGAAAGCTGGCAGGACGCGGGCCGCATGCTCGCCTACAGCGCCGTGTTCGGCGCCGCGATCGCGCTGGTGCGGGTGGCCCCGGGGCGCTGGCCGGCGATCATCGGCGGGCTGGCGGCCGCCTCAGTGGTCGTCTGCGGGTACGCGCTGCTGACGAAGATCTTCCCCGGCCCGCT
>Ga0209698_10003453_pt1 | contig 17637 bp, 16 predicted proteins | sample LitLauG_LLR_2012_FD_187203 | JGI IMG/M metagenome (GOLD analysis project Ga0209698, IMG submission 187203) | Freshwater sediment microbial communities from Pennsylvania, USA - Little Laurel Run_MetaG_LLR_2012 (SPAdes) (version 2) | ecosystem: Environmental > Aquatic > Freshwater > Creek >...
ACTACTCGGCCGCGGTCGTGGTCCCCCGAATCGAAGAGGTGTACGCGCGAGCATGCGAATGACTTCCAGCGAGACAGCGATGAGTCGCGGCCGAAAGCCGTCCGTCGTCTATTGGGGCAACCAGCCGGCGCCCTATGTCGTCGCGCGGCTGAACGCGGTCGCCGAGCGCGGCAACATCACGATCGAAGCGTGGTTCGACCGGGTGCGCGAAGCCGACCGGAGGTGGGACGTCACACCATCGGATTGGTTCTTCCCCGCTCGGTTCATCACACGTACGGCATCGTCGACCCTCCATCGACAGATCCCGCTCGCAGAGCTTCAGACAGTGCGCCCCGACGTGCTCGTGGCCACCTTCGACCGCGCACACACCGCACTCGGCCTCGTCGCGTCGAAGGCGTTGGCCGGGCGAACAGCGATCCGCTGCCTCCCCGCCTTCGACAGCTGGAGCGCCGATCCCCCACCCATGCCGGCGTGGCTGGCGCCGCTCCGTGGCCGAACGGCACGGACGCTCACCAAACGATTCCTCTTCCACATGGTCGACGGGGCCAAGGTCCCCGGACCGGCGGGCTCGGGATACGCCGAACGCTTCGGGCTCCCCCGGCCCCGCAGCTGGCCGGTCACACAGGGCATAGACCTCGATCTCTACCGGCGGGCTGCGTTGATGACCGGAGCCGAACGCGCCGCCGTCCGGGACGCGCTCGGCCTGCGGGGGTGCGTGTTCGCCTACATCGGCCGGCTCTGGTCCGGCAAAGGCCTCGACCACCTCTTCGATGCGTTCGCGAAGGTGCGCAGGATCCACCACGACGCGTCGCTGCTGGTGATCGGCGACGGCGACGACGAGCACCGGCTCCGGAGAAAGGCCGAGGACCGACCGGGGATCATCTTTGCCGGTCACGTGCAACCGCGGGATCTCCCCCGCTGGCAGGCGCTCGCGGACGTGTTGGTCTTTCCGACGCTCGGGGACCCCCACGGCCTCGTCGTCGAGGAGGCCATGGCGGCCGGGCTCCCGGTGATCTCGTCCGACTGCGCCGGCGACATCCGCCGACGGATCGTCGAAGGTGTGACCGGCTTCGTCGTCCCCGCAGGATCGTCGGACCCCCTCGCTCGCAGGATGCTGACCCTCGCCGGTGACCCAGCGCTGCGGGCTCGTATGAGCAACGCAGCTGCGCGCAGCGTCGGCCTCTGCGGGGTGGAGCAGTACGCGATCGACTTCGAGCGCTTCGTCGACGAGATCATGGCCGCGCCTCCCCGAGCGAACCTCGCCGCACGACTTGCGCAGATCGGAGGCCGGGGACTGCTCCTCACCGCCAGGCGCCCGCCGGCTCCCCGCCTCGAGCCTGCCGGCCGTGGATCGAGCGCGAGGACAGGCGCGGCCGTGCCCGGCGCGTTCGAGGTCTCGCTCGCCCGATGACCGCCGTCCTCCCCGACGAGCTGCCCTCCGTGGCACCCAGGTCGCCCGGCCCCGGGGCGACGCCGAAGCGCCCGTTGGGTCGTGGGATCGCTTCGGTCGGCGCCGCGGCATGCTGGCTCATCGTCGCGGCGCTGGGTGCACTCGCGGCTGGTCGCATCGCGCACGCCGACGGTTCGACGGCGATGGTGGCGGTGATCGCTCTCACGCCGCTGCTCTACCTGCCGGCGTGGGCGGTCGCTGGTTTCGCGCTCGCGACCAGACGGACGGGCCTCTCGATCGGCGGGTTGGTGCTCGTCGCGCTGCACCTGGTGTGGACGGTGCCCCAGATGATCCCCTGGTCCACCGCGGAGGCGGCCCGGCCCGGCGCGATCCACCTCCGGGTGTTCCAATCCAACGTGAGCCAGACGAACAACGATCTCCGCGGCATCGCCGAAGAGATTGCATCCGATCATCCCGACGTGGTGGTGCTCGAGGAGCTCCGCCCCGCCAACCTCGCCTCGATCGAGGCGACCCACGTGCTCGACCGCTTCCCTTGGCACCTCGTCGTGACCGACCAGACCTCCCTCGGCATGGGGCTGTGGTCGGCAGTGCCGGCGCAGGGCCTGGAGCGCTGGGACGTCCCGCTCCACCCCGAGCTGCGGGCGTGGCTCCAGCCACCGGGCGGGCCCCGGGTTCGGCTGTACGCGGTCCACACCCTGGCCCCCGTGGGCGCTGACCAGCCGGCGCTGTGGAAGGTCCAGCTCGCCGGGATCCGAGCCGCGCTGAGCACGGAACCGAAGCCTCTTGTCGTGGTGGGCGACCTCAACGCGACCTGGGACCACCGTCAGTTCCAGTCCATCCTCCACCTGGGTCTGCATGACGCCGCGGTCGTCGCCGGGCGCGGGTGGGAGATGACCTGGAACCGGCAGAACCCGATCATCCCTCCCGTGATCCGCATCGACCACGTCCTGGTCTCCCGTGGCGTGCGGGTCGGCGGGATCCGCCTCGGACAGGGCCGGGGCAGCGACCACCGCACGATCGTGGCGGATCTGGAGGTGAACCCGTGAGCGACTCTGGAGCGAAACCTGGGGAGATCGGCGTCGTGACCGTCGAGCGGCACCGCGCGGTAGGACCTGCGACACGCTCGGCCGCCCTGCTCGGCCGCAGCCTCAGAGAGGATGCGGAGCGGGCGTTCCAGTGGGTCTTCATCGGCCGCATCGCGGGTTCCGCGCTCGTCCCCCGCGCCGTCCGCTACGTGCTCTACCGCCTCTACGGGTTGGATATCCGCACCCCCAACATCATGGAGCACTGCTTCTTCACCACGACGGTGCACATCGGTCGCGACACCTGCATCAACGAAGGTTGCTACTTCGAGGGCGCTGGACCGATCCACATCGGCGACCGATGCCAGATCGGCTACTTCGTGCGCATCATCACCTCACACCACGACATCGCCGCGGATGGCATGGTCTCACGCCGTCCGTACGGCAAGGCCGTCGCCGTCGGGCAGGACTGCTGGATCGGGACCGGCAGCACCCTCCTGCCGGGGGTGACCGTCGGCGAGGGGACCGTGATCGCGGCCGGTTCCGTGGTCACCGGCGACTGCGAGAGCCACAGCCTGTACGGCGGGGTGCCCGCCCGCAGGATCCGGAGCCTGCGGGCGGACGAGGCCCTCAGTCCACCGCCTGGTACGTGACATCGTCGAACCACACCGTGCCCGCGTTCTGCCCGGAGGCGAGATGGACCTGCGCGTAGGCCCCGTTGGCCGGCGCTGCCGACGTCACGATCAGATGCGTCCAACCGGTCGTCCCCAGCGGAAGCGGGGACGAGACGGAGTTGCCGAGGTAGTTGCCTGCGATGTCGAACCACGCGATGGCCACCGCATTGAGGCCCGTGGCGGACTGGCCCTTGGCCCACACCCCGGCGGTGAAGTGCTCGCCGGTGCGCAGGGGCACCACGATCGGCGAGGTGAAGAAGGACGGGATCGCCGAGGAGTTGCCACCCGTGCGGCTGAGGCTCACCGAGGCGGAGCCGCTGTGGGCGACGGTGCGATCCCACGCGAAGGTGCCCTGCTGGGGCAGGTTGACGCTCCATTCGAGCGGCAGCGTCCCGCTCCCGGACTCGAAGCCGCTGTTGAAGGACGTGTCGACCGCCCCCGAGCCGAAGAACGACTGGAGCGCCTGACCCGCCGGCTTTTGCGAGCCGTCCGCACGCAGCAACCCCATCCGGTACTCCCCGGAGGTGATCGGAAAACCCGCGGCCGGCGGGACCGCCGCAGCGGTGAAGTCCTGGAGCGTCCACGGTGCGGCCGCCGGAAGGCCGAGCGAGGCGGTGGCCCACTCGACGGAGCGGTAGTAGTGGCTCTGGACGGCCTCCTGGAACGGGTCGGTGGGCGCCGTCGGGCCGTTGCCACTCGGGGCACCCGTTTCCCCGACGAACAGCGGTGCCGGGGCGACGATGGCGATGGCCTGGGACAACGCGCTGTACGCGATGGCGGGCGACCCGTAGAAGTGGGCGTCCCAGAAGTCAGGGGCGCTCGTCCCGAGCGCAGCCTTGAGCTGACGGAGGCCCGCCAGCCCGGCCGAGCCGCTGGTCGAGATGGTCACGGGCAGCCCGCTCACCGAGCGGACGTAGGGGATCATGTCCCTCGCCCAGGCCATCACGGCAGGGTCGGTCGGGTCGACCTCGTTCTTGACTTCGACGAACGCGATCCGGGGGTCCCCCTTGTAGGGCGACAGCACCGCGTTCGCCCAGGCGTGGCTGCCGGCGAGGTCGGAGTACCCGTTCCACCAGTCGAACAAGGTGAGCTGCACCGCAAGCCCATGGGCGCTCGCCAGCGCGACGGTCTGGTTGAGCCGGCTCAGCATCGTCGCCGAGGGCGTCGGATAGCCGAAGGTGGTGGTCTGGATGATGATCCGCACGGCGTTGGCGTGGAGCGCGGCGATCGCGGCGAAGTCGTGGTCGATCCCGGTCGCGTTCCACTGCGTCCACATGGCGGTCCATGCCGCGGTCGACGGGTAGTAGTTGACGAGCTTCAGGCTCTGGAGCCTGGTGCCGAGCGCAGAGCCCGGAGCAGCCGGCTTCGTCGTGGTCGTGACCGGAGCGACCGTGGTGACCGGCGCCATGGTCGCCGGCGGCTTGGCGGTCGTGGTCGGGACCACCGGCTTGGCTGTGGTGGTCGTGACCGCCGGCCGTGTGGTGGTGGTCGTGGCCGGAGGGAGACCCGTCGCCGACGAAGCCGTGCCGAAGGCAACGATCCCCGTCACTCCCATGAGCATCACGCCGACGCTCGCAGCCATGGCACGTACCGATCGATCCATCGTTCCCGCCTCCGTGGCCCTTCCGTAGGCCATGTAGGTCATTTCGGGACGAAACCCTTGGATGTTGAGCGACGGTGACGATGTACCCTGCCCTCGCGCCGTTCCAGGTAACCGAATCGCTCCCTAGGATGCGCCGATCGTGGTGACTTGGAGACGGAGAGCGCTCATCTTGGTGACGATGGTCACCCTCGGCGTCGCGTGCCAGGGCGCTGCCGCCAGCCCGCCGATCGGAACCGACATCGTCGGCGACACCTTCTACCAGCCGCCGTCCCCCCTGCCGGCGGGTCAGCCGGGCGACCTGATCCGCACGGAAGAGGTCGCGGCCCCGAGCGGATCGCGGGCCTGGCGGGTGCTCTACCACTCCCGCAGCACCTACGGCGCCGACATCGCGGTGTCCGGCCTCGTGGTCGCGCCGAGCAGCCCCGCCGCGCCGGGATCACGACCCGTCGTGGCCTGGGGGCACGGCACGGTCGGCTCCGCGGACCGTTGCGCCCCGTCCCGCCAGAGCGATCCGATCGCCCAGGTCGCTGGTCTGTCGCGCTTGGTGCAGGCCGGAGCGGTGATCGCAGCCAGCGACTACGAAGGCCTCGGCGGGCCCGGCCCGCACCCCTACCTCGTCGGAGCGAGCGAGGGGCGCAGCGTGCTCGACGCCGCCCGGGCCGCGGAGCACCTGAGCGCATCGGGGGCCGGCGACCGGGTGGTCGTCGCGGGATACTCCCAAGGCGGCCAAGCCGGGCTGTTCGCATCCGAGCTCGCGCCGAGCTACGCGCCGGACCTCCGCCTGCTCGGCACGGCGGTCGCCGCCCCCGCGGTCGACGTGTCCTCGCTCGCCGCGAGCGCCGAGCACCACCGGGGAGACACCGGGCTGATCGTGGCGGCCGTGGCCGGATATGCCGCGGTCGACCCCACCGCTGACCCGGGCACCGTGCTCACCGCGGCCGGTCGATCCCGGCTCCACCTCGTGATCGCCGACGGGTGCAACGACCAGGCCCTGGCCTCGTACGCTCACCTCGGCATGTGGGGCACCTTCTCCACCGACCCCCTGACCACCGAACCATGGGCCCGCGGCTGGCGCCGCGACAGCACCCTCGACGGGGTCAACGGCCCAGTGCTCATCGTCCAAGGCGGTCGCGACGCCCTCGTCCCGCAAGCCACCACGTCGGCCCTCGTTCGCCAGCTGTGCCACCAAAATGCGACGGTCGCCTATCGCGTCTACAACTCGGCCACCCACGCCAGCATCCCGGTCGCCTCTTCGGTCGACGTGATGGCGTGGATCGCAGCCCGCGTCGCCGGGCTACCGGTACCGACCACCTGCTGAACGCGAGCCTGCAGCGCGGACTCGTTCGGCGACGAGGTTTGCACTCCCCACCGGCACCCCGGAGGATGGGTGCGAGCGCCGTGGCCGCGGCCGCCGGGAGGAACGACGGATGGACCCAGAGAAGGTGCACGCCCGCCGGTGGTGGGTGCTCTTCGCGCTGTGCCTCAGCCTGGTCGTGATCGGGATGGACAACACCATCCTCAACGTTGCGCTCCCCACCTTGGTGCGCGACCTGCACGCGTCGTCCAGCGAGCTGCAGTGGATCGTGGACTCCTACACCATCGTCTACGCCAGCCTGCTGCTCACCGCCGGGAGCTTGGGCGACCGGCGGGGCCGCAAGGGGGCCCTCACCCTCGGCCTCGTGATCTTCGCCGGAGGGTCCCTGTGGGCCGCGTTCTCCGGCTCCGCCGCAGTGTTGATCGCGGCCCGGGCCACGATGGGCATCGGTGGGTGCCTGATCATGCCCTCCACGCTGTCGATCCTGACCAACGTGTTCACCGAGCCACGGGAGCGGGCCAAGGCCATCGGGCTGTGGGCCGGCTTTTCCGGCATCGGCATCGCCGCCGGCCCGGCCATGGGCGGATGGCTGCTGTCGCACTTTTGGTGGGGTTCGGTCTTCCTCATCAACGTGCCGATCGCGGCGGTTGCCATCCTCCTCGGCCACTTCACCATCCCGACCAGCAGGGACCCATCCGCGCCGCGCCCCGACCTGCCCGGGACCGGCCTCAGCGTGCTCGGCCTCACCGTCCTGCTCTACGGGATCATCGAAGCCCCGAGTGCCGGCTGGGCCAACGGCGGCGTGCTCGCCGGCTTCCTCGGTGGCGTCGTGGTGCTCACCGTGTTCGTGCTGTGGGAGCGGGCGTCGGACCATCCGATGCTCGACGTGCGCTTCTTCAAGAACCCGCGCTTCTCGGGGGCCAGCTTCGCCATCACGCTGGTGTTCTTCGCCATGTTCGGGATGATCTTCCTCCTCACCCAGTACCTGCAGTTCGTGCTCGGGTTCTCGCCGGCCCGGGCCGGACTCGGCCTGATCCCCCTGGCCGTCGCCATGATGATCTTCGCTCCGCTGTCGGCCCCGCTGACCGCGCGCGTGGGCAACAAGATCAGCGTCGCAGGGGGCCTCGGCATCGCCCTCGCCTCTCTCGTGCTGCTCACACAGGCCACCGTGCACTCGGGCTACCTCCTCGTCGGCATCGTCCTCGGGGTGGCTGGTATCGGGCTCGCCACCGCCTCGGCCCCCGCGACCGACTCGATCATGGGATCACTCCCCCGCGCCAAGGCGGGGGTCGGCTCGGCGGTCAACGACACCACCCGGCAGGTGGGCGGTGCCATGGGGGTCGCGATCCTCGGGAGCGTCACCGCCGCGTCCTACCACGGAGGGATCGCCCGCTCGTCCGCGCTCGCCGGGCTGGCCCGGGCGCAGCGCTCCAGCGCGCATGACTCCCTTGGCGGCGCGTTGGGCATCGCGCGCGGCGCCGGCGTGCTCGGCACCAAGCTCGCTGCGGATGCCCGCCAGGCCTACGTCCACGCGATGAGCGCCGCGGTGTGGGTCGGCGTCGGCGTGGCCCTCGTCGGTGTGCTCGTCGCGCTGGTCTTCCTCCCCGCCCGCGCCCGCGTCGAGGGCGAGCTCGGCGACGAGCAGGCGACGGACCTCGGCGGTGCGCAGGCACCCGACCTCGCCACGTCGGCCGAGCCCTCCGCGCGACGGTGACCCTCGAGCGCGACCTCAGCACGGCGAGCTGACCGACCGCAGGGCCTCCTCCAAACGGTCGACCGCCTGCTCGATGCCGAGGCGGGTGACCGTCTGCTGGGCCCGATCGACCAGGCGGAGGCGCAGCTCGCGGTCATCGACGAGGCGTTCGACGGCGTCGGCGATCGCGACCGGATCGCGGTGTGGCACGACCAGCGCGTTGACCCCATCGGATGCGAAGTCCTCGGTGCCGCCGTTGGCCGTGGTCACCAGGCAGGCCCCGCAGGCCATGGACTCTGCCGCCGGCAGGCCCCAGCCCTCGTATTCGCTCGGCAGCACGAAGACCATGCAGAGGTTGTAGAAGTGGCGCAGCCCAGCGGGGGAAAGAGCGCCCAGGTGCCGCACCGACGGCGGTGGTGCCACCGCCAGCGCGTGGCCGTAGCAGGCTTGGACGATGTCGGGACGGCGCCGGTCGAGGATCTCGCACGCCTCCGCCATCACCGGCATGGCCTTGGCCATGCCGTCGCGCCACGCGAAGCCGACGACCGGCGCTCGCAGGGACGGCGGCGAGTCGCAGCCGAACGCTGCGAGATCGATCCCGGCGGTCACCATCGCCGCCGGCGCCCGGCCCACTTCGGCGAGCATCCCCGCCACGACCGTGGAGGTGGCCAGGGGCACCACGTCCCGGCGCCGCAACGCGGAGACGACCTGCGCCCGCAGCTCCTCGTCGCCGAGCTTCCAGAACTCGTAGTCGTAGACGACCTGGACCATCCGTCCGGCCCGAGGCGGCGGCCTGCGGGTCGCATCGGCGGTCTGCCATCCCGTCAGCACGGTGACATCGGCCGACGGGAGCATCCAGCCCGCGAGGCGGGGCAGGACCCGGAGTCGGACCCGCCGATCGAGGGCGAACCACTGGATGACCCGATGGCCCATGACCGCTTGGGTGCCGAGCGCAGCGGCGTAACGGGTGAGCTCACGCACGCGCGCCGTGGCGCCCTCCGTCGTCGCGTGGACGACCGTGACCCGGTGCCCGCGGGCGACCAAGCCCGCGGCGTACTGGTACTGGATCTTGTACCCCCCGACCGGGATCGACGACATCACCGGCAGGACGATGGTGATCCGGAGCGACAGAGCGCTCGTCGGGGACGCGTCACGCGACCGCAACGGTGTCGCTCTCAGCATCCGCCCCGTCCACCCCATCGTGGCCCGACGCTATCCCCGGGGGCCGGCACCCCTCCATTAGGGTCTAGCCCCGCATGCTCGCTCTAATCTTCCCCGGACAGGGTTCCCAGCGCCCCGGCATGGGCGGCCCCTGGCGCGACCACCCGTCATGGGTCCTGGTCAGCCGGCTGTCCGAGGTCTGCGGGCGCGACCTCGACGCGCTGCTCGTCGATGCCGACGCCGACACCTTGCGCGCCACTCGCAACGCGCAGATCGCCACGTTCGTGCTCAGCCTCGTGATCCTCGACGCGGCCCGGCAGGAAGGCCTGGCCGCCGCTCCCACCGCGGCGGTCGCCGGCCACAGCCTCGGCGAGTACAGCGCCCTCGTCGCCGTGGGCGTCATCTCGGCCGAGGACGGCGCCCGTCTGGTCACCGAGCGCGGAGAGGCCATGCAATCGGCCGCCGACGCCGCCCCCGGCACCATGGCCGCGGTGCTCGGCCTCGACTTCGACACCGTGGTCCAGGCGTGCACGGGCGTCGACGGCGCGTGGGTGGCCAATGACAACGCCCCCGGCCAGGTCGTCATCTCCGGCACGGCCGAGGGCATCGAGCGCGCCGGAGCCAACGCACGGGACCTCGGCGCCAAGCGCGTGCTCCCGCTGGCCGTTGGCGGCGCCTTCCACTCGCCGCTCATGGCCCCCGCCCAAGTCCGCCTCGAGACCGCGCTGCGCTCGGCCACCTTCGCGGATGCGGCGGTGCCGATCGTGACCAACGTCGACGCCGACGCGCACCGCGACGGCGCCGGTAGCGCCGAGCGCCTCCGCGCCCAGCTGTGCGCCCCGGTGCGCTGGCGGGACTCGCTCGTGCGCCTCCACACGCTCGGGGCCACCACGTTCGTCGAGCTCGGCCCCGGCACCGAGCTCTCCGGCATGGTCAAGCGCACCGTGGCCGACGCGTCCCGGGCCAACGTCGCCACACCCGACGACCTGGCCGGCCTGGCCGCCGTCACCGCCACCGGTTGAGGCCCCTCGGGGTGGCGATGCTGGGCGAGGCCATCCCCCACACCCTCCCGTGGTATTTCGGCGCTGCGGCGCTCGTGCTGTGGCTGGCCGCCGTCGGCGGCGTGGTGGTCGTCCTGCGGATCCGTCTGCGCGGTCGTGCCGAGCGCAGGAGGCGACCCGCCCCCCGGTCCGAGCGCCGCCATCCGCCCGACGACCGTGCCCTCGGCCCCGGTACCGACGTCGAACCGTGGTGACCGCGACGTCGAGAGGCCCCTTGACAACCAGCCATCCCCGGCATATGATCGAACATACGTTCGTAGCTCTGGCCAGCGAATGATCGCCGGGTGTGCAGACCGGCCTCGAGATGATCGTCGATCGAGGTGGGACCGTGTGCACGACCCTGGAAGAGGTGCGGGAGGCGCTGGCCGTGTGGGCCGAGGGTTTCGACCCGGCCACGGTGTCGTCGGCCGACGCCGCGCGGGTCGTCACCAGCGCGACGGCGATCGAGTCCATCGCCGCCACGCTCACGTGCCTGGCAGCCGCCCGGGCCGCTGACGGCGGCGGCTGGCGCCGCGAGGGCCACCGCTCCTCCGCGGAGGCGCTCGCCCGGCAGACCGGCACCTCGATCGGCGCGGCACGCGCCGCGATCGAGACCGGGCGGCGTCTGCCCGCCCAGGACGACGTGGTCCAGGCCGCGCTGCGCGGCGAGCTGTCCGCCGCCCAGGTGGCGCTGATCGCCAGCGCCGCGGAGGTCGACCCTGGCGCGGGCCCGAGGCTGGTGGCCCAAGCCCCCGAAGTCTCCCTCTGCGAGCTACGGGACGAAGTGGCCCGGACCCGGGCGGCGGCCCTCGTCGATCCGGACGCCCGCCGCCAGAGCATCCACGCGCGCCGTCGGCTCCGTGCGTGGACCGATCCGGAGGGGGTCTGGCACCTCACCGCCGAGGGCAACCCCGAGGACGGGGCCCGGATCATGGCCGCCGTCCGCTCCCGGGCCGATGCCCGCTTCGTGGCGGCACGTCGGGCCGGTCGACACGAGGCGCCGGAGGCATATGCGTTCGACGGGCTCGTGGACTGCGCCTGCGACGCGGTGGATGCCGACCGTGGCGGATCCACCGGCGGCGCCCGAACCCGGCGCGGCACCCCGGTCAAGCTCCTCCTCCGGGTGGACTACGACACCTGGCTGCGCGGCGTGCCCGTCGACGGCGAGACGTGCGAGCTCGTCGGGTACGGTCCGATCGCGGTCTCCGCCGTGCGGGACCTCCTGGCCCACGGCGACGCCTTCGTCACTGCCGTCCTGACCAAGGCACAGGCCGTGGTCGGCATCGCCCACCTCGGCCGGCAGCCGACGGCTGCGCAGCAGACCGCCCTCGAGTGGCTGTACCCGTCGTGCGCAGTCGAAGGCTGCCCGTCCCACGCCTCCCTCGAACGAGACCATCGCGTCGATTGGGCTCGGACGCACTACACGATGCTCGACCTGCTCGACCGCCTCTGCCATCACCACCACCGGCTCAAGACCACAGCCGGCTGGGAGCTCGTCGAAGGGCGGGGAAAGCGGCCCTTCGTGGCACCGGACGATCCGCGGCATCCGAAGTGGTTCCGCCGGGCGGCGGTGCCGTCGGACTCCCGGCCGCCGCCATGACCCATGCTCCGTGCAGACAACGTCCCCGCGCCGCTCGAGACCGCAGCGCACGGACAGCCATCGTCCGCGCCGACCAGGACCGTGCCATCGGTCCGGATGCCGGCACCGAACCTGGTCACCCGTGGGGCTCCCTGGGAGACATGCCGGTGCCTGAGCTCCTGCGGCGTGAGGCGGCGCGGGTGGGACGCGCTCTATGTCAGCCTCTCCGAGGCCCTCGGCGCGACGCTGCTGACCAGCGACGGGCGCCTCGGGCGCGTCCGTGGCCTGCACTGCGACGTGGAGGTCGTGGGTGACCCATGATCTGCCGGTGGCCCGTGGACGGAGGTGGGCTCAGGACTCGAAGAGGCCGGGCCAGTCCTCGAGGCGGGCACGGACCTCGGCGGGGGTCAGGCGGAGCGTGTCCTCCTTGACCTTGTCGACGATGGCCCTTTGCTCGTCGTAGTGGTGGGCGGCTCCGAGGAACATGGTGCGACGGTGCGCCATGAGATCGGGTGGGGCGTCGCCCAGGAAGCCCCACAGGGTGAAGGCCAGCTCCATGTCGTGGATCACCGGCGCCCGGCCGAAGAGGCCGGCGCGACGCGTACCGACGAGGAAGCAGCCGATGATGGCGTCCTCGGCGTGCTCGCCGTCGGTGAGCTCCAGCCGGTCAGTGAAGCGCTTCGCCAGCTTGAGCCCGTAGCCGAGATCCGGCCCGGGGCGGCCGAAGCGCGGCCCCGTCGGCGGCACGGGCGCCGACTCGTCCGCCGGGCGATCGGCCCGCCACCCGGCCGGAACGGGGAGCCGCTCCGAGGGGCGGACCCCATCCGCGGTGGCGATGGGGACGTAGTCGGGCTGGGTCATGCCGGCATTCTGCCCTGCTCGGTCCCCGGGGTGGAGCTTCCGGCCCCGGTGCTGGCGAGGAGCCCGAACACGACCGAGTCGGCCAGCGCTTCCCAGGAGGCCTCGATGATGTTCTCCGACACACCGATGGTCGTCCAGGTCCGCTCGCCGTCGGTCGAGTCGATGAGCACCCGGGTCACGGCGCCCGTGCCCTTGGAGGTGTCGAGGACCCGAACCTTGTAGTCGGTGAGGTGGAGGTGGGCCAGCTCGGGATAGACCGAGCCGATCGCCTTGCGGAGGGCGGCATCGAGGGCGTTGACCGGCCCGTTGCCCTCGGCGGTGGCCAGCACCCGCTCGTCGCCGACGTGCACCTTGATCGTGGCCTCGGTGACGAACGCCCCGTCCTCGCGCTGCTCGGTGATCACCCGGAACGACTCCAACCGGAAGAACGTCTGCTTCCACCCCGTCGATGATCGCATCAGCAGCTCGAGCGAGCCGTCGGCGACCTCGAAGTGGTAGCCGCGGTGCTCGAGCTCCTTGAGCCGCTCCACCACGTCGGCCAGCGCCGGGCCGTCGAGATCGAGGCCGAGCTCGCCCGCCTTGAGCTGCACCGTCGAGCGTCCCGACATCTCGCTCACCACGAAGCGGGTCCCGTTGCCGACGGCGTCGGGGTGGATGTGCTCGTAGGCGTCGCGCGACCGGGCGATGGCGCTGGTGTGGAGCCCCGCCTTGTGGGCGAAGGCCGAGCCGCCCACGTAGGGCTGGTGCGGGTCGGGGGCGACGTTGACCAGCTCGGCGATGTGGCGGGCGACCGGCGTGAGCAGCTCGAGGCGCTCGGGGCCGATGGTGCGCACCCCCATCTTGAGCGACAGGTTGGGCACGGTGGCGCAGAGATCCGCGTTGCCGGTGCGCTCCCCGTAGCCGTTGATGCACCCCTGCACCTGGGTGCAGCCCTGGCGGACGGCGACGAGCGAGTTGGCGACCGCACAGCCCGAGTCGTTGTGGAAGTGGCACCCGAGCGTGAGGCCGAGGGTGTCGCGCACGTGCCCGACGACCCGCTCGACGTCGAAGGGGAGGGTCCCGCCGTTGGTGTCGCACAGCACCGCGACCTCGGCGCCGGCCGACTCCGCCGCCCGGAGGATGTCGAGGCTGAAGCCGGGGTTGTCCCGGTAGCCGTCGAAGAAGTGCTCCGCGTCGACGAAGACCCGGCGACCCTCGGCCCGGAGGAACGCCACCGAGTCGGCGACCATGTCGATCGCCTCGGTCAGGCTGGTGCGCAACGTGTCGGTGACGTGGCGCTCCGCCGACTTGGCCACCAGGCACACCGCCGGCGTGCGGGCGTCGAGCAGGTTGGCGAGGACCGGGTCGGTCTCCGCCCGACCGCCGGCCTTGCGGGTCGAGCCGAAGGCCACCAGCGTCGCGCGGTGCAGGTGCAGCTCGCCGGCCGCCGCCCGCCGGAAGAACTCCTCGTCCTTGGGGTTGGCGCCCGGCCAGCCGCCCTCGATGAACTGCACGCCGAGGTGGTCGAGCTGCTCCGCGACGCGCAGCTTGTCCTCCACGGTGAGCGAGAGCCCCTCCTGCTGGCTGCCGTCGCGCAAGGTGGTGTCGTAGATGTCGACCGCCTCGGGCAGCGCCCGCAGCACCGCCGACGCCGCGACGTGCGCGTGGTCACCCGACATGTTCGAGCCAGTCCTTGTAGCGGTCGACCTGCCCGCGCACCGCCCCCTGGAAGACCTCCTGGATGCGCCGGGTGATGGGCCCCGGGTCGCCGCTGCGGCCGACGACGCGGTCGTCGACGGAGCGGACCGGCACGATCTCCGCCGCCGTCCCCGAGAGGAAGGCCTCCTCCGCGGTGTAGAGGTCGGAACGCAGGATGTGGCCGACCTCGGCCTCGAAGCCGAGATCTCGGGCGATGGTCATGACCGAGCTCTGGGTGATGCCTTCGAGCGCGCCGGCCGAGGTCGGCGGGGTGATGATGCGCCCGCCCTTGACGATGAAGATGTTCTCCCCGGTGCACTCGCTCACGAAGCCCTGCGGCGAGAGGAGGACCGCCTCGTCGTAGCCGGACTTGAGCGCCTCGACCTTGGCCATCGAGCTGTTGATGTACATGCCCGTCCCCTTGGCCGCGGGCGGCATCGAGTTGGGGTCGTGGCGCTGCCAGGAGCTGATCTTGAGCCGGATCCCGTTGCGCACGCCCTCGTCACCGAGGTAGGCGCCCCAGGGCCACACCGCGATCGAGACGTTGACCGGCGACAGCAGCGGGTTGAGCCCCATCTCGCCGTAGCCGAGGTACACGATCGGGCGGATGTAGCACTCGGGGAGGCCGTTGACGCGCACGGTCTCCTTCGTCGCATCGACGATCTGCTCGGCGCTGAAGGGGATGTCGATCATGTAGATCTTGGCGGAGTTGAACAGGCGCTGGATGTGGTCGGTGAGGCGGAACACGGCGGGCCCGTCCGCGGTGGGATAGGCGCGGATCCCCTCGAAGACCCCGCACCCGTAGTGCAGGCTGTGGGTGAGGATGTGCACCCGGGCGTCGGCCCAGTCGACCAGGGCGCCGTCCATCCAGATCTTCTCGGACTCCGTGATGGGCATCGTTGCCTACACCCTTTCTGCGCTGAGGGAGGGTTCGCTGAGGGAGGACGCGATGGCGTCGCCGATCTCGCTGGTCGACGCGCCGGACGGGGCGGTGACACGCTCCACCGCCGTGGTGATCCGGGTTGCCACGTCGCCAGCCCCGAGGAAGTCGAGCATCATGGCGGCCGAGATGATCGCCGCCGTCGGATCGGCCCGACCCGTGCCGGCGATGTCGGGCGCGGATCCGTGGACCGGCTCGAACAGCGACGGCCCCGTGCGCGCCGGGTTGAGGTTGGCCGACGCCGCCCGCCCGATCCCGCCGCACACCGCAGCACCGAGGTCGGTGAGGATGTCACCGAAGAGGTTGTCGGTCACGATCACGTCGTAGCGCTGCGGGCTCTCCACGAAGTAGATGCACGCGGCGTCGACGTGGTTGTAGGCGGTCGCCACGTCGGGGTACTCGAGGCCGACCTGGTCGAAGGTCCGCTGCCACAGGTCGCCGGCGAAGGTGAGCACGTTGGTCTTGTGCACCAGGGTCAGGTGGCGGCGCCCGCGGGCCTCGGCCAGCTCGAAGGCGTAGCGCACGCAGCGCTCGACCCCGAAGCGGGTGTTGACCGATCCCTGGGTGGCCACCTCGGCCGCGGTGCCGTGGCGGAGGAACCCGCCCTCGCCGGCGTAGGTCCCCTCGGTGTTCTCCCGGACCACGACCATGTCGAGGGGGACGCCGGCGCCCACCGACGCCGCGGCGACGAAGGGCCGGTGGTTGATGTACAGGTCGAGCTCGAAGCGCAGCTTCAGCAGCAGGCCGCGCTCGAGCACCCCCGGAGGCACCTCGGGCGTGCCGACCGCCCCGAGCAGGATGGCGTCGAAGCCGCGCAGCTCGTCGAGCACCGCGTCGGGGAGGACCTCACCCGTCGCCAGGTAGCGCCGCCCGCCGAGGTCGTAGTCGACGGTGTCGAGCGACGCGCCTGCGGCACGGCTCACCTTGAGGGCCTCGGCGATGACCTCGGGCCCGATGCCGTCGCCCCCGAGGACCGCGATCTTGTAGGTCGTCATGGTGCTGGAATTCTTTCCGGAGAAACGAAACGACCGCCCACCTGGTGGACGGTCGGAGGCGTACGCAGGGGCGACCTGCGTACGCTAGGCGATGATGATGATGGCCGATGAGCTGGACACAGCCCCCACAGTCTCCCCGATCGGGGCCGGGCACGTCAACCGCCCGAAGCCCGCGACCGCCAGCGCAGCGGGCTGGTTAGCCTGAGCGACATGGCGCCGACGCAGCTCTCGCAGGACACCTTCCAACGCCTCGAGGCCGAGTTGGACGACCTCACCACCCGGGGACGGGTCGACATCGCCCGCGCCATCGAAGCCGCCCGTGCCCTCGGCGACCTGTCGGAAAACGGGGACTACCACGCGGCCAAGGACAGCCAGGGCAAGATGGAGGCCCGGATCCGCCAGCTGCAGGCGATGCTCGAGGACGCCGTCATCGTCGACCGCGACGCGGTCGGCACCGCCGACGCCGTGACGACGGGCGTGATCGTGTCCCTGCGCTACGCCGGCGACGACGACGTCGAGGCGTTCCTCATCGGGTCGATCGAGGAAAAGCGCGAAGGCGTCTCGGTCATCTCCCCCAACTCGCCCCTCGGGCGGGCCCTGATGGGCAAGAAGGTCGGCGATTCCGTGAGCTACGACGCCCCGAGCGGCACGCTCGAGGTCGAGGTCGTCGGGATCGGCGGCTAGCCGGTGCCCGCTCGGGCCACCTGCCGATGATCGACCCGGACCGGCTGCCGCTGGCCGCCCGCGCCGTCATCGGCGACACCTCCACGGCCGCGGTCGTCGGCGCCGACGGCACCATCGACTGGTACTGCCCGGGGCGCATCGACGCGCCCGCAGCGCTCTACCGCCTCCTCGACCCCGTCGCCGGCGGCGCGGTGCGCATCGGCCCCGCCCGCCTCGGACCGACCGCGCGGCGCCGTCCGGCTGCGGCCGATCTGCGCTACGACCCGGGGACCAACGTGGCGCGCACGCGCCTCAGCGGTCCTGACGGCGAGATCGAGGTCGTCGACGCGATGCCCTGGCCCGGCGGGACCCAGCGCCCGCCGGGGCGCATCGTGCGGGTGGCGACGGCCCGGCGGGGACCCGTCGAGGTCGAGGTCGAGGTGGCCCCAGGCACGCGCTTCGCCACCACGGCCGAGGTGGACACCTGGTCGGGCGGGGTCGCCTTCGGCGACCTCGCCGTCCGGGCCGACGCCTCCTTCGAAGCGGTCGCGGTCGACCGGGACCGGGCCGTGTGGCGGGCCGTGGTCGTGCTCGCGCCGGGCGAGCAGCTCGTCGTGACCGTCGACGACCGGGTCGACGACCACCACCGTCCCCTTTCCCCCGATGCCGCCGAGCGGCTCGTCGATGCCACCGCCACCGCCTGGCGACGCCACCTCTACCCGCTCACCTACGACGGGCCCTACCGCGCCGCCGTCGAGCGCAGCATCCTCGCCCTCAAACTGCTGCAGTCCTACGCGACCGGTGCGATCGCCCGCGCCGCGACGATGAGCCTGCCCGAGGTCGAGGGGGGCGAACGCAACGAGGACGGCCGCGGCGCCTGGGTGCGCGACGCCGCCGTGGCCGCCCAGACCTTCCCCCGCGTGGGGCTCGACGAGGACGGCCTCGCCGCCGCCACCTGGCTGCGGATCGTGCTGGCCGATGCCGAGATCCCCCTCCCGCCGGT
>Ga0209698_10003455_pt1 | contig 17633 bp, 14 predicted proteins | sample LitLauG_LLR_2012_FD_187203 | JGI IMG/M metagenome (GOLD analysis project Ga0209698, IMG submission 187203) | Freshwater sediment microbial communities from Pennsylvania, USA - Little Laurel Run_MetaG_LLR_2012 (SPAdes) (version 2) | ecosystem: Environmental > Aquatic > Freshwater > Creek >...
CACGCGCGCCCACCGTGGTCCTGCTGCCCGGATGGTGCATGCCGGCCACCATCTGGCGCGCGCAGCTCGACGCGCTGGGGGCCCGCTGGACGACGCTTGCGATGGATCCGCGTGGCCAGGGCGACTCGGCGATTCCGGAACGCGGCTATACCGCCGACCGCCGCGCCGACGACCTGCACGACGTACTGAAGGACTACGAGCGCGTGGTGCTCGTGGCCTGGTCCTTGGGCGTCCTCGAGGCGCTGCAGTATGTCCAGCGCCACGGCAGCAGCCCGCCTGCTGGGACTGGCGCTGGTGGACAATTCCATCGGCGAACCACCCGCGCCCCACGGCTCCGATTTCCTGGTGCGGCTGCGGCGCGAACGCAAGGCCACGATGGACGGATTCGTGCGCTCGCTGTTTGCGCGCGCACTGCCCGACGCGCAGATCGAGGCGCTGCGCGACTCGGCGTTGCGCATGCCGCTCGATGCCAGCATCGCGCTGCTGTCCTATCCGCTGCCGCGGGAACACTGGCGGGGCATCGTGCACACCTTCGACCGGCCGCTGGCCTACCTGGTCACGCCGCGCTTTCGCGAGCAGTCGCAGCACCTGCTCGCGGCGCGGCCCGCAAGCCGCGTCGAGATCTTCGAGAACGCCGGGCATGCGCTGTTCGTCGATGAGGCGCAACGGTTCAACGAATCGATGACACGGTGGATCGGGGCTTTGGGCGAGGCGTGAGGTTTTAACGTCCTGTATCCGGCACATCAACCGACACCTCGGTTGCCGCGACCGGGCTTAGAAGAAGCGTGCCATTGGACGACCCGCGTTCCCCGGCGAAGGAAATGGTGCTAGCCAGCACCGTCACGCCGCGACCGGGGGCCCGCGGCCTCCTCCATGGCCCAGTCGTGCGCCGCGGGCCCCCGGTCACGTCGTGACTCGCAGCCCTGCGAGGACCTCCGAAATGGCGTACTCGCCGCGCCATTGATCGTTGGATGCCCGGGGTGTCCGGGCGACGGCGAAGGCGGGGTTGCGCGATTCACCGCATCGCGCCGCAGCTGCGGGCGCGCCTTGCAGGGCGCGCCCTATTCCCGGGCTACGGAGGAGACCGGACACCCCGGCTGTGCAACGGCGTTCCCCAGCGAAGACATCGACTCGCGTCAGCGTGGTTTCAGTCCGCCTGCTTGCGCAGGAACGCCGGGATATCGAGGTTATGGGCCTCTTCGGTCGCACGTGCCGGCGGTACGCGCCAGACGGCGGGCGTGTCGTAGCCGTCGTATTCGCCGCCGGTTCTGCCGGCGCCGGCAGGCGGCGCGGTCATGCGGACATTGTCGGTCCCGGTCTTTTGCGCCGGCATGGAAACGAGCGCCGGTCGCTTGATATCCGCGGCGCGTCCCAGGCCGGTGGCGACCACGGTGACCCGCAGCGCATCAGCCATGGTGTCATCGGTGACGGTGCCGAAGATCACGGTGGCATCCTCGGCGGCGAAGGCGCGGATCGTGTTCATGACCTCGGTGGTCTCGCGCAGCTTGAGCGAATTGTTGGCGGTGATGTTGACCAGGACGCCGCGCGCCCCGGACAGGTCCACACCCTCGAGCAGCGGGCTGGCGACGGCCTGCTCGGCGGCGATGCGCGCGCGGTCGGTGCCCGACGCGGTGGCGGTTCCCATCATCGCCTTGCCGTGCTCGCTCATCACGGTCTTGACGTCCTCGAAGTCCACATTGATGAGGCCCGGCGTGTTGATGATCTCGGCGATGCCGGCGCAGGCGTTGTGGAGCACGTCGTCGGCGGCGTGGAAACATGCCGACATCTCGGCGTCTTCCCCCATGACCTCCTGGAGGCGGCTGTTGAGGATGACGATCAGCGAATGCACGCTCTCCTGAAGCTCGGCCAGGCCGGCCTCCGCCAACCGCATCCGCTTGGGCCCCTCGAACTCGAAGGGCTTGGAGACCACTGCCACGGTGAGTATTCCCATCTCCTTGGCGATCTGGGCCACCACCGGCGCGGCGCCGGTGCCGGTGCCGCCGCCCATGCCGGCGGTGATGAACACCATGTGCGCGCCGCGCAGCGCATCGGCGATGCGCTCGCGCGCCTCCTCGGCGGCCTGCCGGCCCGCCTCGGGCTTGCTGCCCGCGCCCAGCCCCGTCTTGCCCAGCTGGATCACGTTGCCGACGCTCGATCGGGCCAGGGCCTGGTGGTCGGTATTGGCGCAGATGAATTCGACGCCCTCCACGCCGCGGCGGATCATGTGCTCGACGGCATTGCCGCCAGCGCCTCCGACACCTATCACCTTGATGACCGTGCCGACCGTTTCGGTTTCCAGAATCTCAAATGCCATGACGACCTCCCATTTCCGGTTTTTCGAGCGATACAAAGACGACGCGCAATCTAGAAATTCCCAACGATCCACTCCTTGATCCGTCCAACCGTTCCCTTGAGCGCGCCGCCGCGCGCCACCGCCCTGCGGCCGCGCTGATGCTGCGCATAGGCCTCGACCAGCAGGCCCATGACCGTCGCGTAGCGCGGATTGCGCACGACGTCGGCAAGCGGGCCCGAGTACACCGGCCACCCCGTGCGCGCCGGCCGCAGGAAGACGTCCTCGGCCAGCTCGGCGATGCCGGGAAGCATCGAGGTGCCGCCGGTCAGCACGATGCCGCTGGCCAGCCGCTCCTCGAAGCCCGAATCGCGTATGACCCGCTGCGCGATGGTGAAGAGTTCCTCGACGCGCGGCTCGATCACGGCCGCCAGCGCCTGGCGCGAGAGCAGGCGCGTCGGCCGGTCGCCGATGCCGGCGATCTCGATGCGCTCGCCGGCATCGGCCAGCACTTCCTTGGCCATGCCGTGGCCGAGCTTGAGCTCCTCGGCCTCCGGTATGGGCGTGCGCAGTGCCATGGCGATGTCGTTGGTGATCTGATCGCCGGCGATCGGAATGACGGCCGTGTGGCGTATGGCCCCGCCCGTGAACACGGTGATGTCGGTGGTGCCGCCACCGATGTCGATCAGCGCGACGCCGAGCTCGCGCTCGTCGGCGGTAAGCACCGACAGCGCCGAGGCCAGCGGCTGCAGGATGATGTCCTGCACCTCCAGCCCGCAGCGGCGCACGCACTTGACCACGTTCTGCGCGGCACTCACCGCGCCGGTGACGATGTGCACCCGGACCTCCAGGCGCACGCCGCTCATGCCGATGGGCTCGCGTATGTCCTCCTGGCCGTCGACGATGAACTCCTGCGTGAGCACGTGCAGCACCTGCTGGTCGGTGGGTATGTGGACCGCGCGGGCGGTCTCGATGACGCGATCGACGTCGGCGGCGGCGACCTCGCGGTCCTTTATCGCCACCATGCCGCTGGAATTGACGCCCTTGATGTGGCTGCCGGCAATGCCGATGTAGACATCGGTGATGCGGCAGGCGGCCATCAGTTCGGCCTCTTCCAGCGCGCCGCGTATCGCCCGCACGGTCGCCTCGATGTTCACGACCACGCCCTTGCGCAGCCCCTCCGAGCGCGACTGCCCCAGGCCGATCACCTGGAAGCCGCCATCGGGCAGGATCTCGGCAACGGCGGCGACCACCTTGGAGGTTCCGATGTCGAGGCCGACGATCAATTCCTTGTTTTCGTTCTTCATGGTCTCGTTGCGGCAAAGCCGTTGTTGTAGCGCGCGTCGATATGCCCGGGCGGTCCGCTCATCTGCGCCAGCACGAGCGGGTAATTGGCGGCGATTGCGTCAAGCCGCGCCTGCACGCTGCCCGGCGGGTCGTCCCGCCCCAGGTCCAGCGTCTGCCCGGACTGGGTGCGCAGGCTCCAGGACGCCCGGTTGGAAATGTCGATGGCCGCCAACGTTGCAGGCAGGGCACGCAGGGCGTCGCGGAAGCTGCCCAGCTTCGCGACCGCGTCGGCGGCCAGGCCCGGCGGGCCGGAGAACTCGACCTGCGGACCGTCGAGCTCGGCCTCGGCCGGATTGACGTCAAAGAGCTGGCCGGCATCGGAGACCACGCGGCCGTCGCTCCAGACACCCACGGCGCGGCGCTCCACCAGCGTCACGACCAGCCGGTCGGGCCAGACGCGGCGCACCGAGGCCGACGCGACCCACGGGATGGCCTCGAACGCGGCCCGCGATTCGGCCAGCCGCATCGTGAAGAAATTGCCGCGCAGGCGGCCGGCGATCGCCGCGCGGATGGCGGCGCGGCTCACGTGGCGCAGCTGGCCCACCACCTCGATACGCTGGAAATCGAAGCGCGGCCGCTGCACCGTCCAGAGCAGCGCTGCCGCCAGCGCGCACGCCACCGCGGCGGCGAGCGCGATCCGCGTGGCCCAGCGCAGCATGGCTATCGTGTTCATGCGCCGATCTCCAGGCGTGCGCTGCCGAGGATCTGCAGCACCAGCTCCTCGAAACTCACCCCCGCGGCGCGCGCCGCCATCGGCACCAGCGAATGTCCGGTCATGCCGGGCGCGGTATTGATCTCCAGCAGATACGGTTCGTCGGTGCCGGCGCGCAGCATGACATCGACGCGTCCCCAGCCGCGCGCGCCGACGGCCCGGTAGGCGCGCACGCACAGCGCACCGATTCGCTCGCCGAGTGCGGCGTCAACCGGCGCGGGACACAGGTACTGCGTGTCGTCGCTGAAATACTTGTTGTGATAGTCGTAATTGGCGCCGGGCGCGCGGATCTCGACCAAGGGCAGCGCGCGGGCGCCCGCACCCTCGCCAAGGACGGCGCAGGTCAACTCGCGGCCGATGATGCACTCCTCGATCAGCACACCGGTATCGAAGCCGCGCGCCGCCGCGATGGCCGCCTGCACTGCGGTGGCGTCGGTGGCGCGGACCTTGGTGACGCCGAAGGTAGAGCCTTCGCTCGCCGGCTTCACCACGAGATCGGCACCGAGCCGCGCCAGATCGGGCAACGGTGCGGCGGCGTCATGGCGCGTCCAAGCGGGAGTGGGCAGGCCGGCGGCTTCCCAGATCTTTTTCGTCGTGATCTTGTCGATCGCAATTGCCGACGCCTGGACTCCGCTGCCGGTGTACGGTATCCGCAGCGTCTCGAGCACGCCCTGGATCGTGCCATCCTCCCCATAGCGGCCATGAAGAACCAGGAAGACGCGCTTGAAGCCGGCATTCTCGAGCTCGCCGAGCGACTGCCGGGCCGGATCGAAGGCGTGCGCATCGACGCCGCTCTGGCGCAGCGCCTGCAGCACCGCCGCGCCCGACAGCAGGGAGACGTCGCGCTCCGACGAGCGGCCGCCGAACAACACCCCCACCCTGCCGAAATCGGCCGGGCCGGCTTTTGCGCCAAGCTGTGGGGCTGCAGAACTCTGCATCATGGCGTCGCCAGCTTCTGCGCCACGCTGCCGATGGAGCCGGCGCCCATGGTAATCACGACATCGCCGGGCCGGGCCGCATCGAGCACGGCGCGCGGCAGCGCATCGACGGCTTCGACGAACACCGGCTCGACCCTGCTGGCCAGGCGCAAGGCGCGCGCGAGGCTGCGGCCGTCGGCGGCGACGATGGGCGCCTCTCCCGCCGGATAGACCTCGGTGAGCAGCAGCGCATCGGCGCGCGACAGCACCTCGACAAAATCCTCGAAGCAGTCGCGCGTGCGGGTGTAGCGGTGGGGCTGGAAGACGAGCAGGATGCGCCGGTCCGGAAATGCGCCGCGCGCCGCGGCCAGCGTCGCCGCCATCTCCACCGGATGATGGCCATAGTCGTCCACCAGGGTGAACGCGCCGCCGGCAATCGGGATCTCCCCCATGCGGGCGAAGCGCCGGCCCACGCCCTTGAAGCCTTCGAGGGCCTCGAGAACCGCGCTGTCGGGCAGGCCCAGCTCCTGGGCAACCGCGATGGCCGCGAGCGCGTTGCGCACGTTGTGCTCGCCCGGCAGCGCCAGCCGCACCGCCAGTGCGTCGCGCTGTTCGCGAACGACCGTAAAGCGCATGCCGCCGCCGTCGGGCAGGGCGGCGACCGCGCGCACCTGGGCGTCGGGCGAGAAACCGTAGCTCAGCACGGGTTTGGACACCAGCGGCAGGATCTCGCGCACCCGCTGGTCGTCGATGCACAGGACGGCGCGGCCATAGAACGGCAGGCGGGCGATGAATTCGACGAAGGCCTGGCGCAGGCGCGCCAGGTCATGGCCGTAGGTCTCCATGTGGTCGTTGTCGATGTTGGTGACCACGGCGATGACCGGCGACAGGTGCAGGAAGCTCGCATCGGATTCGTCCGCCTCGACGACGATGTACTCGCCGGCGCCCAGGCGCGCATTGACACCGGCCGAGTTGAGGCGCCCGCCGATGACGAACGTCGGGTCCAGTCCGCCGGCCGCGAGGACGCTGGCGACCAGGCTGGTGGTGGTGGTCTTGCCGTGGGTACCGGCGATGGCGATGCCCTGCTTGAGCCGCATGAGTTCGGCCAGCATCTCCGCGCGCGGGACCACCGGGATGCGGCGCGCGCGCGCGGCCACCAGTTCGGGATTGTCGCTGCGTATCGCCGACGACACGACCAGGGCATCGGCCTGTTCGACGTTGGCCGCCGCGTGGCCTTCGTGGATGCGCGCGCCCAGCGACTGCAGACGCTGGGTGGCAGCACCCAGGCTGGCGTCGGATCCGCTGACCGTATAGCCGAGATTGAGCATCACCTCGGCGATGCCGCTCATGCCGGAGCCGCCGATGCCGACGAAATGCAGATGCCGGATCGCGTGCTTCATGTCGCGCCTGCCGGGGCCGGGCCCGCCGCCCGCGATGCATTCAATGCCGTTTCCATCGTGCCGCCCGTCCTTGCCAGGTTCATGTGCCTGGCGCCGCTGCCGGCACCAGGGACTCGATTTCGAAAACCACCCGGGCAGTCGCATCGGGCCTGCCCAGGCGCCGCGCGTTCACTGCCATATCGCGCAGCCGCGCGCGGGTGAGCGTGCGCAGCAGGGCCGCGAGCGCGTCAGGCCGGCATTCGGGCTGCGGCAGGTGCAGTGCCGCGTCATGCGCGGCGAGAAACTCGGCGTTGGCGCGCTGGTGGTCGGTGGTTGCGGCCACCAGCGGCACCAGCACGGCGGCGACGCCGGCGGCGCACAGTTCGGCCACGGTGATCGCGCCCGCCCGGCACAGCACGACGTCCGCGGCGGCGTAGCGCGCCGCCATGTCGTCGATGAAGGGCATGACGTCGGCGGCAACGCCCAGCTGCCCGTAGCGGGCGCGCGTCGCCGCGTCGTTGCCGGCGCCGCACTGGTGGACCACCAGCGGACGCTCGCCCGATGCGAGCAGCGCCAGCGCCTGGGGCAACACCTCATTGAGCACGCGGGCGCCCAGGCTGCCGCCGACAACCAGCAGTACCAGCGGCCCGGCGCGGCCGGCGTAGCGCGCGACCGGGTCGGCAATGGCGGCGATGGGGGCCCGCACCGGAGCGCCGCTGACGCGGGCGCGGGCGCCGGCAAGCCGGGCCGCGGCGCCATCGAACCCGCACAGGACCACCCGCACGACCCGCAGCACCGGCAACAGGAGCCGCAGGGAAAGCTGGGGCGCGGCGTCGGCATTGAGGAACAGCATGGGACGGTGCAGCCAGGCCGCGGCCAGGCCGGCGGGAACGGCAATGTAGCCGCCGGTCGTGAATACGGCATGCGGCGCCACGCGCCGCAAGACGGCAATGCTGGCGGCGACCGCGCGCGCCAGTCGCAGCGGGCCTGCCAGCAGCGCCGCGGCGCCCTTGCCGCGGATGCTGGAGAACGCCACGCCATCGAAAGCCAGTCCGGCGCCTTCGACCAGCGCCCGCTCCATGCCGGTGGTGGTGCCAAGCCAGCGCACCTCCCACCCGCGATCGCGCAGGGCATCGGCAACGGCCAGCCCCGGCATCACGTGGCCGCCGGTTCCGGCGGCCACGATGAGCAGCCGGCGCCTGCCGCCCGACGGCAGCTGCGGCCCTGCGCCCGCGGCCCGCGACGCTCGGCTCATGGTGCGCCTCCGCCCAGCTTGCCGCCGCGCATCAGCACCCGGTTCTCGTAATCGACGCGCAGCAGGATCGCCAGGGCCACCAGTGAACTCATCAGCGCCGATCCGCCGTAGCTCATCAGCGGCAGGGTCAGGCCCTTGGTCGGCAGCAGGCCAGTGGCCACCCCGATGTTGATGAAGGCCTGCAGGCCCATCCACGTGCCGATTCCCTGGGCGACGAGTCCGGAGAAGGTCCGCTCGAGCGCTATGGCCTGGCGCCCGATCTCGAAGGCACGCCGCACCAGCCAGTAGAAGGAAACGATGACCACCAGCACGCCCGCCATGCCCAGTTCCTCGCCGATCACCGACATGAGGAAATCGGTGTGGGCTTCGGGGAGGTAGTGGAGCTTTTCGACGCTGGCGCCCAGGCCAACGCCGAACCATTCGCCGCGGCCGAAGGCGATCAGCGAGTGCGAAAGCTGGTAGCCGCGCCCCAGCGCGTTCTCGGTCGACCAGGGGTCCAGGTACGCAAAGATGCGCTCGCGCCGCCAGGGGCTGGCCCAGATGACGCTCATGAACGCCACGACCAGCGCCGCGGCGATGGACGCGAACAGCCGCCCGTTCACGCCGCCAAGAAAGAGGATGGCCATGCTGATCGAGACCACGACACCGAAGGCGCCCAGGTCCGGCTGCAGCAGCAGCAGCACGCCGACCACGGCCATCACGCCGGCCATGGGCGCGAAGCCCTTGCGGAAATCGTGCATGAAATCCTGCTTGCGAACGGTGAAGTCGGCGGCGTAGATCACGCAGGCCAGCTTCATCACCTCGGAGGGCTGCAAATTCAGGCCGCCCAGGCCGATCCATCGACGCGCGCCCAGGGCGCCCTTGCCGACGCCCGGTACGAGCACGATCACCAGCAGCAGGCCGGCCAGTGCAAATGCCCATGGAGCGACGCGCTGCCAGGCCGTGGCTGGCACGCTGAAAGCCATGATGGCCGCGGCGATGGCGATGACCATCGAGACGAGATGCCGGAGTGCGAAATATCCGGGCGTCACCTTGTAGCGCGGCGATTCGGCCAGGGCTATGGATGCGGAAAAGACCATCACGAGACCGAAGAGCAGCAGACCGGCAATGAGCAGGATCAGGGCCCCATCGACCGAACGCAATGAGGGATTGCCGGCCCGGGCCCGGCCCCCCGCGGCGCCGAATCCGGCCATGGCAAATACGGCACCGCCGGGGGAAACCGGCGTGGTGCCGGGATTGACCTTGCGCCGCGAACGCGGGAACGCGGGCAACTTCATGCGGCGTCTCCAGGCGGCACTGCCGCTGACGCGGCAGCCGGCGTTTGCGCGGCGCCGGGAACGGCGGGCTGCCGGACCGCGGCCGCCAGTTCGGCAACGGCCGCGCGGAAGACCTCGGCGCGATGGGCGTAGTTGCGGAACGCGTCCAGGCTCGCGCAGGCTGGCGATAGCAGGACGATATCGCCGGCCTGCGCCAGGCCGGCAGCCGCGTGAACCGCGGCTGTGAGATCACCGGGGAAGAGCACCGGCAGGTCGGCATCCTCGAGCGCCTGCGCGATCTGGTGCGCGTCCTTGCCGATGAGCAGCGCAGCACGGGCGTGACACCGCACGGCCACGGCCAGCGGCGCGAATGACTGTCCCTTGCCATCGCCACCGAGTATTACGACGATGCGCCGGTGCGGCCCTGCTTCGCCGGCCGGATCGGCTGCGCCCAGCCCTTCAAGAGCTGCCACGGTCGCGCCGACGTTCGTGCCCTTGCTGTCGTCGATGTAATCGACCCCGCCGAGCCGCGCCACGTGCTCGGTGCGGTGCGGTTCGCCCTGGAACGTGCCCAGGGCCCGCAGTGCCGGCGCGAGCGGCGCGCCGACGGCGCGCACGAGCGCGAGTGCGGCCAGCGCGTTCATGGCGTTGTGCGTGCCGCGAACCGGCAGCGCATCGACCGGCATCAGCCGGTGAACCAACGGCAACTCACCCGCTTCCAGAGGGGCGGGCCCGAGCAGGCCCGCGCCCGCATCCGCGCCGACACGGGCACCGCGGCGCCGGCGGCGCGGCGGCGGGGCCTCGTCCGTGCAGGCAAGCCAGAGGATTCCAGCATCGCGCGCCAGTCCGAACTGCCCGAGCTGCTGTGGAGCGCCGGTACCAAAGCTCGCCGCCCCCGCTTCGGAAGGTGGGGCGCCCGGCAGTGCGGGGGCCGGATCCGGGCCGAGGGTTGCCGCGTCGTCGCGATTGAATACGCGAAAGGTCGACGGCGCGAAGATCCGCAGCTTGGCCGCGCGGTAGTCCTCGAAGCTGCCATGCCAGTCGAGGTGATCCTGCGTGATATTGAGTATTGCCGCGGCCGCGCACGACAGCGACATGGTGGTCGCGAGCTGGAAGCTCGACAGTTCAAGCACCCAGAATTCCGGCAGCCGGTCGGCATCGAGTGCCGCGCGCAGTGCATCGAGGGCGCTGGGCGAGATGTTGCCGGCAGCGCAGACGCTGCGCCCCGCCAGCTCGAGCATGCGTGCTGCCATGCGCACCGTGGTGGTCTTGCCGTTGGTCCCGGTGACGCCCAGCACCCGCGGCGCATACCCTCGGGCGGCACGCAGTTCCTCGAGGGCTCGCGCGAACAGCTCGATTTCGCCGACGACGTCCACGTCGCGCCGGACTGCGTCGGCCAGCAGGCCGCGCAACGGGTCATGGTGCGGCGACAGGCCCGGGCTCAGCGCGAGCAGTTCGACGCCCTCGAGCAGGCTGGCGTCCCAGTCGCCGGTAATGAGCCGGGCTTCGGGCAGTTGCGCCTGCAGGGCCGCCAGCATCGGCGGCGCGGTGCGGGTATCGGCGACGCACAGGTCCCAACCGCCGCGCGCCAGCCAGCGCGCCATCGCAATGCCGCTTTCCCCCAGACCCAGTATGAGTGCGCGTTTCATCAGCGGATCTTCAGGGTGGAGAGCCCCACCAGCACGAGCATCATGCTGATGATCCAGAAGCGCACCACGACCTGGGTCTCCTTCCAGCCGGACAGTTCGAAATGGTGATGCAATGGCGCCATGCGAAAGATGCGCTTGCCGCCGCTCCAGCGGAAATAACCCACCTGGAGCATCACCGACACGGTCTCGGCCACGAAGACCCCGCCCATGATGAAGAGCACGATTTCCTGGCGGACGATGACGGCGATGGTCCCCAGCGCGGCACCGAGGGCCAGCGCGCCGACGTCGCCCATGAACACCTGCGCCGGGTAGGCGTTGAACCAGAGAAAGGCCAGGCCGGATCCGGCCATGGCGCCGCAGAAGATGACGAGTTCGCCGGCGCCGGGGATATAGGGAAACAGCAGGTACCGGGCGAAATCGGCACGGCCGATCACGTAGGCAAAGACGCCCAGCGCCGCGCCGATCATGACCGTGGGCATGATGGCCAGGCCATCGAGGCCATCGGTCAGGTTCACGGCGTTGCTGGAGCCGACGATCACGAAATACGAGAGCACGGCAAAGCCCAACAGGCCCATCGGATAGCCGATGTTCTTGAAGAACGGCACGATCAGGTCGGAGCGCGCGGGCAGGTCGAGCACGAAGCCGTTGGCGGCCCACTGCTGCACCAGCGGCCACATCTCCCGCGTCGAGGGCGCGGCGATCGCGAAGGCGAGATAAAGCGAGGCAAGCGATCCCACCAGGGACTGCCAGAAATATTTCTCCCGGCTCGACATTCCCTTCGGATTGCGATGCACCACCTTGCGGTAATCGTCCACCCAGCCGATGGCGCCGAAGGCCAGGGTCACCAGCAGCACTGCCCAGACAAAGCGGTTGGAAAGATCGGCCCAGAGCAGCGTGGTTACCGCTATTGACAGGATGATGAGCGCCCCGCCCATGGTCGGTGTACCCGACTTGGTCAGGTGCGACTGCGGGCCGTCGTTGCGGACGGCCTGGCCGATCTTGAGCGCGGTGAGCTTGCGGATGACGTACGGGCCGCTGAAGAGCCCGATGATGAGCGAGGTTGCCGCGGCCAGGACCGCCCGCAGGGTGAGATAGTTGAATACCGCGAAGCTGTGGATGTCCTGCGACAGCCACTGGAAGAGCTCCTTAAGCATGGTGGACGGTTCCCTGCGCGGGTGCATCGGCTGCCAAAGCCGTCACGACACGCTCCAGGCGCATGAAACGCGAGCCCTTCACGAGCACGGTCGCGCGGGGTTCGGCCAGCGTCAGCGACCGCGCGTCGGCGATCAGCGCCTCGACCGTGTCGAAATGCCGGGCGCCGCTGCCGAAGGCCTGCGCGGCCAGCGCCGCCTGCGTGCCCAGCGCCAGCAGGCAGTCGATGCCGCGATCACGCGCGTAGGCGCCCACCTCCCGGTGGTACTCCGGTCCCTGCGAGCCGACCTCGCCCATGTCCCCCAGGACCAGCACGCGCGGCCTGTCCTGGCCAGCGAGCAGGTCGATCGCCGCCCGCACGGAGTCGGGGTTGGCGTTGTAGCTTTCGTCGATGAGCAGCGCGCCGCCCGCAGCCCGGCCGCGGGTGCCGCGGCCGCCCACCGGCGTGAAAGCGGCAAGGCCCGCCGCGATGGCGGCGCCGTCGATGCCGGCGGCGATGCAGGCCGCGGCGGCGGCGAGGGCGTTGCGCACGTTGTGCAGGCCGTCGACCTGCAGCTCGGTGGCGATGGTGCCGCGCGGGCCCTGCAGCCGCAGGCTGCTGCCGTGCGCCCGCAGTTCGGCCACAGCGCGAACGGCAGCATCTCCCGCGATCGCGAAGTCGACGATCGGCCGGGCGCCCGCGCGCGCGCGCCAGATCGGTGCGCAATCGTCGTCGGCGGGAAATACCGCAACGCCGTCCGGCGCCAGCGCCGCGATTGCCGCCCCGTTCTCGCGCGCGGTCGCGGCCACGGAGTCGAGAAACTCCTGGTGCTCGCGCTGCGCGTTGGTCACCAGCGCCACGTCCGGCGCGGCCCAGGCGCTCAAACGGGCGATCTCTCCGGGATGATTCATGCCCAGCTCGAGCACCGCCGCGCGATGGCCGGGCCGCAGTTCCAGGAGCATGAGCGGAACGCCGATCTCGTTGTTGCGATTGCCGCGCGTGGCGAACCAGCAGGCGCGCCCATCGCGCTCGCCGAAGGCGGCAGCCAGGATGGCGGCGATCATCTGGGTGGTGGTGGTCTTGCCGTTGCTGCCGGTTACGGCGATGACCGGCATGCCAAGGCGCGCACGCCAGTCGGCGGCCAGCCCGCCCAGGGCCGTGCGGGTGTCCGCAACGAGCAGCTGCGGCAGCGACGCGGCGGGTCCCTCTGCCACGGGCCGTTCCACCAGCAGGGCTACCGCGCCGCGCTGCGCGGCGGCGGCCGCGAAGGCATGGCCATCGTAACGTTCGCCGCGCAGGGCAACGTACAGGGCGCCCGGGGTCAGCGTGCGGGTATCGATGGACACCGATTCGTAATTCACGGCAGCGTTGCCCAGCAGCTGGCAAGCGGCGGTGCCGCCGGATAGTGCCGCCTGCGCCTGCGCGAGCGTCAACATGCCGGCCGGCCCGCCCGCGCGCGCAGCACCGACTGCGCGACCGCAACATCGGAAAACGGCAGGCGCTGCCCGGCGATCTCCTGGTAGTCTTCGTGCCCCTTGCCGGCCATCAGCACCACGTCCGTGTTCGCCGCGCCGCGCAATGCCGCCGCAATGGCCTCGGCCCGATCCACATGCCGCTCGTAACGGGTACCCGCGGGCAGTCCGGCGGCCAGTTCATCGAGTATCGATTCGGGATTTTCGCTGCGCGGATTGTCGCTGGTCAGCACGATGCGGTCGGCGGCCGCGGCGGCCGCGGCCGCCATGACCGGACGCTTGCCCCGGTCCCGGTCGCCGCCGGCGCCAAAGACTATCCAAAGGCAGCCCTGCCGCGCCTGCGCAAGGGGGCGCAACGCCTCCAGCGACTTGGCGATGGCATCGGGCGTGTGCGCGTAATCGACGATGGCCAGCGGCTCGTCATCGGCATCGCCCGCGGCGCTGGTCACGCGCTGCAGGCGGCCCGGCGGGGCCCGCAATGCCGCGGCAGCGGCAGCGGCCCGCGGCAGTGCGACTCCGCAGGCCAGGGCCGCGCCGATGACACCGAGCAGGTTGGCCACGTTATATACGCCGAACAACCCCGTATCGACGATAGCCGCCTGCACGGCGCCGGCCCCTGCGCACACCAGGCGAAAGCGCAGGCCCTGCGGGCGGTGCTCGACACCCTCGGCGCGCAGGGCGATATCGGTTGCGGCGTCGACGGCCGAGTCCGTGGACGCTTCGATGGCACCGGACGGCGCGACGCGGATGCCCGTTATGGACGGACGCTGGCCCGCGGGCCGCCGCGTAATGCGCGCGACCAGTTCGCGGCCAAAGGCATCATCCAGGTTGATCACGGCGTGGCGCAGCCCGGGCCAGTCGAAGAGCCTGCCCTTGGCGGCCGCGTAGTCGGCCATGTCGACGTGATAGTCGAGATGGTCCCGGGTGAGGTTCGTGAACAGCGCGGTTTCGAATGCGACGCCGTCGACGCGGCCCTGGTCCAGGCCGATGGACGATACCTCCATGGCCAAGGCCTGCGCGCCCTGCTCGCAGGCCTCCCGCGCGAGTCGTTGCACGCTTATCGCATCGGGCGTGGTCAGGCTGCTGCCGCCGTCCCGCAGCGCGCCGGGGAATCCAAAGCCCAGGGTGCCCAGCGTCGCGCAACGCTGGCCGGTGGACTCGAGCACCTGTGCAAGCCATAGGCAAGTCGAGGTCTTGCCGTTGGTTCCGGTAATGCCCACCGTATGGATGCGCGCGGTCGGCTGGTCGTAGTACTCGGCGGCAATGCTGCCCAGGGCAGCGCGCAATCCCTGTACGGCCAGTACCGGCACGGCGGGCGGTCTGGCCGCAGGCGTGCGCGCGGCGATCTGCGGATCCACCACCAGCGCGGCGGCACCGCGCTCCAGCGCCGCCGGGATGAACGCGCCGCCGTCGGTGCGTCGTCCGGCCACGGCGATGAACGCGTCACCGGGCTCCACCATGCGGCTGTCCAGGCGCAGGTGGGCGCGTGCGCCGAGGTGGCCGCGCAGCCAGCGCACCACCGGGGCGGGCCCCGCTGCTGCCTGCAGGTGGTTATCGGGTACCAAGGGGCTAGCCTCCCGGGCTTGCCGCTTGGGCAAGCTGTCCGGCTGCAGCGTCGGGCGTCACCTGCAGGTAACGCAGGGTGCCGGCGGCGATGACGCCGAACGCCGGAGCCGCAACGTCGCCGCCGAAGAACTTGCCCGCCCGGGGATTGTCGACCATCACGGCGACGACGATGCGCGGATCCGATGCCGGGGCAAATCCGACGAATGACGATACATAGGCGTCGACATAATGTCCGTCCTGCAGCTTGCGCGCCGTACCGGTCTTGCCGGCAACGCGATAGCCGGGGATGCGCGCAGCCGGTGCGGTTCCCTCGTCGCTGGTGGCCATTTCGAGCATGTGCCGCATCTTGGCCGCGGTGGCGGAGCTTATGACCTGCACCGGCGTAGCCGGCGTGTCCATGCGAAGGACCGACACCGGCACGATATCGCCGTCGCGCGCAAAAACGAGGTAGGCGTGCGCGAGTTGCAGCAGCGAGACGGAAATTCCGTACCCGTACGCGATGGTGGCCTGCTCGACCGGCTTCCATGTGCTGGCCGGCCGCAGCCGTCCGGTGACGGCACCGGACAGGCCGGCATGCGGCACCTGGCCAAAGCCGACGGCGGTGAGCGTCTCCCACAACGCCTGCGCGGGCATCTGCAGCGCGATCTTGGTGGTGCCCACGTTGCTCGACTTCGCCACCACCTGCTCCACCGTGAGCGCCGCGTGCGGGTGCTCGTCGGAGATCGTGCGGCCGCCGACCGTGATGCGGCCGGGGGCCGTATCAATCACGGTGTCGGGCCGGACCACGCCGGTCTGCACCGCCGTGGCGATCGAGAAGGGCTTGAGCGTGGAGCCCGGCTCGAAGGTGTCGGTGACGGCCCGGTCGCGAAACTGGTTGGGAGCGTAGTTGCCCCGGCGAGCGGGGTCGAAGTCCGGCCAGTTGGCGAGCGCCAGCAGTTCGCCCGTGCGGGCATCGAGGACGACGGCCGCGGCGGCGTGGGCGTTATTGGCCTCGGCTGCCTGCTTGACCGCGGCATGGGCGATGTACTGGATGCGGTCGTCGATGGCCAGCGCCAGATCCTTGCCCTGGACGGGCTCGTGAACCCAGTCATCCTCGATGGTGTGGTGCAGCCGGTCCTCGATCACGTGGCGCAGTCCCGCCTTGCCGCCCAGGACGGGGTCGTACTCGCGCTCAACGCCTTCCAGGCCCTGCTCGGCGACGTTGGTGAAGCCCAGCAGGTGGGAGGTGACGGCGCCGTCGGTGTACTGGCGGCGCGACTCGCGCAGCGTGTGCACGCCGGCGATATTGAGGCTCTCGACGCGCTGGGCGACGTCCGGATCGAGCTGGCGCCGCAGGTAGACGAATCCGCGGTCCTCGTTGGCCATGCGGCGGCGCAGTTCCTCGGGTGACATGTCGAGCAGGCGGGCAAGTTCGGCGCGCTGGTGCCCGTCCGCGGCAAAGTCCTCGGGGTTGGCCCATACCGCCCGGGCCGGCACCGACGAGGCCAGTACGCGACCGTTGCGGTCGTAGATGGTGCCGCGCGTGGCGGTCTCCTGGAGCGTGCGCGCGTAACGCTGCTCGCCCTGGCGCAGCAGGAAACCTGTCGACCAGCCGCCCTGGAGGTAGACCACGCGGACCGTTAGCGCGCCGAAGGCGCAGAAAAGGCCGAACAGCAGCAGCTTCGAGCGCCAGGCGGGCAGGCGCACGGCGAGCAGGTCGTCGCGGCGGATATTGCCGGTGCCCGGGCGACGGCGCGGTTCGGCGGAACGCCGCGACGCCCCAGCGCCGCCGCGCACGCCTCCCGGCTGCCCCTTGCGCCCGGTGATCACGGCTGCCCCGCGCGGCCGCTGCCGGCCGTTACCGGTGCGGCGCCGCCGGCGCTGGCTGCGCGTGCCGGCAGCATCACCACCCGGTCGGGATTGATGGCACGCATGCCCAGGCGCCGCGCCACCGCCTCGACCGTAGCCGGCTGCGCAGCGCGCCCCAGGTCGGCCCGCAGCCGCGCGCCCTCCGCCGCAAGCGCCTTGGCGTCCTGTTGGGCCAGCTCCAGTTCCGCAAAAAGCTGGCGCGAGCGGTACTGGGAAATCACCAGCGCGAGGGCCGCGGCGACCAGCAGCGCAGCCAACAGCGCGGCCAGCGCGGACCCCAACACGCCTGCCGGCGCCGGCGACAGTGCCGCGGCAAGCGCGGCGGAGGCGGGTCGGGCGGGTCGGCGGCTCATCGTGCAGCCGGCTTCATGCGCCCGGCGCCAAGGGTTCGCCGGTGCGCTCGGCGATGCGTAAGTGCGCCGAGCGCGCGCGCGGATTGGCGCGCATTTCGGCATCGTCCGGCGCTATGCGTGCCAGCGGGGTGATCCGCGCGCGCGGCAGCTGCGAGTCGCGCAGCGGCAGGCGGCCGAAGGCGCGCTCGGGGTGGGCGTGACCGTCGATGAAGCGTTTGACGATACGGTCCTCGAGGGAGTGAAAGCTGATCACGGCCAACCTCCCGCCCGGCGCCAGCGCCGCCAGCGAGGCCTCGAGCATCACCGCCACCTCCTCAAGCTCCTGATTGAGGAAAATCCGTATAGCCTGAAAGGTGCGGGTGGCCGGATGCTGGAGCGGATCCTTGCGGCTTTTGAAGGGGATCGCAGCCGCCACGACAGCGGCAAGGTCCGCGGTGCGCACGATCGGCCGCCCATC
>Ga0209698_10003456_pt1 | contig 17628 bp, 17 predicted proteins | sample LitLauG_LLR_2012_FD_187203 | JGI IMG/M metagenome (GOLD analysis project Ga0209698, IMG submission 187203) | Freshwater sediment microbial communities from Pennsylvania, USA - Little Laurel Run_MetaG_LLR_2012 (SPAdes) (version 2) | ecosystem: Environmental > Aquatic > Freshwater > Creek >...
CCTCCAGCTCCAGGATCTCCCGGTAGGCCGCCAGTGCGGTCAGCGTCGGCGGCAGCCCGAAGGTGACGCCCCGTCCCCGCCCGAGCACGCCCGAGGGACCACCGAAGTAGAACTTCACGAACGAGCCCGGACTCAACCGGCCCAGCCGCCAGTAGGTCATCACGTTGCGCAGCCACCCTGGCTCGAACACGGCGAAGTGCATGGCGAGGCCGTGCGCGGCGCCCTGGTCGATCGCGTAGGTCATGTCACCGTAGTTGTGGACGTACACGTACCCGTCGGGGTTGGGCGTGCCGTCGGCGTCGGGCCAGCCGAGGATCGTCGCGCCCGGGTCGACGAAACCGAGGCGGAGCGCCCCGGCATCCGCCAGCAGGTACTGGTGCGCGAAGCGGTCCGCCATCGTGTCACCGAAGCCGTTGGTCGGCAGGACGAGGACGTCGGGATCGCGCTCGAGCCACGGCCCGAAGCACTGCAGGTACTGAGCCGTCGCCTCCTCCGCGGGCACCTTGAGGTCGGGCAGGTGCATGTGCACGATCGACGCGCCCTCGTCGATGCACGCCAGGCCCTGGGCGATCATCTCCTCCGGGGTGCGTGGCGCGGTCGGGTTGCGCGCCGGGTTGGTGCTGAGCGCCACCTCGATGATCACCGGAGCCTCGGACACCGATCCCCCTCTCCCCGCCTGGCGCCATGCTGGCACCTCGCGCCCGCTCCTGCACGTCCGCCGCACGCCTCGACAGCCCGCCGGAGTGCCTGCAAAGGTGAGCAACCAGACGCCGACCCGGGGAGTGACGCTGTGACCACCTTCGACGATTCGCCGCCCGCCGACTTCCGGGGGATGCTCGACCTCTCCGGCCGGGGGTTCCTCGTGCTCGGCTCCGGCGCCGGGATCGGCCGCCAGACGGTGCACGCCCTCGCCAGCTGCGGCGCGAAGGTGGCCTGCGTCGACGTCGACGACGAGCGGGCCGGGCGCGTCGCCGAGGAGGTCGGCGGGTTCGCGCTGAGCGGCGACATCACCCGCCGCACGGATGTCGAGACCATCGTCGCCACCGCGGCCGAGCAGCTCGGGCGCATCCACGGCCTGGTCGACATCGTGGGGATGGCCCGCTACGCCTCGATCGCCGAGCTCGACGACGAGACCTTCGACTGGGAGATCGACATCTGCCTGCGGCACGCGTTCCTGCTCGGTCAGATCGCGGGGCGGCACATGGTGGCCAACGGCGGCGGGTCGATGGTCTTCGTCGCCTCGGTCAGCGGGCTCACGGGCGCACCGAGCCACGCGGCCTACGGCGCGGCCAAGGCGGGCCTCATGGCGTGGGTCAAGTCGATCGCCGTGGAGATGGGTCCGGCCCAGGTGCGGGCGAACGCGGTCGCGCCCGGTACCACCTGGACGCCGCGCAACGAGGCCAACCTGGGCGAGGCCGGCCGGCGGCGCAACGCAGCCAACGCCCCGCTCGGGCGGGTCAACCTGCCGGCGGACATCGCGGCCGCCGCGCTCTTTCTCTCCTCGGACATGGCGAACTGCATCAGCGGCCACACGATCGTCGTCGACGCGGGCGTGTCGGCGAAGTTCCCCTATCCGATGCCCGGAGATCCCGACCCGGTTCCCATGCGGCTGCTCTGAGCGCGGGCGACCCCGGGCCGGATCTCGGAGCTAGCGTCCTCCCGACGACGCACGGGGAGGGTGTCATGGCGGATCGAGTGGCGTTGGTGACCGGTGCGAGCCGGGGGATCGGACGGGGCTGCGCCCGGCACCTGGCTGCGGCGGGCTTCGACGTGGCGATCGCCGCCCGCACGGTCCACGAGGGCGATGCCGAGGGCGGCCTGCCCGGCAGCCTCGAAGCGGTGGCCGCCGAGGTGCGGGCCGAGGGACGGCGGGCGCTGACCTGCCGGGTCGACCTCCTGGATCGGGCGTCGTGCACCGACGCGGTCGCCGCCACGGTCGCCGAGCTCGGCCGCCTCGACGTGCTCGTCAACAGCGGGATCTTCTACGGCAACAGCGGGATGCGGGTCTTCGCCGACACGCCCATCGAGGAGTACGAGCAGGCGTTTGCCGCGAACGTCATCGCCCCGCTCCACCTCATCCAGCAGTGCCTAGAGCCGATGCGGCGCGCCGGCGGCGGCCTGGTTGTCAACATCTCCTCGGGCGCCGGCCAGAACGAGACCCGCGACCTGCCCGGCGCCGGCGGCTGGCCGCTGTCGTACTCGGTGACGAAGGCGGCGTTCAACCGCTCGACGGCCGGCCTGGCCAAGGAGCTGCGCACCGAGGGCATCGCCGTCGTCAACCTCGAGCCGGGCGTGGTGGCCACCGAGCGCATGGTGCTGCTGACGAGCAAGATGGGCATCGACGTCATGGCCGGCGTCGCGGTGGACGTGCCCGGCGCGGTGTGCGCCTACCTGGCCACCCATCCGACGCCGATGGCCTTTTCGGGGCGGACCGTCGACGCGCCGCAGTTCTCGGTGTGGGCCGGCCTGGTCGACGGCACCACGCTGCCGTACCCCTATGGCCCCAACGCGTGGGGTGCGCCCCCGGCGGTCGCCGTGGCCGGCGGCACGACCGGCGTCGGCGGGGGCGTCCCCTCCCCGCCCGCCGACTGAGCCGAGCCCAGCCGCGCCCAGCCGCCCGCCGGCGAGGCCGAGCCAGCCGCCCTGGACGAGTGGTCAGGACCGTCCGACGGGCCGGTCCCCATAGCGCATGCGGGTGGAGCGGTGCACCGGGTCGGTGTCGAACGCCGGGATCACCTCGTCGCCGAAGAGGCGGATGGTCTGCATCGCCTCCTCCCGGCTCTGACCGAACGGCATCCCGAACGACAGCTGGTCCATGCCGATGGGCTCCCAGCGCCGCAGCTGGTCGCGCAACTCCGAGGGGGTGCCCACGATCATCGCACCGACCTCGATGGCGGCCTCGAGGTCGGTCATCGTCGGCGGTGTCGGCGGCTCGGGCCAGCGCGGTGCGCCCTCGGGGATGGGGAACGTGTCGTGGTAGAGGTACACCAGCGTCACGTGGTAGCTGCTCACCTGCGAGGCCCGGAACGCGATGTCGCGCGCCTCCTCGGTCGTCTCCGCGCACACGACCGCGGTGGTCACCATGACGTTGTCGTTGACGTACTGGCCGACCGGATTGGCCTCTGCAATGGCCTTCTTGTAGGCCGCCACCGGGGGGCCCATGTCCTGCACGGCGCCGATGGTGAAGCCGAGCACGCCGAGGCCGTGGCGGGCGGCCTTCTCATACGTCGGGGTGTTACCGGCGGCGACCCACATCGGCGGGTGGGTACCTCCCCCGCCGTAGGGCTTGGGCAGGATGTTGCGCGACGGGGTGGAGAACGACTTGCCCTCGTGGGAGTAGAACTCCGTCCCCCACATCTTCTTGAACTCCCAGATCACCTCGTCCCAGATCTCCTTGGTCTCGGAGGTGACGAGGTTGAAGGTGCCGACCTCCCAGCTGCCGGCGCCGCGCCCGGTGCCGAACTCGAAGCGGCCCTCCGAGAGGTGGTCGCACATGGCGGCGCGCTCCGCCAGGCGCACCGGGTGGTTGGTGACCGGGTTGAGCGGCCAGATGCCCGATCCGATGTGGATGCGCTGGGTCTGGGGGAACACGAAGGGGATGAAGGACTCGCTGGCGGAGAGGTGCGAGTACTCGGTGAGGGCATGGTGCTCGCTCACCCAGGCGTACTTGAAGTTGTGCCGGTCCGCCTCGACGATCATGTCGACGTCGAGCATGCACGCGGCGTGCTCGGCGTCCGCATCGTGCGCGGTCGGCCCGTACAGCGGCATCTGCACGAAGATCCCGAACTCCATCGGTGCGCTCCCCTGCTCCCGCGCCCACCCCGGGCGTCTCGGTCCGCCGATGATAACGGGCGCCGCACCCGCCCCTACGCGGCGGGCATGCGGCCCGAGGACGTGGCGATGGAGTACTTGCGCCGGATGCGCGAGGGGGAAAGGGGTCCCAGGTGGTCCGCGGCCCGTGCTACAGCTGGGCCGGCCGGTCCGCCAGCAACGGCGTGCCCGGTGACCAGGGGTTCCCGCCGAGCGCGTCCTGGCGCCGCCGGGCCAGCGCAGAGAGGACCTCGAGCACGACCCGGTTGGCCAGCAGAGCGGTGATCCCGGCGTGGTCGAACGGCGGTGACACCTCCACCACATCCACACCGACGAGGGGGAGCTCGTAGGCGACCCGCCGGACGCTGTCGAGGAGCTGGCGCGCCGAGAGCCCCCCGGGCTCAGGGGTGCCGGTCCCGGGCGCATGACCGGGGTCGCACACGTCCACGTCGACCGACAGGAACACCCCGTCGCAGTCGTCGGTGGCGATCGCGCCGGCCTCACCGAGGCACGCATCGAGCCCTCGAACCGCGATCTCGGTCATCTCGTAGGAGCGCATGCGCTGCTCGGCCATCCAGTCGAGGGTCGGCGGTGGCGGCCAGTACCCCCGGAGCCCGAGTTGCAGGAACCGATCGCCGCGCGCCGCGCCGGACTCGATGAGCCGCCGCATCGGCTGACCGTGCCCGACGAGCGATCCGAATTCGATGTCGCCGGTGTCGGCGTGCGCGTCGAAGTGGATCACGCTGACCCGCCCCCATCCCACCGCACGCGCGACACCGGTCACGTCGGGCCAGGTGATGGTGTGGTCGCCGCCGAGCACCAGGGGCAGCGCACCGCGTCGGGCGATCCGCTCGACGACCGCTTCCAGGGCGGCGCACGAGCGCACGGCGTCACCCGAGTACATCTCCACGTCCCCACCGTCGACGACCCGCAGGTCGGTCAGGCCGTCGCTGCGCAACGCCAGGCTCGGCCGGGAACCGTCGTGGCCGAGGTAGTCCGTCGTGCGGATCGCCTGGGGACCGAACCGGGCCCCGGGCCGGTGCGAGGTACCCCCGTCGAACGGCGCACCGACGACCACCACGTCCGCGTCGGCGAAGGTCGCCTCGTCCTCCAGGTCGCAGGGGTCGACACCGAGAAAGGTCACGTCCGGGCCGTACATGCCCCCGTAGCGGGCCATCCCATCCCCTCCTCGGTCGCCCGAGCGGCGACCGGTCCATTGTGCCCGCCGGGGCGGGCGCAGAGCGCTTCGAAGGGCCGGTGAGCAGCCGCGCTACGCCTCGTACACCGCCGCGCCGTCTCGGATCGAGATCCGCACCTCCCGCCCCACGAGCGTGGTGCCGGCGAGGTCCCTCGCCGCCGTGGCGCTGGCCGCCCTCGCGCCGATGCGGGTCCCGTCGGCGAAGCGGGCGATGGCGGGCGCCGCTACGGCCCCCTTTCCCCGCTCGTGGAGCACGGTCATCGCCTCGACCGTCGCGGTGCCCTCGCGCCGGTCGGTGATCGCGACTCCCTCGCGTTCGAGCCGCGCGGTCACGTCCTCGCAGTCATCGGACAACAAGAGGCGCCCCGGCGGCTCGCTCGAGTAGAGCCCGACGGAGAAGTCGTTGATGAGCCCCCCGAGGCCGACGACGGCGCCGACCGATCCCGGCCGGCTCCGGCACCGCTCCACGGTGCAGGCCACCCCGTGGAGGCTGTATGAGGCCCCGGGGCCGCCGAAGTAGGGTAGACCGCCGGTCACCGTCAACCCCCTCGGATCGTCGACGTCGATGCCGAAGGCCTGCGCCCCGATCTGGGCCGCGGCCGGGAAGCACGAGTAGAGATCGAAGGTGGCCAGATCGTCGGGGCCGAGCCCCACGGAGTCGAGCACCCGGCGCACTGCGGCGCCCAGTGCCTCGGAGCGCTCCATGTGCCGGCGCCCCGACGGCGGGTGCGCCTCCTTGACCGCGGCGAGCGCCCACGGCCGCACCCGCGCCGCCTCCGGCACCCCCGCGCGCTCGGCCAGCTCCTCGGAGGTGACGAGCACGGCGGCCCCGAGGTCGACCGTCGGAAACGAGGTCATCAGCTTGACGTACGGCTCCGCTACCAGCCGGTTGGCGTCGCTCACCTCGGCGAGCTCGGCGGGTGAGCGGACCTCGGGGAACCACGCCAACCCCGGCCGGGTGGCGGCCACCTCGGTGAAGCGCGACATCATCCGCCCGAGCCACGCCCGCTGTGCGGTCGGGTCCCGGCCGGCCGACGCGGCGAGGACGCTCTCGACCAGCGCGAAGTAGGAGACGGGCATCGCAGCACCGGCTCGGCCCTCCGCCGCCAGGTGGAACGGGCCGGACCGCACCCGCTCCCGCTCCTCGAGGCCGCTGCCCGAGCCCTGCGACCACACCGACGTCGGCGGGGCCGGTGGCGCCTCGCCGCGCGCGGCGGCCCGCCGCACCGAGGCCTCGGCCACCCCGCCGACCACGAGGGCGGCGTCGATGTCGCCGGCGCCGATGGCATCGCACGCGGCGCGCAGCAGCCGCTGCGGTCCCGCCCCGCTGTAGCGGGACTCGACGCGGGGCCCGGGAGGCAGGCCGAAGCGTGCCGCGATGAGCTCGGCCGCGTTGTCGTCGCTGTAGACCGACAGCGGCGCGGCGTACACGGCCCCGATCCGCTCCGCGGGCACGGCGCCGGCATCGGCGAGGGCGGCACGCACGGCCCGCTCGATCAGCTCGACGGGGTGACAGCGCACGTCGTCGTCGTTGTTGGCCACCTGGCCGATGCCGACGATGACCGGCGAGCGCGCGCTCAACACCTGGACTGCCTCCCTGGATCGGTACCCGTCGATGCCCCCTCGGCCGGCTCATGGTACCGGCGACGTCGGGGAGTCCTGTTTGCCCGCCAGCCGGGCGCCTGGGAGACTCCGCGACCGAGTCGAGGGGCGGGTGCGCCGCGGGGAGGATGGGGCAGGACATGGCTGCACCGACCAAGATCGATCCGGAGGTCGCCGCAGCGTTGGCGCAGACGCCGATAGGATCGATGGACTTCGGCACGCTCACCTACGCGGATCTGCCCGCGATGCGCGAGCAGATGTCCGCCCTGCCTCGACCGCCCGCGCCCCCGACGAAAACCCGCTACGAGGACCACGTGGTGCCCGGCCCCGACGGGGACCCGGACATCACCCTGCGGATGTACCGGGCTCCGGGCACGACGGGCCCTGCGCCCGCCCTGTACTGGATCCACGGCGGCGGCTACATCTTCGGCTCCGCCCTCGACCCCGACGTCCGCCTCTCGCGCTGGGCCGAGCAGCTCGGCTGCGTCGTCGTGTCGGTCGAGTACCGCCTGGCGCCCGAGCACCCCTACCCTGCGCCGCTGGAGGACTGCTACGCCGGGTTGCGTTGGACCTACGGTCAGGCCGCCACCCTCGGCATCGACCCGCAGCACATCGCCATCGGCGGCGCCAGCGCCGGGGGCGGGCTGGCCGCAGGCCTGGCGCTGCTGGCGCGCGATCGCGGCGAAGTGCCGATCGCGTTCCAGCTCCTCATCTACCCCATGATCGACGACCGCAACGCCACCGGTTCCAGCCACCTCGACGCGCTCGTGTGGTCGCGGGGCGCCAACGACCTCGGCTGGCGCGCCTACCTCGGCTGCCTGGCCGGTGGCGACATCCCGCCCTACGCGGCCGCGGCCCGTGCCACCGACCTCGCCGGGCTACCGCCGGCGCAGATCACCGTCGGGACCTGCGACGTGTTCCGGGACGAGGACATCGAGTACGCGGCGCGGCTGCTCGCCGCGGGCGTCCCCACCGAGCTGCACGTGTACCCCGGCGCCCCCCACGGCTTCGAGATGCTCGCTCCGGACGCAGGGGTGTCGCAGCGCTGCCGGCGCGACATCGACGAGGCGCTGGCCCGGGCACTGCGCGGCTGACCGGCGCGGCCCACCGGCGCGGCGCGGCGCGGTTGAGCGGGCGCGGCCGGACGCGCCGCCGCGGCGGTGTCGACGATTCCGGTTGGCCTTCTCGATTCCGGTTGGCGTTCTGGCAACCTGTGTGCGAAAGGGTGCGAAGAGCGAGGGTTTCGTACACCTCCTGCGCCAAGGCCAACAAGAAGCGAGCGCGCTCGGGCGCAGGCGAAGCCCTCGTCGCCCGCTGGCATATGGCATGTAGACCCGCATCTTGCGAGGGGACGTTGGGGCCGGCGCTCCACGACCACCTCGACGGTCACGTCGGCGACCCCCTCTGGCACCGCGGTCCGGGCGCCGAACGCGAGACACGCTCGGATGTCGGCCTCCACCAGCTGGGGGTAGTCGCCCAGGACCTCCTCGATCGACGCACCATCGGCGAGCAGGCCCAGGAGCAGACCCACCCAGATCCGGGTCCGCCGAGGGTGGGCGTGCCGAATGCGACCTGGCGATCCACCGAGATCCGGTCGAGCAGCGCGTCACCTGTCATCGGTCACACGCATGTCGCCGCCCCAGCCGGCCGGCTCCGACCGCCCACCGCTACCTCGGCGAGCACTGGCCAGGCTCTCGTGGAGCGGACGACGGGATTCGAACCCGCGACCCCAACCTTGGCAAGGTTGTGCTCTACCAACTGAGCCACGTCCGCAGCAGTGGCCCAGGGTAGCAGCCCCACCCCACGCGGTCACGCCGTCAGGCCGGCCCCGGCCGCACCGTCACGCCGTGCGCGAGGCCCGGCCGCCATCCGGGGTCGCCTCGCCGACGGCGCACGGTCAGGACGTCGCTTCGGCCTCCAACGCGGACACGGCGTCGAGCAGCTCACAGAGCGCTTCCTCGAGACCCCGCGCCAGCAGATCGACGTCGGGCACGGTCTCCCGGCAGGCGACGAGCCCGAAGAACATGGTGCCCAGGTAGCTCATCACGGTCATGTTGAGCGCGACCCCATCCACGATCGGGCCCATCGGGAAGAGGGCGTCGAGCCGGGCGCCCGCCAGGTACAGCGGGAAGTTGGGGCCGGGCACGTTGGAGATCACGACGTTGACGATCGGGCCGAGGCGGTCCATCACCGGCGTGGAGGCCAACACCCGAGCCGCCCGGGCCGCGACGGCGGGCGCCAGGAACTCGGCCCAGTCCGCCAGCGTGCTGGCCCCGATCGCCTTGTCCTGGTCCTTCGCCGCGGCGGTCGCGTCCTGGATGGCAGCCAGCCGCTCGAGCGGATCCGCCACGTCGGTGGCAAGGGACACGAGCATGGCAGAGACCTTGTTGCCGAGCGTGCCCGATTCGTGCTCGGCGCGCACCGAGATCGGCACACCGCCCACCAGCGGCCGCTCGGGCAGATCGTCGTGCGCCTGCAGGTAGCGCCGCAGCGCGCCGGCGCACAGCGCCACCACCACGTCGTTGACCGTGCCCCCGACGTGGCGTTTGACCCGCTTGATGTCCTCCAGGTCGAGCCGGGTGAACGCGACGGCCCGCTGCCCGCTGATCGGCCCGTTGAGCATGGTCTTGGGTGCCTGGAACGGGGCCGGCGGCGTCCGTACCCCGGGCTGGCGGTTGCGGCGTGCGAGGTTGCACACCATCTCGACGGTGCGCGCCAACGTGCGCGCCGCGGCGAGCGGCCGCCCGGCCAGGTCGATCATCCCCTCGACCAGGAGCTCGGGTTCGCTCGGCACCCGGTCGGGCCGCCAGGCGCGCTCGGGTGCTGGCAGCGGGGGCGGGTCGATCACGACGTCGAGCAACTTGGCCGTGAGCTCCGCGCCGGACACGCCGTCGATCACGGCGTGGTGGGTCTTGGTCACCACCGCGATCTCCCCGCTCGCCAGGCCCTCCACCACGTGCATCTCCCACAGCGGGTGGTCGCGGTCGAGCGGCCGGCCGAACACGTCCGCTGCGTACGCCGCGAGCTCTGCGTCCCCGCCGGGTGGGAGGAGCGCGTCGTGGTGGAGGTGGAAGTCGAGGTCGAAGTGGGGGTCCTCGATCCACACCGGCCGCGCCATCGGCAGAGGCACCTGGACCAGGCGCCAACGGAAGGGTGGGACCAGCGGGAGGCGCTGGAGCACCAGCTCGCGGATGCGGGCGAAGTCGTACCCCCCGGGCATGGTCGCCGGGTCGACCACCGCGAGGGACGCCATGTGCATGTGGTTGGTCGGCGACTCGGTGTAGATGAAGGCGGCGTCGAGTCCAGACAGCTTCCTCATGGCGCGACCCTCACTTGAGCAACCGCGAGAGGCGCCGATCGGCCAGCGGCTTGCCCCCGGTCTGGCAGGTCGGGCAGTACTGCAACGACTTGGTCGCGAACGACACCTCTCGCACGGTGTCGCCGCACTCAGGGCACGGCTGACCGGTGCGGCCGTGGACGCGCATGCCGCTCTTCTTTTCCCCCTTCAGGCCTGCGGCCGGGAGACCCGCCGAGCGCGCCGACGCGTCGCTGAGGACGGTGACGAGCGCGTGGTGGAGCCGTTCGAGCTCGGCGGGCGACAGCTTGCCGGCCGGCTTGAACGGCGAGAGCTTGGCCACATGAAGGGCCTCGTCGGAGTAGGCGTTGCCCACGCCGGCCAGCACGGATTGGTCGGTCAGCACCTTCTTCAGGTTGCTCGTGCGCCCGGCGAGGACCGCGCCGAGCGCGGCGACGTCGAAGCCCGCCTCGAGGGGATCGGGGCCGAGCCGAGCGACCCCTTCGATGTCCTCGAGGTCTCGCACGACCCATATGGCGAGCCGCTTCTCGGTCCCCTGCTCGGTGACATCCGCACCGGCGCCGCCCTCGAAGCCCAGGCGCAGCGCGAGCGGTCCCTTTGCCATCTTGGGCTTCGCGGGGGTGAGCAGCTCCCGCCACTGCACCCAACCGCCCCGGGCGAGGTGGAACACGAGCAGCATCCCGTCGAGGTCGGCGATCAGGTACTTGCCCCGGCGCGACCACCCGCTCACGACGCGACCCTGCACCGCGTCGAGGGGCGGGTCGAAGGTCTTGAGGGCGGAGAAGGCGGCCAGCTCGGCGCGGGTGATCCTGGCCCCCGCCGTCTGCTCGGTGAGGAAGTGGGCGAGCGCGTCGACCTCGGGGAGCTCAGGCATCGGTCACCGCCCGGTGTGCCCGAAGCCGCCAAGGCCCCGGTTGGTCGCGGTCAAGGATCGGGCAAGGACGAAGGTGGCGGTCTCGACCCGCTGGATCACCAGCTGGGCGATGCGGTCGCCGCGGTGGACCTCGTATGGGTGTTCCGGATCGGTGTTGACCAGGATCACGGCCAGCTCGTCGCGGTAGCCCGAGTCGATCAGGCCCGGGCTGTTGAGGACCGTCACGCCGTGGCGCAGCGCCAGGCCGCTGCGGGGCTGGACGAAACCGGCATAGCCCTCCGGGATGGCGACAGCGATCCCGGTCGGGACGACGGCACGGCCTCCGCCGGGCGCCAGGTGGGCGTCGGTGCGCGCCACCAGATCCACCCCCGCGTCGCCCGGGCGGGCATAGCACGGTGCGACCAGCTCGGGATCGAGCGCCACCATCGGGATCTCCAGCACGCTCCCACGGTATCGGGACCGCGTCCGCCGAGCCGATAAGGTCCCCGCCGTGCTGGCCTGGATGGACCTCGAGATGACCGGGCTCGACCCTGCGCGCCACCGGATCGTGGAGATCGCGACGCTGATCACCGACGACGACCTGCAGGTGGTGGCCGAGGGCCCCGACCTCGTGATCTCCCTCGACGACGCCGCGCGGGCCGCCATGGACGACGTCGTGGTCGCCATGCACCGCCGCAGCGGGCTCCTCGACGCCATCGCAGCGTCGACGCTCACCCTCGAAGAGGCCGGGCGCGCCACGCTGGCGTTCCTCGCCGAGCACCTCCCGGCGGGGGCGGTGCCGCTGTGCGGCAACTCGATCGGGACGGACCGGCGGTTCCTGGCGGCGCACCTCCCCGAGGTCGAGGAATACCTGCACTACCGCAGCGTGGACGTGTCGACCATCAAGGAGCTGGCCCGGCGCTGGTACCCCTCCGAGCTGGCCTCGGCGCCCAAGAAGTCGGGCGGACACCGGGCCATGGACGACATCAAGGAGAGCGTCGCCGAGCTCGAGTTCTACCGGGGCGCCGTCTTCAAGTCACCGTCGTGAACCGGGATCGGAGAGCCCGGCAAATGGGGAAGAGTCGTCCGACCCCCTTTCCCGCGGCGGGGTGCCATGGCACACTGGGCACAGGAGTTGGCACAAGGAGGTAGGCAATGCGCCGAGCCCAAGACGTCCTGGAGGACGCCGCCCTCCACCGCCGCATGTCGGCCCGCAAGGTCCGGCACACGGCCCGACTGCACCTGCAGACGATGGGCAGGGACGAGGACGCCCTCGACGACGCGGTGCTCCCGGTGGGCTGCCACGACCTGGGACGCAAGGCGTCCCGGCCTCCCAAGGCCGCGAGCCGCCCGGGCCGGCGCGACGGCTTCAAGGTGTGGAAGACGCCGTTCTGGAAGCGGCGCCGCCAGTTGTGGGCGGAGCGCAACGACGCCGAGCGCGAGCTCCTGCTCGCCGAGTAGCCGAGCCGGCGCACGCACGACCGCTCGACGGGCGGGCCGCGCGGAGAAACACTGTATCAGCACCTGATCCGCGCGCTCTGTTGCAACGAAAGTTCAACGGAGGTGACCGATGTCCGTCGCGCTGGTCGAGCCGATCCCCGTCGTCCGCAACGGCGCCGACGCACCGCCGATCACGTCGGTGCTCGTCTACGCCAAGGATCCGATCTCGCGCGCCGGCGTCGCCAGCCAACTCGACGGTTGCCCGCGGATCGCGGTCTTGGACCCGAGCGACGCGAGCCGCGCCCAGATCGCCATCGTCGTCGCGGACGTGGTCGATGAAGAGGTCGTGCGCGTGGTGCGGACCATCCGTCGCGCCAGCGCCAGCGCCCGCGTCGTGCTCGTGGCATCCGACGCGGACACCGCCGCGCTGCTCGCCGCCGCGGAGGCCGGCGCCAGCGGCATGCTCAAGCGCTCCGCCGCCACCGCGGAGCGCCTCGTGGCGCTCGTGGAAAGGGCCCAGCGGGGCGAACCGTTCCTGCCCCCACGCCTCGAGGAGCGCCACATGGCCCGCGACGACCGCCTCGAGCACCCCGGAGCCCCCAGCCAGCCGCCGGCCCACCGGCTCTCGGCGCGCGACCTCGAGGTGCTGCGGCTGCTGGCCGAGGGCTGCGACACGGCCGAGATCGCCCAGCAGCTGGCGTATTCCGAACCGACCATAAAGAACGTGATCCAGCGGCTGTTCGAGTGCCTGAAGGCCCGCAACCGCCCGCACGCCGTCGCCGTCGCGCTGCGCTCCGGGATCATCTGAGCCCGCACCGCACCCGGCACACCCGTGCCTGGCCCCGCGTCGAGTCTCCCCGAGCGCGGCACGGGGCCGGGCGCCCACCCCGACCGGGCGCCCAGAGGGGAGCAATCGGTCAACTACCCTGACCACGATGGCACCGCACCCGGTCCGGCAGGAGCGGGAGCCGGCGCGCCCCGAGGTCACCGAGGTCGCGACCGGGGTGCTGCGGCTCCAGCTCCCCATCGACATGCCCGGGCTCGGCCACGTCAACTGCTACGCCGTCGCCGACCGCCGGGGTTGCACGGTGGTCGACCCCGGGCTGCCCGGCCTGCGGGCCTGGCGGGCCCTCCAGCAGCGCCTCGCCGCCGCAGGCGTGCGGGTGCGCGACATCCACACCGTCATCGTCACCCACACCCATCCCGACCACTCCGGGACGGCGGGCCGTTTGGCCAAGGCGGCGGGCGCCGAGCTCGTCACCCACTCCGCGTTCCGCCCGTGGTGGGCGCCCCAGGCTCTCGATCCCTGTGACGAGGTCCACGACGTGCACCCCGACGACCTCCCCGAGCGCAACCCCTTCGAAGAGCCCCCTCCCTGGGACGACTCCTCCATCCCCGCCGCGCACGAGCGGGTGCGGTGGCGCCTGCAGCGGATCGCACTGGCCCGGGTCTTCACGCCGCCGCGGCCCACCCGGCGGGTGCGCGACGGCGAGGTCATCCGCATCGGCGATCGCGACTGGGTCGCCATCCACACGCCCGGGCACACCCTCGAGCACCTGTGCCTCTACGACCCGACCGAAGCCACGCTCCTCTCGGGCGACCACGTCCTGCCCACCATCACGCCCCACATCTCCGGCCTCGGCGAGGGTCGCGACCCCCTCCGCCACTACATCGACTCGCTCGACAAGGTGGCCGGTCTCCCCGACATCCGCGTGGTCCTGCCCGCGCACGGCCACCCCTTCACCGACATCGCCGGCCGGGTCGACAGCATCAAGGCGCACCACATCGAGCGGATGGAGCACCTCCGGGAGGCGTCGCTCAGCCTCGGACCCCAGACGGTCGCCGAGCTGTCGCACCACCTGTTCCGCAAGGCGGTGTGGGGACCGATGGCCGAGAGCGAGACCTATGCGCACCTCGAACACCTCCGGCTCCTCGGTGACGCGGAGCGCTACGACGACGGCAAGGGCCGACTGCTCTACCGCGTCCAGGCCTCCTCCGCCGCCTGAGCCGACGTCGGCCCGCCGCGGCAGGCGCGCCGTGCGCCCAACGTGGCGCCCACGCCTATTGTCGGACCCATGAAGCATCGCCTGCTCGGCCGCACCGGCATGAGGGTCAGCCCGCTCTGCCTCGGCGCCATGATGTTCGGAGCTTTTGGGAACCCCGACCACGACGAGTCGATCCGCATCATCCACCGGGCCCTCGACGCGGGCGTCAACTTCGTCGACACCGCCGATGTGTACTCCGCCGGCGAGTCGGAGCAGATCGTCGGCAAGGCCCTCGCCGGGGGCCGGCGCGACCAGGTCGTCCTCGCCACCAAGTGCCACGGCTCGATGGGCGAAGATCCCAACGCGCAGGGCAACTCACGCCGCTGGATCATCCGCGAGGTCGAAGACAGCCTGCGCCGGCTGCAGACCGACTGGATCGACCTCTACCAGATCCACCGCCCCGACCCCGCGACCGACATCGACGAGACCCTCGGCGCGCTGAGCGACCTGGTGCACGCCGGCAAGATCCGCTACCTCGGGAGCTCGACGTTCCCCGCCCACAGCATCGTCGAGGCCCAGTGGGTCGCCGAGCGCCGGGGCCGGGAGCGCTTCGTGTGTGAACAACCCCCGTACTCGATCCTCGTGCGCGGGATCGAAGCGGACGTGCTGCCCGTCTGCGAGGCCTACGGCATGGGCGTCATCCCCTGGAGCCCGCTGGCCGGGGGATGGCTCACGGGCCGCTACCGCAAGGACCAGCCTCTCCCCGAGACCCACCGGTCGCGTCGCATCCCGCAGCGCTACGACATGTCCCTGCCCGGCAACCAGCGCAAGCTCGACGCCGCCGACCGCCTCGCCAGCCTCGCCGAGCAGGCGGGGATCTCGTTGATCGACATGGCCCTCGCGTTCGTGCTCGAGCACCCCGCCGTGAGCGCCGCCATCATCGGCCCGCGCACGATGGAGCAGCTCGAGGACCAGCTGAGCGCGGCCGATGTCACGCTGGAGCCCGCCGTCTTGGACCGCATCGACGAGATCGTCCCGCCGGGAACGACGCTCAACCGGCCCGACGCCGGTTGGGAGCCGCCGAGCATCACCTCCGCGTGGCGCCGACGGCGCGGCGCCCGCGGCTGACCCGAGGAAGCGATCCATCATGCTCGACGACACCACCCGGCAGCTGGCCCAGGGCCGCAACTTCGCAGCCCTCACCACGCTGCTCCCCGACGGCCGGCCCATGACCCAGATCATGTGGATCGACGCCGACGATGAGCACATCATCTTCAACACCGAGATCCACCGCCAGAAGTTCACCAACGTCGGCCACGACCCCCGCGTCACGGTCGCGATCATCGACGCCGACAACCCGTACCACTACGCCGAGGTCCGGGGCCACGTCGTGGAAACGATCACCGGTCCCGATGCCCGCGCCCACATCGACGCGTTGAGTCAGCGCTACAACGGCGCGCCGTACGCGAACCCCATCACGAGCGAGCGGGTCATCGTCAAGGTCCGGCCCGATCGGGTCCGGGTCCAGTAGGCGTCCCCACCCCCTTGCGCGTCGTCGCCGCCGACTGGTCGGGCGCGGCGCGCGCCGAGCGGCGCCACCTGTGGGTCGCCGAGATCGATGTCGACGCACACCGGGTCAGCGCACTGGCCGGCTGCAGCCGCCAGGATGCGGGCGACCGCATGCTCGAGGTCGTCGGCGCCGGCGGACGCGACGGGGTGATCATCGGTCTCGACTTCGGGTTCTCCCTGCCCGAATGGTTCCTCGACCGCGAAGGCATCGCAGCCCCCGCCGAGCTGTGGCGCGACACCGAGCGGTTGGAGGCCTGGCTGCGCACCTGCCCGGACCCGTTCTGGGGCCGTCCAGGGCGGGGGCGGCCTCCCCGGCCTCCCGAGGAGCACTTCCGCCGGACGGAGCTGGCGACCACCCCTCGGCCGCGGTCGGTGTTCCAGATCGGTGGCGCCGGCGCGGTGGGGACCGCGTCGCTGCGGGGGATGCCCCTGCTCGACCGCCTGCAGCGCGCCGGCTGCTCGATCTGGCCGTTCGATCCGCCCTCCGGCCCGCTCGTGCTCGAGGTCTGGCCTCGCCTGGCCATCGGCGACCTGGTGAAGTCACGCCGCTCCGAGCGGGCCCGCTGGCTGAGCGGGGTCGACCGGCGATGGTCGCTGCCCACCGACCTGAGCGCCCGGGCCGAGGCGTGCGACGACGCGTTCGACGCGCTCGCCGCCGCGCTGCACCTTGCCGCGCGGCTCCCTGCGCCTCCCGAGGTCACGGACGCGACCCTGCGGCGGGAAGGATGGATCTGGGGCGTCCCGCTTCCCTCGACGGCGGCGGGCGCGTGCGGCACGATGGCCAGGTGACCACCAGCCCGCCCCCCGACCCAGCCGAGCCGGGGGAGGATCTCGCTATGCGCCAGCCGAAGCTGGCGTCCAACGGCCGCATCATCGCGCGGGGGATGCTGCGGCGGTGCGGCCGCTGCGGTGCCGGGCACCTGTTCCGGCGGTGGTTCACCCTGGTGGAGCGTTGCCCGCGGTGCGGCTACCTCTACGACCGCGAGGAGGGGTTCTTCCTTGGCGCCTTCGTGATCAACTTCGCGGCCACCGAGGCGCTCCTCGCGGTCGTGATCGGCGTGATGATCGGTCTGGAGGCATCCAACGGCGGTGCGCCGCTCGGGGTGATCTTCGCCGCCGCCGCGATCGAGACCATCGTGGTGCCGATCGTGTTCTATCCCTTCTCCAAGACGATCTGGGCGGCGATCGACATGGTGATGCACCGGGGGCAGGTGTTCTCCGACTACCCGGGGCCCCCGGCCGGGATCCGCTGAGCGCACCGCTCGGGGGGCGAGGGTGCGCCAGATGGGCGACCCCTGCGGTTAGCGTGGCCCGTGTGAGGGGAGTGCCCGGCGGTGCGCCGCGATGAGCGCCCGGGGTGCAGGACGTGGCCCGGCGCCTGGCTCGGCGTTCACCCGGTGGTGGATCAACCACCCGGGCCTCGACTACGTCGTCGCCGCGGCGCTCCTCGCCGCCGTCATGGTGCTCCGCGGAGGCGGCCACCATCCGCTGCGCTACCTCGACGGGACCGGGAGGCTCCTGTGGGTCGGGACCCTCGCCATCGCCTCCGCGTTGGTGTTCGGTCTCCTTCTCAGCGTCGGCTGTGTCGTGCTGGCGGTTGCGCCCGGGCCGCGCCTGCGCCGGGTGCTCGACCAGGTCGGTGACCGCTTGACACGCATCGTGGCGTCCTGCCTCGGCGCGCTGGCGGCGTGCACCGGCCTGCTCGCGATCGCCATGCCCTTCTACGGCCCCCACCCCCGGCGCGGCGTCGGCCTCGGCCTCCTCGTCGTCGTCACCGTCCTCGTGCAGCGCGTCGGCCGTCTCCTGTGGGTGTACTGGCGGGTCGCGCTGGTCTTCGTCGAAGACGCATCCGCGG
>Ga0209698_10003457_pt1 | contig 17626 bp, 18 predicted proteins | sample LitLauG_LLR_2012_FD_187203 | JGI IMG/M metagenome (GOLD analysis project Ga0209698, IMG submission 187203) | Freshwater sediment microbial communities from Pennsylvania, USA - Little Laurel Run_MetaG_LLR_2012 (SPAdes) (version 2) | ecosystem: Environmental > Aquatic > Freshwater > Creek >...
ATTATTCAGCAGGGTCCTAGTCGCTGACCCCGTCACGAGCCGCTCAAGGTCGTCCATGAGTTCGGCCAGATGTGGAGACCTCGGTTGTGCCGTACTCGACGAGGCCAGACCGGCAGAGCAGGATCGCTGGCCAGGAGTCTTTCGAGTCTCCGGCCGAATCGCATGAGCCGCCAGTCGGGTGGGCGCAGATGAACCCTGTCGGTGGTCGCGACTATCGACAGGATTAGGCGAAGGTTCATGCCTCACCAGGCCGGTCGAAGCGGACCAGGAATGACGAGGACTGAGAGCGCGTAGTCCAACTCGGTCGCGGATGCGGCACCCAGCGTCCGCCGCCATTTCGCGACCGTGGTCGCGGCGGCGGCCTCGGCTGCACGAGTACAGGCGACTCCGCGAGGTGTCAGCGCCAGTAGCTGTGACCTGCCGTCGCGGGGGCTGCGTCGTTTGCTGACGTAGCCGCGCTCCTCGAGCTGGACCACGAGCTGACTAGCCGCCTGTTTGGTCACCGCCAGGTGCTGTGCGAGGTCGGCGATGGTTGCGTCCCCTTGGCTGATCCGGGCGAAAGCAAAGCCGTAGGCCGGCCGAACGTCGTCGAATCCTTGACTGCGAAGGCCCTCCTGGATCCCGTCGGTGAGTTGGGTAGCCAGCCGGAGCACTCCCGTCGCTGTACGCCAGTCCGTCGCAGTCGTCATGACGCGAGGTTGACACACAGTGTGCCTGCAAGGACAGTTAGTCAATCAACTTGTCTACTTGGAGGACCTATGCCCGTCTTCACCCACGGCGACGCCGAGGTATTCCACATCCACGGCAGCCGGTTCTCGTCCTACGTCCGACCCGCATCCGGCGGACGTGAGTTGTGCGCGTGGAGGCTTGACGTGCCAGCACAGACGGTGGGTTTAGCGCACCGCCCCGACCACGAAGAGGTGCTCCTGGTCCTTGCTGGCCGCCTGACAGTCACGCTGGACCAGGTACGGTCCGACCTCGTGTCCGGCGACGTCCTCCTCGTCGGCGCACGATCGGAGTTGCAGATCGACACCGGGACTGATTCTGCGTCGGCCTGGGTCACGACCACCCCCGGTCTAACCGCCACCACGCGCGATGGGGAAGTCATCACGCCACCGTGGGCCAACTGATCGGCGCCTCGCGCGACGAGGACTCGCTCAGGACCCGATGACATACCTTTCGGTTGGCGAACCAAGGGGACATGCGGGGGAGGCTCGGCTTCTTTGAGCAAGGAGTGGCGGGTTCCTCCCGGGTGGCCGCAGCCGCCGCCTGAGTGGTCGCCTGGCCAGGTTGGCAGCCGGATCCGTCGTGGCCACCACCGCCACCCGGGTGGCGGTCGAGGCGCTGGTCGCTTCGGATGCGGATCGGCGTCGGGTAGCGATCAGTTTCCCGGTGGTCTTGGTGGCAGCTGTCTTTGGTCTGCTCCTGGCCGCGCAGCTCGCAGACGACCGGGCAGGATGCGGGTCCGTCGATCCTACGGATCCTGGAACTACAGCACAGTGTCGATCGTCAACGACACCACGAACGTGGTCGTGGTCAGTGACTGCGTGGGGAATGAGTGCACCAGCGAAGACTTGCCGCTGAGAGTGGCTCCTGCAGGGCACTACGACAACCAGGCCGCATGCGGCGCGACCGGATCCAACATGACCTCTTGGCGCCTGCTGAACCCTCGAGGTCAGCTGATCGGCTACATCGCGGTTGACAGCCCGCGCAAGCGCGACGGACTCGTGTTCAACGTGTCCGCGGCCAGCCCGAACCGAAGCACGCCGACCCCGCCGCGCTGACTATCCACACGCGGATGCGAGCCGCCCCTGATGCCAGACCGACTGCCCCCGATCGGCATACGGGCGGCTAGGGGTTGACGTGCTGCTTGCATCCCTGTCGGTACGCGACGTTGATGTCGGGACGTCGTCGCAGTGGTGACGAGCTCAGGGGAAGGAGACCGCGACAGAACGATGCGAGAGCATGTGAGCACCGGTCCGCCAGGGCTGCCCGACCCGACAGGAGGCCAATATGTCCCGTGACCTCGAGTTGCTGATCGCGGAGCGAGCCATCGAGCGCGTCATCCTTTCCTACAGCCGCGCCGTCGACCGCTACGACTTCGACGCCCTGTCGGACTGCTACTGGCCCGAGGGCACCGACGACCATGGCTCCTTCCTCGGCGTCGCCGCCGACTTCGTGGAGTGGAACAAGTCGGCGCTCGCCCGGTTCGAGCGCACCAGCCATTTCCTCGGAAACATCCTCGTCGATGTCGACCTCGACTCGAGCCGGGCGCATGCCGAGACCTACGCGGTTGCCCACCACCGGTTCACCGACCCTGAGGGCCAGCTCACCGATATGACCGCTGGGCTGCGCTATATCGACGTGTTCGAGCGGCGTGCTGACCAGTGGCGGATCATCGAGCGGGTCGTCGTCTACGACTGGCGGCGTACCGATCCGGCCTACGGTCAGACCGGCTTCGCCGACGCCTACGTTCGCGGCCTGCGGTCGAAGGACGACGCGGTCTACACGGTCGGCCGCTAACGCTCAGGATCTTCGCTGCTGGAATCGGAAGTCTCTGTGAGCGGGGTACCGTGCATTGGCACTGTGGCGATCTGAGGCAGCATCTACGGAGGCGCATGGACGACCTGCCTGCATCTGACCAGATCGACGCCATCGTCAGCATGCATGGTGACTGGCGAGGCCAGATGCTGGCTAACCTTCGCGCTGTGATCGCCGGAGCTGTCCCCGACGTCGCCGAAGAGGTGAAGTGGAAGAAGCCATCGCGGCCAGAGGGCGTGCCGGTATGGTCCCGCCAGGGAATCCTGTGCGTGGCGGACACCCTGAAGATGGCTGTCCGCTTGACCTTTCCTAAAGGCGCCCAGATCGAGGACCCACAGGGATTGTTCAACGCCCGCTTAGACAGCAAGACGATGCGCGCTATCGACTTCCACGAAGGCGTCAAGATCGAAAAGGCCGCGCTCAAGGCCATCATTCGTCAAGCGGTGCGACTAAACGCGGGCTAGCCCCACGCCGTCGAGGCATCAACGGCAAACCAATCCGACCGCCCAACGCCGTACCAGCCCATAGCGCGTGGTGCCAGACAAGGCCAAGATGGTCGCGTCCGCCAGCGTCTATGAGAGGTCGCTATGAGCGTCTATCGGGTAGTTGATGTGATTGGTACGAGTTCCTCCTCATGGGAAGAGGCTGCGGCCGAGGCCATCAAGACGGCAGCGGGATCCCTACGTGATCTTCGGGTAGCCGAGGTGACCAAGCAGGACGTGGTCGTGGGCGACACAGGAGACTTGGTCTACCGGACGAAGGTCCAACTCTCGTTCAAGTACGAAGAGAAATAGCTAGTCTTCCCGCCGGGCTCCGGGAGGCCTGACGCCGGCGCGCTGAAGTGAACGATCGGTGCGGCGAACACCTTGTCGTCGAGGGCGTCCAGATCGAAGGGAACGCAGGTCGCGAGCCCGGCCGACAGGCCTTCCGCGTGGCACCGAATCGCATGCTGTCGATGATCAACCCCTTCGATGCGAACGGCCGCCTCAGCAACTAGGCTCAGGACCCCGCGGCCCACCGTCGTCCTGTACTCAGAAGCAGATGCAGCATTGAAGCATCCTGTCAGCCTCTTGGGTGCTAGCGGTCCTGGAATCAGAACCCGTGCCTCGAGCAGGATCACTGCGGTGATGGTCATTCGTGCCCGCTCGATGCTCGGCGTTGGGCTGGAACCCAGCCGTACCCGCGCCTACCTGTTGATCGGTCAGGCGGCGCTCATGACCAGGCGTCGGACATGACCGTGTCGTCCGCAGCTGCGCGACCACCTGGCCCCGATCACGGCGGAGGACCCCGCCGCGGCCGTTGCGGTGTCGCGCTGGCTGAAGCGCCGAGACGCTGCTGAGCCGCCCGACCTGATACTGCACGCGCTCTGGCAGGACGGACCCCGACGACCCGAGCCGGGCGCTGGGCCTCCAGGTGAAGACCGACCAGCGCGTCACCCTGGCACGGGCCCGGAAGTTGGTCGATGAGCTGCGCGTGCACGTCCATGCCTCGGTTACGGTCGTGGGTGAACCCTACGGTCGGATCAGGGCGAGCCGCGCGGCAGGGTTGCCGATCACCTACCGAGTGCCGCCGCGCTCTCGCTGACAGCCCCGTTCCGCTCGACGTACGAGGCACCGGCCACTTGCCCATCGAGCTGCTACGACCCCGCCACGGGCCGCGCCGGGGGCATCTGGAGCTGGACGGCCCCCCTCGACAGAGCGACGCCCCGCGGTCGTGGTGACCCGCGAGGCGTCGAGCGTGATGATCTTGTCTGCTCCGTGGCTGCTCCGTGGGAGTTTGCGTTTGGGGGCGTTTAGCGGGTCTAGTCCAAGTTGGAATACGTGCAGGTCAGGAGCCTGATTCGGAGATCTGAGCGGACGACCGGCCCCGGCCTGTCAGATGTTGTAGTAGAGCTCGAACTCGTGCGGGTGCGGGCGGAGCCGGATCGGGTCGATCTCCTTGGTGCGTTTGATCTCCAGCCAGGTCTCGATGAGGTCCTCGGTGAACACGCCGCCTTCGGTGAGGTAGCCGTGGTCGGCCTCGAGATTGTCGAGGACCTCCGGGAGTGAGCCCGGTACCTGGGCGATGCTCGCAGCCTCGTCGGGCGGGAGCTCGTACAGGTCCTTGTCGACTGGCGCCGCCGGCTCGATCTTGTTCTTGATGCCGTCGAGTCCGGCCATGAGCATGGCCGAGAACGCCAGGTAGGGGTTGCTCGACGGGTCCGGGACGCGGAACTCGATCCGCTTGGCCTTGGGGTTGGACCCGGTCACCGGGATGCGGATGCATGCCGACCGGTTGCGCGCGGAGTAGACAAGGTTGACTGGCGCCTCGAACCCGGGCACCAGGCGGTGGTAGGAGTTCACGGTCGGGTTCGTGAAAGCCAGCAGTGACGGTGCGTGGTGGAGGAGTCCTCCGACGTACCAGCGGGCCATGTCGGACAGGCCGCCGTAGCCGAGCTCGTCGTAGAACAGGGGCGTACCGCCGTTCCACAAAGACTGGTGGCAGTGCATCCCTGAGCCGTTGTCCCCGAACAGGGGTTTGGGCATGAATGTCACGGTTTTGCCGGCTGCCCACGCGACGTTCTTGATCACGTACTTGAACAGCATGACCTTGTCCGCGGACTTGAGCAGGGTGTCGAACCGGTAGTTGATCTCGGCCTGTCCGGCGGTGCCGACCTCGTGGTGGGCACGCTCGACCTGAAGCCCGAGCTTGTCCAGCTCCAGGCTCATCTGGTCGCGCAGGTCGGAGTAGTGGTCGACGGGCGGGACGGGGAAGTAGCCACCCTTGTAGGGGGTCTTGTTTCCGCGGTTGCCGCCCTCTTCGACACGGCCGGTGTTCCAGGCGCCCTCGATCGAGTCGATGTAGTAGTAGCCCGCGTTCTGCTTGGTCTCGAAGCGGACGTCGTCGAAGATGTAGAACTCCGCCTCGGGGGCGAAGAACGCGGTGTCGGCGATTCCGGTCGACTTCAGGTAGGCCTCAGCTTTTGCTGCGACCTGGCGGGGGTCGCGGCTGTATGGCTCCCCGGTGTACGGGTCGACGATGCTCATGTTGATGTTGAGCGTCTTCTCCGCGCGGAACGGGTCGACGTACGAGGTGTCAAGGTCGGGCAGGAGCTTCATGTCCGACTCGTTGATCGCCTGGAAACCGGTGATCGACGACCCGTCGAACATCTGACCTTCGGTGAAGAAGTCCGCTCCCACCGACCCGGCGGGGACGTTGAAGTGCTGCATGACCCCGGGCAGGTCGCAGAACCTGACGTCGACGAACTTGACGTCCTCATCCTTGATGAACTTCAGGACCTCATCGGCGTTCGAGAACATCAATCCTCCTTCGGCGCGGCGCCGTCTTCCCGGCCCGTCGACTGTGAGTGACGCTAGGCGGGAGGGATTTCCCGTCAGTGTCTCGTATGTTTCGGCGCTGTTACGGGCGCCCGGCGGTCGGCCCTGACGGTACCGCGCCGACGGCTCGGCTAACCTGCGGGCTATGACCATCGGCTACCGAGGCGAGCGGCTCGGCCTGCCGGAGACCGGTCCGGGGTCGCTGGCGTCCCTGGGACGTCGACTCGCTGCCCTGTTCATCGACTGGGCGGCAGCTAACCTCGTGACGGTGTTGCTGGTTGCCGGCCGGTTCCGCTACGGAACGCCGTCGTTCAACATTATCGCGCTGGGGGTCTTCGGCGTTGAGGTCTTCCTCCTGACCTGGCTGGCCGGCGCAAGCTTCGGTCAGCGACTTCTCCGCGTCGGGGTGGTGGCCTTGGACCGTGGCCGCGTGCCCGTCCACCGGGCACTGCTGCGAACGATCCTGATCTGCCTGGCGGTGCCACCGCTGATCTGGGACCGGGACGGCCGCGGTCTGCACGACCGGGCGAACCTGACCGCGGTGATCGTGCGCTGACGCCTCGGGCGGCTTACGCGCCTGCGCGGGGGACCTTGACACCCTTGGGCAGTGGGCCCTTGGGGATCGGAAGTGCCCCGCGGTTGACAGCCAGCGCCTTGAGCCGGTGGTCGAGCTCGGTCCGTTGCGGGCCGTTCAGCGTCCGGGGGAGCTTGGTGATCGTCGCCGAGAGCTTCCGCAGCGGAACCTGCCCTTCCGCGCTGCCGGCCTGCAGCTCGTGCACCGGGATGTCACCGAGGACCCTCTGGTGCCGTTTGCGCTCCGCGGTGAGCATGTGCTGGAGCCGGGTTGGCGCACCATCTCCGACCAGGACCACCCCGCACTTGCCGACCACGCGAAGCACCAGGTCCTGCTGCTTGTTGAAGGCCACCGGCTCCTTCTCCACCGTGAAGCCGCGCCGCAGGGTGCTCAGGGCCGACAGTGCGGCTCCGGGCTGGCCCTCGACCTGGCGGTAGGCGGATCGTTCAGCGCGCCGACCGAACACGAACGTCGAGGCCAGAACAGCTACAGAAAGACCGAATATCCCCAGCACGACAGGGTGGCCGATCAGGAAGCCGATGGCGAGGAAGACGACCAACACCCCGACGAACACCCCGGCGAGCACAAGGCCGATCCGCGGGTCCGCCTTGCGAGTCATCGTGTAGGCGGTGCGCAGCTGGGCGATACGCCCGGGCCCTTCCTTGCGCCGACGCTTGAACCGGCTGGTACGCGGCGGCTTGTCCTGCTTTGCCATCAGGTCCTCTTCAGTCTGGTACCGGTCGAATGTCGCGTCTACGCCCGACGGTAGAGCCTAGGCGCCCGTGGGCTTGGTCTTCTCGGTGTTCTTGCGGCGGGCGTTGGCCATCGCCTGGCCCTCCTCGGGCGTTGGGGCGGTACCGCCAAGGCGGGTGGGCAGCCACCAGCTGTCCTGCGGTCCGCTGGGGCGGTCCGGGTAGGCGTCCTGCGCCTGCGCGAGCATCTGGCCCATCACCGATCGCAGGCGCCGGGTGGCCGCGGCGACCCCCTCATCGGCTGCGATGAACAGCGGTTCACCGACCATGATCGTGATCGGGAGCCCGCGCTGAGTCAGCCGCTTGCGGTGGTGGTAGCCGATGACCCGCTGGGAGCCCCACAAGATGGTGGGCAGGATGGGAACCCCCGCGTCGATCGCCATCCTCGCGGCGCCCTGCTTGAACGGCAGCAGCTCCAGGGAGGGGCTCATCGTGGCCTCGGGGAAGACCCCGACGATCTCACCGGCGCGAAGCGCGGTCACGGCCGAGGCGTAGGACGCGGCGCCGGCGTCGCGGTCGACCGGGATGTGCTTCATGCCGCGCATCAGCGGTCCGGCGACCGGATTCTTGAAGATGGCGTCCTTGGCCATGAAGCGGACCAGCCGGTGCTTGGGGTGGGCGCCCAGGCCGGCGAAGGTGAAGTCCATGTATCCGGTGTGGTTGATGGCCATGACGGCGCCACCGACGTCCGGCACGTGCTCGGAGCCGCTGATGGTGAACTTCAGTCCCAGGCCAACGAAGGATGCGCGGGCGACCGCGATCACCGATGGGTACAGCAGGTCCGTCATGGTCAGCGGGCCTGGCCGCGTGCGAGCAGGGCCTGCGCGTAGAGCCGCCCCGCCCGGTACGACGAGCGCACGAGTGGACCGCTCATCACACCCAGGAAGCCGATCTCGGTTGCGGTTCGCGCGAGAGCGTCGAACTCGGCGGGCTCCACCCAGCGTTCGACTGGGTGGTGGCGCGAGCTGGGCCGCAGGTACTGGGTGATGGTGATCAGGTCACAGCCGGCGCCCCGCAGGTCCGCCAGGGCCTGGTTCACCTCGTCGGGGGTCTCGCCCATGCCAAGGATGAGGTTGGACTTGGTGACCAGGTTCGCGTCGCGACTTTGACGGAGCACATCCAAGGACCGCTGGTACCGGAATCCAGGTCGGATTCGCTTGAAGATGCGGGGCACGGTCTCGAGGTTGTGGGCGAGCACCTCCGGCGCCGCGTCGAAGACCTGGTCCAGCAGCTCGGGCGCGGCGTTGAAGTCCGGGATGAGCAGCTCGACGCCGGTTCCAGGGTTGACTGCGTGGATCTGGCGGACCGTCTCGGCGTACAGCCACGCACCACCGTCGGGCAGGTCGTCGCGGGCCACCCCCGTCACGGTGGCGTACCGAAGTCCCATTGCCTGCACCGAGGACGCCACCCGGCGCGGCTCGTCGGTGTCCAGCGGCTGCGGCCTACCGGTGTCGATCTGGCAGAAGTCGCACCGACGGGTGCACTGGTCACCACCGATGAGGAATGTGGCCTCCCGGTCCTCCCAGCACTCGAAGATATTCGGGCAGCCGGCGGCTTCGCATACGGTGTGCAGGCCTTCGCGCTCAACCAGCGCCTTCAGCTCGGTGTACTCCGGCCCGGTTCGCAGCCTCGTCTTGATCCACGGGGGCTTCTTCTCAACCGGCACGGCTGCGTTGCGGACCTCCAGTCGCAGCATGCGGCGGCCTTCGGGGGCGATGGTCACAGGCTCAGACTACGCGGGCGCGGGCCAGCGTGTCGGCTCCGGGCGCAGGTGCGGGCCGGGCCGGGGCGGCCGGGACCGCCGGGTCGGTGAGTATCGAAAGCCTGGCCACGACCGGTGCCAGCACCTCAGCTACCGGGACGTGCCGACCCAGCTCGGCAGTCAGCGATGTGACCGAGGCGTCCTCGATGCCGCATGCGACGATCCGGTCGTACCAGGACAGCTCGCAGTCGCAGTTGAGCGCGAACCCGTGCATGGTGACCCCGCGTGAGACCCGGACCCCGATCGCGGCGACCTTGCGGTCTGGACCCCGCTCGTCCGCCGGCACCCATACACCGCTGCGCCCTTCGACCCGCAGGGTGTCCAGCCCGAGCTCGGCGCAGACCTCGATCAGGAGGCGTTCGATGCGGCGCACGTAGGCGATGACGTCGAACGGAACCGGAAGCCGAACGATCGGGTACCCGACAAGCTGGCCGGGGCCGTGCCAGGTGATCCGACCGCCCCGGTCCACCTCCACCACGCGGGAGCCGTCGGTCGGCCGCTCCCATGAGTTGGTGCGCCGCCCCGCGGTGTACACGGGCTCGTGCTCCATCAGCAGAACCGTGTCCGGCTGCCCTCCGCTGGCCACCTGGTCGTGGACGAGGCGCTGCTCGGCCCACGCCGCCTCGTAGCCGACCAGGTCCGGTGCGAAGCCGAGCGCGACGACCCGTGGGGAACTCACAGCTTGGAGCCTAATGCCCCGCCTGCCGGGCCTTACCGCAGCGCCGCCCTAGGCTGCCGCCATGCGTTCCCTGCTGCGGCGCCCACTGGTGTGGGCCATCGTCTCGTTGGTCGCATGGCTCTTCCTGGGCGGCATCTTCGGCTCGGACGCCGGCAAGCTCAGCCAGGCCCAGAAGAACGACAACGCCTCGTTCCTGCCGGCGTCGGCGGAGTCCACCCAGGTGCTGAACCTTCAGGCCAAGTTCTCCCAGACCCAAAGCTTCCCCCTGTTCATGCTCTTCACCCGCGACAGCGGCCTGACCGAAGCCGACCGGGCCGCTGTGAACGCGTTCGCCGCGGCCGTCCCCTCGCTTCGGCTGACAGACGACACCGGCAAGCAGCTCGCCGACGACAAGACGGTGGGGGACTACCTGACGATCACCCCCGTGGTTGCCGTGCCGTCCGAAGACGGCAAGGCGATGCTGATCACCCTCCAGCTCGACTCGAGCAAGTGGCAGGTCATTCTCAAGAACGGCAAGTCATCACTGGTCGGCATCGCCGACACGCTGCGTTACGCCGGGTCCACGCTGAGCCCCGGCCTGACCGTCCATGTCACCGGCCCAGGGGGGATACTCGCCGACCTGTTCAAGGTCTTTGGCTCCCTGGACACCACGCTGCTCGGCATCACCGGGCTCGTGGTGGCACTGATCTTGATCCTGGTCTACCGAAGCCCTGTGCTGTGGTTCATTCCGCTGCTGTCCGCACTGATGGCCCTTGGTACTGCGAGCGGGATCATCTACCTGCTGGCCACCAACAATGTGCTGACGCTTAACGGGCAGAGCCAAGGCATTTTGACCGTGCTGGTCTTCGGCGCCGCCACGGACTACGCGCTGCTGCTGGTGGCCCGGTACCGCGAAGAGCTCCACACCCACCAGAGCCCGTTCGAGGCGATGCGGACCGCGTGGCTGTCCGTGATCGAGCCGCTGGGCGCGTCCGCCGCGACGGTGTCGATCGGCCTGCTGTGCCTGCTGTTCTCCGAGCTTAACTCCAACAAGTCCACCGGCCCCGTGGCGGCCATCGGCATCGTCTGCGCCTTCGTGGCCTCAGTCACTTTCCTGCCCGCGCTGCTGGTACTGCCGGCGGTGGCCGTCTACCTGCTGGCGTTCCTTGTGGGTCTGGTCGTGGCGCTGGTCGCCGGGGTCCCGGTCCTCATCCCGATCTGGGCTGTTGCGCTGCTGGCCGGCTTCGTCTTCGCTGGCGTCACCCGCCGACGTGGACGCGGCCCGGCGTGGGCGTTCTGGATGGGCTGGCCCGCGGCACGCTGGGTCTTCTGGCCGAAGGTGCCGCACTACGACACCGAGGACGAGAAGCTACGCGGCATCTGGGCCAAGGCGGCGCAGGTGATCGGCCGGCGGGCCCGACTCTGCTGGACCCTGACCGTTCTGGTCCTGCTGGTGGCAGCGTTCTTCGCCACCACGTTGAAGGCAAACGGGATCAGCCAGTCCGACGCCTTCACCTCCAAGCCCGACTCGGTGGTCGGCCAAGAAGAGCTCGGCAGGCACTTCCCGGCCGGGTCCGGCAACCCAGCGGTCATCATCGCCAACGCCGACCAGGAGGCCGCGGTCACCGCCGCCGCAGCGAAGGTCACCGGCGTGGCCTCGGTGGTCCCCTACACCGGCCAGCCCGGCGTTGGCGGCTCCGGGTCCAGCGCCAAGGTCGTCGACGGGCTGGTCCAGTTGGAGGCGACACTGACCGCCCCGTCGGACTCCGACCAGGCCCAGACCACCGTCCAGGACCTGAGGGCCGCGGTGCGGGCCGTGCCAGGCGCTGACGCCAAGGTCGGCGGCTTCACCGCCATCAACCTGGACACCCAGGACGCCTCCCGCCGCGACCGGACGGTCATCATCCCGATCGTGCTGCTGGTCATCCTCGTCATCTTGGCGCTGCTGCTGCGCGCCATCGTCGCCCCGATACTGCTGGTGCTCACCGTCGTGCTGTCCTTCGCGGCCACCCTGGGGGTGTGCGCGCTGGTCTTCAACCACCTGTTCCACTTCGTCGGAGCCGACTCCTCGTTCCCGCTGTTCGCGTTCACCTTCCTGGTGGCCCTGGGGGTGGACTACAACATCTTCTTGATGACCAGGGTCCGTGAGGAGACTGGCCCGTTGGGCACCAGACGCGGGATCCTCAAAGGCCTGACAGTCACCGGCGGGGTGATCACCTCCGCCGGGGTCGTGCTGGCTGCGACGTTCTCGGTCCTGGGCACCCTGCCGCTGGTGTTCTTGGCCGAGCTCGGATTCGCGGTGGCTTTCGGGGTGCTCCTCGACACTCTGGTGGTCCGATCGATCCTGGTGCCGGCCCTGATGTACGACGTGGGCCGCCCGATCTGGTGGCCGAGCAGGCTGGCCCGGATCGCCCAGCCGCCGCGAGAGAGCCAGCAGTGACGGCCCTGAGGGTGGCCCTGGTCGGCTACGGCCTAGCTGGAAGGGTGTTCCACGCGCCCCTGGTAGCAGCCGCCGACGACCTGGAGCTGGCGTGCGTCGTCACCGGCGATCCGGCCCGGCAGCGGCAGGCACGCGCCGACCAGCCCGGGGTTCGGGTGCTGGCCACCACCGCCGAGCTCTTCGACGAACCGGGCACCTTCGATCTTCTCGTGGTGGCCGCCACCAACGACGTGCACGCGTCGATCGCTCACGCCGCGGTCGACCTGGGCAAACCTGTGGTGGTCGACAAGCCGCTGGCCGTGACCTCGGCTCAGGCCCGCGACCTGGTCGGGGCGGCGACCAACGCGGGGGTGGCGTTGACCGTCTTCCAGAACCGGCGCTGGGACAGCGACCTGCTCACGTTGCGGCGCCTGGTTTCGGCCGGAACGCTGGGCACCGTCCTGCGCTTCGAGTCTCGTTTCGAAAGGTGGCGGCCGCAGCCACGGCCAGAGGCCTGGCGTGAGGCGCTGCCGGCCAGCGCCGGTGGTGGCCTCCTGCTCGACCTGGGTAGCCACTTGGTCGACCAGGCGCTGTTCCTGTTCGGTCCGGCCATTGGTGTCTACGCCGAGGTGGACGCCCGCCGCGGAGTGTCCGACGACGACGCCTTCGTCGCCATCGAGCACGCCGACGGGGTCCGTTCCCACCTGTGGGTGGGTGCGCTGGCCGGTTCCCCTGGCCCACGGATGAGGGTCCTGGGGTCGCAGGCCGCCTATGTGGTGCAGGACCTGGACGGGCAAGAGGACGCCTTGCGTGCGAACGGGCACCTGCCTGTGGGTGGGCTGCAGGTGCCTGCCGCCGACTACGGTCGCCTGGTCCGCGGCGACGCCTGGGAGCCGGTGGTGTCCGAGCGGGGCCGGTGGGACCTGTTCTACCCGGCGATGGCGTCAGCGGTCCGCGGTGAGCGGGCCGTGCCGGTGGACCCCGCCGACGCCGTGCGGACCCTGGAGGTGATTGAGGCGGCGCGGGTGTCGGCCGCGGAGCACCGGTTGGTGACGCTGTAGCGCGCGTGGTCGCCGGCCCGTCAAAGCAGCGCAGGTCAGGTCTTGGGCTGGTTGAAGTACGGACTCAGGGCCATCTGCTGGAACGCCTGCAGCGGCCCGGTGGTGCCTTGGAGCCGGAAGTCCCGGGTGACGCCGTTCTCCACCCGGCTGGCGTCGAAGTACACCATTGCCTTGATCTGCGGGTTCTGGATGGCGTAGGTCTGCGCGTCGGCGATCCACTGGGCCTGGTTCGGGTTGCTGGACTCCACGCCGAACTCGCCGATGATCACCGGCTTGTGGTGCCCGGCGGCCCACGTCATGAACTCCGAGGCCACGTTGGCGAAGCTCTCCTTGGCTGGGCCCGGGTACACGTCAGTGCACAGCCAGTCGACCTGGTCGTCGCCGGGGTAGTACGCCGGCCCATTGGTGGCGTTGAAGTCGGTGGCGATCGGGCACCACACCCAGCCCACGTTGGGGGTTCCGACCGCGGTGAAGATCGCCCGGATGTGTTTCCAGGCGGCGACGTACTGCGCGGGTGACCCGACGGCCTTGGCCAGGTTCTTGCGGTTCATCTCCCAGCGCCACCGAAGCAGAACCTTTGCGCCCAGCTCCTTCAAGGCGGTGGCCCGGGCGGTGATCTGCCTGTCCTGGCTGCCTGAGACGATGCCGGCGACGTCGGTGCTGGCCCAGGAGATCAACAAGGTCTTGCCCTGCTGGACGAACTGGATGTCCTGTGCCGTTGGGAACGCGTCGGACCACGGGTGGTAGACGTGCACGATGTCCAGTGGTCGGCCGATGTCGTGCTCGAAGGCTGCCACTGCGGCGACATGGGTTGGGGTGGCTGCGTTCGGCTGAACCCAGGCGCCGAGCCAGGACCCGCTGGCTGGTGGAGTGGGGCCGCCGGACACTTGGGTGTACTGGCCGCCGGTGGCGGTCGCGGTCGCAGTCGAAGAAGCGGTGGCGGTCGCGGTCGAGTGGGTGGGGGTAGACGTGGCTGAACCCGACGAGCAGGCAGCCAGGAGGACAAGTGCTGCGGCGGCTACGGCGGCTGCACCGGCTTTGGGGCGCGCGAACAGCCGCGGAGTCGATCTCACTTGCAGGTAACGAGGCGCGGCCGCTGCGGGTTCCCGCCACGGCTGGAGGAAACGGTCGGTCAAGGTAGTCGCCCGACTGCCAGCACCGTTTCGGTCACGACGCCGCCGGGTCCCGACTCGATCCGGTACGCCGCCGGCTGCCGGCCACTCGCCGCGGGCTCGTCGTCGGCGACGACCTCGACGGGTTCGGTGCCCTCGTACAGCAGGCCGATGCCGTCGTCGGTGGCGTAGGACAGCGGCAGCCGGCCGTCGGCGACCAGAGACTGCAGCAGCGGTCGCCGCTGCTCCTCGCTGTCGTAGTGCACCCCGTTACCGTACGGGAGCAGCGCCAGGCCTGTGCTCTCCAGCTGCAGCGTTGGACCGAACGAGTCTGTCGGCCCGCCCACGTGCCAGCAGATCGAGCCGGCGCTGACGCCGGCCAGGACCACGCCGCTGTCCCAGGCCTGCCGCATCACCTCGTCCACGCCGTGGACCCGCCACACTGCGAGCAGGTTCGACACCGAGCCTCCACCGACCCAGATCAGGTCCTGGCGCAGCAGCAGCTCACCCACGTCGGCGTTGGGCTGGCTGAACAAGCTCAGGTGAGTCAGGTCCACCGACCATCCGCGAAACGCCGAGTACATGCGCGCCAGGTACGTGGGGTCGTCGCCGCTGGCGGTCATCACGAAACACAGCCGTGGGCGTTCGCGCCCAGTCAGACCCAGCGCCGCCGCCATCGTCCCGGCCGGCTCCAGGACTCCCCAGCGGGTTGTCGGTCGAAACCCGCCACTGGTCGCCAGGATGCGCCGCACCGGTCGGCTCATGAGGTTGCCTGCCCATCAGCCCGCGCTGCCACCGGCAGGTCGGCGAGCACAGCCTGCGCGGCCCGGTGCCCGGACACCATGGCCCCCTGGATCGAGGGGGTGTCGCGGTGGTCCCCGCACACGTATCTGCCGCCGCCGAGACTAACTGGGCGCCGCAGGTCCGTGCCCGGGGGCAGCGCCGGCAGCGCCCCGGTGATCGGGTAGTGGCCGACCATCTCCCAGCGCCGGGTGTCCGCCCCGTAGAGCAGTCCCAGGTGGCCGCGGACGTCGGCTTCGGTTGCGGCGCCGCCGCGCACCCCGAGCGCGGAGGTGGAGACCAGGACCCGCCCGTCGGAGGCGTAGCTCGGTGCGGCGTGGGTCAGGACCACTGTGTTCACGACCGGCCCTCTGCGCTGGCCGTCGACGACCAGCAGCGACCGGCCATGGGTCAGCAGGTGCGGCGCGGTGTCGGCTAGGTGGTACCAGGTGGTCAGGGCGTGGACTGCCGGGACAGGCAGTCCCGGCAGCAGAGCGGCCGCGGTCTCGGCCGCTGTTGCGACTACCACGGCACGGGCCGTCACGGTGCGGCCGGCCACTGCGACGGTGGTGCCGTCGATGGCGTCGACTTCGTGACCCAGATGCACGCACCCGGCTGGCAGCCGCGCCGCTAGCTGCTCGGGGATCGCCCCCATCCCCGCGGCCGGGACCGAAGGAGTCCCGCGGACCATGCTGCGCAGCACCAGGTCCATGAACAGCCGCGAGGTGGCCAGGGCGTCCTCGGCGAACACCCCGGCCAGGAAGGGCCGCAGCACCGTGTCGATCAGGCCGTCGCCGATTCCGGCCGCGCGAAGAGCCGTCTCGGCGTCGACGTCCGGCCGGGACCGAAGGGAGTCCATCGAGACGCGGGAGGCCCACCAGGCGTAGGCGGCGAACTTGGCCCGGTCGCCCCGCCGGCCGATCGGCGCGAACGCGGTCGCCAGGACGGCCGGGATCGACCCGGGCTCTCGCCTGGGGTCGGCGAGGGTGTGGTGGCGGCTGCCGATTGCGATCTGGAGTCCGGCCACCATCGGCCGCAGCTGCAGGGCCGCGTGGTCCAGGACTGCACGCGCCGCGGGGTAGGTCGGGTTGAACAGCTGGAAGCCATGGTCGAGCTGCAGGCCGTCCACCCGGTCGGTGCGCACCCGCCCACCCACGCCGTTGGAGGCTTCCAGAACGATCACGTCCAACCCAGCCTCGACCAGCGACGCGGCCGCGCACAGCCCGGCGAGGCCGGCTCCGACCACGACCACATCTGCGCTGGTCGGTGTGTCGCCGGTCACGACGCACCAACGTACCGGGTCCGGGCCGGTGCCTGTGGACGGCCGCTGCGCGCCACCGCGCCCCGGTCCACCATGATCACGTGCGGACCACTTCCCGACAGGCTGCGGCCCCCCAGCCGGACCTTCCAGGGTTGCCGGAAGTCTCCGGCCTCGTCCTGTGTCGCCCGCTCGTGCCCGGTCGGCCTGGGCCACCCTGGCGGGCCCGTGACGTCCGTTCAGGACACGAGGTGGTCCTGCGTCAGGTCGCCGCTGGACGTGGCCGCCTGGAACTGGAGCAGGCGATCCGGGGGCTGCCCCCGCACCCGCATGCGCTGGCACCGGTGGTGCACGTCGAGGTGTCGGGACGGCTGCTCCTGGCCACCCGCCACGCCCCCGGAGGCGGACTGGACCGGCTGCTGGCCAGCGGACCGGCGCTGTCCGCGGGTGAGGCTGCCACGGTGGCTGCGTCGGTGGGCAGGGCTCTGGTCGCTGTGCATGCCGCGGGGATGACGCACGGTCAGGTCGATGCCGGTGCCGTGGTGCTTGACGGTCAGGGACGCCCGCTGCTGGACGTGACCGCGATGGTGGCCCATCCTCCGTCGCAGTGCCGGGTCGTCGACGATGTCACCGCCCTCGGTCGGCTGTTGCGTCATGCTCTTGCGGGGTCGGCTCCCGCGCCGCTGGTGGGAGCGTTGTCTGCGGCCGCCGGTGGCGGCATCGACACCGCGGCCGAGCTGGTCCGACGGGTGCTGGCAGCGGCTGCCCCGGAGCCGCTGCGCCCTGCGGGCGCGGACCGCCCCCAGCGGCGCGGTCGCAGCGCCGGCCTCCGCTCGGACGTCGGACGAGGCGGCCGGGCCCGGCCCGGGCGCTGGTGGCCGATCGTGGCCGCGGTGGCCGCGGTCGCGGTGGTGGGCGGCGGGTGGCTCCTCTGGCGTCACCCGCTGGCCGCTGCGCTCGGCGCCGGGCCAGGCCCGGTCAGCGCCGCCAAGGACGCCGCCGGTGGTGGCGAGGCCGTCGCCACCGCGCCCGGCTTGTCGGGCCGTGGGCCGACCGCGGGGACTGCGGAGCAGATCGTGAACTGGGCACTGGTGCTCGCGGACCTGGACGCCCGCCGTGCGGAGGCGTTTTCGGCTGCGGATCCGGCCGCTTTGACGGATGTGGACACTACGGGCTCGACGCTGTTGGCTTCGGACCAGGCGGCGCTGGCGCGTCTGGTCGCTGCCGGTGTCCGGGCCAGCGGGTTTCGCGAGCAGCTGCGGTCGGTGCGGGCGGTGGCGGTGTCGGCGACGGCGGTGGCGCTGGATGTGGTCGACGTGCGGCCGTCCTACCAGCTCGTCCGCGCCTCGGACGGGGTGGTCGTGGGATGGTGGCCGCAGCGTGGTCCGGCTG
>Ga0209698_10003458_pt1 | contig 17623 bp, 15 predicted proteins | sample LitLauG_LLR_2012_FD_187203 | JGI IMG/M metagenome (GOLD analysis project Ga0209698, IMG submission 187203) | Freshwater sediment microbial communities from Pennsylvania, USA - Little Laurel Run_MetaG_LLR_2012 (SPAdes) (version 2) | ecosystem: Environmental > Aquatic > Freshwater > Creek >...
ATCCACAACACGCCGGCCAGGAACGCAACCACCACGAGCAGCACGACTCCGATCGAACGGACGTTCATCTCGAAGACCCTCCTTGGATTTCGAGCCGAATGAGGCGACGCGTCGCGCATGTTAGACGATCCGGCGCCGCGATGCTCGCGCGATCCCCGCGGCCGCGCGCCGGGCGGATGGCCCCGCGCCCGCCGCGGGAAACGTGACGGCCGGCCGCGGGAAACACGATGCGCCCCCCGTCTTTCCCGGCTCCGATCGAGTCTTGTGGCCCTTGGGGGGCGGGCTTAAGATGAAGGCGTCGGTTTCGCACGTCGCGCGAGGACGCCATCATGACTGGACCCGCGGAGCGGGTGACCATGACCTCTGCAGATTCCGGAGTCCCGCAGCCCTCGCCGGTGCGGCTGCGGCCGCAGATCGGCGCGCTCACCGATCGCGGCAAGGTGCGCGAGGCGAACGAGGACGCGTACATCGTGTTCCGGATCGGGCGCTTCCTCGAGCGCGTCATGAGCAACATTCCCGAGACCGAGCTGCCGTCTCACGCCGAGGATTCCGGTTACCTGATGGTGGTCGCGGACGGCCTGGGGGGCCACGAGGCCGGCGACGTCGCGAGCCGCAGCGCGCTGGTTTCGGCGCTTCAGCTCATCCTGAGATCGCCGCGCTGGGCGCTCAAGCTCGACGATCCCGGCACGCGCGAGCGCGAGATCAGCGATCTCCTGGGACGTACGCGCGGCTACCTCGCCGGCATCCACGCCATCCTGCGCCGCAAGGCCTCGGAGGACGTGCGCCTCGCCGGCATGGGCACGACGATGACGGGCGCGTTCTTTGTCGGCTCGGATCTCTTCGTGCTCCACGTCGGCGATTCGAAGGCTTACCTCCTGCGCGACGGCACGCTGCGCAAGATCACGCACGACCACACCGTGGCGCAGCAGTACGCCGATCTGGGCGTGATCCCGCAGGAGGACGTCTCGCGGCATCGCATGCAGCATGTCCTGACCCGCGCGCTCGGCGGCCCGGACGAGGACCTGGAAGGCGACATCTACCATCTGATGCTGCGCGAGAGCGACCGACTGCTGCTCTGCTCCGACGGCCTCACCGACATGGCGAGCGAGGCCGAGATCGCGCGGATTCTCGCGAGCGCTCCCGGCCCGGATCAGGCCTGCCGCGCGCTGGTGGATCTCGCGCTCGAGCGCGGCGGCCGCGACAACATCACGAGCATCGTCGCCCGCTTCGACGCCGCATGAGGCGGCGGGCGAAGCCCGCTCACGGCGCTGGCTTCGCCTCCGCCCCGGCTTCAGCCTTGCGCAGCTTGCCGCGATCCACCTTGCCGAGGTGCGTGCGCGGCAGCGCCTCGACGAAGATGACCTCGCGCGGGTGCTTGTAGGGTTGCAGCCGCTCGCGGACGAACGCCTTGAGCTCCTCCGCGAGCCCCGCGCGCGATTCGCGCGCCACCACGAAGGCGTGCGGCTTGATGAGGCCATTCGGGTCCGCCACCCCGACCACCGCAACCTCGGCGACCGCTTCGTGCTCGAGTAGGCAGCCCTCGACCTCCTGGGGCGCGAGCCACTTGCCGCCCACCTTGAGCATCTCGTCGCCGCGCCCGCCGTAGGTGATGACGCCGTCTCCATCGATCACGATGAGATCACCCGAGACGTACCACTCGCCGCGGAACGCCTGCGCCGACTTCTCGGCGTCCTGCCAGTAGCCGACCGCGCGCGAGCTCCCGCGCACCCAGAGCCAGCCGGTTTCCCCGGCCGGCACTGGCCGGCCGGACTCGTCGCAGGCGCGGACCTCGAAGCCCGGCACGACGCGGCCGAGCGTCCCCGGCCGCTCGTCGCCGACGCGATTCGAGATGAAGATGTGCCACATCTCCGCGGTGCCGAGCCCATCCAGCAGCGGTACGCCGAATCGGCTCTTCCAGCGCGCGTGCAGCTCGGCCGGTAGCGCCTCGCCCGCCGAGGTGCAGACGCGCAGCGACGATAGATCCATACGCGCGGCCTCGGGGTGCGAGACCATCTTGTGGATCATGGTCGGCACGTTGATGAGGATGGTGGGGCGGAACTTCCGGATGCGCTCGAACAGAACGTCCGCGGTGCAGACCTCCCCGAACAGCGCGCTCCTCGCGCCCGCGGCGAACGGGAACAGCAGGTTCGATCCGGTCGCGTATCCGAAGTAGAGCTTGGGCACCGAGAGCGTGACATCGTCCTCGCGATACCCGATCACCTCCCGCGCATAGCACTCGGTGGTGTTGACGAACGAGCGATGCGTTTGCACCACCGCCTTCGGCGTCCCGGTCGTCCCGCCCGAGAACAGCCAGATCGCGGCGTCGTCGGGATGCGACGGAAACGTTTCGAACGCCGCGGGCGCGGCGCGCCATTCGCGCTCGAGCTCCTCCGTGCCGGCGACGACGATGGTGTGGAGATGCCGCGCCCCGCGAGCCACCGCGGCCAGCGCCACGGCGCGCTCGCCATGCACGATCAGCGCGCGGGCGCGGGTGTACTCGAGCAGCGCGGCGATCTCGCCCGGTGGCAGATCGGGGTTCACCATCACCACCACCGCTCCGAGCATCAGCGTCCCGAAAAACGCGGCGACGAAGTCCGGCCCGTCCGGGAGCGCGATCATGACGCGCTGCTCGGGATGGACGCCGCGCCGCTCGAGCAGCGCGCCAAAGCGATGCGCGCGCTCCGCGAGCGCGGCATAGCTCGTCGCACCGTCATCGGTGACGATCGCGGTGCGCGCGCCACGTCCCTCGCGAACGCGCTGATCCAGGAAGTAGTCCGCCAGGTTCAAGCGTTTCGGAAGCACCGTGGGCATGATAGGTTTCCTCGCGCGTTCCATCATCCATGCCCGCCGCGCGGGTGGCAAATTCCTCCGGGGGATCGTGCTGTGAGCGTCCGCCAGCTGGCCGAGCTGACGTGGGAGGAGGTGCGCGGCATGGATCGCGCGCGCACCGTGATGCTGCTGCCGTGCGGCGCGCTCGAGGCGCACGGGCCGCACTTGCCGCTCGCGACCGACGTGGTGATCGCCGAGGCGATGGCGTGCGATTGCGTCGCCCGGCTCGAGGCCGCGGGCGTGGGCGCCCTGCTGCTGCCATCACTGGCCTTCACCGCCGCGCCGTTCGCGGCCGAGTTCGAGGGCACGCTCTCGCTGCCCCCCGCCACCGTGACCACGCTGATCGTGGACCTCGCTCGCGAGCTGACGCGCCAGGGCTTCGCGCTCCTCGGCCTCGCGAACGCGCACCTCGATCCGGCGCATCGCGCCTCGCTCACGGGCGCGGCCGAGCGCGCGCGCTCCGAGCGGCTCCTGCCGCTCGTGTGCCCCGATCTCACGCGCCAACCGTGGGCGAGCCGTTTGTCCGAGGAGTTCCGCAGCGGTGCCTGCCACGCCGGCCGCTTCGAGGGCTCGATCGTGATGGCGGCCCGGCCCGATCTCGTGCGCGACGAGATCCGCCACGGGCTCGAGCCCAATCCCGCGTCGCTCTCGAGCGCGATTCGCGTGGGCGCGCGCACGTTCGCGGAGGCGGGCGGGCCGCGCGCGTACTTCGGCTGGCCGGCCGAGGCCAGCGCCGACGAAGGCCGCCTCAGCATCCAGGTGCTGGGAGGAATTCTCTGCGAGGCGGTGATGAGCGCGCTCGGCGAGCGTCGTCCGTGAGCGGCGCGCTGGCGGGCCGGGGCGCGGTCGTGACCGGCGGGGGCCGCGGCATCGGCGCCGCGACGGCCCGCGCGCTGGCCGCCGAGGGCGCCACCGTGCTGGTCGCCGCGCGCACCGCCGCCGAAGTCGAGCGCGTGGCGGGCGAGTTGCGCGCCTCCGGGGCCGGCGCTCACGCGTTCGCCTGCGACGTCACGCTCGAGTCCGGCGTCGCCGCGCTCGCCGCTGAGGCGCGCCGCCGGCTCGGTCATGTCGACCTCGTCGTGGGCAGCGCCGGCGGGGCGGTCTCCGCGCCCTTCGAGAAGCTGACGCTCGCCGCCTGGAACGAAGCGTTCGCGATCCACGCGACCGCGGCGTTCCTCTGCGCGCGCGCGTTCATCCCCGAGATGGCGGCGCGCGGCTGGGGGCGCGTGGTGCACGTGGCGTCGATCGCGGGGCTCGAGGGCGGCCAGTACATCGCGCACTACGCGGCGTCCAAGCACGCCCTGGTGGGGCTCACGCGCGCGCTCGCAGCGGAATATCGCGACCGCGGCGTGATGGTGAACGCGGTGTGCCCCGGCTACGTGGACACCGTGCTCACCGCGCGGGCGATCGAGAACGTGAGCGCGCGCACCGGGCTCTCGCGCGAGCGGGCGCAAGCCGCGATGCTCGCGACCACCGGGCAGGAGCGCCTGATCCGTCCCGAAGAGGTGGCGGGCGAGATCGTGAAGCTGTGCCGCGCGGAAGGCTTGACCGGCCAGGCGGTGGTGATCGCCGCGGGAGCGGGGGCGCGATGAAGTTCGAGATCGTGAATCCCGACTCGCTCGCGGCGCCTCAGGGTTGGAGCCACGGCGTTCTCGCCCCCGCGGGCGGGCGCCTGTTGTTCGTCGCCGGGCAGGCCGGCTGGGATGCCTCGTGCGCGGGCGCGCCCGATGGCTTCGCGGAGCAGTTCGCGCGCGCGCTCGATCGCGTGCTCGCGGTGGTGCGCGCGGGCGGCGGCGAGGCCGCGAGCGTGGCGCGCCTCACGCTGTACGTGACGGATCTCGCCGCCTACCGCGCGAGCCGGGGCGCGCTCGGCGACGCGTGGCGCGCGCGCTTCGGCCGCTACTACCCCGCGATGGCGCTGGTCGGGGTGAGCGCGCTGCTCGATGCCGGGGCGCTGGTCGAGATCGAGGCGACCGCGGTGATCGGGAAGGAGCGCTGAGGTGGCGCTCGCGGCGCGTTCCTTTCTCCATCGGTTCGATCCCGCCTCGGGCGTGGCCGTGATCACGCTCAACCGCCCGGAGCGCCTGAACGCGCTCACGTTCGAGGTCTACACCGAGCTGCGGGACACGTTCCGCGCGCTGGATCACGAGGCGGGCGTTCGCGCCGTGATCGTGACCGGCGCCGGCCGTGCGTTTTGCTCGGGGGGCGACGTCGAAGACATCATTGGCGCGCTCCTCGGCCGCGACTCCCGGGACTTGCGCGAGTTCACGCGCATGACGTGCGATTTGATCCTCGCCATTCGGCGCTGCCGCGTTCCGGTGATCGCGGCCCTGAACGGCACAGTGGCCGGCGCGGGAGCGGTGATCGCGTGCGCGTGCGATCTTCGCATCGCGTCGCCGGCGGCCAAGATCGCGTTCCTGTTCGTCAAGGTCGGCCTCTCGGGCGCCGACATGGGCGCCGCCTGGCTCCTGCCGCGCCTCGTCGGGCTCTCACGGGCCACCGAGTTGCTGATGACGGGCGACTTCATCTCGGCCGAGCGCGCGCACGAGATCGGACTCTATCAGCGGCTCGCGAGTCCCGAGCGCCTGATGGAGGACGCGCTCGCGCTCGCGGGCGCGCTTGCGCGCGGGCCATCGGCGGCGCTCGCCGTCACCAAGCGCGCGCTCGACGACGAGCACTCGCTGGGCCTGGAAGAGGCCCTGGCGGCCGAGGCGGATCGCCAGGCCGCGCTCATGGAGCACCCCAACTTCCGCGCGGCGTACGAAGCGTTTCGCGCCCGGCGTGAGGCGCGCTTCGAGTGATGACGATCCCCGACATCGAAACCGCGCGCCCGCTCCTCGAGAGCGCACACGTCGAGCTCGCGAAGCGTGTGGGCGAGTTCGCCGCGCGCGATCTCGCGCCGCGCGTCGCGCCCGCCGATGATGGCGCCGCGCGCAGCGAGGCGCGGGCGCTGCTCGGCGTTCTCGGCGCAGGCGGCTGGCTCGAGTGCATCCGCGGCGGCGACTGGCGCGCGTGCTGTCTCACGCGCGAAGCGCTGGCCGCGGCCTCGCCGCTCGCCGACGCGGTGTTCGCGCTCCAGGCGCTCGGCACGCTCCCGATCTTCAGCTCGGGCAACGCCGCCATGCGCGAGCGTTGGGCCGGGCCCGCGATCGCGGGCCGCGCCATGGGCGCGTTCGCGATGACCGAGCGCGGCGCCGGCTCGGACGTGGCCGCGCTCGAGACCACGGCGCGGCGCGACGGCGACGATTACGTGCTCGAGGGCTCGAAGCGCTTCATCTCGAACGCCGGGATCGCCGACTTCTACGTGGTGTTCGCCTCCACCGATCGCGCCCGGGGTGCGAAGGGCATCTCGTGCTTCGTCGTTCCGGCGGAGGCCAAGGGACTTCGCTTCGTCGCCGCGCAGGTGCTTTCGGCGCCGCACCCGCTCGGCGAGATCGCGCTCGAGGGCTGCCGCGTGAGCGCGCAGAATCGCCTGGGCGAGGAGGGGCGCGGCTTGGCGCTCGGCCTGGGCACGCTCGACCGCCTGCGTGCGACGGTCGGCGCCGCGGCCTGCGGCATGGCGGCGCGCGCGCTCGATGAGGCGTTGTCGCACGCGCGCACGCGCCGGCAGTTCGGCAAACCACTCTGCGAGTTCCAGCTGGTGCAGGACAAGCTCGCGCGCATGGCCACCGAGCTCGCCGCCTCGCGGCTGCTCGTCCACCGCGCCGCGTGGCAGGCCGACCATGGCGCCGAGCGCGTCACGCTGGAGGCGGCGCTCGCCAAGTCCTACGCCACCGAGGCCGCGCAGCGCATCGTGGATGAGGCGGTGCAGATCCTGGGCGGCGAGGGCGTGATGGCGTCGCATGTCGTGGATCGGCTCTATCGCGCAGTGCGGGCCCTGCGCATCTACGAGGGTGCGACCGAAATCCAGCGCCTCGTGATCGCGGGGCAGCTCTTGAAGCAGGCGGCGCCGTGAACGCGGTTGCGATCGGCGGCGGCCCCGCCGGGCTCTTGTTCGCGCTGCTGCTCAAGAAGGCCGACCCGCGGCACGAGGTGACGGTGTACGAGCGCAACCGCATCGAGGACACGTTCGGATTCGGCGTGGTGTTCTCGGAGGCGACCCAGCAGGAGCTGGAGCAGGCCGATCCCGAGGTGACGGCGGCGATGGCCGCGCACAGCCATCGCTGGGACGACATCGACATCCACTATCGCGGCGAGACGTTGCGCTCGACCGGGCACGGATTCTCGGGGTTGGCGCGCAAGACCCTGCTCTCGATCCTCGCGGCCCGCTGCCGCGCGCTCGGGGTCCGGCTGTGCCTCGAGCGCGAGATCCTGGATCCGGCCGAGCTCCGCGGCGCCGACGTGGTGCTGGCCGCCGACGGGGCCAACTCGCTGATGCGCCAGCGCGATCAGGGTCACTTTCGTCCGACCGCCGAGCGCAGCCACAACCAGTTCGTCTGGCTCGGCACCACGCGCCCGTTCGACGCGTTCACGTTCTCGTTCCGCCGCGACCGTCATGGATTGTGGCGCATGCATGCGTACCAGTACGAGCCGGGCGCATCCACGTTCATCGTCGAGACGCGCGAGGACACCTGGCTCGCGGCCGGCCTCGACCGCGCAAGCGAAGCCGACACCACCGCATTCTGCGAAAAGCTGTTCCAGGAGGAGCTCGCGGGCCATCGCCTGATCTCCAACCGCTCGATCTGGCGCAGCTTCCCGACCATCCAGAACGCCCACTGGCATCATGGGAACATCGTGCTGGTGGGCGATGCCGCACATACGGCGCACTTCTCGGTGGGCTCGGGCACCAAGCTCGCCATGGAGGACTCGATCGCGCTGGTGCGAGCCCTCGGGCGTCACCCCCAGGTGCCGGAGGCGCTGGCGGCCTACGAGCGCGAACGCCGGCCCGTGGTCGAGAGCCTCCAGCGCGCCGCGCTGGCGAGCCAGCAATGGTTCGAGGACTCGGAGCGCTACATGGATCTCGAGCCGGTTCAGTTCGCCTTTACGCTGCTGACGCGGAGCCTGCGCGTGACGCACGAGAACCTGAGGCTCAGGGACCCCGCGTTCGTCGCGCGCGTGGACGAGTGGTTCGCGCGCGAGGCGGCGCGCGAGAGCGGGCGTGCCGCGCCGGACCCGGCTTCGCCGGGTGCCCCGCCGCCGCCGCCGCCCATGTTCACGCCGCTCAAGCTGCGCGGCATGGTGCTCGAGAATCGCGTGGCGGTCTCGCCGATGTGCCAGTACTCCGCCGCGGACGGAATGCCCGACGACTGGCACCTCGTCCACCTCGGCTCGCGCGCGATCGGCGGCGCCGGGTTGGTATTCACCGAGATGACGGACGTGAGCGCCGAGGCCCGCATCTCGCCCGGTTGCACCGGGCTCTACCACGAGGGCCACGCGCGGGCCTGGAAGCGCATCGTGGACTTCATTCACGAGCACTCGTTCGCGCGCGTCGCGATCCAGCTGGGGCACGCGGGGCGCAAGGCCTCGACCCGCCGCTCGTGGGAGGGCGACAACGAGCCGCTCGCCGAGGGCGGCTGGCCGATCGTGTCGGCCTCGCCGCTTCCCTACTACCCGCACAGCCCGACGCCCCGCGAGATGACACGTGCCGACATGGACGCCACACGGGCCGACTACGCGCGTGCGGCACGGCTCGCGATCTCCGCCGGCTTCGACATGCTCGAAATCCACGCGGCCCATGGCTACCTGCTGGCGTCGTTTCTCTCGGCGCTCACCAATCGGCGCGGGGACGCGTACGGCGGAAGTCTCGAGAATCGCATGCGCTTTCCGCTCGAGATCTTCGATGCGGTGCGCGAGATCTGGCCGGCGGAGCGGCCGATGTCGGTGCGCATCTCGGCCGTCGACTGGCACGAGGGTGGCAACGAGCCGGCCGACGCGGTCGAGATCGCGCGGCTGCTCAAGGCGCACGGCTGCGACGTCCTGGACGTTTCGGCCGGCCAGACCGTGCCCGATCAGCGGCCGCGCTACGGGCGGTTGTATCAGACCCCGTTCGCCGACCGCATCCGTCACGAGGTGGGAATCGCCACCATGGCGGTCGGGAACATCTCATCCTACAGTGACGTCAACACCATCCTCGCCGCCGGCCGGGCGGATTTGTGCCTGCTGGCCCGGGCCCATCTGTGGGACCCGTATTGGACCCGCCACGCCGCGCACGAGCTGGGGTACGCTCTGCCGTGGCCGGATCCCTACGAGTCCCTGAACCGCTATCGTCCACGTTTCGTGTGAGTCCATCCCGCGCCGTCGGCGCAGAGTCCTCGACATGAGCGTGACCTACTCCAGCTACCTCAAGCTCGACGAGCTGCTGTCGCTCCAGGCGCCGCTCTCCGACGGGCCGGAGCACGACGAGACGCTGTTCATCGTGATCCATCAGGTGTACGAGCTGTGGTTCAAGGAGCTGCTGCACGAGCTGGATTACCTGGTCGCGTTGCTGGGCCGCCGGGATTCGGCGCGCGCCCTCCACACCTTGAAGCGGGTGCTCACCATCCTCAAGGTGGTGGTGGCGCAGATCGACGTGCTCGAGACCATGACGCCGCTCGAGTTCCTGTCGTTCCGCGAGCGGCTGGAATCGGGCAGCGGATTTCAGTCGTATCAGTTCCGCGAGCTGGAGTTCCTGCTGGGCGCGAAGAACCCGGCGGCGCTCGAGCGCTATCCGGCGGGCAGCCCCGCGCGCGCGCGGCTCGCAGCGCGGCTCGCCGCTCCCACGCTGTGGGACGCGTTCCTGCGCTTCCTCTCGCTCGCGGGGTGCGCGGTGCCTCGCGCGCAGCTCGAGCGCGACCCGCGCGCGGCCATCGAGCCTTCCGAGCCGCTCCAGAGCGCGCTGGTCGAACTCTATCGTCGCGATCCGCTCTTGAGCTCGCTGTGCGAGCGCCTGGTGGACCTCGACGAGGGCGTTCAGGAATGGCGGTATCGTCACGTCAAAATGGTGCAGCGCACGATTGGCGAGAAGCGCGGGACCGGCGGCTCCGAAGGGGCCCGCTATCTCATGACCACCCTCAACCGCCCGCTGTTCCCAGACCTGTGGGCCATTCGGACGAGGCTCTAGTGGCGCGCGACCGCCGGGCGCCGCATGCCGGCGGCCGCACGTCATCCGCGGTTGCGCACCGAGAGGAGAATCGCATGAAGCCGTCGCTTGCCGTGCTGATCCCGACCCTGATGGCGCTCACCCTCTTTTTGCCCGCGTTCGCCGCCGCCCCCGACGCCGGGAGCGACGAGAATCTGTGGCTCGAAGACGTGACCGGCGACAAATCGCTGGATTGGGTGAGGGCCGAGAACGCGCGCACGGTCGCGGAGCTCGGCGAGTCCGAGGCGTTCAAGGCGATGCAGGCGCACTTCCTCGAGATCCTCGACTCCGACGCCCGCATTCCGATGGTCGAGAAGATCGGCCCCTACTACTACAACTTTTGGCGCGACAAGTCGCACGCACGCGGCCTGTGGCGGCGCACGTCGCTCGCGGAGTATCGTAAGCCGACTCCGGCGTGGGAGACCGTGCTGGATCTCGACTCGCTGGGGCGCGCCGAGAAGGAGAACTGGGCGTGGAAGGGGGCCGATCCGCTCCCGCCGGCGGGCGAGCGCTGCCTGATTCGGCTCTCGCGCGGCGGCGCGGATGCCACCGTCCAGCGCGAGTTCGATCTCAAGACGAAGGCGTTCGTCGCGAACGGCTTCGTGCTGCCGGAGTCGAAGAGCACGCTGGCCTGGATCGATCGGGACCGCCTATTCGTCGGCTGCGCGTTCGATTCCACGCAGATGACGCACTCGGGCTACCCGCGCATCGTGAAGGAGTGGACACGCGGCACCCCCATTCATTCGGCGACGACGGTGTTCGAGGGCAAGATCGAGGATGTCGGCAGCAACGCATTTCACGACTTCACGCCCGGCTACGAGCGCGACTTCGTGGTGCGCGGCCCCGCTTTCTTCTCGAACGAGCTCTACCTCAAACGGGGCGATCAGCTGGTCAAGATCGACAAGCCGGATGACGCCGAGGCCCGGCCGTTCCGCGACTGGCTGCTGATTCTGCTGCGCACCGACTGGAAGGTCGGGGGCACGACCTGGCCGGCGGGGGCGCTGATCGCCGAGCGCTTCGACGACTTCATGGCGGGCAAGCGAGATTTCCAGGCGATCTTCCGGCCCGACGAGCGCACGTCGCTCGCGAGCTACTCCGTGCTGCGCTCGAGCGTGGTGCTCAACGAGCTCGACAACGTGAAGAGCAAGATCTTCGTGGCGCGGCAGCAGGGCGCGGGCTGGTCGGCGACCCCGGTGGCGGGGCTGCCCGAATTCGGCAGCATCACCGACGACGCGGTCGATTCCTACACCTCGGACGACTTCTGGCTCGTGACGAACGATTTCCTCTCGCCGACCACGCTGCTGTTGTGCGGCGCCGACGGCACGCCCGAGGCGCTCAAGCACTCGCCGGCGTTCTTCGACGGCAGCCGCGACGAGGTCAGCCAGCACGAGGCGATTTCCAAGGACGGCACGCACATTCCCTATTTCGAGGTGGCGCCCAGCGATCTCAAGCCCGATGGCAACACGCCCACCATTCTGACGGGCTACGGCGGCTTCGAGGTGCCGGAGCTGCCGAGCTACAACGGTGTGCGTGGCGCCGGCTGGCTCGAGAAGGGCGGCGTGCTGGTGGTCGCGAACATTCGCGGCGGTGGCGAGTTCGGCCCGCACTGGCACCAGTCGGCCATCCTCGCGAACCGCCCGCGCGCCTACGAGGACTTCATCGCGGTGGCGGAGGATCTGGTGCGGCGCAAGGTGACGTCGCCGCCGCACCTCGCGTGCGTGGGCGGCTCGAACGGCGGGCTGCTGGTGGGCAACATGCTGACCATGCGCCCCGATTTGTGGGGCGCCATCGTTTGCCATTCGCCGCTGCTCGACATGAAGCGCTACCACCTGCTGCTCGCGGGCGCCTCGTGGGAGGCGGAATACGGCAACCCCGACGATCCCAAACAGTGGGAGTTCATCTCGACGTTTTCGCCGTATCAGAACGTCAAACCGGGAGTGAAGTATCCGCGCGTGCTGTTCACGTCCTCGACACGCGACGACCGCGTGCATCCCGGGCACGCGCGCAAGATGGTGGCGCGGATGAAGGCGCAGGGCCATGACGTGCTCTACTACGAGAACACCGAGGGCGGGCACGCCGGCGCCGACACCAACGCGCAGCAGGCGTTCGTGAACGCGCTCACGTACGCGTTCCTGTGGCAGCAGCTCCGCTGACATGACGCAAACCGGAGCCGGCGAGCGGACCGGATCGACGCAGGTCGCGCGTTCGCTCACTGAGTTCGTGGGCGGGCCGAACCCGCTCGCCCCGCATTACTCACGCTTTCGCGTGACCGAGCGCACGCTGCTGACCGGCCACTCGCACCAGGCATGGCCCGACGTCGCGCGCGACGCGGTGCTCGAGGCCTGGGACGACGCTGCGGAGCGCGTCGACGAGAAGTGGGAGCGGGCCGCGCGCTGCGCGCAGCGAGTGCGCGACGGCTTCGACGCGCTGCTGGGGGGGATCTCCGGGGTCATCGCGTTGGGATCGAGCACGCACGAGCTGGTGGTGCGCTTCCTCTCGGCGCTGCCGCTGGCCGAGCGGCCGCGCCTCGTCACCACCGACGGCGAGTTCCACACCCTGCGGCGCCAGCTCGATCGCCTCGCCGAGGACGGCCGCGTTCGGATCGAGAAGGTGCCGGCGCTCCCGGCGGCCACGCTGGCCGAGCGGCTGGCGGCCACCGTCGACAGCGGGACCGCGGCCGTGCTGGTTTCCTCCGTGCTGTTCGGCAACGGCCACGTGGTGCCCGCGCTCGGCGAGCTGCTCGGCGCGTGCCGGCAGGACGGGGTCGAGCTGCTGATCGACGCCTATCATCACCTCAACGTGCTGCCGATGTCGCTTGCCGACGACGGGCTCGAGGACGCGTTCGTGGTGGGGGGCGGCTACAAGTATTGCCAGCTCGGCGAGGGCAACTGCTTCCTGCGCGTGCCCGCGGACCGCGAGGGGATGAGGCCGATCGTGACGGGGTGGTTCAGCGAGTTCGCGCGCCTCGCGGAGCGCGCGAGCGGCCGCGTCGAGTACGGCGAGGGCGCGGAGCGCTGGGCGGGCGCGACGTACGATCCCACCAGCCACTATCGCGCGGTGCGGGTCTTCGACTTCTTCGTCGAGCAGCTCCTCGCGCCCGGGCTGTTGCGGGCCATCAGCCAGCATCAGGTCGACGTGCTGGCGCGCGCGTTCGACGCGCTGGATGCCGATCCGGCTGTGATCTCGCGCGATCGCTCGGTGCCGCTCGCGGCGATCGGCGGCTTCCTGACGCTGCGCGCCTCGCGCGCCGCGGAGATCTGCCATGCGCTTGCCGCCCGTGGTGTGCATACCGACTTCCGCGGCGACGGGCTCAGGCTCGGCCCGGCGCCCTACCTCTCCGACCGCCAGCTCGAGGACGCGGTGAGCGCGCTCGGGCAGGTGGTGAGAGCGCGCTGAGCGTGCCGCGCGCCCGGGGCGCACGATGAGCGCGGTCATCGATCCCGGCTCCACGATCGGCGTCGTCCAGCTCACCGTGCACGATCTGGCGAACGAGGTGGCGTTCTATCGCGACCGTATCGGCCTGCGCGTGATCGCCGAGGGTGGCGCGCGCGCCGCACTGGGAGCGGGCAGGCGCACGCTGCTCGAGCTCCACGAAGACTCGGCGGCCGCGCGCTCGCACGGGACGGCCGGGCTCTACCACTTCGCGCTGCTGCTTCCCTCGCGCCGCGACCTGGCCAACACGCTGGCGCGCCTAGTCACGACCGGCACGACGCTCACCGGCGTCGCCGATCACGGCGTCAGCGAGGCGCTCTATCTCGACGATGCCGAGGGCAACGGGATCGAGCTTTACCGGGACCGGCCGCGGGCGCAGTGGCCACGCGTGGAGGGCGCGCTTCGCATGACCACCGATCCACTCGATCTCGGCGAGTTGCTCGCCGGGGCGGACACGGACGCGAAGTCCGTCGCGCCGATCGCGGAAGGGACCGTGGTCGGCCACGTGCACCTTCACGTCTCGCACCTGGAGGCCGCCCGAGCGTTCTACTGCGACACGCTGGGCTTCGAGCTGATGCAGCGCTTCGGCCATTCGGCGCTGTTCGTCTCGGCCGGCGGCTATCATCATCATCTCGGGCTCAACACCTGGGTCGGCGTCGGCGCCCCGGGGCCGCCGCCGGGTGCGCTCGGGCTGCGCCACTTCAGCGTGCGGCTGCCATCGCGCTCCGGCGTCCTTCAGGTGCTCGAGCGCCTCGAGGGCGCCGGGATTCCGATCGAACGCGAGTCGGATCGCTTCTCCGCGCTCGATCCGACCGGGCATCGGATCGTGCTCGAGGCCGCCTCAGGGTGAGGGCAGGCTGACGAGGACGGCCGTGACCGCCAGCACGGCGCCGGCCAGCGATACCTCGACGAGCGCGCTTCTGCGCAGCAGCCGCGCGCCGGCCTCCTCGCCGAGCCGCGGCTTCATGCGTCGCCAGTTCCACGCGCCCAGCGCCAGCACGATCGCCACGAGGCCGAGCTTGATCAACAACGTGATGCCGTAGGGCGTCGTCCACAGCGCGCTCCAGTGCTTGAGGTGGCGCCAGGCGGTGAGCACGCCAAACACGCCCAGCACCGCTGCGGATGTGAGCGCGAGCGGCGAGAATTCCCGGATGAGAAGCGCGGCGAGCGCGGCGCGGCGCTCCGGCGTGCGCGAGGGCCGCATCGCCACCGGCAGCGCGGCGCTGAGCACGATGAACAGGGTTCCAATCCACAGCCCGCCCGCCAGCTCGTGCACGGGATTCAGCATGCGGCTCCACTGCCCGATGAGCGCGGCGCGCAGCAGACCCACCACGACGCCGACGGCCGCGGGCAGCCACCCCCACGCGATGCCGGCGGCGGCGAAACCGAAGCCCGCGAGCGCGAGCGCGGACAGGCCGGCCTGAAGGTCCAGCATCGGATCGCGCGCGAACATCGCGGCGATCGAGAGGTGGCGCTGCGCCGACATCTGCGGCAGGCGAATGGCGAACACGATCACCGTCAGCGCCGCGCCGGCGAGCGCGAGGCGGGCCGCGCGCGTCGTGGAGCTCGCCGCCAGCTCGCGCTCATCCGCGAGCGCCGAGCGCATGAGCCCGGGCAGCACCCGATACCGGAGGCCAATCGCGCCCAGCGTCACGAACACCGCGAGAAAACCCGCCAGCTGGAGAACGGGATCAGGCCAGGAAATGAGCGGCCTCGCGGCCTCGGTCACGAACGCTCCTCGCGCTCCGGGATGTCGATCAGGATGGTGAGGCCATGCGGCTCGCGCCCCTCGGCGCGCACCACGCCGCCGTGGCGCTCGATGATCTCCCGCACGATCGCGAGCCCCAGGCCCGAGCCGCCCCCGTCGCGCGAGCCGCCGCTCACGCGGGCTCCCGTGCCGCGATAAAAGCGGTCGAACACGCGGTCGAGTTCCTCCGGCGCCACGCCCGGGCCGTCGTCACTGGCGCCGAGGCGAAAGCCTCTCATGGCGCCGGTCGAGCGGTCCAGCCACAGGTTCACCGTGCCGCCATCGGGCACGTAGCGCAGCACGTTCGCGAGCAGATTCTCCAGCACCTCCTCGAGGCGGTGTCCGTCGGCTTGCACCCATGCCTCGGCGACGCGCTCGTCCCACTGCAGGCGCAGCCCCGCATCGGTGAAGCGGCGCTCGAAGCGTTGAATCGTGTTGCGGCACAGCGCCACCCAGTCGAGGCGCTCGCGCTCGAGCGGCGTTGCGCCCGCCTCGAGCCGCGCGAGATCGAACAGGTCGTGGATCAGCCGATCGAGCCGGCGCGATTCCTCCAGGACGCCGCGCATGTAACGCGTGCGCTCCGATTCCGTCACCGCGACGCCGGGATCGAGCATGGTCTCGGCGTAGCCGCGGATCGAGGTGAGCGGCGTCGCCAGCTCGTGCGTGATGTTCGCGAACAGCTGGCGCCGCTGCCGCGAGGTGGCCTCGATTTGCGAGCGTGCCGCGCTCAGGCTCGCGGTCATGAGATCGAGCTGCTCGGCGAGCCGGCCGATCTCGTCGCCGCTCGCATCCTGGACGCGCACGGACAGATCGCCCGCCGTCACGCGCGCCGCCAACGCTTCGAGTCCGCGCAGCCGGCGCACCAGCAGCCGCAGCATCAGCAGGCCCGCGACCACCGAGGCCACGAGCCCGATGGGAAGGAAGAGCACCGTGATGCGCATCGCCGACGCGCCCAGGGCACGGCGGGGCAGAATCGGCCGCACAATCAGCAGCTCTTCGTGGCCGGTGCCACGCGAGACCGGCCGGCGCGCCAGCACCTCGAGCCGCAGCGATTCGCCGGAAGGGAAGCTGATCGCCATCCGGCCATCGGGCAGCGCCGTGACGTCGTCGCCTTCACGGCCGCGCGGCGCGCTCGCGACCACGCCGCTGTCGGCCCGCAGCAGGATCCAGGCCGGGCGGTCTCCCAGCTCGAGACGCTTGCGGTAGAGCGTCGAATCGAGCACCGTGCGGCTTGCGCCGCGCGCGTCACGCGCGAGGTCGGAGGCCAGCACGACCGCGGCGGATTCGGCGCGCGAGCGCCATTCGCGATTTTCGAGCGGCCGCAGCACGGCCTCCGCGACCAGTGCCTGCAGCAGCGTTCCGAGCGCCAGCGTCAGAAGCAGGAGGCCGGCGATGGTCCAGAACAGGCTGTGCCGGCGTGGGCGCGAACTCACGAGCCGGGCTCCGCGAACCGATAGCCCGCGCCCCATACGGTCTGAATGTAGCGCGGCCGCGCCGGATCGATCTCGATCTTGCGGCGCACGCGGCTCACGAGGCTATCGATCGATCGATCGTCCACGATGCGATCGCTGCCCCACACGTGTTCGAGCAGATCATCGCGGCTGAACACGCGGCCCGGGCGGGACGCCAGGAAGTAGAGCAGATCGAACTCCAGGGTCGTGACGGGAAGCGCGTTGCGCGCGCGCTCCACCGCGCGACGCGCCGGGTCGATCCGCAGATCGCCGATCTCGATCAGGCGCTCGCTCAACGTGCCGCTCGAGCGGCGCAACAGCGCGCGCACACGCGCCACGAGCTCGGCGGTGCTGAATGGCTTCGTGACGTAATCGTCCGCCCCGATCTCGAGGCCGAGCAGCTTGTCGGTCTCGCTCGAGCGCGCGGTCACCATGAGGATCGGAACGTCGCTGCTCTGGCGAATGCGGCGCGCCACCTCGAGGCCATCCAGCCCCGGCAATCCCAGGTCCAGCACCACGAGCGCGGGGCGCAGGCGGGCGAAGTCCGCGAGCGCGGTGCCGCCGTCCGGCGAGCGATGACACTCGTAGCCCACCGACTCGAGGTTCTTCGCAATCAGATCCACGATGCGGGCATCGTCTTCGATGATCAGAATGCTCTGGCTCATGAGCGGCTCCCGGGGAAGGGGTCCTGGCGGTTTCTCACGGCAGCATGCTAGGCCCCAGGTGTTGCACAGATATCGCACAGAAGATGGGAAATCGTGAAACGGTCGCGCCGCGGGTCGCCCCCCAGCTTCGCCAGGATTTGCCGAGCGGGGGTCACAGTCCCGCCACACCTAGGTCGTACGCTCCCGCCGCAAAACGAGTCGCGCAGGAGTTCCGGCCGTCCGAGGTCTCATCGCTACCGGGAGGGAGAAGTCCCATGTCGCGCAAACTCATCGTCGTCGGCGCACTCGTGATCGTGATGGGGAGCGCCATCGCGCTCGAGATCCACGCCGATGACGCTTCGAAGACGCCGGATCTCACCGGGCAGTGGAAGCTCGATCCCGCGCACAGCGACACATTCCATCCTCCGGGACGCTCGAGCGGCGATCAGGGTGATCACCAGGG
>Ga0209698_10003459_pt1 | contig 17620 bp, 21 predicted proteins | sample LitLauG_LLR_2012_FD_187203 | JGI IMG/M metagenome (GOLD analysis project Ga0209698, IMG submission 187203) | Freshwater sediment microbial communities from Pennsylvania, USA - Little Laurel Run_MetaG_LLR_2012 (SPAdes) (version 2) | ecosystem: Environmental > Aquatic > Freshwater > Creek >...
GGTCTGCTTCCAGGGATACTCGACATACATCTCCTGAGAGATGAAGTCACAGATCTGGGGACTGAACTTGGAAATGGGGATACCCTTGATGTAACTGGAGAGTACCCCGACCAGATCATTCCAGGAGTATGTGTATGCCACTTAGGCTACCTGCGCCTCTTGCTGATTCCGTCTCGCCCACTCGACTACCCGCTCAATATCCTGCATCGACCACTGATCCATGTCGATCGGGTTCCCGATCTGCTCAGTGGTAGCCAGAATCTTGGGACTCTTCAGGCCATATACCCGGTCCCAGGTACTCCCGCATTGAGTACAGCGAGGAAGATAATAGGGCTTCTCCCCGGCAGGAGTGTGGATCTGGGCTCGCCACTGGTGAGTGAATACATGAGTTCCCTTGTGAGTGGTGCCATGAGGGCAATACTTGGCGGCATTCTCCCGGCCCTTCTCTTCGGCCATAGCCAACTTGACAGCGGCAGCCGCCCGCTCCTTCAGCCGGGCATGCTCCTTGTCGAGCTTTTCTTGCTCCTCGGGGCTCGGCTTCTTCAGTTCCTGAATCGCTATCAGGAGATTCTTCTGGTTCTCGACAGACTGATGGTTGAGGAGTTCTAGAACCTGATCGAGAGTGAATCCCTGCTGCACTGGTTTCTCTTCCATGACAACCTCCTTCAATTTACCCGGCGGTCTTCCTCTGCGGGGCCGGTCAACTGCTCCAGTGTTGTCTTGAGCATTGCTGCCAGCATCCGGGGATCGTTCGTCTCCGAGCATAATACCTCCACTGAGCTTCCGAGTCGTTCAGATTCTTCCTTCTTTTGGTCGAGCATGATCAGCAGGACCATGTAACCGTCACGCTTGAGTTCGTCTATGGCTGCATCTAAAGTCCGCTTGGTATGCTTTCCCATCATGGCCGTATCCTCTTAAGACCTCCAGATATCTCCCGCTGCTGGCTGCCATCCGGGAAGAAGCTCATTAATTGCCTGCTTGACTCCCGGCCAGCTGGCATCATGGCCACAGAGCAAACCTCCCGGAGCCAGCCGCTCCTTCCAGGCCATGATATCCCGCTTTACATCGGGATACTCATGGCTGCCGTCAATAAATACCATGTCTGGCTTCTCTTCGTCCTTACCTCTTAGCCACTCGATTGGGATAGCGGTGTAGTCGGAATGATCCGCCTTGATCCATTTCACGTTGGGCAGGAGGCTAACATTCTGCTTGAACTGAGGGAAGGTATCACTCAGGATTGGGACATTGTTGCTGTTATTGAACTTGGTATCCCTCACTCCCCGGAAGTCATCGATCGCCCAGACCTCTCCGGGAGTGCTTCGTCCAAGAACCACTGTCGATCGCCCCAGATAGCTTCCCAGTTCCACGATCCGTTTCCTTCTGGAAGCCTGATCAGAGAGCCAAGCCAGTTCGTCGACCGTCATCCAGCCAGGAGGAATATCCTTCAGCAACTCCTCTTTGCCGGCCGGGATCATTGGGTAGGAATCAGCAGGTAGCTGATAGCCCTTGCCAGAATCGTAGTCCCAGTGGATCGGGAGAACGTGAGCATCAGCCAGAGCCCTGAAGCCAGCCAGCTTCATCTTGGCGAAGAAGAAGGCATCATCGGTGCAGCACAGGGTCGGAGTGTCGACATCCCGGAACCAGGGCTTGGAAATCTTCTTAAACACTTCCGTTTTCCACAAGGAGCAGCCAAGGCCCAAAAGCTCACAGGGGAATATTGAATTCTTCTTCCAGCGCCAGAACACGCCCAGGGAAATATCCTTGAAGACTACCGGCTCGCAGGGACTCTGCTTAGTCACATAGATCCCTCCGGCTACCATCACATCGTCATCGCTTGAGGCCAGAGTCTGCATCAGATGGCGGCAGGTGCCAAAGGGAAGCTCTACATCGTCGTCAATGAACATGATGTAGGGAACGTCGTTGTCGATCGCAGACTGGACGATATACTCAGCAGCGACGTCGCGGGGCAGGCCCTGGCTCCCAGTCTTGGGATTTGAGCAATGGACCGGAGCATAAGCCACGTTGACCCCCATGCCGAAGTTCTGGGTGGCCAAGCCAATGGCCCACTCCGGGGTGACCAGACGGGAGAAGCGGATTCCGACTACGACTCCGACCTTGGGAATCAGTTGGCCATTGACATCAATCATGTCGTAAACCTCGCCCAGTTCTCGGAATCCCGAGACGGTGGTCCAAACATAGCATGCGCTCCACTCTCGGTGACAATGTTTTTGCGGATCAGGCGCATGAGCACCCGCCGCCAGCCAGGAATGATCCCCTTGGGCTTTCCGGAATCATCCTTGACCCTCAGAGAGAATTCGGGATTCAGCTCCGCCTGCATGCCGCATAGAAATTCTTTGGCCTGTCCGCCCTTGAAGTCATTCTTTAGCAGGTAGACACCAAGTTGATCAGGAGCGGCATTCGATCGCTCGAACCAGAGATTAGAGTTTAGTTTCTTGAGTCTTGCGCAGACTTGCCAGCCCTGAAGGGCGATCCCAACCACCTTTCCCCAATCGGAGACGTCATCAATGTCACCGTCAGGAGCAAGCGCCTTCTCCTCATTCTGGCGGTACTCGTTCTGGCAGGCTTTCTGGTACAGGTAGGAGAGTTGAGCCTCAGTCACCTCCCGGCGCTTGTCAGAAGAAAGGGACGGCAACCCTGCGGTTACCCGCTGATTGTCGTCCCTCCAGTGTTCACGGATAGCCATTTTGCCTACGGCAAAGCCGCTCTGGCTACTCTACCACATTCCCCTTTGCCTGCCAGCAGGCAACATACAGATTCGAGATGGGAGCGGTTCCGCTAATGGTCATGCCGAACTTCATGAATTGAGGATCGACAATGGCCCCCAAGCTGAGCACGCCGCCAGAACCGGCTATCAGCGTACCTTCACCCGTGGTCAGGGTGCCGGTCGGTCCTGCCGCTGCGCCAATCCCGGCATGGACATTCAGTACGAAACAGCCGGTTGTGGTGGTTACCTGGGCGAATCGCCAGGGAACGTTGACATAGGTTGTTCCCTTGTCCACAGAGGTCTGGAAGACCGTGTCCATGGTCGTCTGTCCGGCTGTCGTCACGTTCAGGTAGAACGTGTAAGCATCGCAGAACGGAAGGGCGAAGGCAGGGGAACTGCCAGTGGCTTGTGCCGCAGCAATCGAGAACAGGTTTTTGAAATATGCTGGTTGTGCGATTGAGACTGCCATTACATCACCTCCAGAGTGAACTGAGAGAGCGTGGCGATGTTTCCGGCATTGGTGGAGCCGAAGTGAGCACCGAGAACAAATCCAGCCCCAGGAAGCGAGAGATCAACCGCTGTCAGTGTCGTGACCACAGTGGGTCCGGCAATGACCGGTGTCGGGCCGGAAGTTGAGACGAAGTATCCGCCCATCTTCAGGGAGGTGTAGTCCCAGACCAAAGTCGTTTCGAGCATCCAGTTTCCGCTGGCAGTGGCATAAGCTGCGGAAGTGAAGGTCGATGCGGTTGCCGTGACACCGGTCCCGTTGTAGGTGATGGCCGTCTTGGCCGCTGCCGAGTAGTAGAGGGTAACAAGCAGGGTTGAACTGGTCCCGGTTGTGACCTTGCCGCTGGCCCGGACGTAGATGGAAGAACCATCGAGTAGTGATACTCCCGGCCCTTCTCCTCCCTGATACGCCGACACGAACGCTGCAAACGCCGAATTGTCGAACTGAAGGAAAATGTTGTCGTTCGTGAGCGCGTTGACGATGGTTGCCGCTCTTTTGGCTACATATGCGGAACTGCCTCTTGCCATTTTAGAGCCTCCTTAGCCCTTGGAGTTCACCACTTAAGACTGCCGTGACCCCAGTTAGTAGTACTTGGTTTGTGGCAGACTGCCTTTGTTCAAAGCATCCCGCCTCACCCAGTCCGGATCTGACAGATTCCTTGCTCCCGGATCAGGGTAGACCGGTCCCGGAGGAGACGATACTGGATCAGCTTCTCCCCATCCTTTCGTGCCGCCATCTCCGCTATTTGTTTTGCGACTCATACGAGCGAGGCATCGGCCGTGACTATCTTGAAACGCAGATTGACCGTGTCCAGAGTCTTGGCTGCGAACACGAACCGGTAGCTAACATAGAAGGCAATCTCGCCAACCGGATCAGCGGGGCTCGGGCCGCCCTTGACCATGGCCAGAGTGAAGCGCTGCTTGCGAGGGTCAACTACCTGCTCCGGGCCCCGGCCGGTCAGGTTGACGATTCCGAGACCGCCCGAGCCCATGATGTAGGTCGAGTAGAGGACATTCGGAACGGTACCGCTGGTACCAACATTGGTACTGGTCAGCAGCCGGCACATGCCGATTTCCCCGACTTCTCCCTGGAGCACCTGGCGGCCAGCCATGTACTTGAGAGCGTCGATGAAGCCGCCGGCAGTGTTGTCGGAGATCAGGTCATAGACCACGTATGGGTGAATGACTGAGAAGAAATAGTTGTCGAATCTGGGCCTTACGTTGATGCCGAGCAAGAGGGCCACGTTGGCCTTGAAGTCGGCAGCAGAGAGATAGGCTCCAAGAGTGGCCACCTTGGCGCTGGTGTTGGAATCGATCTCGGTACGGATGATGGTATCGACTGTGCCCGCTGCCCGGTAAGAGAGATCATCGGCCATGCGGTCATTGGTCGGGTTGATGTCGGTTTCAGTCAGGAGAGCGGAAGCGCTCATGAAGTCTGAATACTGCTCGACAGTTGCTGAAACCGTGGTGGTAGCCTGGGGAACCGGGGCTCCGATCACGCCTTCTGCCGCCGGCACAGTGTTGAACCCGGGCAGGGTGTACCGATTCATCTGGATCGTGCGGCCAGCGCCTTGTGGGATGTCATGAGGCTCGCAGACCTGATAGAAGCGGAACATTGCTTCCAGCCGTTCGAGAGAGCGCCTCTCGTAGTAGACCGTTGCCAGGTGAGTGAACCCCGGCGATTGGGTCGTCATCCCGGCGGGAGCATAATCCCACAGAGCGAACAGACTCAGTAGGCTTTCGCCTAGCTTAGACCAGGAGAGGCCAGTGAAAAGCAATTGAAAGAGTGTAAGCACACCACACCTCCGAGAAGTTTTATCTTGGGGTGCTCGACGTGGAACTCACGATCAGGCGACCGCTATTCGGTTGCCACGCTGGAACTCAGGTGGGATGCTCGCGGGAATGCCGCTTGGTGCAGTTTTACCACAGTTCTGTGGCTTGTCAAGTCACAATTGCAGAGGGGCTTGATGGAGCAGCCGGGGCACCGGGCCATGTGGCTACTACTTCTGTGCCGTAAGCGCTTTCCCCGTCTATAGTTACAGCCGTGACCCGGTAAAAATAATTTTGGCCATTGACCAGGTTACCGGGGCCATCCTGATATGTGGTCACGATATTGCCAGAGGAGGTACTGTTTCCGGGATTGGGATTGGACTGGCCGACAAGCAGATACGGTCCACCAGTGATAGTGCCCCGGTAGATCCTGTAGAAGAGGGCATTCTGGACTGTAGCCCAGCTGAGATTAACCTGCATGTCAGACCTTTGAAGCCTTGGCCAAGTAGTTTGGTAAGCCCATTGTTTTGATCAGGTTAAGCTGTGCCTCTAGATCGGCAACGTGCTGCTCGTTGTCTTTCACCACATGCTCCACGAGTCGCCTCAGAGAATCTTCTCCCGCGTGCCGCGCTGCGATGATAAATGTATTCAGATCGGCAACTAGTTTCTTCTCATTGGCAAGGTCGTTTACCAACTGCGCTGGCACATCAGTCCCAATACTTATCGGCCCTCGCTCCATCTTCGGAGTGATCTCCCTTTGAGCCATATAGTGCAGCGTTGATTTCTGGTGATCCCGCACGTCGTCAATGCGCTTCTTAGTCTGCTTCGAGAGCCGCTTATAGCCCCACGCCCTTTGCTGAACATGGTGCGCTTGCATCTGGGCAATATGGCCTGATTGATCGGCTACCATCTTGTGAAGGCCAGCTTCGGAACCACTATCAATTTTCATTGAGACTCTCCCTAAAGTATCTCTCTATACCAGTCTCTCCGGGAAATCCAGATGACTTTTCAGAGAATCTTCGCTTGTTCCAAAGGTCGCATAAATGCTTATGTGGAGACTCGTCGCATAAACATTCATATTGAAAACTGGGGCATTCCTCCATAGCATGACGCTCTATCCCGGTCATCGCTTGAACTCCAGTTGTGCCTTGATAGCCTGAGCCCGGAGTTGATCCATAGGCATCGAGTAGGGATCAGTGCCGCCAGAGCCAACTTCCGGATTGTTACTGCGGAGCATCGGAGGGGCGCTGGGCCTGCTGGCCTGCTGCATATTGTTGGCCCATGCCGAGTTTACGGCTTCGGTTGAGAGGGGCTCGTAGCCCTGCTTGGGATCTCTCCGGTGACGGTCGAGAGCTTCCAGATGAGCAAAGTGGAGATTGTCGGCTGTCATGTCCTTCCAGCCTTTCTCGTCAAAGATCTTTCCGATCATGTCGTTGGCTTCAGGCGTGCCCGGGTATTCCGGGTGCTGAGTGAAGAATTGCTGGAGGGCGGTCTGCTTGGAGACCTCTTCAGTGGAAGACTTGACCCGGCCAAGATCAGCCTTGTATTCCTCTCCTGAGTTGTATCCTAGAGCCTTGGCGGTCTGGTTGAGCAGCCAGTCTTGGGTGGCTTTCTCATTGGGGTCAACTGGAGTTTGCTGTGTGGTTGATTGCGGCGGTGGGACCGCTTCTGCCTTCTGCTTCCACTCTTGCCCCCAGCGCTTGGTAGAAACGTGGGCCTCAGCCATCTTCTGGGTTACTTCAAGAGGATCTCCGGAAAAACGCTCTCCGGTCTCTAATTCAATATTCAAGTTTCCATCAGGCAATTTCTCGATCTTGTTCGGCATATTCCTCCCGAGGAACACTCGGTTGCTGCTTTGATTCCTCGATAAGTAGTTTACGTTCAAACTCGCATTCGTCAATATATTTCTCGACTCCCCTGAGCATGGATACACGCTGCTGCCAGCGCATCTGAAGGGATGCTTTGATGGCATCGGTAGCATATACGGCACCGATCATGTCCTCTTGGGCCTCTTCGACAAAGGCTTTCATCTGCGAGAGGATACGATGCCAGCCGGAGGTGTTTACCGTTATGCAAACTTCCCGGACCTCGCTTAAATGATCCAACTCTTGCTGAGTCAGAGGACCGTTCATTGACCGCCCCCGGCTGCCGGTGCTGGCGGCTGATCGCTTGGCAGCGTCAGCCCTGCATCGGCATACTCATTCAAGAGCTTGTGGGCCACATCCGGAGTCATCAGCCTGTTGATCAATTCCCTGATCAGGGTGGTCTCATCCTTCTCAGAGGCCACTTCCTTGTGACTGTCGAGACGGGCCTGCTGCTCCTGCATCTTCTGCTGGAAGGGCATCATCCTCATGGCCATCGCCTGCTGCTGATCCTGTGGGCTCATCTGGGTCCAGAGAGCCATTGGTGCCAGGCCAAAGGTATCGTTGATCAGGCGCTGGATCTGGGTAAATTCAATCTTCATGCCCTGCTGGAAGGCGATCTGGTCGAGTTCAGGATTCAGGATGCTTTGCAGGAGAAGGCCGATGCCGCCCTGGGCCAGAGCTGCCTTGATCTTCAGCTTGGAAGAAGCGTTCATCCGGAAGCGCACGCTGGCATTCATCACGTCTACCGGGTCGATCTGGATGAACTGTCCTTCCGGACCCAGAACCTGCTGCATCTCATCCATGGGCAGAAAGATCTGGTTGAGCGCATGCAAGATATTTAAGGCCGGGACGAGGAACTGGTCTTCGGCATTTTCAACGTGGTACTGGATTCTCTGGCCGCTCGCATTGGCCTGAGTGGATACTCCGGTAGCAGATCGGTTGGCAGAGTTCCCGCCACTGGATGGAGAGCCCAGAACGGCAAGATCGGTCACCCCGGTCTTCTTCTGAACCCGGCGCTCAAGGGCATCTACCTCGATATAAGCATCGTTTGTAACTGGCTTGGAGTCCATCCACTTGATGTCGTCCTGCGGGGACTCAACCTTCCAGACGACACCGGGACGGAGGCGCTGTTGACTGGCGCTAAAGGCCCGTCCCTCTTTCATGATCAGGGGCCGGTGGATCATCAGGTTCAACTCATCGATCCGGGCATTGATAATGGCTTCGGCCAGCTTCTGATCGCCTTCTACCAGGTCGCAGATGGACAGTCCGGCAAAACGGCCCGGTACATCAACGTAGAAGGCGTTCAGAAACGGCAGCATGCCGAATTGGTTGAACTCGTTGTAGGCTACCCACTGCCGGCCAAGAATCCAGACATGATGGCCGGGTTGCCAGTATCGGATCACTTCTACTCTGGCTAGGGCTGGGTCCATGGAGTAATCGAGAGTGGGCTGGTAGGTCATGCCTCTGAAGGCTTCCTGGTTCATCTTCGAGGTGTCGCCCTGGCTCATGGTTTTGATCTGGGCCAGTTTCAGGAGGGCGTCGGCTCTGGGAATGTTGAAGCCATCAGTGCCCTGATACTGAAGAAGCTGGTTGACAGTCAATAGATGCCGGGTGGCACAGAAAGAGCCATCGTTGATATTGTGGGAATTGCAGTTGGGATCCCAGTAGAAGTCCCGGATGTCGATATTCCCTAGCTGGGGACGGACAATATGCTGGAGTTGCATGCTGCGCTGCACAACTGAGCGGAACTGCCCGGTGGGAATGTCAACCGGTTCCCCGGTCAGGGGATTTGCCACAGTTTGCCGGATGGGGACTTGCTGACGGGTGAAGTGGTTGCGGGTAATGTTCCGGTCCAGGACTCCAAATTCCACGATCCCGTTGCCGTAGATGTAAGACTGCTTGTAAGCTCTACGGGCAATCTCCCGGAGGGTAAGATATTTCCCTTGCTCTCCGAGATCCTGGAGCTGCCAGGAGATAAGGTCTCTGACGGCTTGGGCGGCCTGGACACTGGAACCGGGTTCAGGCTCGACATCGAAGGGTAAGCGGTTGTTGTCAGGAAACAACGACAGGATAACATTAGGTAAAAGAGCCTCAATTTGCTCCAGAGCGAGAAATATCCCGACCGAGCTGCGAGGGATTTTAGTACCTTCCCATGTCTTGCGCTGGGTCCACGCCAGGTAAAGCTGATCCGATACACGGAAGCGCCAGTCGTGATTGATGGTGCGGTAACCTTCTGCTTTCTTGAAGTCTCCCAGGGCAATGTTTTTGGCATAAGTGTCACTCCATTTCTCGGATGGCAGCTTGGGATTCTCGCGCTCCTCAGTAGTCAGGGACTCTTTGCTGGAATCGACGTTGCTCGGGGCATTGGTCGCCGGGGTGGCGGCCATGGAGAAGTTAGTTAGAGAACCTTGGGCGTCGTTAGCTGGCATTTACCATCCTGTCAACTGATCCACTGTACCACTCTCTTCTTCTTTCTTCCCCCAGATTCTGTCCATGAGATTCTGGAGATCGGGATTGAAGTTTGGAACACTCATGGAGCCGTCCGGGAGTTTCACCGCCCTCTGGCCGCCCAGCATGGTTGGCTTCTCCTGGGGCATCACGTCGGAGTTCACGCCTCCATCCCTGTTCTGCATGGCATCTGCGATGGTGTCGAGAATGTCATCGTGAGCATATTTGGGGAAGCGCATGATCTCGTTGATTATGGCCAGCTTGTGGGGCTGGTTGTCTGCGAATTTGATGCTCCCGTTTCGGAACCAGGGCTGGAGACCCTTGATGCGCTGCTGCTTGCTGGTGCGGTTATCTCTCCTGATCTCGACTATAGGGAGCCACTTTCCACGCTTTGCCATCTCTCGTTTAAGAAACGGTAGCAGCACTCTCGCGTGGGCCTCTTTCTCCACTTTGATGTCCACGATACGAGGGTGAATGGCCGTGAGTTTGAATAATAGGTCGATAACCTCAAAGGGGGTATATCGGCCCCGCAGAATGGACAAGATGAACAAGGTGCCATCATGCCCAAATCCATGCAGGTTGATAACCGAGTAGTCGTTGTCTGCCATCTTGTTGGTTGAGGGTTCCATCCCTGCAAGATCGACAGTTGCGTGGAGGTTGAGGTATGCATATAGCTCCTTGACTGCCTTAGGCGGCACCCAGACGATTTGATCCTGACTCTCGACCAGTCCTGCCTTATCCGGGATCGGGTTCATCAGATACTGGCTGCTGAGAACACCCCAGCCCTGAAGGGGGTCCTCCGCGATCGCCAGAAGGCCCTCAGGAGGAAGCCGGGAGGGCCATAGAACCTTGCAGTGCTTATAGACCGGGTGAGGCTTGGGGAGATCACAATCGGCCTTGCACTCTTCCTTGTTCAGTTCCCCTTCGAGAATGGCAGACTGCTTATAAACGAAGTAGGTCTTGATTTCCTTTTTCGCCTCTTCGTCAAGAACAGTGGCATAAGCATCGGAAAAGTCGTATGTGGTCCCAACCAGATACCACCATCCTCGCTGATAGCCAATTGCGCGGGTATCAGAATTCGGCGCAGTCTCAAGCAGAGGCCATAACATTCCGAGGTGCTGTTTGACGGTTTGAATCTGTTCCGGGGTTCTGACATTTTCCTTGTCCACTACATCGTCGTTGTCGATTACATCGTAGTGTTTCGATGCAACCACAGCTCCAACAGATACGGTCCCGACTGTCGGTTCCTTAGCGTTCGGACGACGACAGTTGGGGACCGTGAATTCGTCCTGGTTGCCAAAGTCTTTCGCTGTTTTCGCCGGCGGGCAGTATTCCGGGTAGAGCCAGCGGAACATGTCATTGAACTGAAAGTGCTGCTTGATCTCTTTGAGGAAGCCATGAACCTGGTCTCCGGTCCCCGAACTAAGCAGAATGCGGATGTTTGGGTAATTTAGAATCCACTGTACCATGTGGCCCATCATGATGGTGCTCTTGAGGTGGCCTCTGGGCATAAGGATCAGAGTGCGACGGGTGGCATGCTCTGATTCCAGATCCCAGAAGTTTGGGGCCAGAGGCTCGTATCCCTCGATCAGTTCTTTGAAAGTCCCGGGACTCAGGCCGTGGGGAACGAATCTCTGGTGGGTCCAGTCACGGCCACCCTTGAACTTCTGAAGAGAGGCGATCATTCCACCATGAACTGATTTGCAGACGTCCTTGTAACCGAGAACGTTGTTGCAGAGCCAGATGAGCTGGGTGCGACCCTTCTGCCGCAGAATGCGCCACTCTTCGAGGGTGAAGGTTTCAGTCATTGGCACAACCAGGCACCGTTGATGCGCTTTGCTTCAGCTCCGTTTCCGCTTCCTGCGCAGGTGCAGGCAGCCGCAGTCGTTATGTTCGTGCATGACCCCGGTGTAGTCACCGTGCAGTCCGAGCAGTACACGCGCCATCCATTCGCGGGAGAGCCAGGCAAGGTTGCGAATGTCACCGACTGCTGAGCGATAGGAACATTGAACGTTTTAAGCGTTGAGGTCAGCCGCTCCTTGAAGCTGGAATTGTCTTGCACGACGTTGATGTATTGCGAGATCGAGGTAGGCGCACGCTCAGATAAACCGTTCGCAGAATCCTGTCCGATAGCTATATCGGCGGCATCAGCCGCTGGCCGGCCGCTACCGTTAATTATGGTCTTGGTGAAGTTTGAATCTCCCAAGGTAAGGACATCGTTGATGTTGCTAAGGGTTGGACCGAAGTTGAATACACCCTTGGAGCCTGCTGTCGGAGAAGTGCCAGCAGTGTTCAGCTGGGTCAAGGTCATCGCGTTAGGCCCGAGAGAAGGATCGATTCCTAGGCACTGCGTCAGTACCGGGCTGGCTCTCTCGGCTGAAACGCTAGCGGCGCAATGCAACCCAATCATGGATACCTTGGCTGCTCCGTTAGAACTGACTTCGGCTGGAGGGTCTCCAGTCTCGTCGGTGAGAATGACTGTGCCGTTATTTACGAAGGGTGAAGGCCAGAACCAGAATAGTGGCGGGAATGCTGGCGACGGGACTGTACCGGAAGTGCCGCTCGCCTGAGTGTCAGTCCAACTGCACATGCCGTTCGATCCACAGACCGGGGCTGAAGAACCTGCTGAGCCAGTACCAAGAATGAACCCGCTGGTGGCAGTTCCCGTCACCGAGCCGAAGGGTGGAAGTGTGCCCGCACCAGAGGTGACCAGCATACTCCACGTGACTGTACCTACGCTGAAACTGGAGGCGTCCACACCTTCAATCGATGGCCAAACCACCGGCACGTTCACGCCGCTGCAATTCGCCGCTGAAGATGAACCCACATACAGCATGGGTCCAGCCTGAACTGAGCCATTCCACGGAATCACATAATAATTACGCTGGGCCTGAGCGCCGCCAGCAGAGCAGGCGAAGGTTGGGTAGACGGAACTGATGGGAAATGTCCCGAGGATTCGCGGGCGGATCGTTCCCTGCAACAGGTAGGACATAGACGCGCCGTATCCGTAAAGTGGGTTGTTGACGGCCGAAGACGCCTCTTGGTAAACGTCTTGGATTGTTGTCGGCTGCAATCCTCCGAAGTAGCGTATACCAAATGTTGCAAACGCTTGACACACACCGCCGTTCCACTTCATCCCGTTGCCACCGCCGTTGTAGCAATTATTCCCGCCGACCTCTGCGTCGGTGATGTTGTAGATTCCGGCATAGGTATGATCTGTGCGTTGAAACAGGGCAGCACTAATTGGGAAGGTTTGGTCAGTCACCGGGGAGCCTCGCGTGCTGAACCCGCGGATCATGAGGTGCTGGTCATTCTCGTTTCCGATGACGAAGGTGAAGGTTTGGCCGAAAGTCCAGAGTTGGGTCTGGAAGTCATAGACTTCGGTGTGATTTCCGTTCACCTCCAGTCCGACTTCATAGACTCGGCAGAATCCAAATGTATAGACGCCTGCGGAGAAGGTGCCCGCGCTATCAAGGGCAACCGTAAAGGTGTTGGCTGTTACTGCCTGTATTCGGGAAACAAACCGAAACATCCCGAGGCCGGTGCTATGGATCTCACAGAAAACCGTGTCGGCTCCGATCCCATTGGTAGGACCATTAAAGGTGTGATTGGCGGAGGTCGTAACTGTCACCACACCGCTTGCAGCGGAGATACTTGAAACGTTGCAGTAGGTATTCCCCGAACAACCAGTTACGACGATCCTAGGAGCCATGAACACATCGCGGATCGTTTGTCCGTTGACTTGGCCAGGGTGACCTTTCCAGTAACCTCCGAACATGCAGTAATCGCGGGTATAACAACTAACGATGCCGCCTTTTCCATCGAATGTAGAAGTAGGGGCTCGAAGATAATAGGTAGCCCTAATGGGATATTCGAGATTGGCTACCAGCTTTACATTAGGAACGGAGTTCGCATTTTCACCAGACCAGCCGTCATTGATGGCTTCCTGAATTCCGTTCGAGGCGGAGCTGACCGTGTAACCGTTGGGATGGGCGTTGACCGTGGACACGATCAATGTGCAGGGTGAAGTCGCGAGCGGGGCGCAGTTTCCTCCCAGCACCGGAACCGCCTCCGCCGTGCCGGTTCCCGAAATATAGATCGGGTAGTAGTAGCTGGCGATGGTCATGGAGCCGTTGGTCACCGTGGTCGAGGCGTTGATCGCGATGGTGACCTGGGTCGGGCTCTGCCAGCTGACGATATTCGAAACCAGGGTCGCGCCCGCTGGCCCTGCACCTGGAATCGAGACGGGCAAGCCCACGTAGTTGGTGAAGAAGTTGTTGCCGCTGTTGGTGACGATGGCCGTGCCCGAGTTGATCGTGACCGTACCGCCCGGGGGAAATGCACCAAAGGTAGTGTCAAGCCCTCTTGGGCAGGGGGATCCTGAAGTACAGGGCAAGGTCAGGGTAAGGTTGGTCCCGGCAGAGGTGAGGTTTCCCAGAGATCCGGCAACGTCGGTATAGCTCCAGTTCCAGTATGGTGTCACGTAGCGAATCGCCGCATCGTTGGCGATATCGGTTTCGTTGGTCACGTTGCTATGAGTAAAACTAGCATCTCCGCTGAAGGCGCTTCCAATATTCGTTTGGACCTGGGTAGTAGATCCTCCGGGAGTGCCGCCACCACCTCCACCCCCATTGACTATCTGAGCCATTGCTGTTGCGGAAAGAAAGATGGCGAGAAGATATTTCATTGACTTAATAGAACCAGCAGGTTGATCCGGCCTTGGCTGCAGCCGTCGCGGTCGTTCCTGCAGCCGTCATCGTGACCGCGAAAGTTCCGGCCGTGCCCGATGCAAGTAGGGTGCCGGATGTTTGTGCCTGTTCCAGCGTGGCCGCCGGTGAATAAGTTCCGCTCGTGAGTATGTTGACTGCACCGGAAGCTGACAGCGGAACAGCGGCTTGCGATCCGGTAAGTGTCGCGGTGGTCACGTCGATGGTTGCAGCCGCGTTTGTAGCACCCGTTGGCGTCTGGCTGGCATTTACTCCTACAGACATAGTGTTCGTTCCAGTGCCTACTGTGACTGTCCAGATCAGAGAGCATTGCCAGCCCCATGCTTTTGCTACTGCCGGGAGGCTCCATGAGCACACATTGGTCGCAGTATTGACTGGGAGAGTGATGTCGGCGGTCACCCGGCAAGCATTTCCTGCTCTGACAAAGCCAGCCTCATTACCCTGAGCACCGGTTCCAACGGCTAAGAGATTGGCTCCTGAGCGAGACAGGCCAAGATCAACTCCGGTCTGCACATTGTTATTTGCCGACCAGAGAACTCCGCCCCCAGACTGCAATTCCCAGAAAAGGGCACCGAAGGATGCCGCTTCAGTCGCGCTGTTGGTGCAGAGAACAATGTCGTTGTTGGCTCCGTCCCAGGATATGCCGCTATTGGTCTGGGCAGCGAACCCGTAAGAAGGGGTACCCGATGCGCAGGTTCCGCTGGGGGCTATCAGGCCGTGAGTGCCGGAGTAGGTAAGATTGACCCCGTTATCGACCAAGGTGGCATCAGGACCGACTGTGGTCGATCCAGCAGCTGCTGCATAGTTCGCCACTGCTCCGGCCGTCCCGTTGTTCGCGCTGACTGTGCCTGATCCGCCGCCACCGCCACCGTTCACGATCTGGGCTGCCGCCGAGCCCGAGAGAATCAATAACAACCAGAGTCGTTTCATATCAGCCGCCGATGGTATAGAAAACCTGCCCGGTAATGGCTACCGCTCCGGAGAGATTGATCACCCAGTTCGAGCCGGGAGAAGTCCATGACCAAGGCATGCCAGTGTACTGGAAAGTGAGAGAGCTGCCGTTTCCGGTCAGGATGTAAGCCCCGCTCTGGGCAGTACCGGCAGTACCATTTTTGAAGACAATATTTACCGCTCCGGCGGCGGTAAAGGAGATCTGCCACACAAAGATGGGTTGGCCGGTGACTCCGGTAATGATCGTGTTGTCCCCATTGGAGGAGGCATTGATGACGGCGACATTGGCTTTCTGGATCTGGCTCATACCTTGGTATCCCTCTTGGGAATCTTAAGTTCCAGCCGGGGCTCAGCATTGCCGGGCTCAGTTTCGTCCTGGGTGGCCAGCTCATCCCGGAGCCATGGATGAGAGCCCATAGTTGCCACTGGGAGATTGTAGCCATAGGCCTTCATCATGTCAGAGTGAGCGTAGACGCTGACAGTGGCCTGGCGAACCAGCTTCTTGGGGTCGCCCTCCTTGTCGGAAGAGAACTGCTTGGAGGGGACTGGGTCGGGGACCATGTTATCGCCCTGGAGGTAGTCACCCAGCATGCCCCGGCAATCGGACTGACCATATTCCCCGGAGACTGACTCCCGCTCGGTCTGGACATAAGACTGACCCGGGCCGGTGCAGGGAATGCGGTCAAACACCTTTTGAGGGTAGTAGAAGGGATTGTCGTCCGATTGAGTTCCGAGTGGCTCAGAGGGAGTGGCTCGGTCAAAGGTGTTGGGATACTGGCCGGAGGTGGGCTGAGGAGCGGTAGACTCGTTTCCCTGGCCGTAAGCCCCACCCTTGGGATTTTCTTCCTGCTCATGCTGCTTATAAGACTGGTCATTGCCAGAGCTGTTACTGAGTCTTACGTCGGAATATTCATTTCCTGTTGGCATGCTTCCTCCATAAACTTCTTCCGGTCGGAGTCAGGACCAGATACACGAACAGAAATGTTACCATTGGCCCAAACGCGACGAAAAGAAGTCCGAAATCATTTTTATCCATACTTCCTCCCGCTCGGGCGTGCTCTTTTGGCCAATGCGATCGCCCGGCCCAGATCCGCCGGGTTCTTGATTCCGGGACCAAAGCCCTTTTTCCGCTTAGCCAGTGTTTGGGAGACAGTCGACTGGCCGGATTGGGGGCTCGCAGGCCCAGTGGGCACCGTTTCGACCGGAGCGGAGGTCGGATCAGAGCTTGCGGGCTCCTGGAAACCGCCAGAGAGTGCGCCGCCGAGGGGTTGAGGGCTCATTTCTTCCCTCGGTAATGAGCAGGAATCCATCGCTGGTTATCAAACTGGCGCGGGGAGAAAACCTTTACCAGCATCTGGCGCGTAAGCTCCGCACACTGCTCTTCCATCTTGCGGATTACAGGGTCAGAATGAGGTTTTCTCAACTCTTCAAGAAAGAATGGTCCCCAAATAAACTCTCCGAGCATCATTTCTTCCCTTTCGCTAACGCCTCTGACACCCTTTTACCATTACTGTGCTGAACTTTATGTGCCACTCCAGCCACAATTGCGGTTTTTAGGTTGGGGGCTGCAATTCCGTGCATGTGCCGGTATGCCGTCCACTTGCGATATGCCTCTTTCGACTTGAAATGCTCCGTGGGCACGCACTCTCCTGCCGGAATCGTAGCACACAAGTCAAGAGGCCGATTGTTTTTCAATTTTATATCAGCTCTAGGGTTACCCGCCTGTTTCGACACCCGCCAGGGTGAGGCCCACGGGGGCACGCAGCAGGTACCGGACCTCCATTATTGGAAAACTTGTCACTATGAGCGCACAACACGCAGATAGACAGGAGTAATCAGGTAGTAAACATGTGGTGAGTGAGTGTTACTATGTGGTGACGGATTGACACGTGATGTAATCTTGTTTTGACGGCGCGTAACAGCCGTGAAATGTTACCTTTCTGGTATAATCTCAGTGGTTTGGCGTAGTATGGATCAGGAGATATCCTCAGTAATGCATTTCGACCAGAGACATCAGAAAGCAGCTGATGCAATTGCGGCCATGAATCCCGGTGATTCGCTCAAGAAAGCACTGACAGATGCAGGCTATTCAGAGAGTACAGCTGCTGGCGGTTGGGATGCTGTACCGAATCGAGTTGTCAAGCTATTGGCTAAGAAAGGTCTCAGGCTGAAGGAGCTCGGCAAGATCGATCCGGAAACGCAAGAGCAATTAGTTCGTGGACGGCTGGTCTATAACGTCATCAAGGGTAGCGATAAAGGTGTGCTTAGCGCTAAAGCCCTTGGCTCAGACAAGCGAATCAATATGTTCGCGCCAGATATTCAGGCCGGCATAATCGTAATCAGTGTGCCCAACACTGTCATTGAGAATAAAGCGAAACTCCTTGAAGATTCCGACCAGTAATCCACTGGAAACAAACCAAATATAATCCTTGACAACCTTATACGTATTACGTATAACGTAAGGCATGGTTACATACACAAAGGAAGTCACCTTTCACAAGTGCGAGAGATGCGGTCATGAGTGGCAGCAACGCATCGAGCGGCGTCCAGAGATTTGCCCGAATTGCAAGAGTCGGAGCTGGGATAAGAGCAAAGAGGAACAGGCGCGGAGTAAAATTCGCAGTCTG
>Ga0209698_10003460_pt1 | contig 17616 bp, 12 predicted proteins | sample LitLauG_LLR_2012_FD_187203 | JGI IMG/M metagenome (GOLD analysis project Ga0209698, IMG submission 187203) | Freshwater sediment microbial communities from Pennsylvania, USA - Little Laurel Run_MetaG_LLR_2012 (SPAdes) (version 2) | ecosystem: Environmental > Aquatic > Freshwater > Creek >...
AAAAATGCCTGGAACTTCCTGATCGACGATCCAGACCGTATCCAATCCATCGGCACCCGCGTTTGGGCGTGTGTCAATGTTTAGGCGGACTGGTATGAGTCGCCGAAAAGCTGGCGCTCGGGTTTTCCACCTGGTTGGACCATTTGATCCGGCGTTAACCCAAGTGGCCGCCGCTGCGTATATGGTGTAGCCAGGATGCTGCACCCGCGAAGGCCACGAACAGGAGCGCTTTGGATGCCGAAGATCATTCCCGTCGCCATTTTTGACTGCGTCGTGTTTGGCGCGACCGGCGATCTGACCCTGCGAAAACTTCTGCCGGCCCTGTATTACCGGTTCCGCGACGGCCAGATGCCACCGGAATCCAGGGTGATCGGTGCCGCCCGCTCGCCGTTGTCAGACGAAGACTATCGCGCAAGAGCCGCCGCCGCACTGGAAAAGCACGTCGCTCCGGCGGACCAGGAGCCCGAGATGCTTCGTCGCTTCCTGGCGCAGCTGCATTACGTGTCGATCGACGCCACCGCGCCCGACGCGGATTGGAGCAGGTTCGATGCCGTGCTCGACGATCATCGCGTGCGGGTGTTCTACTTCGCCACCTCCCCCGATTTGTACGGCCCGGTGTGTCGCGCGCTGGGTGCCAACGGGTTGGTCACCGAACAATCGCGTGTCGTGCTGGAAAAGCCGATCGGGCAGGATGCCGCCTCGGCGCACACGATCATCGAGGAGGTCGGCAAGGTTTTCTCGGAAGCGCAAACGTTCCGCATCGATCATTTCCTGGGCAAGGAAACGGTGCAGAACCTGATGGCGCTGCGCTTCGCGAACACGATTTTCGAACGCCTGTGGACCGCCGACGTCATCGACCATGTGCAAATCACCGTATCCGAAACGGTCGGGTTGGAGGGACGGGGCGGCTACTACGACAAATCCGGCGCGATGCGCGACATGGTGCAAAACCATCTGTTGCAGTTGCTGTGCCTGATCGCGATGGACCCGCCGGTATCGCTGGACGCCGACCGGGTGCGCGACGAAAAGCTGAAGGTGCTGCGGGCGCTGAAGCCGATGGAACCGCATGAGGTGGCCCTCCTGACCGTGCGCGGGCAGTACACCCAGGGCGCGATCGATGGGAAACCGGTGCCGGGGTACCTCACCGATCTACACTCGGAGGAAGCGTCCGCGACCGAAAGTTTCGTTGCGCTGAAAGCGGAAGTGCGCACCTGGCGCTGGGCCGGGGTACCGTTCTACCTGCGCACCGGTAAGCGGCTGCCGGCGAAAGTCTCCGAAATCATCATCCAGTTTCGCGCGCCGCCGTTTTCGATCTTTCCGCCCGAGGTCGCGGAATGGCGCCCCAACACGCTGATCATCCGGTTGCAGCCCGAGGAGGGCATGCGGCTGGAAATGATGACCAAGGACCCCGGTCCCGGCGGGCTCCGGCTGTCCCAGACCGGCCTGGACATCAACTTCGAAAAGACGTTTGGAAAGCGTTTCCCGGACGCGTATGAACGCCTGCTGATGGACACGGTGCGCGGCAATCCGACACTGTTCATGCGCCATGATGAGGTCGAGGCCGCGTGGGCCTGGGTCGATCCGATCCTGCAAGCCTGGGCCGCCAGACCGGATCACCCGCGGCCGTACCCGGCGGGAAGCTGGGGGCCGACCGCGGCGATCGCCTTGATCGAACGCGACGGCCGGACGTGGCATGAGGAAATGGAGTGACACATCAACAGGAGAAATCCATTGGCTAACGTCGTCAGTCCTCTTGCCGGCAAGACGCTGGACGCGTCGCAACTGGTCAACGTGCCGCGGCTGGTGACGGCATACTTCACCGGTAAGCCCGACCCGGCGATACCGTCGCAGCGCGTGGCGTTCGGCACCTCGGGGCATCGCGGATCGTCCCTCGATTGCGCCTTCAACGAGGGCCATATCCTGGCGATCAGTCAGGCGATTTGCGATCACCGCCGCCGCGTCGGTATCACGGGACCGTTGTTTATCGGCATCGATACCCATGCGCTCTCGGAACCCGCCCTGGCCAGCGCGCTGGAGGTGTTTGCCGCCAACGACGTCGATACCATGATCGATGCTCAGGGCGGCTACACGCCGACCCCGGTCATTTCGTATGCGATTCTGACCTACAACCGGAACCGCACCAACGGTCTGGCCGATGGGGTCGTCATCACGCCGTCGCACAATCCGCCGGAGGATGGCGGCTTCAAATACAATCCACCCAATGGCGGACCGGCCGATACCGACATCACGGCGGCGATCGAGCAGGCAGCGAATGTCCTGCTCGCATCGGGGCTGGATGGCGTGCGGCGGATCGCGTCAAACCGGTCAGCGCATGTGCATCGGCATGATTATGTGGGGCCGTACGTCGCCGACCTCGGCAGCGTGATCGATATGGAATCGATCCGTTCATCGGGTGTCAAGATCGGTATCGATCCGTTGGGCGGCGCGGCGGTGCAGTACTGGCAGCCGATCATCGACCGTTACCGTATCGACGCCACGATCGTCAGCGACACAATCGATCCAACGTTTCGATTCATGACGGCCGATTGGGATGGCAAAATCCGGATGGATTGTTCCTCGCCCTACGCCATGGCGCGCTTGATTGGAATGCGCGACTCGTTCGACGTTGCGTTCGCCAACGATACCGACGCCGATCGGCATGGGATCGTAACACGGTCTGGCGGATTGATGAATCCCAATCATTATCTGGCCACCGCGATCGCGTACCTGTTTGGCAACCGCCCGGACTGGAGTGCCGGCAAAGGCGTCGGCAAGACGGTGGTCAGCAGCGGCATCATCGATCGGGTGGCGGCCAAGATCGGTTGCAAGCTCGTCGAAGTGCCCGTCGGATTCAAATGGTTCGTCGACGGCCTGCTCCACGGCAGCCTCGGTTTCGGCGGCGAGGAAAGCGCCGGGGCATCGTTCCTTCGCCGTGACGGATTGGTCTGGAGCACGGATAAGGACGGAATCATTCCAGGCCTGCTGGCCGCCGAGATCACCGCCCGCACCGGGCGCGACCCGAACGAAAACTTCCTCCGGCTAACGGATGAATTGGGGACACCGTTTTATGAACGCATCGACGCCCCAGCCACGCCACGGCAAAAAGACGTGCTGAAAAAAATCTCGCCCGACCAACTCGGTATGACCGAACTGGCCGGCGAGAAGGTGCATGCGACGCTGTCAAACGCCCCCGGCAACGGCGCCCCGATCGGCGGCATCAAGGTCGTCACCGAGAACGGCTGGTTCGCCGCCAGACCATCCGGCACCGAGGATGTCTACAAGATCTACGCTGAAAGTTTTCGCGGCGAGGACCATTTGCGGCGAATCCAGCAGGAAGCACAGGACGCGATCTCCGGCCTGTTCCAGCATCTCCCCCCGGATGCTACACAGCGGCCATGAACGCCCCCCTTCCGATCCGCGCCGGCACCCGCGGCTCCCCCTTGGCCCTGGTGCAGACCCGCACGTTCCTGCGCCTGCTCGCGGCCGCGGGGCAGGAGGTCATCATCAACACCACGGGCGACGCGGTGCAGGACCGTCCGCTGGCCGATATTGGCGGCAAGGGGTTGTTCGCCAAGGAGATCCACGAGGCCCTGCTGGACCGGCGCATCGACTGCGCCGTCCATAGCCTCAAGGACCTGGAAACCGAGTTACCGCCGGGCATCGTGCTGGGTTGCACCCTAAAGCGGGAGGACGCCCGCGATGTGCTGATCCTCGGCGACACCTGCGGCACGCCGGACCAAACTGACCCGCTGACCGCCTTGCCGCAAGGCGCGCTGATCGGCACCTCCTCGGTCCGGCGGCAAGCGCAGTTGTTGCATTTTCGACCCGACCTGCGCGTGGCCTCGATCCGCGGCAACGTCCAGACGCGGCTGCGCAAACTGCGGGAAGGCGACTGTCAGGCGAGTCTGCTGGCGCTGGCCGGCCTGCGCCGCCTGGGGATGGAGGTCGCCAACGCGGTCATCCTGGACCCGGAGGTGATGCTGCCCGCCGCCGCCCAGGGTATTGTCGGCATCACGGTGCGGGCGGACGACACCGCACTGCGCGACCTGTTGGCGGTAATCGAGGATCCAACAGCGCGGATCGCGGCGACAGCGGAACGGGCGCTGCTGGCCGCGCTGGACGGCTCCTGCCGCACCCCGATCGGTGCGCACGGTCAGGTGTCGCCGGACGACAGCCTGACACTGACCGGCCTGGTCGCCCGCGCTGACGGATCGTTTCTGTTACGGCGCACATTGACCGGGCCAGCGGCGGACGCCGAACGGATCGGCCAGGCGTTGGGGGCCGGTCTGCGGGCCGACTCACCGGCCGATTTGTTCGGCTAAGTCATTCGTGCCCGAGCACCCAGTCATTGATGAAGCTGGCCAGGCCGTTGGCATGGAAATCGTTGCGTAGCGCCGCCTCGTCGTAGTCGTCGCGGACCCAGTCCAGAAACGGTTTGCGGCCTTCGGCTTCGCGTTGGTAACGCAAAAAGAACGCGTCCAGGATGCCGGTCTTGGCCTGCTTGATGTGCCCGAACCGCCAGGACAGTTGCCGTAGCGCCTCGGCCGCGGTGCCGCCCGCGAACATCACCATCAGCCCGGCGGCCAGCCCCGCGCGGTCGGCACCGGATTTGCAGTGCATGATGGCCGGTGTCCGCATCGCCGCGTAAATGCCATGCAGCCGCATGATGCGGTCCTTCTGCGGCGCGCCACGGCTCTCGAACGCCATGTCGTGGAAGTCCAGGCCGAGTTCCCTGGCCGATTCCCGCGACAGCGCATCCGACCCGCTTTGGGTCTTCCCGCGCAAATTGATCAGGGTCTTCAGGCCCAACCGCCCGGTCATGCGGCGCAGCCGGGCTGGCGTCGGATGGTTGCAGCGATACACTTTGCCTGGGATGACCGGCGCAAGATTGCTCCAGATCAGCCGCAGGATCGCGTGGTCGATGAACAGGGAGTCGATCCAGGCCACGGTGCGGCCTGTCGCGGTACTAAGATCGCCGTTGAAGATAGAGTTCATGCGTGAATGGGCCAAACCTTTGGACAGTGGGCGGATATGGTCACGGGTGGGGGATGAAAGCAACGGGAGACACCGCGATCGCCCCGCCCTGCGATTGACATAACCCCTGGCCGGACGAAAACTTCCCGACAGCGACAGGGTCGCGACGGGCGGCTCTGCATTGGGAGGGCGACCGATGGCATATGATCTGCTGATCAAGGACGGCCTTATTGTCGATGGCTCCGGAATGCCGGCTTTCCGCGGCGACGTCGGCTCCAAAGACGGTAAAATTGTCGAGATTGGCAAACTCGACGGCCCGGCGACCCGCACCGTCAATGCCGACGGGCGCGCGGTGGCGCCGGGGTTCATCGATAATCATGCCCATTACGACGGCCAGGTAACCTGGGACCCGCTCTGCACCTTCTCGCCGCAACATGGCGCGACGACGGTGATTTTCGGCAATTGTTCCCTCGCGCTGGCTCCCGTCCGGCGCGGCGGCAAGCATCGCACGGCGGAGTTTCTGTCCTATGTCGAAGCGATTCCGATGGAAGTGCTCAGCACCATCGACATGGATTGGGAAACCGTCCCGCAATACATGGACAAGCTCGACAAACGCCTCGGCGTCAATACCGGCACGCTGATCGGCCACACGCCGGTTCGTTACTACGTCATGGGCGACGCGTGCCAGAAGCGCGAGGCCACGACTGACGAAATCAAAGCCATGCAGGATGTTGTGCGCGACGGCATGACCGCCGGGGCGCTGGGCCTGTCGCTGTCCCGGCAGAAAGGTCATTTCGATCCGCAAGGCGTGCCGATCCCGGCACTCTGGGCCAGCGACGAGGAAATCTTCGCCCTCGGCGACGTGCTGCGGGAGTTGTCCACCGGCACGATCCAGGTCGGCGGCGGCGTGGATCAGGAGCTGAAGGACGGCATGATGGCGCGGCTCGCCGAGGCGACCGGGCGCATCGTCGTTTACAACAGCCTGAGCCAGACCGTGCGATCCCCCGGCAAGTGGCAGCAGCACATGGCTCGGGTGAACGAGACGGTGGCGAAAGGAATCCGCGCCTACCCGATGTGCAGCCCCAATCGGGTGACGCAGGACTTCACCATGCGGAACTGCCAGGTGTTCCGGGGACTGCCAACATGGCATCCGATCCTGTTGGCGTCGGATGAAGAAAAGATGAAGGCCTACGCCGATCCGGCTGTCCGGGACAAACTGCATGCCGAAGCGGTGGAACAATCGGTCCCCGTGCAGGCGGTCGGATTTTCGAAAACCTGGTGGGACTATATGTGGGTGAACGAGCCAGCGTTGGAGAAAAACCGCGCCTTGCAGTTTAAAAGCATCGGCGAGATCGCCAAGATGCAAGGCAAGCGCGTGATCGATGCGTTCCTGGATCTGGTGGTCGAGGAAAAGCTGGAAACCCGGTTCCTGCAGGCCGAGAACAATATCGACAACGACGCGATGACTCAGATCCTGACCTATCCGAACGCGTTGGTCGGCTTGGGCGACGGCGGCGCGCATGTGCAGTTCCATGGCGGCTATGGGTATACCACGCGCCTTCTGGGTGAATGGGTGCGCGAACGAAAAGTGCTGACCCTTGAACAGGCGGTCCGCAAATTGACGTTCGAATCGGCCTCGGCGTTCGGCATCCACGATCGCGGCATGCTGCGGCCGGGACTCGCCGCCGACGTGGTGATCTTCGACCCGGCAACAGTGAAAGCCGGCAAGGAGACGGTGGTGCACGACTTCCCCGCCGGTGGCTGGCGGATCAAGGAGGAAGCCGAGGGCGTGCACTACACCATCGTCAACGGTCAGGTGCTGCTGGAAGACGGCGAGCACACCGGCGCGCTACCAGGACGGGTGCTGCGTAATTCCTGGTATCACGCGCACCGGAATTGATGGAACAGTAACGACCAATGAAACTGGACGGTTCGGGCAAACCGAACCGTCCACGGCCGACCCATCACTCCCCAGCCACGCGCCGCATCCATCCCCCCGCCATCGCCACCGCATCCCGCGCCTTCCGCACCGAACCCGTGGCGCGCAGAAATCCATGCACCGTGCCGGCGAACGTTTCCGTCTCCACCGCGACACCCGCCGCGCGAAGTTTGGCGACCAGCGCCTCCCCCTCCGACCGCAGCACGTCCAGTTCCGCCAGCAGCACCATTACTGGCGGCAACCCAGTCAAATCCGCCCGCAGCGGAGCAGCCAGCGGATGCAGCCGATCAATCGCATGCGGCACATACACACTCCAGTAGAATGCCATCCGTTCGGTACTAAGGCCATACCCGCCAGTCCCGAATTCCCGATAACTTTCCGTATCGAACCGTGAGTCGCTAACAGGATAATTCGCCAATATACCTTGCAACGCCGGTCCGCCGGTATCGCGCAACAGCAGCGCCGTCGCCAGCGCCAGATTGCCGCCAGCCGAATCTCCACCAACGAAAATGCGCGCCGGGTCCAGGCCCCAAGCCGCTCCATGGTCGGACACGAATCGCACGACAGCCGCACATTCCTCCAGCGCCTGCGGGAACTTCGCTTCCGGTGACAGCGCGTAATCCACACTGACCACGTTCACCTCGCCGGCGGCGGCGTATTCCCGGGTCATCCGGTCATGTGTATCGACATTCGCCCAGACCCAGCCGCCGCCATGGAAATACACAAGTGTAGGGACAATCCGGTCAACGACCGGCCGGAACACCCGGCAAAAAATCCGCCGGCCAATCGCATCGACCCACCGGTCCGTCGTCTCCGCCATCACCGGCCCGCCCACCGCCGTGCGCAGCCCGAGCAGATCGTTGACCTTACGGTGAGGCGCCAGCGGTAACTCCACTTTAACGGGCGGATACTGCGCCGCCGCCTTCTCCTGCTCCGCGGTGAACGCGGCCATTTCCGGGTCCCAACGCGACCGATCCGACATGCTTGCCTCCCCTCTGAAATCTTCTGGCCGCTATGCAACGGTACCCGACGCGGGATTGCAACTTGCCCTAGGCCCGCGCCGCGGGGTTATGTGGAGCCACGATGACGGTTCCCCGTTTCAATCCGGCCGGCCGCTTCGATCCGGCCGCGCTGTTTCGCCCCACCTCGATTTCCGTTCTCGGTGCGGACTCGCCGGTCGGCGGCCAAATTGTCGCCAACCTCGCCATGGCGGGCTTCAAAGGCGAGGTCCACACGGACATCGCGGACAACACCTCGCTGGCGATCCTGGCGATGCCGGCCAATGAAATCGGAACAGCAATGACCGCGCTGGCCGAAGCCCACTGCTTCGCCGCCATCGTTCCGGGACCAGCCGATGATCTGGCAGCTCACGCGGCGCGCACCGGCGTTCGGGTTTTGGGCGCACATTCCTTCGGCCTCGCCGTGCCGCGCCTGAACCTCAACGCCACCCGATCGCACATCCAAATACCACCCGGCCGGCTCGGGCTGATCTCGCAATCCTCGGCCCTGTGTCGCACGATAATCGATTGGGCGGCGCCGAACGGGGTCGGTTTCAGTCACATCGTCGGACTCGGAGCCAACGCCGATATCGGCTTCGGCATGACGCTGGACTGGCTGTCGCGCGACCCCCACACCGGCGCGATCCTGCTGGACATCCGGCGGATCAAGAACCACCGGGTTTTTCTATCGGCCGCCCGCGCCGCCGCCAGGCTGCGTCCGGTGGTGGCGATCCGCGCCGGCCTGCGCCTGCTGGATGGCGATGGCGCCGCCGATCTGGCGTTCGAGGCCGCCTTGCGCCGCGCCGGCGTCCTGTGCGTCAACCGGCTGGAAGACCTGCTGGCGGCGGCGGAAACGTTGTCCAGGGCGCGGCCGGCCCGCTGTGACGTGCTGGCGATCGTCAGCAACGGCCTCGGCGCCGGTCGCCTCGCCGCCGACAGCGTGCTGCGGGAGGGCTGGCATCTGCCGCCCGATGCAACCATCGCGCATGTGGATTCCGCCGATCTGGCCAGCACAGCATTCAACATCGCCGCCCAGCCCGGGATCGGCGGCGTGCTGGTCGTCCACGCCCCGTCAGGCCAAGCCGACGCCGCCGCGATCGCCGCCTTGAGTCACCCGCCCGCCGATCCAAGCGTGCCGCTCCTGGTGTGCGCCATGGGCGAGACGACGGGCGCGCTGCACCGAGCGGTGTTGGCTCAGGCGGGCCTGCCGGTGTTCGCGACGCCGGATCAGGCGGTGCGCGGATTCGGATATTTGGTGCGCGATCACCGCAACCGGCAGGCCGCGCGCGAATTGCCCGCCAGCAAGGTGCTAAGCCTGGAGCCCGAACGCGACTGGGTCCGCCGGCGATTCGCGCGGGCACACGCGGCAGGGCGGTTGTCGTTCACCCAGGATGAAGCGCTGGCGGTGTTGGCCGCCTACGGGATTCCAACCGTGCCAACCCGGGTAGCCGCCAGCCCGTTGGATGCGGGCGTCGCCGCGGATCTGTTGGGCTATCCGGCCGTGATCAAGCTGCGACACACGGCCGCGCCGGCGGACCGGGCACCGGGCGGTTTGGTGTTCGATCTGCACGACGCCGCCCAGATGACGGCCGCGGCCGATCTGTTGGCGGCGCGCGTGCCGGGGATAGCATTGGTCGTGCAGCGTCATGCCGGACGCGGCCGGGAACTGGCGATCAAGGTTGCGGACGACGCAACCTTCGGGCCGGTCATAGCGTTTGGCCCGGGTGGCACCGCGCCCGATTCGACTGATTTGGCCATGGACCTGCCGCCGTTGAACCTGACCTTGGCGCATGGCCTGATCCGTCGCTGCCGATCCGGCGGCACCCTGGCCAAACCGTTGCGCGACGCTCCACCGGCCAATGTCGATGCGGTGGCCGAGACGCTGGTGCGGATCAGCCAGTTGATCGTCGATTTCCCCGAGATCGCGGTGTTGGAGGTGCCGTCGTTGTTCGCCGACGACCAAGGGGTCCTGGCAGCGGACGCCTGGCTCCGGTTGCGCGAGCCTGAGGAGGCGTTGGTCCGGCTGGCGATCGCGCCATACCCCGTTGAACTCACCGAACATCTGCTGGTGGGCGCGGACCCGATGACGATCCGCCCAATCCGGCCGGAGGACGCGACGGCCCACACCGCTTTCTTTGCCCGGCTGTCCCCCGAGGATATCCGGTATCGTTTCTTCAGCGCGATGCGGGAACTGTCCCCCGAACAGACCGCCCGGCTGACGCAGGTTGATTACGACCGGGAGATGGCCTTCATCGCCGTGCACGAGTCGACCGGCGATACCGTCGGCGTCGCCCGCCTGGCCTGCGATCCCGACGGACGGTCGGGGGAGTTCGCGGTGATCGTGCAAGCGGATATGAAAGGCCAAGGCCTGGCCTCGCATCTCATGCACCGCCTTATCTCCTGGGCTCGGTTGCACGGCCTAACCACGGTGGTCGGGCAGATACTGGCGGATAACCACCCGATGTTGACGTTCATCCGCCATCTGGGTTTCAGCGTGCGCCGGATGAAGGACGATCCCGAGGTGATGGAAGCAATGCTCGTGCTGTAATACCAATCGGCTTTGACAATGACGTACCGTCATCCGTTTCCTCGTCATGGTTCGGCTTTCTGGGCCATGGCGATGGGCGGATATGTGTCTGGTTGGGTAACGGGCACCGTTCGTGGCGCAGCGAAAAAGCTGAATGCACCACTGAGCCACTGAGCTCACCGAGGTTCCTTGTATCATCGGTTGTCGGCACCGGGGCTTTCTGCTCTGCTCGGCGATCTCCGTGGCGCGATGCGCCCGGAACTGACGGCGATCAATTTATTCGGCTGCCAGATCGACCCGAGCCGCCTCGGCCCGCATCCAGACCGCGGTGTCGTGATAGACCGCGCCGCCCCAGGGTGCTCCGGGATCGTCGCTGGTCAGCGCATTGATCCCGATTCCTCCTTCGAAACATTCGCTTGGCCAGATGCTTTCGGCGACCAGCACACCGGGTTGCTGACCGGCCGATAGTTGGGCGTGCAACACGACCTCTCCGCGTTCATTGCCGAGACGGACTTTCGAACCATCGACCAGTCCGAGTCGTGCCGCGTCGTCTGGGTGCATCAGGACCGTTGGCCGGCCTTCGCGTTTTTTACCTGATGCCATCTCGGTAAAACTGGTGTTGAGGAAACTGCGCGCCGGCGCCGTCACCAGACGGAACGGCGCGTCGGCGCCTCCCACGTCGATGTTGTCCATCTGATCCGGCAGTTTCGGCATCACCGCATGGTTGTCACCCAGCGCTGCCCAATCGGGAGCGAAATGAAACCGCAGGTCGGCGGTTGGGAATCCATCCAGGAAATGCGCCGTGCGGAACGGCGGCATCTCATCGATCCAGCGTTGCGCCAACACCGTCTTCGCATCCGGGTAACCCGATGCCAGCAAGGTCGCGTCGATGAGCTCCATCTCCGTCATGGCGAAACCGCGATGCGTCGCGCCGAGCCGAGCGGCGAGCGCCTGGATTACCTGGTGGTTGGAGCGACATTCGCCCGGCGGTTCGATCAGTTTGGGACCGATCTGAACGTGACTGTGACCGCCGGCCTGGTACAGGTCGTCGTGCTCCATGAACATCGTCGCGGGCAGCACGATATCGGACCATCTGGCTGTTTCGGTCATGAACTGCTCGTGCGTTGCGACGAACAGATCGTTACGGGCGAAACCACGCCGCACCCGGTTGCTGTCGGGGCAGACAGCCAACGGATTCTGGTTCTGGATCAGCATCGCATGCACTTGCGGGCCATCGCGCAATTCGGTGCGGTCGCCGGTCAGCACGCTTCCGACGCGGCTCATGTCCAGCAGGCGAATGGATGTGTCCACGGCGTCCAGACCCTCGATGAGTGTCTTGTTCCAGTGGTACATGCCGCGGTTCGACCACAACGCGCCGCCACCCTCGTGCTGCCAGGCGCCGGTGACGGCGGGCAGGCAACTGACGGCATGCATGGCCGCGGAACCGTTACGGCTGCGGGCGAAACCGTAGCCGCAGCGAATGTAGCTGCGCTGCGTCTGTCCATACAGGGTTGCGAACGCCTCGATCGACGCGACCGGGATGCCGGTTACGCCGGACGCCCAGTTGGGGCCACGATCCCGCAGATGGGCTTCCAGCGCCTCTGGGCAGTCGGTGTAGTCACGCATGTAGGCACGGTCGGCATAGCCATCGCGGAAGGCGACGTGCATTACCGCACAGGCCAGCGCCGCATCGGTTCCCGGCGCGGGCGCCAGATGCATGTCCGCCACCGCCGCCGTGGGGGTCATATAGGGATCGATCACCACCAGCTTCGCGCCGCGTTGCTTCCGAGCGCGGGCGATATGGGTCATGACGTTGACCTGGGTGGAGACGGGATTGCCGCCCCACACCACGATCAGGTCGGACTTTGCCATTTCCCGCGGGTCGACGCCGCGGCTTTGACCAACGCCGGCGTGCCACCCGATCTCCGGCAACGACGTGCAGATCGTCATCTTCTGGCGCGAGTAGCGCATGACGTTGCGCAACCGGTTGATGCCGTCGCGCTGTACCAGTCCCATCGTGCCAGCGTAGTAGAACGGCCAGACCGCCTCCGATCCATGCTTCACCGTATCGGCAATGAATCGTTCGGCGATGCGGTCCAGCGCCTCGGTCCAGGCGATCGGGCGGAATTGCCCAGTCCCCTTGGGCCCGGTCCGCAGCAACGGTTGGGTCAGCCGATCCGGATGATGGATACGTTCGGCGTAACGAGCGACCTTCGCGCAGATCACCCCGGCGGTGTAACCGTTGTCCTTGGCGCCATGCACCGAACCGATGCGGTTGCCGTCCAGCACCTCCACCGTCAGGGCGCAGGTTGAGGGGCAATCGTGCGGGCAAACCGAGGCTTTGCTGGTGGACATTCGGCTAGCCTAGCCCTGACTGACGGGATGTTGCAAAGGTGTCATCCTGGCCGCTGGGCACTTGGGCGAATGAACAAAGTACCAACGCCAAGGCGCCAAGTCACCAAGTCGCCAAGTCGCGAAAAAACAACGCCAAGGTACGCGCATGTTGGCACGCGGGCGGGTCGGACGACTCATTCAACCGAAATCTCCGGCATTTCGACCAGACTCACGGTATCTTTGCTGACTTGAGCGCCATCGGCGCCTTGGCGTGTAAACTTTGGTCGTTCACCCGATTGCCCTGAAACCAACCGCCCCTGATGTTGACCCATGAAGAATGGGCCAACGGCCGATGGGCTCAGAACGCGAATGTCCCGACGATGTCCTGATGCAGCGCACCGATCTCGCGCTGCACATAATCCAGGAACGGCGATAATTTGCGTGACGCGAGCTCCGCCACGTTGGCGAACGTCAACGTCCCGTTCAGGTGGTCCAGACGCTCCAACGCATCCGACATGCGCAGGAAATACCGGGCCCGCAACTGGGTGAGGTGCCATTCCACCTGTGCCAGGTTCAGTCCGACCGAACGCGGAAACGACGTGTTCGCGAGCAGGAAGCACGCCACTTCCGGTGCGGTATAGCCGCTGGGGTGCTCCCGCCGGTACGCGTGGTAGCCCGCGGCTGCCCGCAGCAGGGCGTTCCACTGCCCGGCAGCGAGATCGGCGTCGGCGGTATCGGACCGCGGCGCCAGCGAATGGAATCTGGTATCGAGGAGACGGGTCGTCTGGTCGGCTCGTTCCAGATAGCGTCCGATCATGTAGAAGTGCCAGGCCTGATCTCGGTACAACGTACCCTCGGTGATGCCGGTATGCGCCTGCGCGCCGGCCTTCAGCATGGCGCACACGGCCGTGAAACGATCCGGCGAGACATCCGCCGCCGTCAGTGCTCGCAGTCGCCCATAAAAGACGTTGATCTGCAGCCACATTTCGGTGGAGATCAGCGCCCGCAAGGTGCGTGCATTCTCGCGGCCCGCCGTGATGAACGACTGCACCGAGGTGGGATTCGTTTCGTCCAACAGGTAGAATTCACCGACGGTGCGCTGGGTGGCTTCGGTGTGTTTCTTGTAGAATTCCACCAGATCGCCGTTGATGCGCGGGATCGACAGCCAGTTGCGGCTGTCGTCGGCGTCGCGGGCGAACGTGTTGGTGACATCGAGGATGCGCGCCATGTTCTCGATCCGCTCAATATAGCGGGCGAGCCAGAGCGTGCTCTCGGCGTGGCGGGCGATCAGATGCACGCGGTGGCGCGGGGGGATCGTGTCCATCACGCCAGAACCCAGGTGTCCTTGGAGCCCCCGCCCTGCGACGAGTTCACCACCAGCGATCCAGGCCGCAACGCGACCCGCGTCAAACCGCCGGGTAACACCCAGGTATCTTTGCCGGTCACCGCGAAGGGGCGCAAATCGACGTGGCGCGGCCTGACGCCGTCCTCGCACAGGGTGGGAGACACCGACAGCTTCAGGGTCGGCTGGCTGATGTAGTTCGCCGGATCGGCCTTCAGCAACACTCGGAAATCGGCAAGCTGGGCCTTGGAGGCATGCGGGCCGATCAGCAGCCCGTAGCCGCCGGATTCGGCGACCGGCTTGACCACCAGTTCATGCAGATGGTCCAGCGTGTAGGCCAGAGAGTCTGGTTCGGCGCAAATCCTGGTCTCGACGTTTTGCAGGATCGGCTCCTCCGACAGGTAGTATTTGATGATCCGCGGCATGTAGGCATAGATCGCCTTGTCGTCCGCGACACCGGTGCCGACCGCGTTGGCGATGGCCACGGCGCCACGCCGCCAAGCCTCGATCAGGCCGCGCACGCCGAGCATGCTGTCGGGATTGAAGGCGTCCGGGTCGAGGAAATCGTCGCCGATCCGGCGGTAGATCGTGTGCACCTGCGCCAGGCCCGCGGTCGTGCGCATCCAGACCTTGCCGGCCTCGACGGTCAGGTCGCGGCCTTCCACCAGCGGCACGCCCATCTCGCGAGCCAGGAAAACATGCTCGAAATAGGCGGAGTTGAAGATGCCGGGGGAGAGGACCACGACTTGCGGGTCTTCGACGCCGGGGGGCGCGATCTCGGCCATCGCGTTATGCAGCCGCAGGCCGTACTCGTCCACGCCGCGCACCCGCAAACTGGTCATCAGGTCGGACATGACGCTGAGACTCATGTGGCGGTTTTCCACGACGTAGGCGACACCCGAGGGCGTGCGGGCGTTGTCTTCCAGCACCCGGAAGGTGCCGGTTTCGTCGCGCACGATATCGGTGCCGCAGACATGGACATAGGTGTTGAACGGCACGTTGAAGCCGACCATCGCCTGGCAGTAGCCGGCGTTCTTCAGCACCAGTTCGGCGGGGACGATCTTGTCCGCCAGGATCTTCCGGTCGTGGTAGATGTCGTGCAGGAACATGTTCAGCGCCCGCACCCGCTGGATGACGCCGGTTTCGATCTGGTGCCATTCGGTGGGGGTGATCACTCGGGGGATCAGATCGAACGGCAGGATGCGGTCGATCGCGGTCGCATCGGAGTAGACGGTGAAGGTGATGCCGCGCTCCAGCAGGTCCCGCTCCGCCTCCTGCGCCCGATGACGCAGGCTGGCGATCGGCAGTGCCGCGAGCCGCGAGAGTAAGAGGGTCAGTGTTGGATGCTGCGGCTGTCCGGGGCGCAGCATCTCGCAGAAGAACGAGTTGGGGTCGTAGCCTTGCAGCGTGCCGTGAGGCGTGCCCTGGGACTGGCTTTGGACCTGAGACTGGCTCGCATCGCCGACCTGCATTCCCGTCTCCGTATTGCAATGCGGGATGATAACCGAAACCTTCCGGCTGGAAAGTCTTTTTACGGCGCGGCGATAATCGCCTCGATCTCGGCCTCGGAGCATCCCGCCTCGGCGAGGATTTCCCGCGTGTGCTGACCGAGTGTCGGCCATGGGCGATGGACGTTCGGCGGGGTCTTGGAGAACCGGGCCGGGATCGCCGGGATGACGACGGCGCCTTCGACGGGATGCTGATAGGCCTGGAAATAGCCGGTTTCCGACAAGTATGGGTCGGTGAACAGATCGTCGAGGCTGTTGGCCTTGCCGCACGGGATATCCGCCGGCCGCAGTTCCGCCAGCCATTCGCCGGTTGTGCGGTGGCGCATGCCCTCGGTCAGCGTGGCATAGACCGCGTCGATGTTTTTCGAGCGGGCGGGGACGGAATTGAAGCGGGGATCGTCGATCAGTTCGGGGGTGCCCATCGCCTCGAACAGCTTGCCCCATTGGGCGTTGCTGTGCGCGATCACGCTGATGAAGCCGTCCTTGGTCGGGTACGGCCGGCGATGCGGGGTCATCATCCTCGGGTAGCCGAGGCCCTTTTCCGGTTCGCCTAGCGTGCCATGCCACATGTGTTCGACCAGCATGAACGACAGGATCGTCTCCATCATCGGCAGATGGATTTCCTGGCCCTGGCCGGTGCGCTCGCGGTGGAACAGCGCCATGCCGATCATCGAGGCCAAGGTGACGCCGGTCAGTTTGTCCACCATGACGGTGGGGAAATAGCGGGGCGCGCCGTCCGGACCGGCGTTCAGCGCGGCGGTGCCGGAGACGCCCTGGATGAGGTCGTCGTAGGCGGGAAACTCTTGCATCGAGCTGCCTTTGCGGAAGCCGGAGGCACAGGCGTAGATCAGTTTGGGATTGCGGGCGGACAGGGTTTCGTAATCCAGGCCGAGGCGCCTTGCCGCGCCGATGCGCATGTTGTGGACGAAGACGTCGGCGGTCTCGACCAGTTTCAGGATGGCCTCGCGGGCTTCTGGCTGCTTCAGGTCGATCGCCAGGCTGCGTTTGTTGCGGTTGAGGTTGGCGAAATACGAGCCCATGCCGGGCGTGCGGGATGGCCCGATCAGACGGGTGGAGTCGCCCTGGGTGGTTTCCACCTTGATCACGTCGGCGCCCATGTCGCCGAGGGTCTGGGAGCAGAACGGACCGAGCACGACGGTGGTGATATCGATCACCCGGATGCCGGAGAGCGGGCCGGTTGGTTTTGTCACGTTTGGGTCCTCATCGTTGGGCGATGGGAAGCATCACCGCCGAACGGGGGATTGGCAATGGATGGTGGTTGGGGTGCTGGGAGAGGATCGGTTGATTGCTGCCCACGGTTTTTGGAGAAAGCGTGGTTTTGCCAGCCCATCCATGATAGGCTGACCAAGTTGGTCATGATGCCGTCGAACGGGTGGCCGACGGAATTGGGAAAGCAGGATACGATCCGATGGACGGGAGTCCGCTTGTGCCGCCAGAGCTGTTGGACCGGGTCGTGGATTACTTTCACCCGCGCCGTGTCGTGCTGTTTGGTTCACGAGCGCGCGGCGAGTCCGGGCCAGACAGCGACATCGATCTTCTCGTGATCCTGGATGACGACGCGACCGCGGATAAACTGACCTTACGGGCTGGATGGGAATCGCGGCGTGGCTATGATCATCCCGCCGATGTCATCCCGGTTCGGGAGGCCGTCTACCGCCGCCGGGCGAAAATCGCCGGCACCCTGGCCTATGAAGCGGCAATCGACGGGATCGCTGTTTATGAGCGGGCCTGACCGGCCCATCCAGCCGGAGCATCGGATCGAGGCCAGACGATGGCTACTGATTGTCGAGGAAGACATTGATGTCGCGACTGCCGCCGCACGTCTCTCCCGGTTGGGGGCCAGTGCCTATCATGTTCAACAGGCCGCCGAAAAACGTAAGAGGGGCAAAAATGTGGGCAAGGCTGCATTTTTCTCTTGCTCCGGCTCGATTCGGTACGATTCCTGACGAATGTGCCGCCGCCAGCCAACCTTT
>Ga0209698_10003461_pt1 | contig 17614 bp, 16 predicted proteins | sample LitLauG_LLR_2012_FD_187203 | JGI IMG/M metagenome (GOLD analysis project Ga0209698, IMG submission 187203) | Freshwater sediment microbial communities from Pennsylvania, USA - Little Laurel Run_MetaG_LLR_2012 (SPAdes) (version 2) | ecosystem: Environmental > Aquatic > Freshwater > Creek >...
GCACCGCCCCTACACGCAGCTCGGTGTTGCGTGCGCCTTCCAGCCTTAGCGGTTTGGCCAGGTTCTTAAACTCCAGCGAGCCAACGTAACCGCCATTGATCGTCACCTGCCCGCCCACGTTCAGCAGTTCGATATCCGACCCCCGGCCTTGCAGGTCGATGTTGCCCTGCACGTCTTCGGCATGGATCATACCGCTGCGCCCGATGTCCAGCCGCACATTGCCCCCCACGCGATTGAGGCGCACATCGCCTCGCGAGCTGTTGAGCTCGACATCGCCGTTGATCCCCGAAATCTCGTAATCTCCCGAGTCGCCCCGCGCCTCTACTGCCACGCCGCGGGGGACAGTGACGGCGAGGTCGTCCGCGACCCGCTGCTCGGAGGAGGCGCGATCCTGGTGCGAGTACACCATCAGCCGGTCGCCCTGCTGCACCAGCTCGAGCGCCGTATTCTCATGCGTACGGTCGGCATCACTGCGGTTATAGGCCCGGATGAGCTTGTGTCCGCTCACGGTGACTTCCTGGGCGTCGCCGCCTGTCACCTGAATCGCGCCGCGCGGGTTATCGAACACGATCCGTTTCACCCCCGCCGCCGGAGCGTGCGCGGTGATCGGATAATCGAATTGCTCGCCAAAGAGGTTCGGTACCACTGTGAAAGGACGCAGACCATGCCGATGGAATTCGAACATCCCCAGCCCGGCCATCGAAATGAGCACAATCAGGACGATCTCGCCCCCCGTGAGACCGGAGTGGCGGTCGTTCCGCCACGCCAGAACCTCGATCAGCCGCAACATGCCCCAGGCGATGAAAGCGAACGGCCAGTAAAGCGCGACCAGATCGAACACCGGGGTTTCCGGGTGGATGTTTCTCCATAAGAACAGGCCTCCGATGAAGATCAACACCAAGGGTCCTGCAAACGAACGGCGTTTCATTGAGTGCCTCCCGAATACGGCGGTTTTGGCGGTTCCGGCGGGCGCGCCTGCGGCGGAGGCGGGTAGGCATTCTGCGGATACCCATACGGCGGTTGCGGCGCGCGCGATCCCCGCCCCAGCAGGCTCAAAAGCCCGAATACGATCAGCAGTGCCGGCCAGGTCTCGGAAAAACCATAGGGCGTGAAGTTGTTCAGCGCGAACAGCACTCCCACCGTGATCAGCATGGCTGGACCACGAACCGCCCGCGCGATGGATCCATCACCGTTCATTTTTCTGCCCTCCCAGGCGCGCGTAGAGCAGATAAACGCCAGCCGCAATCAACAGCACCGGCCAATAGCGCGTGAGATAAGCGAAGTTCACCAGGTTCAGGGTATTCAATAACAGCAGCACTCCCAGCACCACCAGCACGACGCCCGCCACGGGAGCGTTGGAGCCGCCGCGGAAGCTGAGAATGCTCGAATACTCGTCCACGGCCTCCCCGTTCCGCCGTTTGAGCGCTGTATGCTGGGCCTCGAACGCCATGTAAAAGATCCAGGCCGTCAGTACAAACGCAAACACCACATCGAGGCCCCCGATGTTGGAATCGAGGATGCTGATGATGATTCCGAAAATCACTGCGTGCACCAAGCCCTTGACGTATTGCCCGTTGTAGATGGCGCCCACTCCCGGAATGAAGCCCAAGAACAGCGCCATGCCGGGGGAGACTTCCGGGTGCGAATATCCCGGCAGCGGAACTGCGCCCGCCGGCATCGCTCCCGGTGGCGGTAGCGGTGCATTCGGATTCGCCGCCGGCACGGGGACATGCTCGGCGCAGAATACCGTACCGTAGGTGTCGCACCGGCACTGATCGCAGACCGGTTTGCCGCAAGTACGGCAATATGCCGTGGCCGGTATATCGGAATGATTTTGACAAGTCATAAAGAACTCTCCTAAGATTTCCCCGCTGGATTCGGCCCGGCAGGCGCCTTCACGGGAACCTTGCGCCTGTCCGGCTGCGTTTGCGGAGCATCCGCGTCGGAGCCCGCCGAAGGCTCCTGTGCCTGCTGCTGCCATTCCCGCAGAGTGGTCTGAATCTGATAAACGAACTTCAGACTGTCGTAAAGCTTCTCAGTCCGCGCCCAGATGCGGTAAGCCCGGTCTTCGATGCCCGCCCAGACTTGCGCCGGGGCCAGGTCGGAAGGCTGCAACTGCCGCACATTCACGTTGCGCGCCACCATGGAGAACGACAGAACCGTCATCGCCATTCCCAGCGCGAATTTCGGCTGGAGAATCGAGTAGAACCACCGGCTGACCTTCCCCGAGCTGTTTCGGCGCTTATGCCAGGGCGGATCGAACAGAATCCGGCTGATCAGCTCGGGCGGCGGCTCGACCGTGGCGGCGTGCTCCATGAACTCGACCGCCGCGGAAGCGTCGTGCACCAGTTCGGCACACGCCGGACATTTCGCCATGTGGCGCTCCACTTCGGCCCGTTGTTCGGCCGGGAGCGAGCCGTCCACATAATCGCAGATCAGAATTTCGATCTCTGCGCAGCTCATACCGCCAGCTTCTGCTTCCTCAGCAACCGCCCCAATTCGGCGCGGCCTCGATTAATGCGCGATTTCACCGTGCCCTCCGGAATTTCCAGCACTCCGGCGATTTCGCGGTATTCCATCTCCTGCAGGTCCCGAAGGATTACCGCTTCCCGCAATTCGGGCGAGAGTTTCTGTAACGTGGCCTGCAGGATTTCACTCGCTTCCCGCCCCGCCAAGGCGCGGTCCGGCCGCACCGGAGATTGCGTTCCCTTCTCCTCCAACGTTGGCATCTGCTCTTCGATAGAATCCGTTATGCGTTCCTGCTTTGTCCGGCGATAATGGTCGATCAGGAGGTTACGTGTGACTCGGGCCAGCCAGGTGCCGAATGCGCCCTCCGCCGCCCGGAAGCTCTTGAGTGTCCGGAACACGCGCAAGAATACTTCCTGAGCCAGATCTTGCGATTCCGCGGCACTCCCGGTAAAGCGGTAACAGAGGCTGTACACATGGCGTGTATGCAGCCGGACGAGTTCTTCCCACGCGGCACCCTCGCCGTTCAGACACCGTGATATGAGGTCGTATTCCGGGTTCAAGAGTCGAATGCCTGCCGCGCTGCAAGCGGCCCCACTTTCCGGCCGGTTCAGGCCCACTGTTCCAAGACTCAGCGCTGCGGTTGCCATGACCTCGTTCTTTCATCCTGAGGAACGAGGCTTTTTCATGATAAGTTCAATTTTTCCCACATGCCAGCGGTACGGTGGGATTCCATGCAGAGGCTTTATTAGCGGTCCAACGTGGAACTGGATCGGCGGTTGCGGGCAGGCCGCCGCAGCGCTAGAATCGACGCGGGAGCGATGCTGCGCTCCGGCTGGTTTTGTTCTATTCTGTAGTAGACAGGTTTTTGATTGCGGCTTCGTCCTGGTGCTTGGCGGTCTTGCGCGGGCTTTACTCTTACATATATAGATTTTAGGCAATTCCCTGGATTGGCGAGGTCCGGCTCTGCGGTTCCGATTCCCGGGATTGGCGAAAGTATCGAGTCCTTGTTATTACGCCTGTAGAAATTAAGTCTGTCGGTTTGGTGATGGCCCTCCGCCAGGGCTTGAACTGGCGAAATCAATAGCGGGTGGGGTGGGAGGTCTCGGGATGAGATGCCCTTTTTGCAATAACCTGGAGGATAAAGTGGTAGACTCGCGGGAGAGTAAAGAAGGCGAGGCGATCCGTCGCCGTCGCGAGTGCTTGGCCTGCGAGCGGCGTTACACCACCTACGAACGGATCGACGAAGTCCCGTACATGGTCGTGAAGAAGGATGGCCGGCGGGAAAAGTTCGACCGGCAGAAGGTTTTGTCAGGCCTGCTGAAGGCCTGCGAAAAACGCCCCGTGAGTATGGGGAAGCTGTCCGAAATGGTGAACCAGGTCGAATCGAGAGTCAGCGACTCATCGGATCGGGAGATTTCTACTATGGATATAGGAGAATTCCTGATGGGGAGGCTGCGGGATCTCGACAAAATCGCTTATGTGCGGTTCGCTTCGGTATATCGGGACTTCCAGGATGAGCAAGCGTTTTTTAACGAATTGAAGAACCTCATGCGGCAAAAGCTCGTTTAGGCCCTAAAGAAGCTGTAACCTTCACACGTTCCAAGCATCTCTTAAAATAGAACTTAACTTTGTTCGGGAATGGTGTTATGATCAGTCGAAAGTCAAACCCCGGATGGAGCCGATTTTCGCGACACATCGCGCCGGACCAGCACGTCGTAAGTTTTTCATTTAAAAACCCCTTTTTCGGAGCAGTTCCTGTTTCCTGGAGCATGTCCCATGGGGGAGGTGAGTCTTAGTGGACCAATTCGAAGATCAGTTTTCGCCTGACAGCCCCGATACTTTGGGCCTCGCTTTTGAGGACGAAGGGAAGTTCTTCGATCCGGAGGCCGCACACGAAGCCGATTTCTTGCACCCTCATCCGGTCGAGGAGTCCATTTACACCGACGACCCGGTACGCGTGTACCTGCGCGAGATGGGCGCCGTTCCGCTGTTGACGCGTGAGGGAGAGGTCGACTTAGCGCGTCGTATGGAGCGCGGCAAATTGCGGATGCAGAAGGCCATCAGTCGCTCCGCACTCGTGCAACGCGTGGCTGTCGATTTGTCCGATCAAGTCCGAAAAATCGCCATCGAGTTGGAAAGCGTCGTGGATTTGGGCGACGTCGAAGAAGGTTCTCCGGCCGATCTCAAGGTTCGGGCCGAAGCCCAAAAGCAGTTTGCCGAAGTGATCGCCCTTTATAAGAAATTGACCCAGTTGGAAGAGAAACTGGAGGCCACACCGGTGGCTAACAAGCGGCCTCGTAAGAAGCTTTGCGGCAAGGTCAATCGGGCTCGCGTCGAGACCTCGCTGGCGATTCGCCGCATACCGCTCAAGAGCATTAAGTGGAAAGAATTTGCCCGTGAAATCGAGCGTGCGGTGGATGAGTTAAGCCACCTCGACAGCGAAGCCAGGAAAATCGAAACGCGAAACAATCCGATTCAGCAAGCCCGCCTCCGGGAACTGAAACGGGAAATCCGCAAGAGGGAGTCGGCCGCGTGCGCCAATCTGCCCGAGTTGAAGCACAGTTTGACCGTGATCCGGCACGGTGAAGCCGAGGCCGAACGCGCCAAGAAAGACTTGGTCGAGGCCAACTTGCGCTTGGTGGTTTCGGTTGCCAAGAAATATGTAAATCGTGGGTTGCATCTGCTGGATCTGATCCAGGAAGGCAACATTGGCCTGATGCGGGCGGCTGACAAGTTCGAGTATCGCCGCGGCTACAAATTCTCGACTTATGCCACGTGGTGGATTCGCCAGGCCATCACGCGCGCTATCGCCGATCAATCACGGACTATCCGTATCCCGGTGCACATGAACGAGAGCATGAACAAGTTCCTCCGGGCCACACGCGAGTTGGAAAAGGAACTGGGCCGTACTCCTACAAACGACGAGATTGGCCGCCGGATGGACATCCCCGTCGAAAAGGTACAGAAGCTCAAGACGATTTCGCGCGATCCGGTATCGCTGGAAACTCCGGTAGGTAGGGACGGCGAGTCGGCTCTTGGCGATCTGATTGAAGATCGCTGGGTGGGGTCGCCGGTTGATGCCGTGATTGAATCCAATGTTCGCGACGAGACCGCGGGCATCCTGAAGACGCTTTCTCCCAAGGAGGAGAAGGTGATCCGGATGCGCTTCGGCATCGGCTGCGAACGAGAGCATACCCTGGAAGAGATTGGCCAGGAGTTTGACGTCACACGGGAGAGAATTCGCCAGATCGAGGCCAAAGCTCTGCGGCAACTCCGGGCCCCCGAACGGGCCCGCCGCTTGCGCGCGCTGATGGCCGCACGCTAGTCCCAGAAGCCGTTTCCACTCCACAGCCGGGGCCCGCCCAACAGGTTGAGCCCCGGCGATTTTTTTTGGACCACCTGTGGCAGGCAGGGTCGAAAGCGCGCTGCAGGCGCCCACCCTCCCCTGCCGCCACTGCAAGAACGACTGAAAATACAGGTCGTTTAGTTTGGCCGATAGATTGCCAGGAAAATGTCGGCCTACCCAAGGAGGGCGGAGTGAACGTCAGTCGAATTACCGGGCACGGTTTGACCGCCATGGCCCTCTCCGTGGCGCTGCTATGGAGTTGTCTGGTTGGCGAGCGGCTCATCTTGCAGCACGCCAACGAGCAGGAGGCACGGGCTTTACGCGAAATACAACATCTACGCCTAAGGTTCCAGTCCCGACCCGCTTCCTCGCCGCGAGACCCCTTCCAGCCCGCCGTGCGGCCTAAACTTGGCTAGCCGGGATGTACAATTGCAACGATGGACAAACTCGTCGCCGTCCTGCCCGTTCTCTTGATCCTTACCGCTTGCAGCCGTAACTCCGGCGCCGATTTAGACCGGCTCGCCGAAGAGTTCGTCTATACTACGCTGGCATTTTCTCCCTCCAGTGCCACGGCCGCGGGTCTCCACCAATACAACAACCAGAACCTGGACGATCTGCTGGACGATGTCAGCCCGGCCGCGATGGAAACGCAGAAGCGCTTTTATCAGGATTTCCGTAAGCGGCTGGGCAGCCTGAAAAGCGACGCTTTGCCTGCCGCGGATCGCGCCGACCTGGCCATTCTCCAGGACCAGATCTCGCTGGCCCTGCTCGATCTCAATCAGATCCACAGCGCCCTGCACAATCCGACTATCTATGTCGAAACCCTGGGAAACGCCTTGTTCAGCCCTTATGTTCTGGAGTACGCGCCCCAGCCGGTGCGCATCCGTAACATCATCTCGCGTCTGGGGCGCGTGGCGCTGTTCCTCGATCAGGCGAGCGCCAACCTGCTCTCTTCACCGGATATTTGGACGAAGGTGGCGATCGAGGAAAACGAGGGCAATATCGCGCTGGTGGACAAAACGATTCGAGCGGCCGTTCCCGACGAACAGCGCGACGCCTACAATCGCGCGGCGCAGCAAGCGCTCGATGCCTTGCGGAAATTTCAGGACTACCTGAGCAAAAGCCTCTCCGCTCGCAACAACGCGGATTGGCGCCTGGGCCGCGACTTCTATCTCGAAAAATTCCGCTACACGCTGCAGAGTGGCGTGGAGGCGCCGAACATGCTCGCCAACGCCGAGGCGGATTTGACGCGCGTCCGCGCCCGCATGCTCGAACTGGCTTTGCCCCTGCACCGCGGCTTGTTTCCCACGCATCAGGACCACGGCGAGCTTTCCGGCGACGACCGGGTAAACAAGGTCGTCGCCGAAGTGCTCGATAAGATCGCCGAACGGCGTTCCACCCGCGAATCCTACATGGACGACGCGCGCAAAGACCTCGAGGAGGCGCGCGCCTTCGTCCAGGAAAAGCATCTCCTTACCTTGCCTTCCCGCGACAATCTGCAGGTGATTCCGACGCCGGAATTCATGCGCGGCATCTACTCCGTGGCCGGCTTCTCGCCCGCCCCCACGCTGGAGCCGCAGCTGGGCGCGTTCTATTGGGTCACGCCCATTCCACCCGACTGGCCCAAAGACCGGGTCGAATCGAAGCTGCGGGAGTACAACTTCTACAAGCTGAAGTTGCTGACCATCCACGAGGCCATCCCCGGCCATTATGTCCAGGGGGAATTCGCCAACGACGTGCAGCCCAAGAGCCGGCGTCTGCTCCATGCGATTTTCGGCAACGGCGCTTACGTGGAAGGCTGGGCCCAATACGCCACCCAGACTATGCTCGACGAAGGCTTCCTCAACCACTCCCCCGAGTTGGCTCTTACTTTCGCCAAGGAGGAACTCCGCGTGATTGCCAATGCCATTCTGGATGTTCGTCTCCACATGCTGAACATGACCGATCAGGAAGCCCTGGATCTCATGCAGAACCGGACCTTCCAGGAGAAAGAAGAAGCCACCGGCAAATTGCAGCGGGCCCAGCTTTCCTCCTGCCAGTTGCCGACGTACTTTGTCGGCTGGCGCGGCTGGTTGCGCGCACGCGAAGCCTACCAACAGGCCAAGGGCGCCTCCTACAGCCTCGCGGAATTCAACGACCAGGCGCTCCAGCAGGGCGCCGTTCCCCTGGCGGTTTTGGGACAGTTGCTTCGTTAAACGTGGAAGGATCCAGGCCCCAAAGCAAGTCGGCAACCCGAATCCTCGCTGGACCGTCTATAATCATCTAACAGTACGGGATGCAGGAGAACGAAAACCCTATCGCGGAATCCGCGGTATCCCCAGCCCCGGTTCCCGCGGAACCACCGGCGAGGGCGACGCTGTGGGGCGCGCTTTCCTGGGCGCGGGATCTCGTCTTCTCTGTACTGATCGCCGTCATTCTGATCGTCTTCATCTATCAACCGGTAAAAGTGGAAGGCACCAGCATGATGCCGACGCTCACCGATCAGGAACGCATCTTCATCAACAAGTTTACGTATCACTATGGGCTCGGCAATATCGTGCGAGGCGACATGGTGGTGTTTTGGTATCCCTTGGACACCTCGAAGTCCTACATCAAGCGCATCATCGGGATTCCCGGCGATATCGTGAAAATCGCAGGCGGCGAAGTCTATGTGAATGGTAACCCGCTGATGGAAGATTACGTGCCGGATGAATATCGCGATCGCGTCTCCTGGGGTCCGGAGCGGGTGCCGGCGGACAGGTATTTTGTTTTAGGCGATCACCGCAGTTCCTCCAATGACAGCCGCGCTTGGGGTTTCGTAGACCGCAAGTACATTTACGGGAAGGCTGTGTTCGTTTACTGGCCTCTGGACAAGATGGGCCCTCTGCGGTAGCTCAGCGCCGCACCATCCACAGTACGACCGAAAACAACAGGCTGAGAAGCAGACAGGTAGCCAAAGGGAAGTAGAAAGTCGAATGCTTTCCGTGGATGTAGATGTCCCCTGGAAGCCGGCCCAGGCGGAACGGCAGGCGCCCCGCATAGCTCACCAGCAGGCCAAGAACCACCAGCACCAGTCCCGTGGCGACCAAAAGCCGGCCGAGTCCCATAATTCGAGTATAGGGAAAATTCAGAGCAATTCTTCCGGGTCGCCTTGGCGATTGTTCTGTGCCGGCAGATACACCCGGAAGGAACAACCCCGTTGCGGCTCGCTGCACACCACAATTCGCCCTCCGCATTCCTGGATAATCCTGGAGACAGTGAAGAGTCCCAACCCCATGCCTTTCCCGGAGGCCCTGGTGGTGAACCCTGGCTCGAACAATCGCGACTTCGTCTCCTCGTTCATGCCGATTCCAGTGTCGGTGACGGCCAGCCTGCAGTATTGCCCGGGGTTAAGTGTGGGGCATTCCGCGGCGGGATCCCGTCTCGTGTCATAATCGCCGGTTTCTATGGTGAGGGTGCCGCCCAACGGCATAGCATGGCGCGCATTGACCACGAGGTTTATCAGAATTTGCAGGAACTGTCCCGGTTCGATGGCGACGCGCGGCGTTTGCGGATCGCGCGAAATCCTGGTGGTTACCTTTTCGCCCGCCAGGCAGCGAAGAATGGACGCCGCGCTACCAATCAATTGGTTGAGATCGGCCGCTTCCGGCTGTGCACGTTCCCCCCGGCCGAGAGTCAGCAATTGGCCCGAGATCTCCGAGGCCTGGCAAACGGCGTCCCGGATTTCCAACAAGCGGCTACTGAGCGCGTTTCCCCGGTCCGTTTGTGTGAGAGCCAATTCGCAGCAGCCGTCGATGATGCTGAGCAGATTATTGAAATCATGCGCCACGCCCGCGGCTGCCACAGCCATAGCCTGGAACTTCCCGGCCTCCAGCAAGCGCGCTGCAAGGATACGCTCCCGTGAGGTGTCGTGGTACACCGCGACGAACCCCAGCGCCTGCTCGCGCTCGCCCGGAATCGCACAAATGGTGGCATGCCTTTCATACGACATGCCGTCCTTGCTGCGATTGACCAGTTCTCCCGACCAGATCCGGCCGCCCTGCAGCGTCTCCCCCATACCGCGGTAGAAATGGTGATCGTGCCGGCCCGAGTTCAGAACGGCAGGAGTCTGACCGACGATTTCGGAGGATGCGTATCCGCTGTCTCTTTCAAACGCCCGGTTGCAATAAACAATCACATCCGCACCATCCGTGATGAGGACCGCGTCGGAGGCGTGTTCCATCCCCAGAGTCAGCCCGCCCCTCATACGCGCCTCGAGCGCTTGCCCCGACAGATCCACGAAACTCCACTGCACACAGGCCGGCCGGCCGTCCGCACAGATAGTGAACTTGGCCGCGACGCTCATGGGAAATGTGGAAGAATCGCGCCGGCGGCCGGTAAGCTCTCCCTGCCATTCGCGCTTTTCGCGCAGCGCTTGCAGGATTTCGGAGCACCGGCTGGGGTCGGCCAGAAACTCAAACACCCATCGTCCGCAGGCCTGCTGGGCGCTTTCGCAGGCCCACAGCCGCACGAAGGCTGGATTGACGAACCACAAGCGGGCCAGATCGTTCGAGATGGCGCCGGCGGTAGGAGAGTCCTCAACAGCAACATGAAAGTGCCGGTGCCAGTCCTGGAGGACAAAGGCCGAACGCGCCAAGGCCACCGTCCCACCCAGAAGCATCGACGGGGCAAGCCATTCTGCGGAGAGAGCCATCACCCATGCCGCGGTGGCCCAGTTCCAACTGGTGAAGCCTTGGATCGCGAGGAAACCGGCGGCGCCCGTGCAAAGCGTCGCGACAAAGAAGGCTTGGCGTCGCAGATACGAGCGTGCTTGGAGCAGGTACGCCAGGCCAAACCAGATCGCCGATACCGCGGACGCCCAGGGGCACCCGTTTCGGCCCATCCCTAAGTACTCCGCGCCCGCCAGGAGACCAATCGCGACGACACCTCCCGACCGTGCTGGAAAGCTGTGGCCGTGAGATTTGCGTCCGCTTTGGACCTGGAACGCCGCCGCGGCGATACAGGATGGCTGGGCCACGGCAGCCAAGGCGGCAGCCATGCGCGTCAATACTTGTAGCATGGAGCCGCCGTTGGCCGGCGGCATCAGCCAGGATGGTGATACGAGTAGCCCCCGCCCCATCGCAAAAGCACTCCAGAAGCACATCCACCCGCTCAAGCCGATCGCTTCGTCTGTGCGGCGGTTCATGCCCGCGAGCCATAAGGCGCAGGACACGCCCACGGCAGCCTCAAACAAGTAAAGATTGGCGCCAGGGTCTGTCATGGAATTGAAACAGAAAGAAACGACCTATCGATAGTACGCTCCACACCACGGCGGTTGGGAGTGAGGACGGGCTACCTAACCGTTAGGCGCAGGGAACACAGGGAACTGCCCGTCTTGAAGGGCTCCATGGCGAGTGGTAACCTTGGCTGTAAGTGTCATGCTTCCGAAGTCGTCCGGGCCAAGATCTGCGATTAAGCCCGTGTCCGGAGTGCCCCAGCAGGAGGTGCACGCTCAATTGGACCAGGTGTTGGCCAGCAGCGGCTTCGCCAAGTCAGCCCGGCTCTCGCGATTCCTGCGGGTGGCGGTCGAGCGGACTTTGGCGGGACAAACCGAAAGTCTGAAAGAGTTTGCACTGGGGCAGGATGTGTTCGACCGCGGCGCCGGTTATGACCCGCGGACGGACTCGATTGTGCGGGTGGAAGCCCAGCGCCTCAGGCGCAAACTGGCCGAATACTATGAGGGCGACGGCCGCCAGGCCCGGGTCTTGATCACTCTGCGCCCCGGCAACTATGTGCCGGCGTTTCGTTGGAGGCGCCCTCCCGAAGAGCCTGCCCATGTCCCGCCTACGATCGCTCTCGCCCCGGAACTGGACCCGAATACCGTGGCGGTGCTGCCATTCGTGAACCTGAGTCCGGACCCGGAGCAGGCACTGTTTTGTAACGGGACCACCGAGGAGATCATCCACAAGCTCACCGCCTTCAGCGGGCTCAGAGTTCTCGGCCTGACCACGGTCTTCGCGCTGAACGCTTCCGCCGAGGGTGTGATGGCCAGTTGCCAGAAGTTGGGAGTGGGCACTCTGATCGAGGGCTCCGTGCGCCAATCGGGTACGCGGCTGCGGATTGCGGCTAAGGCCGTCGCCGTCGCCTCGGGCCGGGCGCTATGGTCCCACCGCTTCGACCGCCAGGTGGGCGATATCTTTTCGGTACAGGACGAAATCGCGCATGCCGTGGCTGCGGCTCTGCACGCGCCGGCGCCGCCGGCTGCTCCAGCCTCTGTACACGGGCTCGACTTGGAAGCCTATGGCCTTTATTTAAAGGGTTGGCAGACTTGGGATGACACTACGCGGGAACGCTGCCTTTCCGCCATCGACCATTTCAAACGGTCCGCCTTTCTGGCGCCCGATTTTGTGCTCCCCTCCGCCGGCTTGGCCCATGCCTACCACTGGATGGCGCTTTGGGGCTGGATGCGTCCCCGCGAGGCTCACGCGAAGAGCCGCGAGGCGGCCCTTCAGGCACTGCGCATCGATGACCGCTCGGCGGACGGCCATGTGGCGTGGGCCGCGACACTGCTGCGCTTCGATTGGGACTGGAAGGGCGCAGAGGCTGCGGCGGGAAAGGCTCTCGCGCTGAACCCCAGTTGCGGCCTGGCACACAGCATCCTGGCGGGAAGCCTGCTGGCGCAGTCGCGATTCGACGAGGCGATGCGCTCGTACGAATGGGCCGTCCAGTTGGACCCGTTGTCCTATCGGACCAACGGTGCGCTGGGAGTCGGACATTGGGTGATGGGCTCGTACCGGGAAGCCGAACCGTGGCTCCGCCTGAGCCTGGAACTGAATCCGGGCTCCCCGTTATCTCAAACCTTCCTCGTACGGCTGTACCTTTCGATGGGACGGTTCGCCGAAGCGGCCAAATTGTGCGAGGAGACGAGTCAGCACTCTCCCACTCACCTCCTTCTGGGCGCGCAGGCGTCAGCCTATGCTGGTAGTGGCAACCGGGATGAGGCGGTCCGCATCCTGCGGCGCCTCGAACGCTGTTTGGAGTCCGAGTACGTGGACCGCATGGCCATCGCCATCACCCAGGTCGCTCTCGGCGACTTTAACGGCGCTCTTGTATCGCTCGGCCAGGCTTTGGAGGAGCGGTCCCCCCTGGCAGGGTTTTTCCACCTCGATCCTTCGCTCCTGCCGCTGCGCGCGGATCCGCGTTTCCAGGCTCTGGTATCTTCCGGCGGACACGCCACGAGTTGACTGCCGGGCCGAATAGACTTAAGCCCCCGGCTTCTCGACCCAAGGCAGATAGGCCGCTCCGTAGAGTCCGGCTTCATTGCCCAGCGTGGCCTGCTCGATGCGAGTGGCGCCCTTCGTCAGCCGGTATGTGGCCGAGTGCAGTTCCACCGCGCGTAGCATGGGAGGGGCAAAGAATTCCCAAGCCGGGAGCACGCCGCCGCTCAGAAGATAGAGCGGGAAATTGAAGGTGTTTACCAGCATCGCCACAACCACGCCCAGACTCTCGCCCATCACCCGCCAGATCTCCCGCGCCTTCACGCCGCGCTCGTCATCGAGGCGGGCGATTTCGTGAACATCTTTGGCGGTGAGGTTCTCGCCCAATTGCAGGAGTCGGGCCATGGCGGAAACGGCCGTGGCGGAAGCGTGTTTCTCGACGCACCCCTGGCTGCCGCAGCCGCACGGATTGCCGTTGGGGACGACCCCGATGTGGCCCAATTCGCCGGCCATTCCCATCTGCCCGCGAATCACGCGGCCGCCGGAAATGATGCCGCCGCCGATACCGGTTCCCAGCGTGAGCAGCACCAGATCGTCCACGTCGCGTCCGGCGCCCATCCATTTCTCGCCCAGCGCCGCGGCGTTGGCGTCGTTTTCGAGGATGACGAACGCGCCTAGCCGGCGCTCGATTTCGTCGCGAATGGGAAAGTTCTCGAGGAAAGGCAGGTTGTTTGAATTGCGGATGATGCCCTCTTTCAGAGAGATGAATCCGGGCACACCGATGCCGATGCCGGCGAGACTGCCCACACCGTGTTTCTCGCGCAGCAGCACAATCGCCCGCACCATGTCGGCCAACACCGCCTCCCGCCCTTCGGAGAACTGCGTCGAGCCGCTCGTCTTATCCAGCAGCTTGCCGGCATGGTCGATGGCGGCGGCGCGCAGGTTCGTGCCGCCCAGGTCGAGTCCGATGGAATACTCGGGCATCGAACGGAGGATAGCACGCGCGCCGGGCGCCGGCGAGAGGCACGGGTATCGCGGTATCCGGCCCGGCGCAAAGCGCATAGTTTTGTGTCGCATCCGCCAGTCACCTGACGTCTGTCAGAACTTGCCCGCGGGGCCGGGCGCAGTCTGGCATGCCGATTAGCAGCGGTTGGCAGCGAGTGCTACGATCGGCTGGGCCCATGGGCGCGATCAAAACTTCTTTCATTCCCAATGGTACGTACTATGTTACAAATTGAAACAACCGCGCCCGCCTTGCGTCGATAAGATAGGGCAGGGAAAGTCCGATGAGAGAGCATAAGGAGTACATCGCGATACCAGGGAGCAAGACTCACGAACTGCCGCCGCTGCTCCTGCATTCGGGGGAACCTGCTTCCGGCACAGGTGCCGCCGATTTGGATTCGATGATGGTGGAAGCCGAAGAAATGCTCGCGCCGACGGGTGCCGATGAGAGTCTGGTGGAGCAGCGCAAGTTCGATTTGGCAGTACAGCTTGCGGAACGCTACCGCGCACTCCTTTCGCATTGGCAGTGGGGCGATTCCGTCGTTGAGTGGACCCGCCAATGCGAAATCACGTTCGAGAATGAAGCCTCGCTCCGGAGCTTTCGCCATCCGGATGTCTGGCCGCATGCCAACCGTGCCACCTTCGTCACGCTGCTGATCGACAAGCAAGTCGACACTCAGGGCGTAGCGCTGGAGAAGGCGGTGGGCTTGCGCCTCATGTTCCGAGAACCGTCCCCGATTCGTTGCTTATCGAACCAATTCTTGCTTTACCTGGATTCGATCGTAGCGGACACTGCCTATCAATCGTGGGCACAATTAGTCCCCGGTGTGACTGCGATTCTGCCGCCGGAGCGGTTTCATTTCGACGTCTTGGAGATCGGCGATTAGCAGGTTCCGGCAGGTTCCGGCCCCTTAGTAAATCCGCCATTCCGGTCTCCTGATGTCCGCTCTGGATGGCGTCGCCCAGGCGCCCCTCGATTCGCGGCGTGAGCGGCGTGTCCATCGTCATTCGAGCAGACCTCATCCCGATGCCGGCTTGGAGCGCTGTTTACAATTGTTTTACGTCCTTCCAACGACTTCTAATTTGCTCCCAATCTACTCTCGTACTGGCGGTCAGGGCAAAGCCTTCCGTCAATTTAGAAATGAGGAGAGAAGAAGATGTTGAAGCAACTCGTTATGTTGGCGGCGCCCGCCGCCCTGAATATGTGGATGTCATGTTTGCCGCTGCGAGCGGATGGCCCCGACGAAATCAGCTTTAATTTGGTGGCCAATCCCAAGTTTGCGTCCTGCCTCGCAGCCAACCCGTTGGCTCCTCCGACGGCAAAGGTCACCATCGGCCGCGGTACGGCGAACGACGTGATGGTGGTCGAATTGAGGAACTTCAAGCCGGGGAGTGCTTTCGATCTGTTTACGATCGAGCGCAGTAACCTCAAGTCCGACAGCTCCGTGGATCCCGATTTCAAGACCTTCGGCTTGGCGTGGTATCAGTCCGACATCCACGTCGGAGATGACAGCAAGGCTGAGGCCGTGGTGAAGAGCATTTTGCTGGACGGCATCTTCGGATTTGACGCCGATCCGTTGCCCGGCTCCACCACCGGTGCTCCCCTGGTACCTCCGACCCACACGTTCCACGTCGGGTTCTGGTTCGACGGTCCACAAGACGCGGCCGCGTGCGGCTTCGATCCTAACAAGCCGACGCCGTTCAACTCGGAACATAAGGCCGGTCCGAACGCCATGATCAGCCTGCCCGATCCCGCCACGAATCTGGGCCCGCTCTCCAGTAAGAACGCCACCCCCGCCAATGTCGTGCCGCCGCAATACTGAACGTTTCAAGCCCCGGCTTCGTCTTCCGAGCAAGCTTTATGGCTGAACCGTGGATCCACGACTTTGCGAGCGGTCTCGGCCCCGAAAATTGGCAGCGCCACGTCGCTGAGGAGCCCAATCTGTTTGAGAACGGAAGCCTGATCCCAGTAAATGTGTTCATGGGCAAGCTTCCCTTCTCGAAATCTGACAATGGCTACCAACGGCACTTCGACACGCCGGTTCGTGGGGGAAACGCCGGGCAGCATCCAGGGCATGTCCTGTGTGTGAGTAAAAGAGAAGACCATTTCATCGACAAGCTGATTCTCGCCGACCGTTCGCGAAATAGGGGTGAGCGTTGTGTCCGGCGGCATACTAGGAATGAAGTCCCGCGAATAGAAAGCGCGTAAAGCGTCTTTTCCGGATCCTCCTGTCATCACGGGAACATGATTGACATAGGCGTCTTCCACCATGGTTGCGAGTGTGGATTCGGTGTCCCGCGTGACAAATTCATGAGTGGTGTGCTCGTTCCACAATTGGCCAAGGTCTACTTGAGGCATGGAGAAATTCTACCGTGCCGCCCGCCCACTGCGGCACACGCTGGGAAGATATGAAACTGGGTGCCTGCCGCTCTGCAGATTCCGGGCGCTACCGGCTTGGGGAGGTTGCGCCAGCCCCTAACCCGCAGGCGGCGGAGGCCTACCCTCTCGCCGTCCGGCCCGCCCGGGCCGGCCAAAGAAAGACAGAACCCCCAAAATCGCGATAATATTAAGCACATGTCGGTTGCTAGCCTGGAATTCACGCACGATCACTCGGTCCCTTTGGGCACGAACAAGCATCTCCACCGATGGGTCGAGAAGATCGCAGAACTGGTCAAGCCTGAGCGAATCCACTGGGTGGACGGTTCCCAACAGGAGCACGACACACTCTGCGCCCAGATGGTGGAGAGCGGAACGTTTCTGAAGCTCAACCAGGATCTCTGGCCCGGCTGCTATTACGCCCGATCGGATGAGAATGACGTCGCTCGGGTCGAGGACCGCACGTTCATCTGTTCCCTGTCGAAGGAAAACGCGGGTCCGACGAACAACTGGGTGAATCCATTCGAGATGCGCCGGAAGCTGAAAGAGCTATTTAGCGGCTCGATGCGCGGCCGAACCATGTACGTCCTTCCTTTCAGCATGGGGCCGATCGGCTCGACCATGTCTCAGATTGGCGTGCAGCTCACAGATTCGCCTTACGTCGTGGTGAGCATGCGCATCATGGCGCGAATCGGCCTGGCGGTATTTCAGGAAATCGATAAGGACGTCAAGCGAGTGGTGCCGTGCGTGCACAGCGTGGGAGCTCCACTAGCACCAGGCCAGAGCGATGTGCCGTGGCCGTGCAATAAGGAGAAGTATATCGTCCATTTTCCGGAAACGCGCGAAATATGGTCGTACGGCTCCGGTTATGGGGGCAATGCCCTGCTGGGGAAGAAGTGTTTTGCCCTGCGGATTGCGTCGAACCTCGCGCGGGACGAGGGATGGATGGCGGAGCACATGCTCATCTTGGGTGTGGAAGATCCCAAGGGCGAGAAAACTTATGTGGCTGGCGCTTTTCCGAGCGCCTGCGGGAAGACGAACTTTTCCATGCTGATCCCTCCCCCGGCATTCGCCGGCTGGAAGGTTTGGACGGTAGGGGATGATATCGCCTGGATTAAGCCCGATGCCGAGGGCCGCCTTCGAGCCATCAACCCGGAGGCGGGTTTCTTCGGAGTGGCGCCCGGGACATCCAACCAGACAAACCCCATTGCGATGGCCACTCTGTCCAGAAATACGATCTTCACC
>Ga0209698_10003462_pt1 | contig 17606 bp, 11 predicted proteins | sample LitLauG_LLR_2012_FD_187203 | JGI IMG/M metagenome (GOLD analysis project Ga0209698, IMG submission 187203) | Freshwater sediment microbial communities from Pennsylvania, USA - Little Laurel Run_MetaG_LLR_2012 (SPAdes) (version 2) | ecosystem: Environmental > Aquatic > Freshwater > Creek >...
CGCTGAACATGAGCAAAAGCGGCCTATTTGCCCACTTTGGATCCAAAAATGATTTGCAGCTCGCTACCGTCGAGATGGCGCGTGCAATTTTCACGGAGCATGTGGTCCGTCCTGCTTTGGCCCGGCCCGCGGGATTGCCACGTCTCTGGGAGTTATGTGAGCGCTGGATCGGTCACGTCACGGAAAAGGTATTTGCCGGCGGCTGCTTTTTTACAGCAGCTTCGTTCGAGTTCGACAGTCGGCCGGGTCCGGTCCGTACTGCCATCGTGGACGCCATGCACCAGTGGCTTGACACCTTGACGCGCGCTATCGACGAAGCCAAGAAAGCCGGACACATCAAGGCTGGGGTCGATGCATCCCGGCTCGCCTTCGAACTCTACTCGATCGCCGTGGGTGCGCACTGGGCCTTTCAGTTGCTGGACCAGAAAAGGGCCTACCTCGATGCGCGCGAATCGATACTGGCTCGCCTTCGTTCCGAGGCAACGCCCGCGGTCCGCAGAAGCGAGGCCGGTCGCATGCTGAGATCCTAGGGACTGCGCCATCCCGCGTCGTAGTTTGCTTTGCCTACGCGGAGAACGTGGACTCTGGTTTTGCCATGTCGAGTGTGCCGCGGCGGCGTCCACGTGCGGCTTTGCGCGCTGCTCCCGGCGCTCGGCGTTCCGGCGCCAATATCTTTTCGATCTCTTCCCGCAGCCAGCGATTTGCCGGATCATTCTCCACACTCTCGTGCCAGTACAAATGGGCTTCGAGACGGGGCGCTTGCAGCGGGAACGGATACACCTGGTTCGTCACTCCCATGTTTGCCAAACCCGTGTTCAGCAGTTGCGCATGGCGCTCCGGCAGGGTCAGCAGCATGTCCGTCTTGCTCACCACCATGCAGGCCGCGAGATTGTGCTGACTGCGCAAAAACACCTGCCGCTGCAGACCACGCCGGCTTAGCTCGATGTCAATCAGACTGGGACCCTGACGCCGCGAAGAAACCTGAATATGGCGCTGCGTCAGATAGGTATTCAGGTCAAGTTTGTTCGTGATCGCGGGGTGACGGTGCCGTGCGATCACGACGAATGGTTCATTCAGGAGCCACTTATGCCGGATCCGATCGCTCACCGTCATGGGGATGTCGATGGCCAGATCGACCGAACCGCTTGCCAGTTCGGTCTCCAAATCTCTGCGCTTGACCCGAGAGGTTGTGATCGACATGCCCGGAGCGGCATTCGTCAGGCGGCACATCAGCGAAGGGAGAATCAGGGCCTCGGCATATTCCCACAAGGACAGGTGAAAACTCCGGCGCGTATTTTCGGGAACGAAATTGCGACTCTGGCTGAGGTTCACTTCCAGGATTTGGAGCGCCTGCCGCACTTCCTCAATGATGTTCCGGGTAAACGGCGTGGGCACCATGTGCGGGCCCTGGCGAACAAAGAGCGGGTCCTGCAGAAGATCGCGCAGCCTCTTCAGCGCATGGCTGATCGCAGGTTGGGTGAGATTCATCTGCTGGCCCGCGCGAGTAATGTTGCCCTCGCGATAGATGGCTTCCAGCACCACGAACAGGTTCAGGTCGACCTGACTTAAATGCACGCCGCATATATTACAGGATTCGTAGGATTCATTAGGAGAATTCTGCTGAAATCGCTAGGCTAGATTGCCGGCGGCGTGGTCCGCTTTCCCATGGATTTTTCTCTGTCTCCGAGAGCCCAGAGCTATGTCGAGCGCCTCCAGGCGTTCATGCAGGAGCACGTCTTGCCGGCCGAGCCGGAGTATTACTCGCAGCTGCAGAACCATCCCGACTGGCGCGCCTGGAAGCAGCCTACGGTAATGGAAACTCTGAAGGCCAAAGCGCGCACGGCCGGCCTATGGAACCTGTTTCTTCCTGACGCCGAATACGGCGCGGGCCTCAGCAATGTGGAATATGCGCCTCTCGCCGAGATCACCGGACACTCCTCGATTGCTCCCGAAGTTTTCAACTGCAACGCCCCCGACACCGGCAACATGGAAGTGCTGGTGAAGTATGGATCGCCAGCGCAGAAGCAACTTTGGCTCAAGCCGCTGCTCGCGGGCGAGATTCGTTCCGCGTTCTGTATGACGGAGCCCGATGTGGCCTCTTCGGATGCCACCAACATGCAGGCGACGGCCTTGATCGAGGGCGATCAAGTCGTGCTCAACGGCCGGAAGTGGTGGAGTTCTGGGGTCGGACATCCTCACTGCCGGCTGCTCATCTTCATGGGCATTACCAATCGCTCGGCTGGCAAGTATCAGCGTCATTCGATGGTGCTGGTGCCGCTCGATACTCCCGGCGTCAAGATCGAGCGCATGGTACCCGTGTTTGGATCCTATGACTCGCCCTTCGGTCACGGCGAGGTTAGCTTTACGAATGCTCGCGTACCGCTCGACCACATCATCGCCGGACCGGGCCGCGGTTTCGAAATCGCGCAGGGCCGGCTCGGTCCCGGCCGCATTCATCACTGCATGCGCACGTTGGGAGCCGCCGAACGTGCGCTCGAACTCTTGTGTCGCCGGTCGCTCCAGCGCGTGGCCTTCGGCAAACCGCTCGCCGAACTGGGCGGCAACGCGGACATCATCGCCAACGCCCGCATCATGCTCGAGCAGGCCCGTCTTCTTACCCTCAAGGCCGCGTGGATGCTCGACGAAGTCGGCACCAAAGGCGCCCGCGGCGAAATCTCCCAGATTAAAGTCGCCGTTCCGAACATTGCCCTGGAGATCATTGACCAGGCAATTCAAATGCACGGAGGCGCCGGTGTCTCGTCGGATTTTCCCTTGACCGAAATGTTTGCCACGATCCGCACGTTGCGTATCGCGGACGGCCCCGACGAAGTACATCGGGCTTTAATTGCCAAGCTCGAGCTGGGGAAATACAAAACTAAGAACGCTGTCTCGGTGACTGGGGGTAGCTCTTAGCTCTCGGCCGCCACTTGATCAGCAGATTCTCAGGCGGCAGCCTTCGTCGCTTCGTCTAGGGCGGGATTGCTACCGGCTTGCCCGTCACCCGCCCAGAATCGGTGGCAAGCGTCACCGGGGCTTCCAAAATCCCACAAAGTGTGTGGCACGCTGCGATGAGATTCTGAACGAATCGTCGCAACAGGATTGAGCGTTGGAATTACTGAAGCTTCGCGTACTCCGCTTTGGCTTGCTTCAGGATGGGAATGTCGGGGTCCGCATCTTTCCAGAGCGTAAGGAAATCCTGATAGGCGGATTTCGCTTTGGTCTTATCACCCGACAGTGCGTAAGCCCTGCCCAATTGCAGGTGCGCCAATGCGCCGATGGGATCGCTGATCACGAGCCCGCGGTGATCGAGAATTTTCTGGAATTCTGCGGCGGCTTCGGCGCCTTGATGTGCGGCCAGATAGGCAAGGCCACGGACGTAGGCTGGGTAGAGATTCCCTGCGCCCAAAAGAAACTCAGAACCGCCCTCAGTCGGAATTCCGACTTCATAAGGAATCGCGGTTTGAAGCAGTTCGACAGCCTTTGACGGCTGGCTGTGGTTCAACGCCAGTAGTGCGCGAAGCATCGGCGCGTATGTGAATTGGACCCTTGTATCCTCCGGGAAACGCTTGGAGAGGTCCTCCGTCAGCGCTTGAGATCGAGAAGAATCTCCCGAGAGAGCAAACGCAAAGGCAGCTCCATATCCCACATCCCTGCTCCTTGAAAGCGCAAGTGCGTCGACAGCTCTCTGCCTGGCGGTGGATACATTTCCGAACAGCGCTTCCCGCACCGCCGCATCCGTTTCGTAGAGTGCCTGCGTATCTCGACGCTCGGTTTTGCGAGCCAAATCCGCCGCCAGCTGTGACATCTCTCTTGCGGCTTCCAAGTGGCCGGAATACGCCAATACGAACCCTTCCGAGTTGGACATCCAGTCGTTCGCCCCGGGCTTTTTCCGAGCCTGGGCAGCTACCCGTCCCATCCCCGCCTTGTCATCTTTCAAAAAGGCCAGCGCGTATTGCAGAACAAAGAAATCAGGGACCTCGAGTTTGCGATTGAATGCTTGCTTTAAAGTGCTTTCCGCTTCAGCCCAGCGGTCTAGCGACACGTAGCTGACGGCGAGGTTGCCATATCCGCTGGCGAAGTCCGGGTCGATCCCGAGAGCTGCTTTGGCTTCCGCGATGGCCTCTTCATATTTACCCATTTGAGGGTAAATCCCCCCTGACAAGAGGCCATGGGGAAGCCACGAACGAGGATATGTTTGTATCCACAAGGCGCAGGTCTGTTGCGCCCTTTCCAGGTTGCCCGTAACCTGCAAATCGTAGGAAGCGGAAATAAAGAACTTCTCCTGGTCACTGGCGCGATCTCGAAGTTGATAGGCTCTGCTGGTATTCATCGCAGAAAGGACCGATTCCCCGATGTCGCCATACAGGCGCCCGAGCAGAGCGTAAGCGCTGGCAAAGTTGGGGTCAATCTCGACGGAGCGCTTGAGAAAGGGCACAGCAGCAGCCGAACCAGAGTGGAAGGAAACCTGCCAACCCGCGCTGTAAGCCTTCAAAGCTTCGAGTGAAGGCGTCGTGGCCTCGGCCAGTGCTGTGTCGTGTTTCCTGACCGTGGTGAGTGATTCACCGACTCGGGTTCTGAATTTGCTGGCCATTTGGCCCAGCGCATTCAGAACATCCTCTTTCCTTGCCGCTTGCACCTGTTCCTCAGCAAGAACATCTCCCGTGCGACAGTCTTGTGCGCGTAATCCCAAGACATACTGGCTGCCGAGGCTGGCAATCGAACCGTCGAGAACGGCCGCACTGGCAGTTCGCTCGCAGATTTCCCGTGCAATCTCCGGAGTAAGCGGGGCATCGGCAGGCTTGCCCATCAGTCTCAGTACCTGCTGGATGCGCTCCTCTGAGATGAGGCTGAGGAAAGGCGACTGCTCAAGCTGCACCGCGAAGCCTTGCCTCAGCGTTCCGTCAAAGACAGAGTCGCCCGTCGTGTTACTGAAGTCGGCAAGGACAATCGTGTCTTTGTCTGTGAGTTTCGCTGTGCGGCGGAGATAGAAGTAACCACCGACGGACAACGCGAGCACGGCCACGATAGCGGGAACAATCAGCTCCCAGTGCTTTCCAATACCCGTTGGGGTGACGGTCGTGGCAGCTTTCGGACTCGGACTCGAACTCGAACTCGAAGCCGGTTGCTCCTGAGCAGGCGCGTTCGCGGGCGAAACAACAGCCTCGGATATCTGGCCTATAAATCGGTAACCTCTCCCCGTGATGGTCTGGATAAAGCGCGGTTGTTCGGGATTGTCCTTGAGGACTTGGCGGATTTTCCGGATCGCAGTATTGATTGCGTTATCGGTATCAAGGAAGACATTTTTGCCCCAGAGCTTTTCAATGATCTCTTCCCGCGTTACCAACTGGCCAGGCCGCTCCACCAGCAGGGAAAGGACTTCCGTGGGGATTCGTTCCAGCTTCAGCGTGCGGCCGGAACGTCGCAACTGGTATGCGCGAAGGTCCAGTTCGAACTCATCGAATCTGACGAGGTCTGCCACGGTTGAGTTCTCTACCGATGAGGCTGTAATTCTACATCCCTTCCTGGACGGTCAATAAGACCAGCCTGTTCAGCAAGTTCGGAATACAGGTGAATACACGATTCTCCAGACCTCCTCCATTGTCTGGCTGCTCAAACTGAAACATCATGCGCCCCGGTGTGAGGACAACCCGAGCACGATCCGGGCACAGTTCTTGATGGGGTGATTTCAAAAAACGACTTTGCTTTTGAATCGCATGCGTATGCGCCGGGAACGGGTTCCCGGATGCAGACGCGACGATCTTGGGGCAAATCCGCAAAGGAGAATCACAAATGAAGACACAGAAACTGGTCAAAATGGAGTTTGTTTTCGCCGCGTTCCTCGCGGCCGTCCTGGGTTTCTCTAACGCCGTTCAGGCACAGCAGAGTTGGAACGCTACCGTCGGGGGTCAAAGTGCAGACATGTCCAGGCAGGCGGTGGCGTTTCTTCCCAACGAAATTTGGATCCATGCTGGCGACAGCATCACCTGGACGTTCAATAGTGGAGACATTCACACCGTCACCTTCTTGACAGTTGGGCAGGTCTATCCGTTTGATGAAACCCAGGGGTGCCCGCCGATTACGCCCAGCGGATCGCCTTTCGATGGCTCCTCTTGTGTCTCCAGCGCCGATCTGACGTTGGGCCAAACCTATCAGGTGATTTTTCCGAAGGCGGGCAACTATGAAATCGTCTGTCTGGTACACGCGCAGATGTTCGGTGTCATTCACGTGCTTGACCCAACCCTGCCCCTGCCTTACGACCAGACGTCTTATGACAAACAGGCCAAGGAACAGTTGAAGGCGCTGCTGGAAGACGCGGATCGTCATCAGCATCACGCCGAGCATCAGCACTCGATCGCAGATATGTTCTCCGCTAAGGCAAGCTCACACACCAAGTCCGTAACTGCGGGAGTGGGCGAAATCTCCGCAACTGCCGGCGGACAGCAGTCGTTTTCGCTCGTGCGCTTCATAAACGGCACGGTCACGATTCACGCCGGTGACACCGTGGAATGGACCAATCTGGATCCGGAAATCGGGCACACCATCACTTTCGGTACAGTACCGCAGGATATTATCGATCCATCCTGCAGTCCAAACTGCGTCGTGAGCACAGATCCAGACGGTGCGCTGCACGCGACGATCACCAGCACGCAGCAAAACGTACACTCCGGGCTGATCGCGGCCCTACTCGAAGATGTGCCCGGCTTCCCGCAAGGGCCGGTCGCACCACCAACACGGTTCCGCATCACGTTCACGACACCGGGAACTTACCCGTATGTGTGCGCGTTTCACGACAATCTGGGCATGGATGGGGAAGTCATCGTGTTGCCCTGACCGGATTCCCTAACAAAGAAAGGATGGTAAGCACATGTCAACTTTCGCGGCTGGAATAAAACCGTTTCCACTGGTACGCGCAAAGTACCTGCTGTTTGCCATCCTGGCATTCATGCTGGTCTACGTCGCCGTTCACGATGAGAGTTTTCTGGTGCATCCGAAGGATCCCATGTGGCAGCACTACGAACCCTTTAAGTGGTGGCTGTTGCCCCATGGAATCGCCGGTGCGTGCGCTCTGCTGCTGGGCCCGATGCAGTTCTCCGACCGGCTTCGCGATCGTTTTCGGCGGCTCCATCGCGTGGTCGGCCGAATCTATGTCGCAGGTGTATTCGTGGCCGCGCCACTCGGCTTTTACATCCAACACTTCGAGGAGCGCATGGGCGATCCCCGATCTTTCAGTATTGCCGCTGCGGCGGACGCCGCGTTGTGGATGATTACGACTGGGATTGCGATGGTCTTCATTCTCAAAGGGAAGGTTCAGGAGCACCGGCAATGGATGACTCGCAGCTTTGCGGTCGCCCTAGTTTTTCTTGAGGTGCGAGTGATCGGCGGCGTGGGCGGATGGGAGAATCTCGACGTCCATGCGAACGAAACCATTGTCTGGGTGTGCCTTGCCCTCTCGATCCTCTTGGCGGACCTGGTACTTCAGTGGCAGCAACAGGGGCCTTTCACCCTCAGCGGTTCGGCGGCACGCGCCGGCTCCTCCTGAGCGGAATTGGGTCAGAGGAAGCGGGCGAGGGCGCACGCGGCGGAATCCCACTCATCGCAAAGAGCGCGATGAGTGGGACACCCTCAAACCACAGTGGGCCTCCTCAGAACGTGATCCGGAGGCCCAGCTGGATCTGTCGCTTAGGGAAGGCTGAGGTGAAGGCCAGCGGCGTGCTGGACGTGACCGTCGTGCCATCCGCAAGAAGCGAGCCTGGTTTCATTCCACGCACGTTGAACGTCGTGAATCCTGGTTCAAAACCGAAAAGAGGGCTGACCTCGTTGTTCACGCTGGCAAAATTTGTGCGGTTGAAGATATTGAATCCTTCCGCCGTAAACCGCACGTTCGCCCTATCCCCCAGTTTGTGCTGCCAGCTCAAGCGCATGTCGAAGTTGATGTAGTCAGGCCCCAGACCGGTGTCGCGTGGGGCGCCGATGGGACGTTCATTGGTGGTGTGATTGTTGCCGTTCACCTCTCCTCCGGCGAGTAAGTTGAAAGGATGCCCGCTGTGGGCTTCGAAAATCGGGGCGAGCTGGAAACCCGACAAGTAACTCTGTTTCCAGGGACTGTCGAATACTCCTGCGATCAGCACCTTGTGCCGCTCATCAAACTCGGAAAGACTGCGATCCAGGTTGAGGTTGGTCGGGTCCTGCGGCCCGTAGTCGGTGTTGTAATCGGTCGACGTGTCGTACCCTTTGCTGAATGTGTAATTCCCGAACAAGGTGAAGTGCTCACTGAAGCGCTTTTTGACTTCCACGATGCCGCCCTCGTACAGAGCGAATGCCCCCGAGGTGTATTGGTTGTTCTGCACGATCAACGGATTCACAAAGCATTGCTGGGTGGCACATGGAAGGCCTTCGATGCCGCCCAGCGGGTCGGTCAACGGGCTCGAATTCCAGTTGCGATAGGAAACCGTCCGGCCATTGGCCAGAGTTACCGTGGTGAACGGCGCCGGCAGCAGATTGGTGTCGATGGCGACCGGGAGTCTCTGGGTATGAGAATAGATGGCACTCAGAGAAATTGAGAAGCCGGGCGAGATCTCGCGCTCAATTCCGAAGGAAACCTGCTGCGCGATGGGAGGGCGATAGCCGGGCTGGTTCACGAAAATTACCTGTAGCGGAGAGAGAGGACCGCTATTGGTGACGTCGATGCCAAATGGTTGGGGACCCGGAAACGGGCCCGCTACGGCCGCCGGCGTGATACAAGCGCCATTGCCCGCGGTCGGCGTGGTGCACTGAATCAATCCCTGCGCAAAAAGTGTTTGGAAGATGGTGGCTGATCCGGCTATGCCCAGCTGCGGAACCCCGGAGAAACCATCGGCATAGATGGAAATTTCCCGGTTGCAAGGGCTCGTGCCGGCACCGGGGATGATGGTTACTCCGAATTGGGAGAATCCACAGATTCCGGTGACGTTGGCAACCTGGCCGGCGCCGGGCCTGTTTCCGACTGCAGATTTATTTTTGTTCACAACGCCGAGGCTTAAGTCGACGTCGGGAATTTGTGCGTCAACCGGTCCGTAGAAGATTCCGTACCCACCTCGAACCACCGTCTTGTGATCCTTGCCGGGGTCCCAAGCGAAAGAGACGCGCGGAGCAAAATCCTTTTTATATGTCGTTAGCGGGGCGAATTGCGTGTCCAGTTCGTAGCGGAGGCCGTAGTTCAGAGTGAAGTTAGGCCATATCTTCCAGGAGTCCTGGGCGTAGACCGCTGTCAGGGGCCGGGCGTAATAGCCATAGGTCGGATTTCCGAAACCTTGCTGGTAAATCTCCGGCAGCCCCAACCCGGCCGCTTGCAGCGAGTTGACGTTGGCGCCGGATGGCGTCGGCCCTCCAGTGCAGGGATTCGTGCCGGTGGCGGCAAAGCACGGGCTGAGCGCAACTCCAGGGAGCGACCCGAACACAAAGCGTCCGGGGAAAAAAGTGTGCGACTCGGTGTGATTGCCGCGAAGCAGTTCGTAGCCGCCGAACTTAAGAGTGTGGTGGCCGCGGATGAGGGTGACATTATCTGTGAATTCGTAGCGGCGCAGGATGGTGATGTTGGGCAGGAAAATGTTCGTGCCCATGTTATTGATAAAACCTGGAATCTGGAGACCCACCTGCGCCGGCGCGTTCGGAAGCACGTTAAAACTGTTGTAATCCCACTGCGCGCGAGCCTCATTCTGCGTTGCGGAGTTGAACTGGTGATACCAGGCAGCTTGAAAATTATGGTCGTAGGTGTGGATCGAGCTTCCCGCGGAAAAAGCCGTCAACGACTGCAGATCCGGCGACTCCTCGAGGTCGTGTCCATACCGGTAGGTTATCGAGAGCTCGTTGTTCACATCAAAGCGGTGATCCAACCGGCCCGACCCCAGGTACTGCCGCGTGTTGTAGGGAAAAACTCCACCCTGGGTTTCAAACTGGCCTACCAGATAGCCATCCAGTCCAGCTTGAATGGGCGAGACAAACGGGTTGGGACCGGGAGTTGGGTTCACGGACAAAATGCTCTGGAGGGCAAAGGCGCAAATCGGCGCAGGCAGGATTACCACCCCTCCACTGGGAGTGTTGAGGCACGGCACGTTCGGGTTTGATGACACGGCCAGCGCGCTCACCATCGCCTGTTGCGCAAACCTGGGATCACTCGGTGAAAAAGGGTTCGAGGTTGCGGTCGCAGAGGGTCCGGCGAAGATCGAACTGCTCGTCAGAAGGGGAACTGAATTCTGTGAGTCCTGGCGCAGGCCTTCGAAAGAACCAAACAGAAAAGTCTTGTCTTTCTGGATCGGGAAACCGAGGGCGACGCCATACTGCTGACGGCTGAGCGAATTCTTGATCGGAGCGCCGGTGGACGTGGTGTTGAAATTAGAGAAGGTCGGATCGGGCGCGAGAGCCGAACTGAAGGCGAATGGATCGCGAGCATCCATCGCCTGGTTCCGGAAAAAACCATACAGCGTGCCGTGCAACTCGTTAGTGCCGGATTTGGTCACTATGTTGATGGAAGCACCGGTGGCCGCACCCAGCTCGGCGGCGTAGTTGCTGCGATTGATTTGAAACTCCTGCACCGCGTCCTGGTTCACCGTCAGGCGCACACCACCGCTGTCGCCGGATGTCTCGCCGCCGTCTACCGTGATACTGTTTCCGCGTCCGTTGCTGCCGTAGAAGGACAGGCCGCTCTGCGGCGTTTGCTTGACTCGGAAATCCTGATCACCCGCCAGCCGGGTGGAGTCGGATACGCCTGGCGCCAGCAATGTAAACGTAAGATAGTCGCGCCGGTCTACGGGTAGATCGACGATGTACTGTTGCACGATTCTGTCGGCCTGGCTTCCGCGCTCGGTTTCCACGACCGGCGGCTGGTCGGTCACCTCAATCACCGTCGCGACCTTTGACGGCTTCAGCTTGAAATCGGAGACCACCGTCTGCCCGACAGCCACCGTCACGCTCTTACGAATCTCAGTGGCGAATCCTGCCATTTGCGCGCTGACTTCGTAGGTGGCCGGCGACAGGCCCGCGACTCGAAATTGCCCTGTGGCATTGGTCATTGCGGTGCGCCTCAGGCCAGTCTGCGCATCCACCACCTCGACCGTCGCTTTGGGCACAACGCTTCCCGCAGAGTCAATCACAGTTCCAGTGATCTCCCCCGACGTGCCGACGCCTTGTGCATGCGCCAAGAACGTTCCGAGCAGGAAACAGGCAAGAACACCTGTCACTGACTTCATCCTGGTCCACAGACGGACTCTGCACGCTAAAGTCGCACGACTCGATTGACTGCTCTGTTCGAAACCCATGGTTCGCCACCTCAGTCTTGCTTGCAAAAAAGCCGCGGTCGCCCAACCGCAGCCACTCGCGTTCTTCCTACCTACAGACTGTCGCCAAGTCGCGATTTATTGAGTGTCCTGTTTTTTTGGATCTGACAATTGGGAACGAACTACCACGCCCCACGCTGCTGTCGCTTCAGAGCGTCGCATCTCCACGATGGGCGTGAGCGTATCCGCGTTCCTGAAATTCATCAAATGAATTGTTTTGATGATCGTCTATGCTTGCAGGGAATGCTGGCTTGCGGGCACTGGGTCCTTGCCTATTCTCGACAACGTACTGGTTGCTTACTTCGGTCCGCTGAGTTTCAGGCAGGAGAACCGACCGGGGAAGGATGGGTCGAGAGAAAATCAAGGATTTCCTTTTGCGCCGCTTCGGCCTGATCGGTGAGAAACAAGTGGCTGGCGTGATCCAGGAGAACGAGTTTTGCGCCCGGAATTCGCTTCGCGATCAACTGGCCGTTGGCGGGCGGCACGAGAGCGTCCGACCTTCCATGGATGACCAGGGTCTGCGCGGTGATCTGGGCGATTCGGCTGTAGCTCTCCCATGCCAGGATTGCTTGTAGTTGCGCCATGTAGCCTTCCGGTGAGGGAAGCCAGGGCTGGCGCAGGCGAACATCTTCGTCGATCTTTTCCCGCGGCGTGGCCGCATCGTAGATGTAAGGAAGAATGGCATCGCGCGCTTGCTCCGGCGTCATGTCCCGCATCAATAATACGTCGATCACGTTGCTCTCGGCGCGCACCGCCGATGGTCCGCCCGGTGAAGTGCAGCCCAGAATTAGCGCGCCCGTCCGCGCTGGATACCGCAGCGCGAATTCCTGCGCGATCATGCCGCCCATCGAAACGCCGAAAACGTGGGCGTGGGCAACGCCGGCTGCATCCAGAACCGCGGCCGCATCCGCTGCCATAGTCGCGATCGAATACGGTCCGGGAGGAACGTCGCTCTGTCCCACGCCTCGATTGTCGAATGCGATCGTGCGGAAACGTTGCGCCAGCAGCGGGCGAATGCGATGCCACATGACCGACGTGTAGCCGAGGCCCACAATCAGAAGGAGCGGCTCTCCCCGCCCCTGTTCGTCCCAGTAAATCCTAGTCCCTTGATTTTCGACGAACGGCATCGAGTCCTTCCGTGTAGCGCGGACACTCCTGTCCGCGCAGGATTGCTGGGCCGCACACATGCGGACAAGAGTGTCCGCGCTACACTTTCAGAATTAGCTTGCCCGAATTCTCACCTTTGAAGAGCATTAACAAAGTGTCGGGGAAGGTCGCAAATCCTTCCACAATATCCTCGCGCGATTTGAGCTTGCCCCCCGCCATCCACGAAGCCATTTCCGCTCCGGCTTGCGCGTAGCGGTCAACGTAGTCCAACACCAGCGTGCCCTTCATGGTGGCGCGATTCATGAGCAGCGACAGGTAGTTGCTCGGCCCCGCGATCGGGCCTTCATTGTTGTATTGGGAGATCGCGCCACAGATCACAATTCGGGCGTGCAGCTTGATTTGCGCGAGGACAGTATCCAGAATTGTGCCGCCTACATTGTCAAAGTACACGTCAATTCCTGCCGGGCAGTGCTTGCGAAGGGAAAGCCTTACGTCTTCGGACTTGTAGTCGATGGCGGCATCGAAGCCCAGCTCATCCTTGATGTAGCGGCACTTCTCCGTCCCTCCGGCGATGCCCACCACATGGCAGCCCTTGATTTTACCTATCTGCCCTACGAGCGATCCCACTGCTCCCGCAGCCGCCGAGACTACAAGTGTCTCGCCCGGCTTCGGTTGGCCTGTATCGAGAAGCCCGAAATATGCGGTCATGCCCGGCATGCCCAGCACGCTGAGATACTTTGGAAGGGAAAAAGCTTTCGCGTCGACCTTGGTGACTCCCCGCCCGTCGGTCAGCGCATACTCCTGCACTCCGAACAAGCCAGCAACGTGATCGCCAATCGCGAAGCGTGGGTTACGCGACGCTGCTACGACGCCCACTCCGAGCGCGCGCATCACCTCTCCAATGCCCACCGGCGGCATGTAGGAAGGCACGTCCTTGATCCAGATGCGCATCGCTGGGTCCAGCGAAATGTACAACATCTGGACCAGCAGTTCGCCTTCCTTCGGTTCTTGAACCGGTTCTTCCGTGAAGGTAAAGTTGCTTCGCTTCGGCATTCCTACGGGACGGGATGCCAGCAAAAACTTGTGATTGGTGAGTGCCACGTTGCCTCCTTAGCTGATGGTCTCGCGACTTGGTGGTTGCGATCCGGTCCGCAACTCAGATCGTGTAACGCTCGCTCGCCAGCAGCCGCGCTGCAATGTGCCGACGCAGCGCGATTGCATTCACCGGATCGTGATTCGCATATTGATGCACGCGGGAAAGAAGTCGACGCAATTCATCGTTCTCGGCGCAGGCGCTTAGGACCGTTCGCGACGACAGTTCCACCTTGGCGATAGCATCGCGCAAATACACGGCGCAGGCGTCCGCGGCGTTCGCACCGCCACCGCCCGCCGCCAGTTTGCGGCTGCGCAGCAGGCTCGACTCCATCGCAAACACTTCCATGATGATGTCGGACACGTTCATGATGATCTCCTGCTGCTGTTCCAGCTGCGCACCATATCTCTGGAGCGCAACTCCCAGCGTCAGCAGGGCAATCTTCTTGGCATTGTTGACCAGGCTTAGTTCGCTATCGGAAGGCTTCTCGACAGCCGCCTCGCTGGATTGCTCCTGGAAGACGGCGCGGGCGGCCTCGAACAGCGGCAGAAGCCCCCGGGCAGCGCGCTTCAACGGCATGCCCGTGATCACCAGACGGTTAATCTCGCTCGTCCCCTCAAACAGACGGTTAATCCGTGAATCGCGATAGGCGCGCTCCACCGTGTAGTCCTGGTGGTATCCGTAGCCACCATGGATCTGGACGCCTTCATCGACTACGTAGTCGAGCATTTCTGACGCGTAGACCTTGACCATCGAGCACTCGGCGGCAAACTCCTCGATCGCTTTCAGCTCTTGAGAACCGCTCGCGGAGGCGTTGGCCGATCCTGGGGACGTGAGGTGCATTTGATTTTCAATCAGTCCCACGACGCGCCAGGTCATCGACTCTGCCGCGAAAATCCGGATCGCCATCTCCGCTAGCTTGTGCTGGATCGCGCCGAACTCGGAAATCGTCGAGCCGAAGGCCTTGCGTTGCTTGGCATACTTGATGGAAATCGCAAGGACATTTTTCGCGGCGCCGACACTGGCCGGGCCGAGTTTGAGGCGTCCGATGTTCAGGATATTGAATGCGATGACGTGCCCGCGCCCGATTTCTCCCAACACGTTTTCCACCGGGACCGGAACATTGTCGAGGTAAACGGCGGTGGTCGAACTGCCGGTGATGCCCATCTTGTGTTCTTCCGCGCCGCTGCTCACGCCGGGAAAATTTCGCTCGACCAGAAATGCAGTGAACTTCTCCCCTCCGACCTTGGCAAACACCGTGAACAGATCGGCGGCGCCGCCGTTGGTGATCCACATCTTCTGGCCATTGAGTAGATAGTGCTTCCCATCGGGCGTGAGATCGGCGCGCGTGCGCGCGGCCAGCGCGTCCGAGCCGGCGAGAGGTTCGGTGAGCGCATAGGCGGCCAGCATCTCGACCTTGGCCAGCTTCGGCAGATATTTCCGTTTCTGCTGCTCGGTTCCAAAGTAAACGATCGGCAGCGTCCCGATCCCGGTGTGCGCCGAGTGCCAGCCTCCGTAAGAGCCATCGCGCCCCATGCGTTCGGCGGTGACCATCAGCGACGGCAGGTCCATTGCCGTGCCGCCATACTCCTCGGGGATTGTCATTGCGGTCAGACCCAGTTCCACCGACTTGCGCAGGACACTCATGGCCACGCCCGGCTTCTTTTCGCGGATCGCGGGCAGATTCGGTTCAACCTCATTGGCCCAGAATTCGTCGACCATGCGGCCGATTGCCAGATGTTCTTCGCTCAGATCTTCCGGCGTGAAAACGTCCTGGGGTGTAGAGTCTTCGATCAAGAACGCCGTTCCCTTCGCGGCCTTATGCGAGATGTCTGTTAATGTCGTCATGAAAAACTCCTATGCCACCGTTTGAGATTGAGAATCTGGATTCTCTGAAAGCATGCGAAGGACGCGAATTCCCCGCGACCGATTGGTTTGTCATCACGCAGGATCGCATCCAGAAATTTGCCGATGCCACCGAGGATCGCCAGTGGATTCACGTCGACCCGGAGCGCGCCCAGCGCGAATCGCCTTTCGGTGGCCCCATCGCTCACGGCTTTCTGACTCTTTCGCTGCTGCCGCACTTTCTCAGGCAGGCAGTTCACATCCGCTCGGGCGTCGCGATGACCGTCAACTATGGCCTGAACAGAGTTCGTTTTCCTGCGGCCCTGCGCCCGGGTTCGCCGGTTCGCGCCCGGGTGACGCTGCTTTCGGCGGAGCCGTCGCCCGAGTTTGTCGACGCTGCTTTCCTCATTTACGTCGAAAGCCAGTCGTCGGCCAAACCCTGTTGTGTCGCGGAATGCTTGCTTCGCTACTATGGGGAATGAACACCCGTTCATATCGTCCCACTTTCCGCGCTATACCATGACGCGCGCAGCAACGTCTGGATTCTCCGCGGCAGGGTTCGGAAACGCGCGTCCTGTGTCAATCCCTGGGCGTATCGGTAATAGATTTGCTGAATGATGACGGCAACTTTGAAGCGGGCAAACGCGAGATAGAAGTCCATGTCGCGCGGATCGCGGCCGGTCGCAACTGCGTACCGCTCGATCAGTTGCGCCCGCGTCAGAGTGCCCGGCAATGTAGTCGGCGCGCTGCGAATTTCCTGCCATTCCTCTGGATCGTGTGGATCGGTCCAGTATGCGAGCGCGGTCCCGAGGTCAGTCAATGGGTCGCCCAACGTGCACATCTCCCAATCCAGGACGCCCACGATCCTGGTTGCGTCGTTGGGATCGAGCACAACATTGTCGTACTTGTAGTCGTTGTGGATCAGCGCCGTGTCGCGCGCTTTTTCAAGAACGCCCGGCATGCGTGCGGTAAGCCACGCGGAAATGCGTTCGACCTCCGGCAGATCGTGCGTTTTCGAGTTCTGATAGCGCTCGATCCAGCCGTTGACCTGGCGTTCGAGATAGCCTTGCGGCTTGCCTAAGTCAGCCAGGCCGATCGCCGCGTAGTCCAAGCGATGGAGGCGCGCGAGATTATCGACAAACGCCTCGCTCAATCGCCGCGCGCTCTGCGGAGGAAATGGCATGCCGGGAGGCGGCTCGTTGCGCACAATGATTCCGCGAATCGGTTCCATCAAATAAAAGGGCGCGTTGAGAATCGAAAGATCGTCGCAATAGAAGAGCGCTTTGGGCGCGACGGGATAGGCATCGTGCAGTTTCGAGAGCACGCGATACTCGCGCGCCATGTCATGCGCGGACCGCACTTTGCTCCCAAAAGGCGGGCGCCGCAAAATCACTTCCCTGCTGCCTTCCCTGTTTTCAACCCGCACTAGGTAGGTCAGATTGGAATGCCCGCTCGGAAATTGTTCGACAGACACCTGCCCCGAATGGCCGAAGTGCTCGCGTAGAAACGGCTCCAGTCGGGCGATATCGAGCTCTTCGCCTGCCCTCACCGTTCCCGCTTGATCGCAAAGCGCCACCATAGGGCATGTCCTGGACCGGCTACCGGTATGTCAGCAATCCGTCCCCATCGAGATGCGGGTGCGCATTGAACGCGCTCAGCGTCAATCGCTCGCCGGAAGCCAGAAAGCTGGTGAACGAGGCGTTGCGCGACATCCAGGCAACCTGCAGCATGTCTTCGGCAGAGAGATGCAGGGCCCGGCGCATGGCCGCGCCAATCGTTCCCGCCGAGGTGAAGATCACGGCACTGGACGCGGGCGGAATATCGCGCACGACTTGCGCCAGCCCTCGGTCAACCCGCATACAGAAGTCGTGCCACGATTCAACGCCGGGGGCAGTAACTTCTCCCGCGACCCACTTCGAAATCACGGCTTCAAACAGCTTCTCGAACGTCCTGCGCTGTTCACCGAAGCCGCCGGACTCCTTGCACTTTTCGTAAGCGCGCCGCAATTCTCCTATCTCAGGATTCGCCTCCAGCAGTCGCGGAAGGCACTCCCGAAACGCAGCCTCGGCCTGGTATTCATCGAAATCATTCATGACGACCGTCTCAGGAAAACTGACGCTGGCGCCGCGATAAGCTTCAGCCACGATCCGACTTGTCTCCAATTGCCGGGCACGAGGCCCGGAATAAGAGCTCGCAAAAACCGTGCCCCTTCGCGACCAGTATTCCCCTAGCAGCCTGGCCTGCGCCTC
>Ga0209698_10003463_pt1 | contig 17606 bp, 15 predicted proteins | sample LitLauG_LLR_2012_FD_187203 | JGI IMG/M metagenome (GOLD analysis project Ga0209698, IMG submission 187203) | Freshwater sediment microbial communities from Pennsylvania, USA - Little Laurel Run_MetaG_LLR_2012 (SPAdes) (version 2) | ecosystem: Environmental > Aquatic > Freshwater > Creek >...
TTCTCGATCCCAGCAATCCCAAGCGCATCTACATCGCGATCTCTGCCGCGGGCGCATTCCGCACGGACGACGGCGGCGCGACCTGGAAGCCCATCAACCGCGGACTTTATTCAAAATATATTCCCGAGCCGACCGCAGAAGTGGGGCACTGCGTCCACCACATCGCCATGAACCCGGCGCGCCCGAATGTGCTTTTCATGCAGAAGCACTGGGACGTGATGCGCAGCGATGATGCCGGCGAGCAATGGACGAAGATCAGCGGCAACCTGCCGACCGATTTCGGCTTTGTGATTGATGTGCACGCGCACCAGCCGGAAACGATCTACGTGGTCCCCATCAAAAGCGATGGCGAACACTATGTGCACGAGGGCAAACTTCGCGTCTACCGCAGCCGCACCGGCGGGAACGAGTGGGAACCGCTGACCAAAGGCCTGCCACAGGCCAATTGCTATGTCAACGTGCTGCGCGACGCGATGGCAGTGGACTCGCTCGAAGATTGTGGAATTTATTTCGGCACCACCGGCGGGCAGGTGTATGCGTCGGCCGATGCGGGGGAAAGCTGGAGTCCGATTGTGAGGGATTTGCCGGCCGTGCTGAGTGTGGAAGTGCAGACGATGAAATGATCTACCAAGCCTGACGTCGTGAGCGGCTTAGTATTTCGGATCGCGTGGTACCATTTTCCCGTGCCCATAACCGACACAAGGCCTGCGGCGCAAGCAGTGCAACTTGAACTTTACCGGTCGATGTCGGGAGAGCGGCGGCTTCTTTTGGCCTTCGAGATGAGCATGTCGGTCCGCGACTTGAATCGCGCCGGAATCCGCCATGATCAACCTGATTGGACGGAAGCCCAGGGTTGAGCGAGAACTTTTGAGGGTGGCATTCCTTCCCGGGCCGCTCCCATCCTGGATTCCGTGAGCATCGCCGAGCCGGGATTGATATTGAACCGCCACATGATCCGCGTAGAACTCCCCTCCCATCTCCGGACGCTGGCGCATGTTAAGGGCGAAGTGACTTTGGAGATCGCAGCGCCGGTCACTCAGCGCTCTGTGCTCGACGCACTCGAGCAGCGTTATCCCATGCTGCGCGGCACCATCCGCGACCACGATACCCTGCAGCGCCGTCCGTTTTTGCGATTCTTCGCCTGCTCCGAGGATCTGTCTCACGAACCTCCCGACGCTCCGCTGCCCGAAGCTGTTGCCTCGGGGAAAGAGCCGTTCATCGTGATTGGCGCCGTCGCCGGCGGCTAGATATGGCACGTTTTATCTGACTCCTATAGTCTGAAGCCGGAGATCCATGGCAGCCACAAATCAAGATTGGGGCCCGCAATACCGTCTGGTCGCGGCCGAGAAGTGGAAGGCCAAGTCAGCGGCCATGGGACAGCCTGTGACCGAGGCGCTGGTGGAATATGCACAACCGCGGCCGGGAATGCGCGTCCTCGATCTGGCCAGTGGCACCGGCGAGCCGGCGATTAGCCTCGCACTTCGAGTAGGAGCGAAGGGACACGTCACGGCGCTCGATGTGAGTGCCGAGCTGCTGGCCATCGCGAGTGAGCGGGCAAAGGCGCGCGGCCTGACCAATTTCTCCACTCAGCAAGCCGACGCGCACAGCCTGCCGTTTCCTGACAACAGCTTCGATCTGGCTACCTCGCGCTTCGGCGTCATGTTTTTCCGTGACCCTGAGCTTGCCTTCCGCGAGTTACGCCGCGTCTTGCGACCGGCGGCGCGAGCCTGCTTTCTGGTGTGGGGAAGCTTTGAACAGCCCTATTGGCAGGCCATGATGGGCGTTGTACACCGCCACGTGGGCGGACCACTGTTGCCGCCCGGCGGGGCCGATCCATTTCGTTTTGCCAAACCGGATAGCCTTGCGGCCGTTTTGCGTGAGGCGGGGTTTGCCCACGTCGCGGAAGAAACCAAAACACTGCCCTGGGTCTGGCCCGGGCCGGTCGAAGAACTCTGGGAGTATGCGCAGGCCATGTCAGTGCCGTTTCGACCGATGCTGGAGCGAGTGCCGGCGGAAACCTGGCCACGAATTCACGCCGAGGTGCATGCTGCCCTTCGAAAACGTTTCGATGGCGAGAAGGTAGCGTTCGGAGCTGAGGTGGTGTTGGTTTCGGGAACGAAGCAAGCATAGGGGGTTCACGTCTTTTTGCAATGATCGCCCTGGCGCTTGCATCCCGACTCGTTTGACAATCCCGCCGCCGCGCCTTACCTTCAAACTTCCGCCCCGCTCATGCGTCCAACCATGTATGCCCAACCTGCTGGAGGTCTGATGAACCGCCGTTGTTCGTTTCGTTCTTTCCTGACCACCCTCATTGCTGCGCTGCTCGTTACGGCTCTTGCTGCCGCGCAGGACCTCGCCTCATTCGAGAAACGCATCACTGTGAAGACACTTCCCAACGGCCTGACGTTGATCGTTTGCGAACGGCCCGAGGCCCCGGTGTTCTCCTTCTTCACCCACGTGGACGCGGGATCGGCGCAGGATCCTCTAGGCGCCACCGGCCTTGCGCACATGTTCGAGCACATGGCCTTCAAGGGAACCGACACCATCGGCACCACCAACTATCCCGCCGAGAAGGCAGCGCTCGCAAAGGTTGAAACAGCTTACACGGCCTATCGCAGCGAACGGGACAGGGCGCTCGGCCCCGACCCCGCACGGCTGGCTGAGCTTGAAAAGGCCTGGCAGGACGCGATCAAAGACGCCGACCAATACGTCGTCTCCAATGAATTCGGCAAGATTGTGGAGCAAAACGGCGGTGAAGACATGAACGCCTTCACGAATTACGACGAAACTGGGTACCACTATTCCCTGCCCGTAAACCGCCTGGAGCTGTGGGCCTATCTGGAATCGGAGCGGTTTTTACACCCGGTACTGCGCGAGTTCTACAAAGAACGCAACGTGGTGATTGAAGAGCGCCGTTTGCGTACCGACAGCCGACCAGTCGGGAGATTGATCGAACAATTCACAGAAGAAGCCTTTGCCGCGCATCCTTATCACCGCCCAACGGTGGGCTGGATGGCAGATCTGAATTCGTTTTCCGCGACCGACGCCAAGCAGTTCTTTGACGAATACTACGTTCCCTCAAATATGACCGTCGGAGTGGTCGGCGATGTCAAAGCTAGCGATGCCATGCCGGTGCTCGAAAAATATTTCGGACGCTTGCCCAAAGAGCCGAAGCCCGAGGAACCCACCACCACCGAGCCGCCGCAAAACTCCGAGCGCGAAGTGATTCTTAAAGATCGTTCTCAGCCGCTCTATTTAGAGGGCTATCACCGACCCGACTATCGCTCCAAAGACGACGCGGTTTATGACGCGATTTCCGATCTGATGTCGGAAGGCCGCACTTCGCGGCTTTATCGCGCGCTGGTGCGCGACAAGAAAATCGCAGCATTCTCGGCCGGCTTCACCGGCTTGCCAGGTTCCAAGTATCCGCACCTGTTCGCTTTCTATGCCTTTCCGCTTCCGGGCCACACGACGAAGGAAGTTGGCGATGCCATCCACGTCGAAATTGAGCGCTTGAAGAAAGAAGACATTTCCGACGATGAGCTTCAGATGATTCACACACGGATCAAGGCCGGCCTGGTCCGCGGTCTTGCCGACAATCAAGGCCTGGCGATCCAATTGGCCACAGCGCAGGCTCGCTATGGCGACTGGCGGGAGTTGTTCCGCTCAGTCGATCGCGTAGACAAAGTCACCAAGGCCGACATCCGCCGCGTGGCGAACCAGACTTTCGTGGAAAACAATCGCACTGTCGGCATCATTGAAACCGCCGCGGGAGGCGCCGCCAAACAGGGCGAGGCCGGGCCAGGAGGTGGACAATGAAGACTCGCGCAACCAACGGGCTCGCCCTTCTGTTCTCTGTTGTTGTCTTGAGCGCTGCCGTGGTGGGTCAGGCTGCAAAGACAACGCCCCAAACTACCGCACCAACCGCGCCGTGGAAGAAGATCCCCATTCCAGCCCTGCCGGCGTTCCATCCGGAACAGCCCAGGCGTATACAACTGGCGAACGGCATGGTGATCTTCCTACAGGAAGATCATGAGCTTCCGCTCATCACCGGGACGGCACGCATTCGTGGAGGGGCGGTGAGCGAGCCTGCGCAGAAAGCCGGGCTGGCCGATCTTTTCGGCGAAGTCTGGCGCACCGGCGGCACCAAGTCCCAGACCGGCGATCAACTGGACGACTATCTCGAGGTCCGTGCCGCCAAAGTGGAAACGGAAGATGGTCCAGACTCGACCAGTATCAGTTGGTCGTGCCTGAAAGGCGATCAGGACGATGTCTTCCGCGTATTCGTGGATTTGCTGATGAATCCTGAGTTCCGCGCTGACAAGCTGGAAATCGCACAGCAAGGCGCATTCGACTCGATCTCCCGGCGCAATGATTCCGTCGGAGGGATTGCCGCCCGCGAATCCGCCCGGCTCGCTTATGGTCCTGACAATCCCTATGCCCGCATCGAGGAGTATGCGACCGTCGGTGCAGTCACGCGCCAGGACCTTGTCGACTGGCACCAAAAGTATGTGCATCCCAACAATGTGATTCTCGGTGTCACCGGTGACTTCGACTCCGCAGCCATGGAAGCCAAGCTGCGCGCAGCATTTGAGTCTTGGCCAAAGGGCCCTGCGGGCGCGAAAGAAAACTTTACCTATGCGACCGCCAAGCCCGGCTACTATCTGGTTCCAAAGGACGACGTGAACCAGTCAACCATCCACATGGTCGCGCTCGGCACCACGCGCGACAATCCTGATTTCTATGCCATCAACGTGTTCAACGAGGCTTTCGGCGGCGGCTTCAGTGCTCGGCTGTTCAATGACATTCGTACCAAGCGCGGCCTCGCCTATGGCGTTCGCGGCGGCATCGGTGCAAACTTCGGCCATCCCGGCATTCTGCAGTTTCAGGTCGGCACCAAAAGCCAGAGCACTGTTGAAGCCATCCGCGCGGTGGACGAGGACATCGCCGATCTGTCGGTCCACCCCGTCACCGAAGCCGAGGTCAAACACGCGCAGGATGCGATTCTCAACGCGTTTGTGTTCCGGCTAGACTCGCCGGAAAAGATTCTCGGCGAGCGCATGACCTACGAGTTTTACGGCTACCCGGCAGACTGGCTGGACAAATATCCGGCGGAGATCGGAAAAGTCACCGCCGCCGACGTGAAGCGGGTGGCCGCGAAGTATCTGCATCGCGATCAACTGGCCGTGCTGGTCGTCGGCAACACCAAGGAATTCGACAAACCTCTTTCGACCCTGGGCGCGGTGAAAGAACTGGACATCACCATCCCGCCGCCACCGACTGCGGCTAAATGAAGGTGTCATCCTGAGCGCAGCCGTTTTTCAAGGCGAAGCGGGGATCTCCCGCTCCTATCCTTTCAGTAGTGGGCTGTTTTGAAATCAAAACAGCCCACTACCTACCTTTCGCGTCCTTTGCGAAAGAGCTGTAAAGTGAGATCATTCGGCATTGGGGTTCGAATGCACAAACTTCATTTGCTCAGTTTGATCGCGCTTTTCTCCTTCCCATCTTTCGCCAACGGCCAGGAGACAGGCCCCACAATCTACCTGCCGAATCAGGAAATACATGTTGGCGATCTTCCCGCCCTCACGGCGCAATCGCATGACGCCACCGCCGTACTTCAGGCATCGGTTGAGACCATCCTTCACGACAAGGATTTGTGTTGCGGCAAAGATTCGGCGCTGGGAGATGCAGTGGCTGCCGCTGATCCCAGGTCGCTGAAAGATGTTGCCGTGAAACTTCAGGGCAGGCACCTGTTGAGCGATGGCCGGCCGATTAAGGTGAGCGCGGAATTCGTGCCAGCTGCTTCGATCAACTCAGGAGTGGTCATCCAGTCTCTGCGTGACAAGCATGCCATGCTGCTGCAATGGAATTCCCGCATCTATGTGTTGCACGGCACGGCTTATGACGAAACTGCGGACTACAACTCCTTCGGGTTAATTTATGCAATCCGAAAGCTGCTGCTGTGGGATCTGCGATACTCCGACGAGCGCAGAGAACTCTCTTTCAATCGCGAGACCGACGATCTGGGCAAGGTTCAAGGCATGTTGCTGCTGACGGTGTCGGGGCCGTAAAGTAGCTCGCTCCCCGCTTCTAATGATTGGGATTGATAACTCAAAATACCCAAGTGGCTGTCGCCAGGAAGAGTTCCATCAACAAGACAGCACCTGTCAGGAAAGCGACTCGTGCGCGGCCCCTTCCGAAAGAAGAGCCGATGACGCCCAGACTAACGAAGATGATCCCCCAGTGTACCCAAGGGTGCGCGTACATCGATAGCCAGTGGTGCCAGGGGTGCCGCACAAACCACTTCCACTGGGACATTTGGAACAAGAACACAGGCAACGAAACAACGAGATAAACAGAGGTGACCACCGAGATCGCATCTCGCCACGCGGCTCCTGGGCCTCCATTTCTTAGCAGGAAGAACCAACCGGCAACAATGGCTCCAGCCGCCATTCCCAAAACAACCCTCCTCAGGATAAACGAGTGCGCAATCACACCCGGAAGGATCAGAGCCAAGATCACCGCAACGCACCCAAGAAGAAATCTCGGGCGCACGCTAAACCATCGCTCTGAGCCGGCCGCACTAGTCGTCGAATTCACAGTTCAAGGCTGGAACCAAAGTTTACGTCCACCGAAACCACTTCACCGCCAGCAAGAACGAGATTCCTCCCCAAAGCGCCAGCACAAGCAGTCGCGACCATTGATGCAGCAGTGGTGTTCCTTCCAGAATGCTGGCGCGCAGCGCGTCATTTAGAGCGGTCAACGGCAGGGCTCGGATCAGCGGCTGAATTATTGCCGGAAAGCGTTCGTACGAAAAGAAGACGCCGGAGAAGATCCACATCGGCATCATCACTACATTCATCAAGCCGCTGGCACTTTCGATTTTCTGCGCGCGGCTTGCCGTCAGCAATCCAAGCCCGCCAAAGCTGAGCGCTCCCAACCCACCGAGCAGCACAATGGCAAACACCGATCCCATCACCCGCATGTGAAAGAAGAGAACGCCCAGGGTCAGTAATAATCCGATCTCGATGATCATCAGCACCAGGCGGCTGGAAAGCATGGCCAGCAGAAAATCGCTACGCCGCATCGGAGTACCCACAAATCGCTTGAGCAGCTTGCGCTGTCGCATGTCCACCAGAGCGAACCCGATGCCCCACATACCCGAGTTCATCAGATTCATTCCCAACCCCGGAATCAGGAAATCGATGTAGCGTGAGCCCGGCTCCGACGATGTGACGGCTGCCGCAGGCACGGCATTCTTACGGCCCGCTGCCGTCTGCAGCGCGGCGTCGACTTCGGCCCGCGCAAGCAGGGTCTCCGGTCGCGCCGGATCGTCGCGGTACACATAGCCTCCAGAACCGTCAGGTTCAACGACAAGGTCGAACTTGCCCAGGCGGAACCCATTCCGCGCTTCGTCCGCCGAAACAATCTGTGGTTTCAACAACGTGCCCGAGGTTGACCGCGCCAGGGCATCCACGACAACCGCAGCTTTGTCGCCAGCGACGATCGCAACCGGCGCGGCGCTGACCGGCTTGCTGCGAAAAGCGACGCCCAATCCTGCCGCAAGTAGGAGTGGGAATCCAAACACCCAGAACACCACCTCCGGCTCGCGCTTCAGTTCACGGATGCGGGCCAACAACAGCTGCCAATAGCCCGCCCACCTCCCGTTGCGCAGAGGCGCACGAACTAGCGGAGCCGCCGACACCGGGGTTTCCTGGGCCAAACTCATTGCTCGCTCCTACCGCGCCACCGGCTTCCATTTGTTCAGGAATTCGAGTAGCGCCTCCGGCGTCATCGCCCGCGCATTCTCGAACTCCCCGTTTTTCTGGCTCATCAGCAGCTTGCCATCGCCGTCCACCACGGCCAGAGCAGGCACGCCCCTATCCAGTGGAACCTGAAACTCCGCGGCAACATCATTGTTTTTCTTACCATCCGGTCCGATGTCCACATGCACCACTTCATAACCGTCGATAACCGACGCAAAATCCGGGCGATGAAATGCCAGGTCCAGCACGTGGCAGTCATAACACCAGTTCGCACCGAAAACCAGCAATACACGCTTATGCTGTCTGGCAGCCTTTTCTTCCGCCTCTTTAATTTCCGCCCTGGCATCGGCATTGTCGGGGTAGAGATCCTTCTTCATATCCGACGGCTGCTTCAGCTGCGGAGCGTCAGTGCGCTCCACATATCGCAAACGCCAGGCATCTCCCTGTTTAAACCACACCGTCGAGTCGGCGATCGTGATTGGCCCGTTCGGCGTTTCCGCCACCGCGTTGAAAATGACGCTTATAACATCCGGACGCTTCGTTCTAAAGCGCACGATCTCGAGCTTGATGCTGCGAGCCCTCAGCCCCAACCAGAAGCCGGCATCAGCGTCGGCCCCACCAGGTATTTTGTTGGCCTCGACCTGGGCTGCAGGGTTTGTGCTGTAGAAGTTCTTTACTGCCGCAGCGTCGCCGGCAACGACCGCAGTCTTCCACTGTTCCAGCGGTGCAAATGTCGCGGCCACCTCGGGCGCCGCAGCAGAGGTCTGTGACCAGACGCGTGTTGCCGACAGTACAAGCCCGAGCACAGCCGCAACCGCGCACGCAGATTTCAATTTCATATCGTTCACTCTTCCCTCAAATGGCGTCCGGTCAGCCGCACAAAGACGTCTTCCAGGCTGGCCTGCCGCGTGGTCAGACTCAGCAGTTTCGCGCCCCGTTTGGACACTCCATCCAGCAGCGCCGGAATCGTCAGGTGCGGCTCCTTTACATTCAGCGCAACCACTCCTCCCTCCTCGCGCGCGGACTCGACACCCGGCAGCTGCCGCCACACCTGCATCGCAGTGCCATTCGATTCCCCACTCACCGAGAATTCGACAACATGGTGCCCGCCCAAGCGCTCGATCAAACTCGCAGGAGTTCCCTCGGCGATGATTTTGCCGTGGTCCACAATGGCGAGCCGGTCACAAAGTTTCTCGGCTTCATCCATATAGTGCGTCGTTAGCAGTACCGTCCCACCGCCGCGCTGGAAGTCGCGCACAATCTCCCAAAGCTGTCGGCGGCTCTGGGGATCAAGCCCTGTCGTGGGCTCATCCAGAAACAGTATCTTAGGATTCCCCACCAACGCCGTCGCCACGGCAAGCCGCTGCTTCTGCCCGCCAGAGAGCTTGCCCACCCAGGAGTCGGCCTTCTCGGTCAGTTGCAGCCGCTCCAGCACATCATCGTAGGAACTCGGCTCGCGGTAAAAGCTGGAGAAGAGGCGCACCGTCTCCCGCACAGTGAGCTTCTCTGAGAGCCGCGTCTCCTGGAGCGAGATGCCCAGGAGCTCGCGCAGTTCCCGCTGATTGTTTCGCCACGACCTACCAAGGATGAGCGCTTCCCCGGATGTCGGCTCCAGCAGGCCCTCCAGGATTTCAATCGTCGTCGTCTTCCCCGCGCCGTTCGGGCCCAGCAGGCCAAAGCATTCGCCCGGCTGGATTTCCAGCGTAAGCCCGCACACGGCTTCCACCTTGCCATCGTAGGTTTTGCGCAGGTCCTTGCACTCGATCGCGGCGCTCACCAAGGCATTTTAGCTTACCCGCGCATGACGGAAGTTCACCGGCCAGTCGCTGCACGGTGGCATTTCTCGCGAGCTTATGCGCGAGAGGGCTTTGACTTTGTTTCGGTTGGTTGGCTTAATCCTCACCGGATTTCACCTAACGCCCGCGCGCCGTCAAGTTTGGGGGCGCGTCTCCGGGCGGTGGAGCGTCAGAAGGCCCTGGCTGTACCTGGCCCCGAGGATCTCTCGTGCCTCCCGGAAGCGCGTCCGGCGCCTGTTCCCCCGGACGCATCATGCTTGGCGCATTCGCAGGTTTCTCCTCTTCTTTCGCCTCTCTTGGCTTTTCCTGGATATCGACTTCCTTCTCCGTGCGGACGATCTTCTCTCCTCCCATCCGCATGGTTTTCACCTGAACAACCTCGTCGCCCACGATGCGAACAAAATCAACATCCGCCGGCGGCTCGCCGTAAATCCATTCCTCGTAGCTGACTTCCCCTTCATGCTCCCGCACTTTCTTCGGCGGTTTGCCCTTGGAGGCCAAAACCATGTCGGTATTCATTCCTACCAGCACCCGATGCTGCTGAATGGCCTCTTTGGCTCTTGGAGGCACCGTATCCAGATACGCTTGATCTTTCGATTTGGCGCTGAAGTCAAGCACCGGCGCCAGCAAGGCACGCACCTGCGCCGCATTCAGTTCGGGCACATACCCATCGAAGTCGAGCTCAACGAACGATCCGTGGGCGTTGGCATCAGCACTGCTCGGTGTGATGCTGCCGTTCGACGCGCCAACTTCTATGTGTTCGTACCATTTCTTCTTTCGCACCGGGCCGCCGTTGAGATCAAAGCGAATGTGATCGTTTTTGAACTGCACTTGCGTGATCTGCGCGGGATCGCCCTGCTTGACCGACGGCCCGTAGATCGCCATGGCCTGCTGCAACTCATCGCGCGTGGGCGACATCTCGCCATTCCTGAGCTTCAGTCCCAGCGTGCCCATGGGGAACGGAACGTGCGCATACACAACCTGGGTGACGAAGACGTTGATGATCTGCAGGCGTGTCTGACGCGTCATCTTAGGTGCATCAGGGGGAATCGCACCCGCGCTGCTCTGGGAGGAGGCGTTCTGGGGCGGGGTCGGATCGGCGGTAGCAACCTGAGGAGCATTCTGCCCGAAGGCCAGGCTCGCAGCCGACAAGCCAACCACTAGCACTAAGCACGGGGTGTGCAGCCGAGGCATCCGCTCCACCTCACTAAACAAGCTGATTATAGCTCGGTTTTGGGAAGCGTACTCGCACTCACGCTGCCGTGAGCAAGCGCAGCGCGTCGAAGGGTGCCAATTCGAGGAGGGACCTGCCGGGGGTTTCACCGATCAGATGAGAAAGACTACACCAGGTTCAAGGCTTTCTTGATTGTCCCGCGCTCTTTCTGGATCTTGTCCTGCAGAAGCGTGATGGCATAAATCAGCTGCTCGGGCCGCGGCGGGCAGCCCGGCACATAAATATCCACCGGAATCACCTGATTCACGCTCTGCACCAGCGCGTAATTCTGAAAGACCCCACCAGAGGTTGCGCAGGCGCCCATGGAGATCACCCATTTCGGCTCGGGCATCTGTTCCCACAGCTGGCGAATCACCGGCGCCATCTTGTTCGACACCCGGCCCGCAATGATCATCAAATCGCTCTGCCGCGGCGACGGGCGGAATACTTCAGCGCCGAATCGCGCGATATCGAAGCGCGACGCACCCATGGACATCATCTCGATCGCGCAGCAGGCCAGTCCAAACGTCATCGGCCAGATCGAACTCTTGCGCATCCAGTTGACCACCGAATCCACGGTTGTCAGCACTACTCCCTCGGGCGTCGGGCTGCCGTAGGTGAGGTCTTTCACCACCTTCTTGCCGTTCTCGATGTCAATGTAGGGGCCAAAATTGAGTTCTTGCGGCATGCCTTTATTTTACTCGCTGTTCCATCCGGATTCAAAATACCTACCTCAAGTCCACCTCGATCTTCTTTCCTTCCCGGTCCAGCTTCACAATCCGGAAACTTCTGATCTGCCCCGCCGACATCTCCTGCGCCTTGGCCGCCGCCACTGGCGGCCCACTCTTCCACCGCGCCTGCAGCATCGAGCCAAGCGACGACAAATCGACCTTCCCTGATGCAGGTTGCACCGGTTCTTCTGCCGGTTTCGCCACTGTAAGCCGGCACAACGCCCGAATTCCCTCGCCGAGTTCGACTTTCGCGGTGTCGCCGGAAATCTCGATCACCCGCCCCGTCACCGAATCCCCCACGTTGCGCTCGGCAATGTACTCGTCCAGCCCAGTCGGCACCAACTGCTTCATGCCCAGCTTCAACCGACGCTTTTCCAAATCCAGTTCCAGCACAACCGCTTTCACCCCCTGACCAATCTTCAGCATGTCCGACGGATGGTTCAACCGCTTCTCCGCACTGATGTCGCTGATGTGAATCATCCCCTCGACGCCTTCGGTCAGTTGCACGAACGCGCCAAACTTCGTCAGGCTCGTAACCGGCCCTTCCACCTCCGTCCCCACTTCAAACTGCTTCGTCGCTGTCGCCCACGGGTCGCCCAGCGCCTGCTTCAGCCCGAGCGCAATTCGTCGATCCGCCGCATTGACTCCAAGAATCACGGCCTCCACGGTTTCGCCCGGCTTCACCACGTCGCTGGCTTTCTTGACTTTCTTCCCCCACGACATCTCCGAAACATGGATCAGCCCCTCGACTCCCGGTTCCAGTTCGACGAACGCCCCAAAGTCCATGACCCGCGTCACCACACCGCGCGCGCGGTCGCCAACCTTATATTTCTCCGCCGACGCGTCCCACGGATGCCCCAGCAGTTGCTTCATGCCTACTGAAATCCGCTTCTTTTCGGGATCAATTTTCAGCACGCGAACTTCGATCTGCTGCCCCGGCTCCAGCACATCGGCAGCTTTGCTAACCCGGCTCCACGCAATATCACCCACATGCAGCAGCGCATCCACACCGCCCACGTCCACAAACGCGCCGTACTCCGCCAGGCTGCGCACCGTGCCGGTAACGGTGTCCCCTTCCTTCAACTCCGAATACCGCCGATCTTTCACCAGCCGCTCTTCGTCTTCCATCACAATGCGCCGGTCGACCACCACATCCTCGTCGTCCACATCAAGTTTGCTGATGCGGCACCGAATTTCCTGGTCCACCAGCTTCGCCATGGCCGCAGCATCGCGCTCGCCACTGCGCGAGGCCGGCATGAATGCGCGCACGCCAACATCCACGCTCAGTCCGCCCTTCACTATTGCGGTCACCGTACCCATGATTGTGGCTTTGGTCTCGAACGCTTTTTGCAACGAGTCCCAATCCGTGGGGCGCTGCACTTTGCCGCGCGTCAAAAGGTAATAGCCGCCTTCGGGATCACGGCCTTTGATGGTGACTGGAAATTTGTCGCCCGGCTTCAACGTCTCGCCGGCGCGCAACTCGGTGAGTGGCAGCGCTCCCTCGGTCTTGTAGCCGATGTCGCACACCACCAACTCCGCGTTCACCGCAATCACCGTAGCGTCGCGGGATCCGCCACCGGGAGTGCTTTTCGTCTTCTTCGACGATTTCTCAAACTCGGCCAGCACATCCTGAAAAGATCCTTCAGGTTCAGTCGTAGATTCCGCCGGCGAAACTTCCGGCATTTCTGGGTTCGACATCAATGGATTGGACATGAAACCGTAACAGCCTCGCTGTGGGGTGATGGAAAGGACCAAGCCGCTTAAGCAAGCGGTCTACTCAGGATACATGAGAATCCTGGGCGACTTTCACGCAGCGGGGTTGACTTTGCCTTCTTCCCTACCGCTTGTACACAGTCGTATCCGGATGATAATTCCGCCAGTCGAACCAATAATCCTTCAGCGCGTAGACGCGGTCGAGGCACTTGCCCTGTGCCGCACCTGAAGTAGCGCAGCCCTGAAAATTCCACTCACTGGCGGTGGCCGTATCCACCAACACCCAAGATTGCGTGTCACCCTTCAAAAAGAACTCCGCATCCTTGCCATCCACGCGGGCTGCGAAAACGCGGAACGACTTGCCATCCGCCCCCACCGCCAGCACTACCGGCGTCCCGTGCACGCGATCCATAATCGGTGATTGCTTAACCGCCGTTTCCCACGGATATGCCCGTGCCGCTCCGGCGATCTCCAATCCCACCACCACATCTCTCGACTTTAACTCGGTGCCCGGAAAACTGATCACCGCCGGTAGCTTAGCCACTTCCGATTCCCAGTCGCTGTCATATTCTTTCGCATCTTTTGCCACCGCAGCCAGCACTTGCCCGCCGGCGGTCTCTGCTTTCCACTCGCCGAATGTCAATTCATCGCTCAACACGGGCTCGAGCGCTGTCCCCTTCATCGGGCCATAGATCGCGTTGCCGGTAATCTGCTGCCACCAGCTTCCGGTCTCCCGGTCGCGCATCAGGAAATTTTGATTGTTGATGCCGGCCAGATAAAAGTGCAGCACCTTGCCGTTCGTGGTTCGTTTCCACACCAGACCGGTGTGACAGAGTGTTCAATACGTCGCCGCGATCGGCACCCCTCCCACCACATCATTCACGATGTGGTGATAAGCGATCTGACGAATCGGATACGCCCGCGCATCCGGGCCGAACTTTACCGCAAGAACCATTTCCTTGGCGTCCAGCTTGCTCTGGTCCTCAGCTTCGAATCCGGGACTTGCCACTGGATGGAACATCCACTCGAAATAGTTCATCCGTGACATCGCGGCCGAAAATGTGACGAGGACCATCCCCACCGCCAGCAAAGTCCTTCGCCACCAATTCGCGCCGCGCCAGATCATCGGCGCTAACCCCGCGCACATCAGAGCCGCGATGAGCGTCGCCCAAGGAGCATGTTGGCGTAGCGCCATGGCCACGACTAATGCCCGCGGCGCCTGGTATGCAAATGGGCGAATGATGACGGCAGGAACGAAGAACATGCCAACACAAAGCAGCCCGCTTACAGCAAATGCAGTCCGTGCCCAGCAAGATTTCGGTCGTTGTGTTTCTTTCATATCAGAAGTTTGGCCCGTCGAAGTCTCTCACACCTTTACCGCCACTTTCCCGAACATCGCACTCTTCTCCAGATACTCGTGCGCTGACCGCAAGTCCTTCAGCTCGAACACGCGGTCCACCACCGCCTGCAGCCGCCCGGCAAAAACATGACCCATAACTTCCTGAAACTCGCTCATCGTACCCATATACGAACCGAGCAACCGCAGCTGCCGCGCAAATAGGTGCCGCAGATCGATCTTGACCTCCGGCCCGGTCGTCGCCCCACAGGTCACCAGCGTGCCACCCGACTTCAGCGACCGCATGCTCTCATCCCACGTCGCCGCGCCCACGTGCTCGATCACCACGTCCACGCCTTCACGATTCGTGATCTTCCGCACTTCTTCTGAAATTCTCTGCTTGTAATGATCAATCCCGAAATCCGCACCCAGCGCCCGCGCCTTCTCCAGCTTCTCTTCGTTTCCCGCGGTTGTGATCACACGGCAGTGAAACATCCTGGCGATCTGAATAGCCGCAATCCCCACGCCCGAGCCAGCTCCCAGCACCAGCACGGTCTGCCCTTGCCGCACGTTTGCTAACCCGACCAGCATGTGCCACGCCGTGACAAACACCAGCGGCACGCTCGCCGCCTGCTCAAAGGTGAGCGTCGAAGGTATCGCCAGCACATTCGCGGCAGGAACCGCGATCAGCTCACAGTTCCCTCCATCGACTGCGTTGCCGAGGACAGTGAATTCGCGGCACTGGTTCTGGATTCCAGCCAAACACTTCGCGCAATGCCCGCAATAGTGCATGGGGGCGACCAGCACCCGCTGCCCTGGCTTGAACCCGCTCACTCCCTCGCCCAGTTCCGCAATTTCGCCGGCGATGTCGCTGCCCAGAATGTGCGGCAACTTCACTCCCGGCAGCCCTTTGCGCACAAAAATGTCCAAATGGTTCAGCGCGCACGCCCGCACCCGTACCAGCACCTGCCCGTATCCCGGCCGCGGATCGGCCACATCCTCGTACGTCAACACCTCCGGCCCGCCAAACTGATGAATTCGAACTGCTTTCATCTCTCGTCTCCGTTCGTGCCCGTCGCTTCCGTCATTTTCCCAAGTCTTGTCATTCTGAGCGAAGCGAAGAATCTATGCAATCTGCAGTGTTCCTTAACACTATAATCATCAGTCGCGCCCGCACCATGGCGCGCCCAGGAGCCCTCACTTGCCCTTCGACGACCTGCGGCTATGGATCGCCGCGCTAGAGAAAGCTGGCGAACTCCGCCGCATCACCACCGAGGCTGATCCCGTCCTCGAAGTTGCCGAGATTACGGACCGCGTCAGCAAGGGCCGCGATTCGCGCGGCAACCCCGGCGGCCCGGCTCTGCTCTTCCAAAACCTGAAAGGCTACCCTGGCCGCCAGCTCCTCATCAATCAGTTCGGCTCGGAATCCCGCATGAAGCTCGCCCTCGGCGTGGATTCGCTCGACGAGATCGCCGATCGCATCCGGATGTTTATGGACGTGAAATCGCCGCAGGGCATCCTCGACAAAATCAAGATGCTGCCCATGCTGGCCGAGATGGGCAAGTTTTTCCCCAAGACCGTCGCTACCGGCCCCTGCAAGGAAGTTATCAAGCGCGACAATTTCTCTCTGCTCGACTTCCCCATCCTGCAGTGCTGGCCGCAGGACGAAGGCCGCTTCATCACCCTGCCCTGCGTCGTCACCCGCGACCCCAAAACCGGCAAACGCAATGTAGGAATGTATCGTCTCCAAATCTACGACGCCCACACCACCGGCTTTCATGCCCAGCGCCAAAAAGTCGCTGCAGAACATTTTCGCGAAAGAATGCGGCAAGCAGCTGCGACAACTCTTGATCGTCCGGAAAACACCGAGGGTGCCCCATCCAAGCCACCTGTTGGCTTGGGTGGGGATTTTGACCTGACTCGACAAGCCGCCGTCGACATCATGGCCCGTACCTCCGGCGGCCAGGTACTCGCCGAAGGCCAGCCCACCGGACGCATGGAGGTCGCCGTAGCCATCGGCACCGATCCGGCCGTCACTTTCTCGGCCATCGTCCCCGCGCCGCCCGACGTCGAAGAATATCTGATCGCCGGCTTCCTTCGCGGAGCGCCCGTCGAGCTGGTCAAATGCGAAACCGTCAACCTCGAAGTGCCCGCCACTTCAGAAATCGTTCTCGAAGGCTACGTCAATCTCGACGAGCTTCGCTCCGAAGGTCCTTTCGGCGACCACACCGGCTTCTACTCTCTCGCCGATCTTTATCCCGTCTTCCACGTCACCTGCATCACCCACCGCAAAGATCCCATCTACGCGACCACCATTGTCGGCAAGCCGCCGCAGGAAGACGCTTACATGGGCAAGGCGGTCGAGCGCATTTTTCTTCCGCTCATGCGCCTCACCATCCCCGAACTGGTTGACATCAACCTGCCCATCGAAGGCGTGTTCCACAACCTGATGATCGTTTCCATCCGCAAAAGCTACCCAGGGCAGGCGCGCAAGGTTATGAACGCCATCTGGTCGCTCGGCCAGGCCATGTTCACCAAATGCGTCATCGTGGTGGACGAAGACGTCAACGTGCAGGACATCGCCGACGTCACGCTCAAAGTGCTCAACCACATCGATCCCGAACGTGACATACAGTTCACGCTCGGCCCGATCGATTCGCTCGACCACGCCTCCCGCCTCGCCAACTACGGCAGCAAGATGGGTATAGACGCCACCCGCAAATGGCCCACCGAAGGCTTCACCCGCCCCTGGCCCGACGAAATCGTGATGGACGCGAAAACCAAGGCGCTGGTGGATGCGAAGTGGAAAGCGCTGGCGAAAGAGTTGGGGATCGGGTAACCCGGGTGCCCCGTCCTTGTCTCCGCGCTTTTGCGGAGACAGGACGGGGATTTTGATCTCCCTTCCGCCTTCCCATTCCCGGAAATCCAGCGACGATTTTTTCTTCAACCATTCCGGCGCGCCCTTGCTTCACCATAAGATTGTTTCCGTATGCCTTGGGGCCTCAAACGATTTCAGGAAGCGCGCTGCCTGCACTTCATAACATTCAGCTC
>Ga0209698_10003464_pt1 | contig 17605 bp, 11 predicted proteins | sample LitLauG_LLR_2012_FD_187203 | JGI IMG/M metagenome (GOLD analysis project Ga0209698, IMG submission 187203) | Freshwater sediment microbial communities from Pennsylvania, USA - Little Laurel Run_MetaG_LLR_2012 (SPAdes) (version 2) | ecosystem: Environmental > Aquatic > Freshwater > Creek >...
TGCCAGGAGTCCGTGGAGGCGCACCAGGGCACAAGGTCCCTAGGCGGGCGGCCACCCGTGGGCGTCCGCTGGCGGCGAGGGCCCGGGGCGGCTCCGGGCGGCTGCGGCCGGGTCGGGCCCGGACGCGGCGAACGGCCCGCTCGAGGCGGACCGTTCGCCGGGGGACCGACGGGGGTCGATCCCGGTCATCCGGGGCCCGGAGGCCGCCGGAGGTGTCCCGGGCGTGGGGGGGAGTACGCCCGGGGACAGCGTGCGTCGCTCAGGCGACGACGGTGGGGCGCAGGTTGCGCAGCTGGGTCCGTGCGTCCTTGGCCTGGACGTGGGCCTTCTTGGTGATGTCCCGGGCCTGCTCGGGCAGCCGGTCTTCGAAGGGGGCGAACACGGCCTCGACCCGCTCGATGATCTCCTCGACGCGGTCCATGAGGTCCTCGACGCGGCTGTCCACGGTGTGCACGGCCTCGGTGACGTCGCCACGCACGGACGAGACCCGCTCGGCGATGGTGGACGGCTCCTGCAGCTTGGCCATCAGCTCGCGGCGCTGGACCTGGACCTGCTGGAAGCCGAGCACGCCAGCGCCGATGACGACGTAGGTGGCGTCCTTGGCCACGTTGGCGATGTCCTTGGCGGCCTTGGTGATGTCGGTGTTGATGTCGGGCATGGGGAACTCCTCTGGTTCGGGGGGAATCGGTCTCGTGATGTCCGCACGGCACCGGGCGCTGCGTCCAGGGTCCGCTGCTGTGCTCGAATACAACTGTATACCTGATGATAAACATTTGCAAGCACTCCGCGAGCAGGACGGGCAGGTGCCCCGCACGGGAACCGGGTGCGGTGGCCGCCTCGGTGTCGGTGGTGGCCGCCCGCCCCGCCGCACCTGCCGGGCGCCGGCCCGGCAGGTGCGGGGACCGCCGGGGATGCATCCTCGGGACCCCTCCGGCCCGATAGCCTCTGACCCCTGATGGAAACACTGGCCCCGCCGGTTGTCGCCGTCGTCGTCGCCCACGATCCTGGTCCGTGGTTCGAGGAGACGCTGGCTTCGATCGCCTCACAGGACTACGGAGAGTTGTCCGTCCTGGTCCTGGACACCGGCTCCGGTGCAGGGCTGGCGGCCCGCGTGGCCGCCGTGCTGCCCTCCGCCTACGTGCGTCACATGGGCGAGAACCGCGGGTTCGGCGCCACGGTCAACCAGGTGCGGACCATGGTCGACGGGGCCGCCTACTACCTGGTCTGTCACGACGATGTCGCGCTCGACGCCGACGCGGTCCATCTGATGGTCGAAGAGGCGTTCCGGTCGAATGCCGGCGTGGTCTCGCCCAAGGTGGTGAGCTGGGACGATCCCCAGCTCCTGGTCCATGTGGGGATGAACGTCGACAAGGGCGGGTCGGTGGTGGAGCGTGTCCAGCCGCACGAGATCGACCACGGTCAGCACGACGCCGTCCGCGACGTCTTCGTGGCGCCCGGGGGGTGCACGCTGATCCGGGCCGACCTGTTCGACGAGCTGGACGGGTTCGACCCGTCCATCGTGGCCATGGGGGAGGACCTGGACCTGTGTTGGCGGGCGCAGGTGGTCGGCGCCCGCATCCTGGTCGCCCCCGAGGCCCGGGTCCGCCACCTGGAGGAACTCGCATCCGGAGCCGGGGCCCTGGACCCGGCCGTGCTCGCCGGCGCCGTCCCCGCCGCGGCAGGCACCGATGCTCCGGCCGGAGCAGGCCCAGCGACCGCGCCCGAGGGTGCCGGGGGCGCCGCCGATGCCGGAGCCGAGGGAGAGCTCCACCGGTCCCCCGACCGCGTCCGGGTCGGCGAACCCGTGCCGGCGGATGCCGACGCGGCAGGGGCCGATCCGCGGTATCCGGTGACCCTGCAGGAGCTCCAGCGCCGGCACGAGCTCCTGGCCGTGCTGAAGTGCTATTCCCGGAGCCACCTCCTGCGGGTGCTGCCGCAGGTGTTCCTGCTGGCCCTGGGCGAGGTGCTGGTGGCCGAGGTCGCAGGCAACCGGGCCCGGGCCCGGGCGGTGGTGCGGGCCTGGCGCTGGAATCTGGGCCGGCTCAGCGTCCTGCGAGCGCAGCGGGCGGAACTGCAGGGCAGGCGCCGGGTGGGGGACAAGGAGATCCGACTCCTCCAGGTCCGGGGGAGCGCACGGCTGTCGGCCTACTTCCGCCGGGTCTTCCTGTTCGGGTTCCACGGGGCCCACGCCGACGAACTGGCGGCCGCGGAAGCCGCCGTGCCGGCGGTGCCGCCGGGTGAAACGGTCCAGGCCGAGGCCGGTGTCGACGCCTCCGAGGTCGGTCGGGTCAGCGGCCGTGTCCGGCTGGCGGTGTGGCTGACGGCCGGGCTGCTGGTCGTGATCGGCTCGCGCGGTGTGCTGACCAGCAGGTTGCCGGCGATCGGGCAGTTCGCCCCGTTCCCCTCCTGGTCGTCCACCCTGTCCCAGTTCTTCACGGGGTGGCACCCGTCGGGCGTCGGCACCACGGCGCCGGCCGCCCCTGCGCTCGGTATCGCCGGTGTGCTCGGCACCTTCGTGCTCGGTGCGATGGGCCTCACCCAGAAGGTGCTGATCTTCGGGTGTCTGCCGCTCGGCGCATGGGGGGCGGCGCGCCTGCTCCGTCCGTTCGGCTCGCAGCGTGCGTCGATGGTGGCCGGGCTGGCCTACCTGGCCATGCCGCTGCCGTACAACGCGCTGGCGCTCGGCCGATGGGGCGCACTGGTCGTCTACGCAGGCGCACCGTGGGTGCTGGCCACGCTCCTGCGCTCGACCGGGCTCGAGCCGTTCGTCCGCCGGGTGGAGGCCCCCCTCGCGCCCGGTGCGCCCGTGGACGGCCCGCCGGTGCCGGCGGGCGCCTGGGCGTCCCGGCACGGCCCCTTCGGCGGCGCGTTGGCCCTGGGGGTGCTCGAGGCCGTCCTCATCTCGTTCGTACCCGCTGCCGCACTGGTGGTGGTGCTGATCGCCCTCGCCACGGTGGTGTCCTCACTCCTGTTCCACGACAAGGCGTCGACGGGCCGGTCGGTCCGGCTGGCGCTGGGATCGACCGCGGTCGCCCTGCTGATCTGCCTCCCGTGGACGATCGGCGTGCTCTCCTCCGGAAGGGGCGTGCTGGCGGTGTTCGGGGTGCCGACGCCGACCGCGGGGGCGTCGTCGTGGAGCATGGTCCTGCGCTTCGCCGTGGGCCCGATCGGCGGATCGCCGCTCACCTGGGGCTTCCTGGTCGGAGCGGTGGCGCCCCTGGTGCTGGCCCGAGGTGTGCGGTTCCGGTGGGCGGCGCGGTTCTGGGCCGTCGCCGTGGTGTTCTGGTTCGCGGCCTGGGCGACCGGGCGCGGACTGACCGGCCCGCTGGCGGTCGATCCCCTGGTGCTGCTCGGCCCGGCGGCCGCGGCCACCGCGGCATCGATCGGCCTGGGGGTGGCGGCCTTCGAGCGGGACCTGCGCAAGGCCGAGTTCGGCTGGCGCCAGGTGGCGACGGTGTTCGGTGTGGCGGCCGTTGCCCTGGCGTCGCTGCCCACCCTGCTGTCGGCGCTGCCCGGCCGGTGGGACCTGCCGGTCAACGACTTCTCGCAGTCGGTGGCCTGGATGCACGCCAAGACCGCCGACGGAGCCTTCCGGGTGCTGTGGCTGGGGGACCCCCGCAGTCTCGACCAGGGCAGCTGGTCCGCCGGGAACGGCCTCGCCTACGCCACGTCGGAGAACGGGTCCCCGGACGCCCGTTGGCTGTGGAACGGCACGTCCCCCGGGCCCGCCGCCGAATTGGGCTCGGCGATCGACCTGGCCCGATCGGCCCGCACCGACCGCCTCGGCAGCCTGCTGGCGCCATCCTCGGTGCGCTACGTGGCGGTGCTGACCGCCCTGGCTCCCGAGATCGCCGGCGAGCAGAACCCCATGGCCTACCCGGTCCCGAGCGATCTCCTGCCCGCCCTCGGGCGCCAACTCGACCTCCAGCCGGTCCTGTCGGGCACCGGCATCACCGTCTACGCCAATGCCGCCTGGGTGCCGCAACGGGCCGAGGTCCCCGGGGCTCCGGGAACCGCCGCGTCCGGCGCGCCGCTCGGCGGCAGCCCGAGCGCACCCCTGGTGCCGGGGGCCGTACCCGTCCTGCCCGGTCCGTCTGCGGCCCGGTCGTTCGGGGGCCCGCTGTCCCGCGGCACCGTGTTCGCCTCGGTGGCGCCGTCTGGCAGCTTCACCCTGTCGTCCGGGACCGGCGCCGGCGCTCCCCGGTCGCCGGCCTTCGGCTGGGCTGCACGGTATGCCGTGCCCAGCCGCACGGTGGGGACACTGCGCTTCGACGGCGGCCTCCTGCCGTTGGTCCTCGGTGTGTACTCGGTCCTGGTGTGGGCGCTGGTGCTGGCAGCCCTCATCGACCGCCGCCGGATCCGCCGCGAGTGGGAGCGGGTGGGTCGACCCCGCAGCTGGTCGCCGGGACGGGCGCGCGACGGCGATCCGCTCGAGGACGCCTGGTCGCTCGAGGACGGTGCGCTGTGACGACCAGGGACGGACAGGGCCGCGACAGCGGCGCCGACCGGGCCATGGACGCCGAGGCCGACACGGGCGCCTCCGGCGGTGGCGCCCCGGGCGGTGTGGTGCGGCTCGAGCCGACCGAGGTCCGATCGCCTGCCGCCCGCAGGCGCCAGGCCCTGCGTCCGGTGGAAGGCCGCACGGTGGCGCTGGTGGCCGTGGCCGCGGCGCTCCTCGGCATCGGCGCGGTGTCGGCGCTGGCCCCGCCTCCGGCAGCGCCTCCGGCCCCGGCCACCGGTGACGGCACGTCGGTGGCGCCTGCCGATGCCCGGTCCTCCTCGTTCTTTTGTTCGACGGGCACCGGCGCCGACGCCGGCGCCGGGGCGGTCACGACCGTCGTCCTGGCGAACTCCACGACCGCGCCGGCAACCGGGATCGAGACGGTGGTGTCGGCGGGAGGGGGCGCCCCGGTGCGCACCGCCGTCGTGGTGCCGGCCGGCGGGACGGACGTGGCCCACCCGGCCCGAGGACTGCCGGCCGGCGCCTACGCAGCCACGTTCGCATTCGCCTCGGGTGGGGTCACCGGGACCGCGGTTGTGGACGGCCCCCAGGGTTGGAGCACGGCTCCCTGCGTCACCCAGGTGTCGTCGACCTGGGACTTCGCCGGTGGATCGACCGCGACCGGACTGTTGGACCTGTCCCTGTATAACCCGACCGCGGCGCCGGCCGTGGTCGACGTGACGTTCCTGACCGCCTCCGGCGCCGTCCTCGACCCGCAGACGTACCAGGGGGTGGCGGTCGGCGCCGGCCAGGTCGTCGTGGAGACGTTGGGAGCCTACGTCCAGGACCAGTCGGTGGTGGCGACGTTGGTACAGGCTGCATCGGGCGCGGTGGTGGCGAGCGAGCTCGACCAGATGGCGGTCCCCGGTGGCTCCGGCCTGGCACTGCTGACCGGAACCCCCGGTCCGTCGGCCACCTGGCGTTTCGCGCAGACGACCGCGGTCCCGGGGGGCACCGTGACCCTGGCCATCGCCAACCCCGGCTCGTCGCCGGTGTCCGCCACCGTGACGGCTGCCCTGCCGGGGGCTTCCGTCCTCCCGCACCAGGTCACGGTCCCGGCCCGGACCGTCCTCCCCTACGCCGTGTCGGCCGTCGCCGGCTGGCCGCTCGGGACCACCTATGCGTTGACGGTGGCCGCCTCGGGTCCGGTGGTCGTGGGCCGCACCGTGGTCGCACCGGCAGGTGGCGCCGCCCCACGGGCCGGCATCGCCGGCGGATCGACGGCGCTCGCATCGACGTGGCTGGTGGTGGGGCCGGGGGCGCCGGGACTGCCGGCGGTCCCGGGTGTGTCGATGACCGGCGTGGCGGTGGTCAACCCCGGCTCGTCCCCAGTCATGGTGACCGTGCGGCTGCTGGACGGCGGGGCGACGCTGGTCACGGCGCAGGTGCCGGCCGGGGAGTCGGTCGTCTTCAATCCGAAGCAGGTGGGCAGGCTCGGGCCGCTGGTGGTGTCGGGGTCCGGCCCGATCGGCGTGGAGATGGACGCCGGCCCGGTAGGTGCACCGGGTGTGGTGGCCTCGACCGGATTCGTTCTCGCCGGCTGACGTCCGACCGACTGACGTCTCGCCGGATGACGTCTGGCCGACCTGCGTCTCGCCGACCTGCGTGTCGACGACCGGGTCCGCCGCCCGGGGCGGGCCGGGCTACCCGAGGCGCCCGGTCCGGCTGCGATGTCCGGTCATCGACCTTGCCCGGGCGTCCCGGGGGTCGTCGTGCCGACTACTGCAGGGCTGGTCCGGCGCCGGTCCCGTCTCAGCGGGAGGCGGGCGGTGGCGGCGGCGGCCACGGCGACTGGGTCGACGGCCACGACGCGGGCGGCGGCGGCCAGTGTCCGGGCTGCGGCGGTGCGCCGGGCGTACCGGCGTCCGGAGTGGGGGACCCACCCTGCGGTGCCGAGCCGGCGCCCGACGCGTTCGAGACCGATCCGGCCGGTTCGCCGGCCTGGTTCGACCCGGGGCCCGCATCCTGTCCGGCCGAACTGGAGGGCACCGGTGCCGGAGGAAGGGATCCGGTGGCGGCTGCCCCGTCGACAGGGGGACCGTCGACGTTGTCGGCCCCGGTCGGGCCGTGCTGGCTGGCGACGAAGATCGGCGGGACGGTCTTGACGCCGGCCGCGTGCACGGGCCTGCCGTAGGCGGTGTCCACCAGGCGGCCGACCGTCTCGCCGTCGATGGTCTCCTCGTCGAGCAGCGCCCGGGCCACGGCGTCGAGCCCGCCACGGTGCCGGGCCAGCACCTCGAGGGCCCGCTGCTCCGACGCCCGCAGGATCAGCTCGACCTCGTCATCGATGACCTGGCTGGTGTGCTCGGAATAGTCGCGGGTGTGCATGAGGTCCTCGCCCAGGAACACCTGACCCTGCGAGCCCCAGGCCATCGGGCCGATCTTGTCGCTCATGCCCCACTCGCGGACCATCTTCCGGGCGAGCTCCGTGTTCCCCACGAGGTCGTTGCTGGCACCGGTCGACAGGTCGCCGTAGACGAGGAGCTCGGCGGCCCGACCACCCATGCGCACGGCCAGGGAGTCCTCGATGTGCTGGCGGGGGTGGATGTGCCGCTCCTCCATCGGGAGCTGCATGGTGACGCCGAGCGCCATGCCGGTCGGGAGGATGGTGACCTTGTGCACCGGGTCGGCGTCCGGCAGCACGTAGGCCAGCACGGCGTGGCCGCCCTCGTGGAAGGCCACGCGCTCCTTCTCGGCACCCGAAAGGACCAGGCTCTCGCGGCGCTGGCCCATCAGGACCCGGTCACGCGATGCCTCGAAATCCTCGTTCTGGATCACGGCCGAGCCCCGGCGCACGGCGTGGAGGGCGGCCTCGTTGACCAGGTTGGCCAAGTCGGCACCGCTCATCCCCGGCGTGCCCCGGGCGACCTTGCCGAGGTCGACGGTCGGATCGACCCGCTTGTCCTTGCAGTGGACCTGCAGGATGGGCAGTCGTTCGTCGAGGTCGGGCAGCGGGACGACGATCTGCCGGTCGAACCGGCCGGGTCGGAGGATGGCGGCGTCGAGGATGTCGGGCCGGTTGGTGGCGGCCATGACCACGACCCCTTCGGTGGGGTCGAAACCGTCCATCTCCGACAGCATCTGGTTGAGGGTCTGCTCGCGCTCGTCGTGGCCACCGCCGAGGCCGGCCCCGCGTTTGCGGCCGATGGAGTCGATCTCGTCGATGAAGACGATGGCCGGTGCCTGCTTGCGGGCGGTGGCGAACAGGTCGCGGACCCGGCTGGCCCCCACACCCACGAACATCTCCATGAAGTCGGAGCCGCTCACCGACATGAACGGCACGCCGGCTTCGCCGGCGACCGCCCGGGCCAGGAGCGTCTTGCCGGTGCCCGGAGGCCCGACGAGCAGGATCCCCTTGGGGATGCGGGCGCCGATGTCCTTGAACCGGGCCGGTGTCTTCAGGAAGTCCACGACCTCGCTGATCTCGAGCTTCACCCCGTCGTAGCCGGCCACGTCGTCGAACGTGGTGGACGGGCGCTCGGTCGAGTACAGCTTGGCCTTGGACCGGCCGATCGACATGATGCTGCCCATCTGGCCCTGCGCCCGACGGCTGAACCAGAGGAAGACTGCGCCCAGCAGGGCGATCGGGATGACGATGGTGTAGAGGAGTGACAGCAGGGGGTTGGGCGTGGTGGTGATGAACTTGGCGTTGGGCCCGAGGGTCTTGAGCAGCGCCTGCTGGGAGTCGGTGATGACACTGGGCCCGTTGACCGTGTAGTTGGAACCGTCGGCCAGGGTGCCGGTGATGGTGCCGTTGCTCTGATCCACCGTGGCCGTCTTGACCTGCTTGCCCTCGACCTGGGTGACCCACGAGTTGTAGGTCAGCGTGTTGGTGTTGGACTTCTTGATGATGCTGGACCCGAAGACCACGGCCAGGATCACCACGACCATCACCACGGCCAGGATGATCCGGTTCTTGTTCTGCCCGGGCGAATCCTGACCGGTCCCGCTCGGGGAGGCCGGTCCGCCGGGAATGTCGGGGTTGGGCGGAGTCACCTCTTCATGCTACGCGCCGCCGCAGGGGCGTGACGCATCGGCCCCGCCCGGGCGCGCCGCCCGGTCGGCAGGCCCGATCGGTATCGTGGGAGGGTGAACGACCGGCCCGAACAGGCGGTGGATGCCACGGGGCCTGTCGCACCGGCAGCCGCTTCCCCTGCGACACCGCTCGCCACCCGTGCGTCGGGGACGGCCGCCACCGACGACGGACCACGGTCGGAGGCCTCGGGGCGGGGTTGGCGCACCCTCGTCGGCGGCGACGTCCCCCTGGGACGTCAGCTCGACGCCGGTGCGGTGCCGACGACGTCGAGTGCGGCGTGGATGTGGATGCTCTACGCCGGCCTGGGGTTCCTGGGCGGGCAGGTGCTTGCCGCCGTGACCGTGGCCGTCGCCGCCGCACTGGCCGGGCAGTACCACCAGTACGCCGCACTGGCGAAGCTGGCCGAGCCGCCCACCTGGTTCGTCGTCTCCACCCTGTTCGGCCTGTGGGGCGGGTTCCTGGGAGCGGCCGTCCTGGCCAGCCGGCTGCGCGGGACCAAGCACCTGGCGCCCGACCTCGGCATCCGCTTCCGCTGGATCGACGTGCTCGGGATCCCGATCGGCGTCGCCGGGCAGTACCTGGTGGCCCTGCTGTACTTGCCCTTCGAGTCCCACATCCACAACTTCCACCAGCAGTTCAGTGCTCCGGCCCAGCGGCTGACCGGGAGTGCCCACGGGGTCGGCTGGTTCGTGATCGGCGCGGCCACCGTCGTCGGGGCCCCGTTCTTCGAGGAGCTGTTCTTCCGTGGCGTGCTGCTGCGGGCACTGGCCAGGCTGTTCGGCCACTGGGGGCGCTGGGTGGGCCCGGCGCTGGCCGTGGTGGTCTCGGGGCTCCTGTTCGGTGCCATCCACGCCGAGCTCCTGCAGTTCGCCGGACTGACCGTCTTCGGCCTGATCCTCGGGACGGTCTCGTACCGGACCGGTCGCCTCGGCATGAACATCGTGGCGCACGGTGCGTTCAACCTCCTCGCCCTGACCGCGGTGGTCCACGCGGCGGTGCTCCCGCTGCCGGGCCTGTCCTGAGATGGCGGTGGGGGAGGCGGGCAATCCGATGGTGACGGTCACCGGTCCGTCGGACGGTGCCGTCGCCACCGAGGGGGACAGCGGGGTGGCCCCGCAGTCCTCCGCACGGCCCGACGCACGGGCGGGCGACGCGCCCCCGACCCCGTGGTGGGACCGCTTCACCCGCCGGTCGGCCTGGCCGGCGTGGGCCAACCTGGCGGCCGTGCTCGGGGTGGTCGTCGTCACCCTCACTCAGCTGCACCCGAACCTGCTGCTCCTCGGGACCACCGCGGCCGGTGGCGACACCGGTTCCCACGTCGCCCTGCCGAAATTTCTCGAGTCGCACCTGCTCACCCACGGCCAGGTGACCGGGTGGGACCCGGGCTGGTACGACGGATTCCCGCTCTACAGCTTCTACTTTCCGCTGCCGGGGCTGGTGACCGTGCTGTTCAACGCGGTGTTCTCCTACGACGTGGCGTTCAAGCTGGTCACCGTGCTGGGCAGCCTGCTCCTGCCGGTGTGCGCCTGGACCTTCGGCCGGCTCGCCCGGATGCGCGACCCGATCCCGGCCTGCCTGGCCGCCGCCACGCTGCCCTTCCTGTTCGAGCCGAGTTTCTCCATCTACGGCGGGAACCTGCTGTCGACGCTGGCCGGCGAGTTCTCGTTCTCCCTGAGCCTGTCGCTGTCACTCCTGTTCCTCGGGGTGGTGGCCTCGGGGCTTCGAACCGGGCGGCACCGGGCGCTGGCGGCCGTGCTGCTGGCGGCGACCCTCCTGTGCCACCTGATCCCGGCGCTGTTCGCGGCGGCCGGCGCCGTCATCCTGGTGCTGCTCGATGCCGACCTGGTGCGGGCCGTCGGCCGCGACCGACGGGCCGTGGCCGCCGGACACCGCTGGGGTGGGCGGGTGCTCTGGTCGGTGGTGGCCGGAGCGGTCGGTCTGGGCCTGTGCGCCTGGTGGCTGGTGCCGTTCGTGCTCGGCCAGGCCTACACGACCAACATGGGCTACACCAAGGTGTTCGGCTATCCGCACCTGCTGTTCCCGGGCTCGTTCCGGTGGGTGCTGGTCCTCGACGTCGTGGGCCTGGTCGCCATGGTCCTCCGCCGCAACCGCATGGCACTGTTCCTGGTCATCATGGCCGGACTGTCGGCCGCCGTGGTGATCCTGGACCCGGCCGGCAAGCTCTACAACGTCCGGTTCCTCCCCCTGTGGTTCCTGTGCCTCTACCTACTGGGCGGCTACGCGGTCGGCGAGGTGGTGGCGGCCGTCGCCCGTGCGGCCCGTCGGCGCCGGCTCAACCTGTGGGTGCGCGACCTGCGCGGCCGGCTGGCCGCCGCCGACGGCCTCGAGTGGTCACCGGGTCGGCGGGTCACCCCCTACCGACGCCCGGTGCCCTCGGCCGTGGCCGCCGGCGCGGTCGTCGGGCCCCTGTTGGCGCTGGCCGGAGCCTGTCTGGCCGTGGTGCCGCCGCTGGTCGTCGCCGGGCACCCGGGGGGCGTGTCGGCGCTGGCCGACATCGGCGTGCACGTGGGGGCCAACCAGCCGAGTGCCTGGGCGGCATGGAACTACAGCGGCTACGAGCGCAAACCCGACTACCCCGAGTTCCAGGCGGTCATCCAGATGATGCGCCAGGTCGGGGCGGAGCAGGGGTGCGGCCGGACGATGTGGGAGTACGACCCGTCGCTCAACCGGTTCGGGACCACCGAGTCGCTCATGTTGCTGCCCTACTTCACCAACGGGTGCATCGGCAGCCAGGAGGGCCTGCTCTTCGAGTCGGCGTCCACCACCCCGTTCCACTTCATCGTCCAGGACGAGGTGTCGCCCAACCCGTCGCGTGCGGTGGTGGCCGTCCCCGCCAACGCCTACGGGGGCCTCGACGTCACCCTCGGGATCCGGCACCTCCAGCAGCTGGGCGTCCGCTACTTCCTGACGTCGTCCACCACCGTGCAGCAGGCGGCGTCCGCCGACCCTGCCGCCACGCTGGTGGGCACGAGCGGCCCGTGGTCCACGTCCTACAACGGCCAGTCCCTCGACACGACCTGGAAGGTCTACCGGATCGCGGACGCCGAGCTGGTGGTGCCGCTGACCACCCGCCCGGTGGTGTGGACGGGCGTCCAGGCCGATCAGGGCTCGTGGCTCCCGCCGTCGGTCACCTGGTTCAACACCCCGTCGCGGTGGAACGTGGTGCCGACGGCCACCGGGCCGGCCGACTGGACCCGGGTGGTGACCGGTGACCCCCATCCGGCAGTGGTCCCTGAACCGAAGACCACGGTGTCCGACGTCACCCAGAGCGACCAGTCGATCTCGTTCCACGTGGACCGGGTGGGAGTGCCGGTGGAGGTGCGGGTCTCGTACTTCCCCAACTGGAAGGCGTCGGGAGCCGACGGACCGTTCCGTGCGGCCCCCAATCTGATGGTGGTCGTCCCGACCAGCCATGACGTGACCCTCACCTACGGGCGTTCGACGGCCGACACCCTCGGGCAGCTGGTGACGCTGGTCGCGGTGGCCGCCGCGGTCGCGCTGTTCGTCGTCGACCGCCGGGTCCGCAGGGCGGCGGCCGCACGACGGGCGGCCCGGTCCGGTCCCGGTGCGCGGCCGTGACCTACCGCCTCGGGATGTTCCCGCTGGGCACCGTCCTCTTCCCGGAAGCGGGCCTGCCGCTGCACGTGTTCGAGGAGCGCTACCGGACGCTGATGGGCGCGTGCCTGGAGACCGACGGCGAATTCGGCGTCGTCCTCATCGCACGGGGCTCCGAGGTGGGTGGCGGCGACCAGCGCACCGACGTCGGCACCGTGGCCCGCATCGCCAACGTGGCCGAGCTCGACGACGGACGGATGCTGGTGGTGGCCACGGGCGTCCGGAGGCTGCGCGTGGAGGACTGGCTCCCGGACGCCCCGTACCCCTGCGCACTGGTCGAGGACCTGCCCGATCCGCAGCGGCCGTGCCCCGGCGGGTTGCTGACCGCGGCCGAAGGGTCGTTGCGCCGGCTGCGGTCGCTCCTGTCGGAGCTCGGCGACGTGCCGGCGCTGCCCCACAGCCTGCGGATCTCGGGGGACCCCGACGAGATCGCGTGGCAGCTGTGCGACATGGCACCGCTGGTCTCCCTCGACCTCCAGCGTCTCCTGGTGGCGGACGGCCCGGAAGCGCGCATGCAGCTGCTCGTCGAGCTGTGCGACGCCATGAGCGGTGACGTGATCGGCCTGCTGGCCGGTGGTGATGTCGACGGAACGGGGGAGGCCACCGGACCGGCCTGAAAGGTACGGCCTCAGCGGTACAGGGTCGGGTGCCCGCAGATCTCAGGGGACCTGGCGCTGCACGAGGAAGGTGGTGATGCCGTCGGCCAGCCCCTGGGCCGCCAGTTGGCGCCATCCCTGGTCCTGCTGGAGGCCGGCGTCGATCGGGTTCTGCATGTTGCCGCACTCGATCAGGACCTTCGGCACCGTCGAGAGGTTGAGCCCGCCGAGGTCCGAGCGGGGCACGATCCCGCCGCTGCCGGCGTAGTCGGACACCGGCATGCCGGTGTCGGCCAGGAACCGGTCCCGCACGTCGGCGCCCAGCTGCCCGGACGGGGCCACGATGCCGCGGTTGTCGCTGATGGTGCTGACCACCGGGACCGGGACGTCGACGGCGAATCCACGACCGCCCACCGGCCCGCCGTCACCGTGGATCGAGATGGCGGCGTCGGACCCTGCGGCGTTGCCGATCGCCGCCCGGGCGTCGACACACGGGCCCACCCCGGTGTCGGTGGTCCGGGTCAGCACCACGGTGGCTCCGCCGGCCCGGAGCAGTCCTGCGAGGCGGGTGGCGACGTCGAAGTTGAAGGCGTGCTCGTCGTACCCGCCCGCCGTGGAGGTGCCGGACGTATCGCACGGCTCGATGAACCCGCCGCCGTCGATCGGCGTGTTGACGAAGCCGGGCGCCCCGCCGTTGCCGCCGTCGTGGCCGGGGTCGATGGTCACCACGGTGCCGACCAGCGGGGGGACCTGCACCGAGCCCAGGAAGGCGGCGCCGCCGAAGGCGTGGACGGACCCGTCCGAGGACACGATCCGGTAGCCGGGGCCGCTGGTGTCGAGGGAGACGGCCCGGCGCCGCAGGAGACCCACGGCCGACCCTGCGAACGGGATGCCGTAGGAGAAGAGCCCCCCGTCTGCCGCCACGAGGCGGTACCCAGCGCCTGCCGCCTGCATCCCGACCATCGGCGAGTTCAGGACGATCGCCCCCGTCGATCCCAGGAACGGGGCGCCCCCGAAGGCGAAGATGCCCCCGTCGGAGGCCACCAACCAGTACCCGCCGGCACCGGGCTGCGCCGCCATGCCCACGATGGGCCGGTTGAGCGGGCTGGCGCCCATGGACCCGAGGAACCCTGCGTCGCCGAAGGCGAAGATGCCCCCGTCGGAGGCGACCAGCCAGTAGCCGCCCCCGTCGGACGTCGCCGCCATGCCCACGATGGGCCGGTTGAGCGGGCGTCCCCCCATCGACCCGTGGAAGGTGGCGTCGCCGTAGGCGAATATCCCCCCGTCTGAGGCGACCAGCCAGTAGCCACGGTCGTCGGCGGTGGGGGTCATCCCCACCACCGGACGCACCAGGGGCAGCGCCCCGGCCGACCCCTCGAACGGCGCCCCGAAGGCGAAGACGCCCCCGTCGGTCGCCACCAGCCAGTAGCCGCCGGTCGTGGCGTCACCGGCCGAGGTCACGATCAGGTGGGAGCTGGGCACCGCGGCGGCGTGGGGGGACGGCCCGGGCGCCGGGGTGGCCGCACCGGCCCGCGGTCCCGCACCGGCCCCGAGGTCGACGACGGCACCGGTGCCGCAGGCCAGGGCGACGACGAGGGCCACCAGGGCGGCGACCACATCGGTGCGGGGTCGACGCCGTCCGGGGCCGTGTCCGGGGGTTCGCTCCATGCCTCGATCCTTCCACGGGAGTCCCACGGGGGCTGACCTAGGATGAGCCGATCATGTCCTCCCTCTCCGACGTATTCAAGGCCTACGACATCCGGGGACTGGTCCCCGAGGAGCTGAACGCCCTCCAGTTCCGAGCCATCGGGGTGGCCGTCGCCCGGTTCACCGGGGCCCCCACGATCCTGGTCGCCCGGGACATGCGCGAGTCGGGTGTGGCCCTGTCGGAGGCCTTCGCCCTGGGCGCCCGGTCGGAGGGCGCCACCGTGGTCGACCTCGGCCTCGCCTCCACCGACCTCCTCTACTTTGCCGCCGGCAAGCTCGACGCCCCGGGTGCGATGTTCACCGCGTCGCACAACCCGGCCCGGTACAACGGGCTCAAGCTGTGCCTGTCCGGCGCCCGTCCCATCGGTCGCGACACCGGCCTGACCGAGATCCAGGCGACGGCCGAGGCGCTACTGGCGCAGTGGGGGGCGGACGGTCCGCCGGATCCCGACCCGGCGACCCTGGGCGCGCTGGAGCACCGTTCGGTCCTCGACGACTACGCCGACCACGTCCGGTCGTTCGTGGACACGTCGGTCCTGCGACCGCTCGTGGTGGTGGCCGACACGGCCAACGGCATGGGCGGCCTGGTGGCTCCCAAGGTCTTCGAGGGCCTGCCGTTCGAGGTGGAGCTCCTCTTCCCCGAACTCGACGGGAACTTCCCCAACCACCCCGCCGACCCCATCCAACCCGAGAACCTGGTCGATCTCCAGCGACTCGTGCTCGAGAGCGGCGCCGACGTGGGCCTGGCCTTCGACGGGGACGCCGACCGGGTGTTCCTGGTGGACGAGCACGCCGAGCCGGTCTCCGGCTCGCTGACCACGGCCCTGGTGGCCTCCACCCTGCTCGACAAACACCCGGGCGCCACCGTGCTCTACAACTGCATCTGCTCCCGGGTGGTGCCCGAGGTGATCGCCGAGCACGGCGGGACCGGCATCCGCACCAAGGTCGGGCACAGCTTCATCAAGCAGGTCATGGCCGAGACGGGCGCCGTGTTCGGCGGCGAGCACTCGGGCCACTACTACTTCCGCGACAACTACCGGGCCGACTCGGGCATCATTGCCGCCATGCTGGTGCTGGAGCTGCTGAGCGTGACCGGCAAGCCGCTGTCCGAGCTCCTCGCCCCCTTCAAGCGCTACGCGGCCTCGGGCGAGATCAACACCGTGGTCGACGACCCGGCCGGCGCCGTCGAACTGATGGCGGCCGAGGTCGAGGCGGCGGGCGGGGCGCTCGGGACGGCCGACCGGCTCGACGGGCTCACCGTCGACCGGGGCGACTGGTGGTACAACCTGCGCCCGTCGAACACCGAACCGCTGCTCCGTCTCAACGTGGAGGCCCCCGACGAGGCGGCCTGCGCCGCACGGGTGGCCGAGGTGCAGGCCTCCATCGCCCGACTGCTGTCCGCCTGACCCCGTCCGACCCGGCGCGCCCGCCGGCCGCAACCCCGACCCCGTTCGTGAACCATCCAGAGAGGACCACCCGATGACGCTCGACCCGCTCCTGATCGACGTGCTCGCCTGCCCCGAGGACAAGGGCCCGCTGCTGTACTTCGCCGACGAGGGTGTGCTGTTCAATCCCCGGCTCCACCGTACCTACGCCGTGCGCGGCGGGATCCCGGTGATGCTGATCGACGAGGCGACCCCGGTGGACGCCGCCGAGGAGGCCCGGCTGACGGCCAAGGCCGAGGCCGGCGGCGCCGTCACCACGGGTTCGCCCGCCGGGTCGTGACCGGCTCGCCGCTGCCGGTGGACTCCCGCAGTCTGTGGGAGGCCACCCTCGGACTTCCCGAGCAGATCGTGGCGGCGGTCGAGGCGGCCCAACAGGTCGACGACCTCCCCGGCCACGACGAGGTCGAGAACGTGGTCGTGCTCGGGATGGGGGACAGCGGGATCGTGGGCGACGTGCTCATTGCCGCCGCCGCCCCGTTCATGCCGGTGCCGGTGACCGTGGTCAAGGGCTACGTCCCTCCGGACTACGTCGGCACCGGGTCGCTGGTCATCGCGGTGTCGTTCTCGGGGGACACCGAGGAGACCGTCGAGGCGGCCACCGCCGCCTACGAGGCCGGCGCGGCGTTGGTCGTGGTGTCGGGCGGCGGTGAACTGGTCCGACTGTCGGGGGAGTGGGACGTGCCGCTGGTGCCGGTCCCGGTCAAGATCCCCGAGGCCCGGACGGCGCTGGGGGCGATGGCCGTCCCTCCGCTGGTGCTGCTCGAGCGGATCGGACTGTTCCCCGGCGCCCAGCAGTGGATCGACCAGGCCGTGACCCAGCTGCAGCGCCGACGTGACCAGCTGTCGCGGTCGGGCAGCGTGGCCGAGCTGACGGCCAGGCGGATCGGCCGGACGATCCCCCTGGTGCACGGGGCCCAGGACCTGGGTGCCGCCGCGGCCCTGCGGTGGAAGTGCCAGATCAACCTCACTGCCAAGTCGCCGGCCTTCTGGAACGTCCATCCGGAGCTGTGTCACAACGAGGTCGCCGGCTGGGGTCAGAACGGGGACGCCACCCGGCAGCTGGTGACACTGGTCAACCTGCGCCACGACGCCGAGCACCCCCAGGTCAGCCGCCGGTTCGACCTGGCGACCGAGGCGCTGCGCGAGGTGATGGCCGACGTGGTCGAGGTGCGGGCCGACGGCGAGGGCGACCTGGCCCAGCTGCTCGACCTGGCGCTGGTGGGCGACGTGGTGTCGCTGCTGCTGGCCGGCCACGAGGGGATCGACCCGGGCCCCGTACCCGCGGTCGACGACATCAAGGCCGCCCTGGCCGGCGGGGTCTGAACCACCCGTCCGGGCCGTGCGCGGTTCCCGTGCCGCCGAACGGGTCACCGGGCGGCCGTGGCGGGTCGGGGCGGCCACGCGGGACCGGGCCTTCCGCACGCGTGTTTCGGTTGGATGACGCGGGCGTGGCGGCGGGATGAACTTCGCAGGGACGCTTACCTTCGGCGCGGCGCGGGCGTACAGTGGTGCCCGTGAGCAGCGTGCGGGTCTGTGGTTGCAAGTCGAAGCCAGTCGCAGGCAAAACGACCCACGTAAGGCAACTCATGGTTGCTGAGCATGGTGCGGCTTAGGAGTAAGTCCTGCCCGTGGCGTCCCCGGCTGTCGGGGGCGGGCGGAGAGGGGATGACGCGTGCCCGTAGTG
>Ga0209698_10003465_pt1 | contig 17603 bp, 10 predicted proteins | sample LitLauG_LLR_2012_FD_187203 | JGI IMG/M metagenome (GOLD analysis project Ga0209698, IMG submission 187203) | Freshwater sediment microbial communities from Pennsylvania, USA - Little Laurel Run_MetaG_LLR_2012 (SPAdes) (version 2) | ecosystem: Environmental > Aquatic > Freshwater > Creek >...
GAACCAAGTGTCCTGCAACCAGAAGGGCCGCTCTTCCACTTCATATTCGTAGCCGACAATGTTTCCAGGATCGGGAGCGGGAATCTGCAGCACTCTGAACCGCACGTCGGAGATAAGTTCGCCCCCGTCGATCGGTGCGGCTCTATCGACTGCGTCCTTGTCCTTGACCTCATAGTCCTTGCCTTGCGCGGGAATGCACCAGCCATGCAAACTAGTGATCTTCCTCGTGGTGCCGAAATCGACCCACAGCGTGCCGCGATTCCGTCCTTCGGGCCGCAGAATCTTGTAAACCTCGCGCACATGAATCCTGATTTTGTCGGTGGATTGCACGCTGACGTTCTTGTCCGCGTACAGGAGGACGGCGACGGTCTTTTCGTCGTGGGCCGGAAGAGGCGCCGAGACGAGCGCGTGCATCCACGGCGGAGCGGACTCGCCCGCCTGAGCGCGACCCGCCGCCAGCACGCACAGGGCTGCGTAGAGCAGGATTCGAAGAAAGCGCGGATCAGTTACCCGCGCCGATTCCAGCGGGTTGCAATATGGCCTGTTGTTCATCGGCTGTCCTCACCCCCTGAAAGAAAGTGCGTAACGTGGGGTAGTACTTCGGGTCCAGCAACAGGATGTCGACATTCAAGACACGATTCAGGTGCAGCGTGCCTTTGTTGTTCTCCGCCTTCGAAGTGTAGAGGATGGTGTGCGCGTCGCGCTTTTGTGGCGGGGGCAGGACTGAGATCTGCCAGCCGAGCGGCAAGTCAATGTACACGTCGTCGACGCGCTGGAAGGGAAATCTAAAATACACCGGGTGCACGCGCTCAGCGTGATCGAACATGTGCTTCTCCGGGGCGCTGAAGACTCCCACCGGCATCAGGGCGCGGCGGCCCGCTCCCGAGATCCACCCTGGCACCTTTATGGTGAATTCCGCGACCATCGTGGGAGAGGAGCTTTTCCAGTCGGGATTGTTGGTGAGTTCGACATCGCAACCGGCGGGAATCGACTCCTTAACTTCATCCTCCAAAACTTTTTTGCGCTCGGTGTCATCGGCAAGGCGCATTTCCACGCGGCGTCGCGACGACTCCAGCCCAGTGAAGGTAACCGCTAGTTTCCCTTCGAGCTCGCCGCTCTCGGTGAGCCTGAGCTCGGCCTTGCGCTGGATGCTCGACTCCGAACTCTCCGGCATCGAAGTTTTGAGCCAGGAACCGCCCTCTTTGTCGAGCTTGAGTCCCACCACTCCGGTCTCGGACCAAGGCAGCATACAGAAAGGCTGGAATGCGGCCCCAGGATCGCAAAACACGTCTTTACCGTTGAGTTTGACGACGACGACGTTGGCGTCGAGCCGCTGGGAATCCATCCCCTGCGGATTGAAAAAGTAGTTAAATCGGTCGGGAACCCACATGCCATAGGCTTCGATACCGGCGGCACGAGCGAGGGCCAGAAAAAGCCAGGTCAATTGGCTGCCGCTGCCGCTTTGCTTCTTCCACACCTCTTCCACATTGCCCGCGGCCTTCTCCTTTTCGCGCTTTTGCTCCTGCTCGGTCTTTTGCGCTTCGTAGGAGGTGTTGCGGATTTGCTGCACGCGGGAGTAGATCTTGGCCAGCTTTGTTTCCGGGGAATCGCCGGGAGCAACGATCTCGGCTACTGCCTGCTCCATGGCCTTACGTTTTCCGATGAAGCTTTCTAACTCGTCATTGCGCTTCTTGCCGAACTTCTTCCAGAACTTTGCGGGATCACTTTCGAAGGCTTCCAGGCTGTAAATGAAGTCCACACGAGCCTTCAATTCGTTTTCGGGGGGCATGAAGTCTTCCAGCGGGAAAGCCGGAATATTGTGCGCCTCCAGCCGGATGATATTGTCGGGTCCTTCCGCGGGTTGCCCCGTGCCCGGCGGCAGCCCCTGCCATGTCCACCGCATCTTGAAGGGGTTGTACGCATTACCGGCGTAAGGCTTGAGCGAAAACTTCGCCGCCTTCGTGAACAGCTCCTGGCTCAGGATCCAATGCGAGTCGTAGAGGACTAGTTCTTTGTAGTCGTAGGTAAAGTAGTACTCGATAATGCCGCCGACCTGCACGTTCGGAAGCGTGAATGTCTTTGCCAGGTATTTGAAATCCTTTCCTTTCACCAGGATCTTCTCGAATATCTTCCCGTCAAAGTTGACAATCGACCCATCGGGCGAAATAGTCCGGGCGTGGATGCCCACCACGTCGTTCTGCGTTTTGAAAAAGGGGATCTCCACGTCGGCGTGCTTACGGCCTGCTTCGGTCAGAATCTTGATCCGGAAGTAATTGTCTTCGTGGGAAGTGCGGCCGTTGTCATCGCGGTCCACCTGCCGGAACAAGATAATGGCGGGCGCTCCTGGAGCCAGTGGCTCACTCTTGAGGTTGAGTTCGTCGGGCGAAACCGGCTGGAATCCGACCGCCACCGTCGCCCACGCCGCGGGCGCCGCCCAAAGGCAAATCGCCAACCCCACTACCAGGCACTTGCCAAACCGGAACATAGTCATCCCTCCCGAGGTAGACGCAGATTCAACAGAAGGACCGAGAATTGCGATTCGCAGCTGACGGGAACCACGCGTCCAGGGGGATGCGCAACGCTCTCTCTGCGAGAAGCAATTCCCTCTCCTCCGAATTCCAGCCCCGCAACGGTGAATCCGGTAACGTCAAGTAAAGGCCAGAGTATAGCCGATCAGTCAAGGACCGGGATCACAGGTCCACCGCACTAGGCCGGAGCGAGCAGCGACAACTGGTCTCCCTCCGCCCCCATGGTCATTCGCCGCGTCCTCCTCAGTCAGATTGTGACAAAGCGCCCACTCATTCGCAAAACTGCGAGTGAGTGGGACACACGCCGTTTGAGTTGACAAAATGTTTACATTCGGCCTCAGCCGCACCTAGCTACAATCCAAGCGCCCGGCGTGAGCCTTCCGGCTCTCGTTTGAGAAAATCCGCGGGAATCCCTTGACAATCCGTTTTCCGGGTAGCAGCATTCCGGGAATCGGGCCCACCCATATCCCCCAGGAGGATATCCATGTTCGTCCCAGCCGTACGTACTCTCTTCCTCGCAGCTTTACTGGCCCTCCCTTTGTCGGCGGCCAATGATGCCAAGCACACCAACGACTCAAACACCGTTCCCAATACACACAACGAAGCGACCGTAGCGCAACTCGAGGCAGCGATGGTCGCCGGCACACTCACCTCAGTAGAATTGACCAACTATTACATCACCCGCATCCTCGCGCTCGACCAGAATGGCCCGGGGGTCAACGCGGTGGTCGAACTGAACCCCGACGCTATGGACATGGCGCGCCACGCCGACCAACTGTTCAGGCACGGCATCATTCTCGGGCCTATGCAGGGCATCCCAGTGTTGCTGAAGGGCAATGTGGACACCGGCGACAAGATGCAGACCACCGCCGGCTCGTTCGCATTGGTCGGAAGGCCCTCGCTTGCCGACTCCACGGTGGCCGGACTGCTGCGTGCGGGCGGCGCGGTGATCCTCGGAAAAACGAATCTGTCGGAGTGGGCGAACTTCCGCTCCTTTGAATCGGTCAGTGGATGGTCGGGCTGGGGAGGACAGACCAACAATCCCTATGGCATCGATCGCAATCCCTGCGGGTCCAGTGCGGGCTCGGGCGCAGCCGCGTCGGCGAACTTCGCCACCGTCTCGTTCGGCACCGAAACCGATGGCAGCATCGTTTGCCCCGGGAATGCGAATGGGGTCGTCGCACTGAAGCCGACGATCGGCCTCACCAGCCGCGCCGGCATCGTCCCGATTTCGCACGTGCAGGATACATTCGGACCGCATGGCCGCTACGTGGCCGATGTCGCCGTCGCGCTCGGGGTGGTGCAAAGCCGTACTTGTGACGGGCGCGATCCCGCCACTTGCGGCGTTCCCCTGGGATGGCAGGGCCGCTTCCCGCGTCCCACGAACATCCCGACTGACTACACGCAATTCCTCAACCCAAACGGCCTGCAAGGCGCGCGACTGGGCTTAACCCGGTTAGGGCTGAGTGGATTCACCAACGTGACCACGCCTCAGTGGGTGGTGGACGCTTACGAGGCCGCCTTCAAGGCACTCAGCGATGCGGGTGCCACGGTCATCGACTTGGATGCCGCGGGCTTCGTATGGCCTGACGGAGGCTCGGGACCCGGCGAACTGCTGATCCTGTGCTTCGATTTCAGAAGGGACGTGCAAGCCTATTTCGCCACGCGTGCCGGGGTTCCCGTGGCTGGCAAGACCTTGAATGATGCCATCGCGTTCAACACTGCCCACGCCGATGTCGAGATGCCGTACTTTAATCAAGACATCTGGGACTTGATTGCCACGATGCCAACCGGAGAGAACGACCCCCAGCCGGCCTTTGGCAACATGACCTACAATCAGGCACTGGCTGCTGACCAGAGCTTCGGGGTTAACGGCATCGACGCCGCACTGAGCCAGTTCAATCTCGACGCGGTCGTCACGGCTACCGACAACCCGCCGTGGGCCACCGACTTGGTATTCGGCGACCACTTTATTTTTGGCAGTTCGGGCCTGGCGGCGCCCGAGGGATATCCGATCATTCAGGTGCCGGCGGCCATGGTCTACGGAACGCCTATGGGAATCAGCTTCTTCGGGACTGCGTTCAGCGAGCCCAAACTCATCACGCTGGCTTCCGGATTCGAAGCGTTCACGCAGGTGCGGGCGCACAACCTGCCCACCTTTGCGCAGACCGTGCCCTTTGACCACATCCAGGGCACCAAACTGAAACGGCCGCATGTGCCGGTAGGCAATGGCAACGGCCAAAGCCAACCGGGAGCACTCCCGAATCGGAACGGGAAAGAACTCCGGCGGCCACATCACCTGTGATTAGTTGAATCACTGGCGACCTAGACTGTAAAACGTTTTACAGATGGGCGCAGCGCTATCGCGATGCGCCCTCTTTTACTGGAGATCAAGTCGTGTAGCGCGGACACTCTTGTCCGCGTGCCGGCAGCGTCCGCACTGCAGTCAGGCGCGGACAAGAGTATCCGCGCTACACGAACTACAGCTCATACTTCTTCATCAGGTGGCGGAACGATCGGTAGGAAATTCCGAGCAGGTCGGCCGCGCGAACCTGCACACCCTGGGTTTGTCCCAATGCGGACTGCAGGAGGGAACGCTCGATCTGCGCAACATAATTCTCCATGTTCACGCCTTCGGGCAGCAGTGGCCCGGCGGCCGACGCACTGAAAGCGGTTTCCGCGCCCGCGGCCACACTTCGTGCCTTTGGGCGCTCGGCCGGCAATTCCACGTGTAATTCGCTGCTCGCTTCGAGCGCCACCGCGCGCTCAATCGTGTTCTCCAGTTGACGCACGTTGCCTGGCCATTCATAGCTGGTGAGAGTCGCGAGCGCAGCCGCCGCCATCCCGTGAATGCTCTTCCCCGCCGCGGGCGCATATTTCTTCAGAAAGTGATTCGCCAGCAGCGGGATATCTTCCCGCCGTTCGCGCAAGCTCGGCACGCGGATGGGAATCACGTTGAGCCGGTAGTAGAGATCTTCGCGGAAAGTGCCTTCGCTGACCTGCTTGTCAAGATCGCGGTTGGTGGCGGCAATCACCCGCACGTCGACTGCAATTTCGGTGGTCCCTCCGACCGGACGGACCGTGCGTTCCTGCAGCACGCGCAGAAGCTTGACCTGCATGGGCATGGTCATTTCGGCGATCTCATCGAGAAAGATCGTGCCTTGGTCGGCCACTTCGAACAGGCCCCGCCGGTTCTGGTTCGCTCCCGTGAAAGCGCCCTTCACATAGCCGAACAGTTCGCTCTCAAGCAACGTTTCTGGAAAAGCCCCGCAGTTGACGGAGACAAATCCTTCGCCGTCGCGGGGCGAGCAGGTGTGCACAGCGCGTGCCACCAGTTCCTTACCGGTACCGCTTTCGCCGTAGATCAGAATCGTGCTATTGGTACTCGCAACCGTACGAATGGTCTGCTTCAACTTTTCCACGGCCGGGCTCACTCCGACGATATTGTCGAGCGAGTTGCGGGCGGCGGCGTCGCGGCGCAGCGCGAAATTCTGGCGACTCAGCGAGACTCTCGTGATGGCGCGGGCAATTGCCAGTTTCACTTCATCGACCAAACCCGGGCTCTTGCGAATGTAATCCGTGGCGCCGCCGGCCTTCACTGCCTCCACGGCGGCTTCGTAGTCGTCGACCGCCGTCATCAGGATGACCGCCGATTCGGGTGAGATCTGGTGCGCATGGCGCAGCACTTCCACTCCGTCCACGCCCGGCATTTTGATGTCGGTAACAATTACGTCGAACAGCGCGCTGTCGATCTTGCGCTTCGCCAACTCGCCACCGGTGACGGTCTCCACCTTGTGACCATCGCGGCGCAAAGCGATATCGAGCAGCTCGCAGATGGAGCGCTCGTCGTCGCAGATGAGAATGTTACCCACGCTTCCCACCTCCGCTGCCCGCCGTCGCCGCCCCTGCGAACTTCGCTCCTGCGGTCTGCTCTCCCGCTACCTCCTGCCTGGCCCGCTCCAGGCGCCGCAGGCGCACCACGAAGCTGGTCCCCTTCCCGACTTCCGATCGCGCCCACACCTTGCCCTCGTGCGCCTGCACGATCTGGTACACGATGGCCAAACCCAGCCCGGTACCACCTTCAAAACTCGACTGGAAGGGCTCGAAGATCTTTTCTGTCTGTTGCGGCTGGATGCCGGGCCCAGTGTCCGCGAAATTCATCTCCCAGTCGGAGCCGCGTTCGCCGAGCCCCACCGTAAGGGTTCCACCTGTCTTCTTCATGGCCCGTACTGCGTTCTCGCAGAAGTTCCAGAACACCTGCTTCAGCTTGTCCCCGTCGCCCAGCACCCAGGCTTCCGACACCTGGAACTTGCGGTCCACGCGGATGCCCGCGTTCTCGGCGATCAAACGGGTTTCGACCAGCGTGAGTGTATCTTCGAGCAACGGGATCAGGTCTACACGTTCGAGACGGTACTGCTTGCCCCGCGAATAGGCCAGAAAGTCCGTGATGATGTTGTTGAGACGATCAGATTCCCGGATCACGATCTGCAGAAGGTTCCGCTCCTCGGCGTTCAACGCCGGCGCATCCGACAACATGCTTACCGATCCGGCGATCGATGTCAGAGGATTACGGATCTCGTGTGCAATGGCAGCCGCCAGCCGGCCTACGGCAGCCAGCCGGTCCTGCATCCGCACTTCCCGCTCCAGACGCCGGATCTCGGTGAGATCGTCAAACGTATAAACAAAGCCGAGGTCGCCCCCCACACTTACATTCAGCGCTGACACCATGACCCGGAATGTCTTGCGGAACCCATTGGTGGCGGTGTAGCGGACTTCCGCCGCGCTGTGGGCCGGCCCGAAGTGCGGCAAGGGGTCCTGAAACAGGCTGCTCACTGATCGCCCTCGCAATTCGGCATCGGACATGTCCAGCAGCTGCTGCGCGGCTCGATTGACCAGGGTAATCCGCCCGTCGGGCCCGGTTGTGATGACCCCTCCACTCATCGACTGGACGATGTTTTCGTGTAAGGCCTGCAGATTCTCCAGCGCCCCACTGGCGGTCTTGAGCTGCACATCCACTTGGCGAAGCTTCGTCATGAGCAAGCCCGCCAGGTAGGCGATCGCAAAGTAAGCGAACAAGTTCACGAAGATCACGACCTGCAGCGCTTTCAGTTTGGGATGTGAGTTCGAATACGAAGGAATGACGCCGTAGAAATCGAGCTCGAGAATCGCTCCGAACAGGATAAACGCCAGGGCCGCGCTGAGGTAGGCCCAGGCGCGCGGCAGCAGCATGGCGGCCACCACGATGACCAGGGGGTAGAGGAAGTTCAGAGAACTGTCGATGCCGCCCGTCAAGTGGACAACCAGCGTCACCATCGCCAGATCGGCGAGCACCTGCAGAATGGCCTGCAGGCGATGTTCCGCCCACACCGAAACCAGAAACAGGAAAAACAGCGAGAGAACGAACCACAGCACCATTCCCGTCAAGAACGGAACCACCGGCACCGGGCTCGGCGTCAGGCGGATGACGGTGAGCTCAATGGCGAGCAGGACCATCAGGATCAGGACCCGAACCTTCACCAGCCAGGTCAGCCAGTTGCGCTCATCGGAGATGGAGTGCATGAGAGTCGTCGTTGGTCGTTCGTCGTTCGCGGTCCGGTTTCGGCCGCGTGCGGAGTTGGTTGCGAGCTACGAGCCTCGAGCACCCTCAGCTCTTACCACGGCCCTGATTGCTCGAAGCTCGTGGCTCGCGGCTCGCGGCTCAGTTATCCCGCCAGTTTCGAAATCATTGCGAACAGCGGCATGTACAGCGAGATCACAATGCCGCCGATAGTGATGCCCAGCATGCCGATGATGGCAGGCTCCAGCATGGCCAGCATGTCTTTGGTCGCGGAATCGACTTCGTCCTCGTAGAAGTCGGCGATCTTCTGCAGCATCGAGTCCATCGCGCCGGTTGCTTCGCCGACGCCGATCATCTGCGTCACCATGTTCGGGAAGACTCCGCATTCGCGGAGCGGATCAACGATGGTTCGGCCTTCCTCAATCGCCTTCCGCACCTTCATCAGCGCTTCTTCCAGAACCGCGTTGCCCGACGTCCGGGCAGTAATCGCCAGGCCCTCCAGAATCGGAACGCCGGACGTAATGAGGGTTCCCAGGGTTCGGGTGAACCGCGCGACGGCGATCTTGCGCAGCAGCAAACCTACGATCGGCAGCTTGAGCAGCATCGCGTCAAAGTAATAGCGCCCGCGCGGATGCTTCCGAATCTGCTTGACGCCGTATATCGCGCCGCCCGTGCCCGCAAAAAAGAACCACCAGAAATGTCCCACGAAACTGCTCAAGCCGATGACGATGCGCGTCGGCAATGGGAGCGCAACCCCGAGTCCAACAAAAAGGTTGGCGAAGATGGGCACCACCCACTTGAGCAGGGCGCCCACGATCAGCATGGCCAGCGACACTACCGCCACCGGATAAATGAGCGCCGACTTGATGGCCGCGCGCAGCTTGACCGCTTTTTCCACGTAGATCGCAAGGCGCTGGAGAATGATGTCGAGAATACCGCCCGTTTCGCCCGCCTCGATCATGTTGGTGGTCAGGTCGTCAAATATGACGGGATACTGGCGCATGGCGTTGGCCAGCGTGGAGCCGCCTTCCACCGTGGTCCTCACTCCCATCAGGGTCTTCTGGAAGTTCGGGTTCTCCTGGTTCGCGCCCAGGATTTCCAGACACTGGACCAGGGGCAGTCCGGCGTCGATCATGACGGAAAACTGGCGGAAGAACACCGCCACTTCCTTGACCTTGACCTTGCTGCTCCCGAAAGTTGGCAGGGAGAATTCCTTGCCCTTCTCCCGGATCGAGCGGGGCGTGATCCGTTCCTTGCGAAGCTGCGCGGCCAATCCGTCCTTGTTGGCGGCGACGCGCTCTCCCTGGACTTTCTCACCCGAAGAGGTTTTCCCTGAAAATGTAAAAACCGGCATGGCTGCTTTCTCCTTATTCCCGTTCCGCCGGCAGGGCTCGCTGATTTTGCCGGCTACTCAAACCTTCTTGCCGTTCGGACCGGCGTGCTGCCGGGCCGCCCATCCGTGTCATCTCTTCACCGGCACGCCCTTCCCCATGTGCGCCGGGCTGGTCCGGTTCAGAAGGTTGGCGCCGCGCGAGATCATTTCCTGCAGTTCGTCCTGGTTGCTGGAGCGGGCAAGCGCTGTTTCGAGCGTGATTTGTTTCTGGAAGTACGCGGTCGCCAGCGACTGGTTGAACGTCTGCATCCCGAACTTGTCCTGCCCCGATTGCATGGCTGAGTAAATCTGGTGAATCTTGTCCTCGCGGATCAGGTTACGCACGGCCGCATTCGGCACAAGAATTTCCATGCACATGGCGCGTCCTTTGCCGTCGACTTTTGGCAACAGGCTTTGACACATGATGCCTTCGAGCACCAGCGAAAGCTGCGCGCGAATCTGCGATTGCTGGTGAGCCGGGAACACGTCAATGACACGGTTAATGGTCGAAGACGCCGAGTTGGTGTGCAGCGTGCCGAAGGTCAAGTGACCGGTCTCGGCGATACGCAGCGCGGATTCGATGGTTTCCAAGTCGCGCATTTCGCCGATCAGCACCACGTCCGGGTCTTCACGGAGCGCAGCCCGCAGCGCGTCGGTAAAACTCTTCGTATCCGAATGCAGCTCGCGCTGGTTCACCACGCAGTTCTTGTTCATGTGCACGAATTCAATCGGATCCTCGATGGTGAGGATGTGATCGTGCCGTTCGCTGTTGATCTTGTCGATCATGGCAGCCAGGGTCGTCGACTTGCCCGATCCGGTCGGCCCCGTCACCAGCACCAGTCCGCGCGGCTTGTCGCACATCTTGCTGACCACCGGAGGCAGACCCAGCTGATGGAAAGACTTGATCTCGAATGGAATCAGACGGAAGACGCAGGCTGTGGCGCCACGCTGGTTGAAGACGTTGGCGCGGAAGCGGGCCAGACCTTTCAACCCGAACGAGAAGTCCATTTCGAGATTTTCTTCGAAGCGGTGTTTCTGCGAGTCGGTCATCACGCTGTAGGCCATTTGCTTGGTCTCGGCGGGCGTTAATTGGGGCAGGTCCAGCGGCACCAGGTGCCCGTGCACGCGAATTTGCGGCGGCGAGTTGGTGGTGATGTGAAGATCGCTTCCGCCCATCTCCAGCATGCGCCGGAGCAGATCGCTTAATGAAAGAGCCATAGTTTTTTCTTTTCCTTCTGCCGTTTTCTAGTGGATCGTTTCGCGAGCCACTTCTTCGAGTGTGGTCCAGCCCTGCGCGACCTTCATCAGCCCGCTGCGTCGCAGGGTGATCATGCCGCGTTCAATTGCTTTTTTCTTCAGTTCGAGCGCCGAGGCGCCCACCAGAACCAGTTCCCGGATCTCGTCATCCACTTCCATCACCTCGTACAGTCCGGTACGCCCCTTGTATCCGGTCTTGTTGCAGGTACCACAACCTTTCCCTTTCATGATCTGCACGGTCTTCGCTTCTTCCGGCGTGTACCCTTCATCGATCAGCGCCTGGGGCGGCATTTCCACCACTTCGGCGCAGTCCTTGCAAATGCGACGCACCAGTCGCTGGGCGCAAATCAGGTGCACGGAGGTCGCCACCAGGAAAGGTTCGATGCCCATGTTCATAAGACGCGTGATCGTTTCCGGAGCGCCGTTGGTGTGCAGCGTTGACAAGACCAGGTGGCCGGTGAGTGCGGCCTTGATGGCAATCTCGGCGGTTTCGAAATCTCGAATTTCACCGACCAGAATGATGTTCGGGTCCTGCCGCAGGAAGGCGCGCAGCGCGGCCGCAAAGTTCAGTCCAATCTGCTCCTTCATCTGCACCTGGTTGACGCCACCCAACTGGAATTCGACCGGGTCTTCCGCGGTCATGATGTTGGTATCGGGCTGGTTCAGCCGCGAGATCGCCGAGTAGAGCGTGTTCGTTTTGCCCGATCCCGTTGGTCCCGTCACCAGCACCATGCCGTAGGGCTTCAGAATCGCCTTCTCGAACTTGGTCAACGATTCCTGCTCGAAACCCAGCTTGGTCATGTCCAGCCGCAGGTTTTCTTTATCGAGCAAGCGGAGCACGATCTTCTCGCCCCACAGCGTGGGCAGAGTGGATACGCGGAAATCGAGTTGCTTTTTCTTGCCGCCGATTTGCATCTTCAGCATGATGCGGCCGTCCTGCGGCAGCCGCTTCTCGCTGATGTCCAGCTTGGACATGATTTTCAGACGCGAAATGATCGCATCTCTTAATTTCAGCGGCGGATTCATGATCGACTGCAGAACACCGTCAATTCGGAACCGCACACGAAATTCTTTTTCGTACGGTTCCATGTGAATGTCGCTGGCCCCGCGCTTCACCGCGTCGGTGAGCACCAGGTTCACAAGCTTGACGATTGGAGCTTCGTCGGCCGCCTTCTCAAGCTCCTTCAGCTCCAGTTCCTGCTCTTCGGCCTGCACCTCGACGTCAGCGGCTTCGCCGAGATCGTTAATCGACTGCATGACCGATTCCAGCTCTTCTTCCTTCGAAGTGCCGTAGGCTTTGTCGATGCCTTCTACAATGGAACTTTCCGAAGCCACCACCGGCTCGATGTTGAAGCCCGTCATGAACTTGATGTCGTCCATGGCGAAGACGTTGGTGGGATCGACCATGGCGATCGTGAGGGACGCGCCCACGCGGCTGAGCGGCAGAATCTGATAGCGCTTCGCAGTTTCGTACGGAATCAGCTTGATGACGGCGGGATCAATTTCAAAATAGGAAAGATTGATGGCGGGCACGCCGTACTGGCGCGAGAGGAAGTTGGTGACATCCTCGTCAGAGAGAAATCCCAACTTCACCAGAGCGGAGGCGAGACGAACGCGCGTCTCCTTCTGAAGTTTGGTCGCCTGTTCCAACTGCTCTGGGGTAATGACCTTTTCTTTCACGAGCAGGTCGCCCAGCCGCTGAGACATATCTCTCCTGTTTCCCGCAATGCGGGTTTTGCGAAACCGCTGATTCCGAGGGGATTCAACGGGCGCGCGTGTTTCGCACTGACATAAATTGTCAACCCAATGGGAATTCTTAAAAAGTAACTTAGGTACCTGTACTGAATCGAGAATTGCTAAAGCGCGTTGAGCACGCCACTTTACGACCACAAATCGCAGGATTGCTCGAAATTCCCACGCAACAGACCATGTTCTTCGGTGTAGAAATGAAGTGATGCAGCGCACTGAACCGAAGCTTTTGTTGGGGCAAAGATCTTCTTCTGGGAATCCTGCGTCCCCCGACCCTGACGAACAAATCCGCACTTATTTCCGAACGCTCTACCGTTCCTGGGGATGCCAGCACTGGTGGCCTGCCCATTCCCCGTTCGAAGTCATCGTCGGCGCCTATCTCACGCAGAACACGGCCTGGACCAATGTCGAGACCGCACTGGGCAGCCTGCGCCGGGCCCGCGTCCTGAGCGTCCGCGGTATCCGTCGCACGCCGCTCCCGCAACTGGAGCGGTTGATCCGCTCGGCAGGTTACTTCCGGCAAAAGGCGCAGCGTCTGAAGACGTTTGTGCGATTCCTCGATCGCCGCTTTGCCGGCTCCTTGTCTCGTATGTTCGCCGAGCCCTCTGCCAAGCTCCGCGAAGAGTTACTTGCACTCAACGGAGTCGGCCCCGAAACCGCCGACTCGATTTTGTTGTATGCCGGCAATCATCCGGTATTCGTGGTCGACGCTTATACCCGCCGCATTCTTGAACGCCACCAGCTAGTCTCACCGGGCTCCGGGTATGAAGAAATCCGTGATCTGTTCGAGCGAGCCCTCAGATCTTTAGCCGATGAACCTCCCCTCCCCGCTTCCGCAAACGCCAGCGGCCCACGCGGCTCCTCCCACCCGCCCTCGCGAATGAGCACAGCCGGACGTGAAGCCTTGGTTCAGGTCTTCAATGAAATGCACGGCCTGATCGTAGGCGTAGGCAAGAGCTACTGCAAAAAGTCACAACCTGAATGTGAGCAGTGTCCTTTGCAGAAGTTTCTTCCTGGCGCACAGTAAGAGTAGTCGGCGTATCGCCGGCGGTTCCGGGGCGCCTCGCCCCCGGTAGCAGCGTTCATATGAGTCACGGCCCGGAGACTCGCATATTAATCTGGATCCTATCCGTCTTCTGTCTTGCCTTCGCCGCGCCCGCCCCGCAATCCCTGCGCGAAGCCGCGCAACATTCCGGAGTGCTCATAGGCACAGCCGTACGCCCGGCGCAACTCTCCGAGGCCGCCTATGCTGCCACTCTCGCCCGCGAGTTCAACTTGTTGGAACCGGAGGATGCCCTCAAATGGGAGGTGTTGCGACCCGATGCGCAGTCCTTCGATTTCCGCCAACCCGACCAGGTTGTCGATTTCGCCGCGCGCCACAACATGAGGATCAGAGGTCACACGCTCGTATGGCATCGCCAAAACCCGCCCTGGCTCACTTCCGGAGACTTCACTCCCGACCAGCTCTCCAAACTGCTCGAAACACACATCAAGACGGTGGTCGGACATTATCAAGGAAAAATCTTCGCATGGGATGTTGCCAACGAAGCCTTCGACGAAGGCGATCGGACGGGCAAGCTTCGCAGCACGATCTGGCACGATCAGCCCGGCATCGCCGTAGCCACAACCCACGAGCCCAGTGCGCCGAGCAACCCTGCTCCCTCGGAGCTTGGGGCCCGCGGCTCGCCATCGCCTTATTCCTACCTCGCGCAGTGTTTTCGCTGGGCGCACGAGGCCGATCCCGCGGCTCTTCTGTTTTATAACGAGGCGGAAGCCGAGGAGATCAACCTGAAATCGGACGCCATCTATGCCATGGCGCGCGATTTCAAGCACCAGGGTGTCCCCATCCACGGCATCGGCCTGCAGATGCATATCAGCAACCTGCATCCCGATATCGCCTCGATTTCCGCCAACATCGGCCGGTTCACTGCCCTCGGACTCCAGGTTCACATCACCGAGATGGACGTCTCTCTCCAGGTCGACGCCAACGGTAATGCCAGTTCTGCTGATCTGCAGCGACAAGCCAACATCTATCGCCAGATCGCGGATGCCTGTCTCGCTCATCCCGGCTGCACCGCAATTCAGACGTGGGGTTTTACAGACAAGTATTCGTGGATTGGATCGCACTCAAAGCACACGCAAGGGGCGGCGCTGTTGTTTGATTCTCACTATCGGGCCAAGCCGGCGTACGAGGCGCTGCGGAATGCTCTCGCGGCGCGATAAGCCACCAAACTGCTGCTCTGGTCGCACCCCTTTTTTCGACCGGTAACTTGATGGTAGGCTCTTGGCTTACCCGCACGGAAGGATTCGCGTGAACTGGCTCCTGGTTGCATTGGCGTTATTGTCCCTAGGGTCGTGCCACGAAAAGAACTCGACATTGCCCAGGTCTTCACCGACGCCCGAGATGGTGGATCATTTCATAGGCGTGTGGAAACGGGATAGGCAAAAGAGTCTTGAGGGCGGGCGGCAACCCTTCTTCCACTACTTCTTCTCGCCAAATTACGAATTGATCACCATCGAGCGTCAAGGCAGCAACCTCAGGTTTACCTACACTTTGTCGGATGACAACGGCGGCAAATACGAACGGCAGTTCATCACGGATATGAAAGGGCCCATTGTCTGGGCGACGATGATAGATGGAAAACCCACAAAGCCAACGCTATACATGGAAGACATGCGCGTCACTCGTAGAGATTCGGATAGTTTTGTTGAGGCGGGATCGGTTTTTGTGAATGAATACACAGTATTATCCGATGGTCGAACCATGACTCTCCACCATACACCCTATGTTGATAATGAAAGAGATCGCGTACTGTTTTTTGATCGGGTTCGCTAGGAGCCCGAAAGAGCGTCGCGCGATTCCCCCCGCATCACGGGCAACTCCGAAGTGATTAGCTCGGAGGAGGAACGGTTGTTCGCCGGAGCCGTTGCGCACCCTTTACAGCACTATAATGAGGCAATCTTCCGGTTCTGTATTTATTCCGGGAGACTTCGCCTTGGCCGCACCGAATCCAATTCGCGACGAACCCAGGCCCTCCGGCCGGCGAAAGGCCGTCATCGGTCTCGCGATCGGCGCTTTCCTTCTGCTTGCCATCCTGATTGCGCAGGCCTCGTTCAACCTGAAGTTCATCAGCCCTGACAGCAACCAGCAGCTCTTCTTCTTCGTCACGCTGACAGGCTTGATCTTCGCCGCCTTCGTGGCGCTTTCGTTCGTCCTGGGGCGTAATCTGCTCAAGCTCTACGCGGAACGTCGCCAGGGGGTGGCCGGATCGAAATTCCGCACTCGCCTCGTGGTCGTGAACCTGTTGCTCTCGTTCTTGCCCGTGATCGCCATGTTCTGGTTCTCGTACGGGCTCATGAACCGCTCCATCGATAAATGGTTCTCGCAACCGGTCGAGGAGGTGCGGGCGGACACGGCCGCCATGTCCGCTCTGCTTTACGACTATGCAGGTCAAAACGCCACCTCGGAAGCGCAATCCATCGCCCAGTCGGAGGAATTTCAAACCGCTTTCGCCAAGGGGAGTTTTTCAGCCGTCAACGACGAATTGCAGGAGCACATCCCAACTTTGCAGGGCGGGTTCGTCCTCGCCTTGTCCGGCGGTACTCCTGCAGCCGCGTTGAATACCCCCGCTTCCTGGGCGGAAATGAAAGGCAAATTCCCGGCCGAGCAAGCGCTCCGCGGAGAGCATCCCCATTTCCAGTGGGGCCCGACCGACTACATCGTGGGTGCTGCCTCGGCGGCCCATGGAGCCGTGCTGGTGGCCATGCCCCTCCCTCCCAAGTTTGCGCAAACCGCCAAGCAGATTCAGGACAGCCAGCAGCGCTACGTCGAATTGGCGCGCCAGCGCAAACTTGTTCGCCGCATCTACCTTGGATTTCTCCTGCTTCTTACCGTGCTCGTGCTGTTCGCCTCGACGTGGCTCGCCTTGTTTCTTTCCAAGCTCGTGAACCGCCCTGTGGCAGCGATTGCGGCCGGTACTGAAGCTATCTCCAAAGGTCAGCTGGACTACCGCGTCGACATCCGCGCCACCGACGAATTGGCGGAGCTTGTGCGGTCGTTTAACAGCATGGCCGAGCAACTCGAATCCAGCAGACGCCAGATCGAAGCATCCAGCCGTGAACTAGGCAATGCCAATGAAGCCCTGGAAGGCCGCCGCCGTTATATCGAAACCGTCCTGGAAAGCATTCCGACCGGGGTCGTTTCTATCGACGGATCGCGTCGCGTAACTCTCTCGAACGCAGCTTTTTCCAGGATGTTTCACCCCGACCGTCCCGAGTTTTCAAGCCCGGCAGCGCTGGCGAATCTTCCGCTGCGCGACCTTCTACCCACCGATGTGTTGGCCGATCTCGAGCCGCTGCTGCGCCGCGCCGATCGCATGGGCCTCACTGCGGCAAACATGGAGATCGCGCTGCCCCACTCCAAGCTCAACGTCGCCGTGACCGTATCTGCGCTCGAACACCCCGCCGAACGCCTCGGCTACGTGCTCGTGTTCGAAGACTTGTCCGACTTGCTGCGCGCGCAAAAGCAGGCGGCATGGCGCGAGGTGGCGCGCCGGGTGGCGCACGAGATCAAAAACCCCCTCACCCCGATCGCTCTCTCCGCCGAGCGCATTCATCGCCATCTCACTCGCGGGCCTGCGCCCGATGCGGCTTCGCTCGAAGTGATTCGCGCCTGCGCCGACACCATCAACAACGCCGTGCAAACCGTGCGCAACCTGGTGGACGAGTTCTCTGTGTTGGCCCGTTTCCCCGCCTCGCGTCCGCAACCCGCCAGCCTGAATAGCCTGGTGGAGGGCGCGCTCCTCCTGTTCACTGGGAGGCTGGAAGGCATTCGCGTGCGCACGGACCTCGGGCACGACCTGCCCGCGGTTATGGCCGATCCAGAAGCCATCAAACGCGCGGTCGCCAACCTCGTCGATAACGCGGCGGAATCCATGCAAGACTCCATGCTCAAGGAAATCACGATTTCGACGGCCCTAGTCGCCAGCCGTGACGCCGTCGAACTCGCCGTCTCCGACACCGGACACGGAATTTCGCGCGACGTCAAAGAACGATTGTTCCTTCCCTACTTCTCAACCAAACAACGCGGCACCGGCCTCGGCCTCGCCATCGTCAGTAGAATCGTGGAAGACCATAATGG